>Ga0302157_10005563_pt1 | contig 13316 bp, 14 predicted proteins | sample I_Bog_N3_3_FD_193502 | JGI IMG/M metagenome (GOLD analysis project Ga0302157, IMG submission 193502) | Peat permafrost microbial communities from Stordalen Mire near Abisko, Sweden - I_Bog_N3_3 | ecosystem: Environmental > Terrestrial > Soil > Wetlands > Peat | place: Sweden: Abisko, Stordalen...
GAACGAAGCACCGAAGCCGCTTGTCTGGACCAAGACCGCGGACGAGATCATCGCTAGCGTCGCGCGCTTCTGCGCGAGAACGCTCGACCAGGCGAAAGTCCTACGTTCCGCGGACTCGGGACACTAGAGCCGAAAGCCGAACTGCAGCTCGAGCGAGTACGCCCGCCACTTCGCGCTCGTATCGTAGCTGTAGCCAACGTTGGGCATGTACAGGACGCGTCCCCCCAGGCCGGCGAACCAGCCCGCGTTCGTGTCCACCGTCGCGCCGACACCCGGTGCGAGATACATGCTGGTCGTCGTGGACGAATTCGTCGGGCTTCCGCCAAAGGAACCACTCCCACTGCTCGAGCTGGCCTGGGTCACGACGTCCACCGGAGAGTAGCCGCGCGGCACTGGCACGTTGCTCGCGGCGACCGAACTTGGGGGAGGCGTTGGCGACGTCGCATTCGTGTTCGTGTGTGTGACGTCAGCGAAGCCGACGCCGAACGTCGGCCGGATGGAGACGTTGGGGCCGACTCGGATCTCGTACCCCCCCTCGACACCGTAGAGGATGCCGGACTCGGATGTTCCGGCGTCGTCATGGCCGCCCGCATAAGCAAGCGCGCTCATGCCGAGCATCACGTGCCACAGCAGGAGCGTTACCGAACCGCCTGCGCCAAACCCAAAGGGATTGATGCCCCCTGCCACTGGATGAGACGTGTAGGCGGTCCTGGCGGAGAGCTCGAAATGAACACTGTCGAGTGACGCCCCCTCTCTCGAGTCGCTCTCGGTGGCGGTCGTTGCAGTGTCCTCACCGACGACCTCTCCTGCAGGAACGAGCTGCGCGTTCGACGTACGCGGTGGCACGAAGAAGAGCGCGAACGCGAGCAGCGAGGAGGACAGACGGCGAACGCTCACGGCGTCCCGCCGTCCGGCTGGTTGAAGTAGACGTGGCCGGGCGAATCGGGACCGGGCGGATCGGCATGGCAGCCAGCACACGAACCGTTCGAGCCGATATGGGATTGCATCTTGACGGTCACAGCCGCGGTGAATGCCGTGGCCGAGGACGTGACGGCCACGTGCATCGGGTACCGCGGCAGGAAGTCCTGCGGTGTGAGGTAGAAGTTGCCGGCTGCATTCGTCGTCGCCGCATACGTCCGCCCCGAAGCGTCCGTCAAAGTGATCGTAGCGCCCGAGAAAGCGACTCGGTCTCCTGCGTTCTCGAAGACCGTGCCCGCAACGCTGAACGCCGGGGGGTCGCCAAGCGCGCCGTCGTGACAGAGGCCGCAGGGCTGTCCCGGTCGGTGCAGTGGTCCTTTCGCGACACCGGGGGTCTCCGGTCCGAGAGCGTCAAGCGCATGATTGTGCACGGGATCGCAGGAGCTCGCGGCGGCAAGGCCGCAGGCGAGCAGCCACCAGCGACTCGGGAACTGCCGTATTTCGCGACGCATTACTCAGGCGAGTATGGGCTGGGGAGCTCCCCCTCCTTCGCTCGAATCCCTTCCGAATCCAGACGTCGCGCGGGGCGCACATTGATCATGAAATCGACGGCGTGCCCCGGTTTCCGTCGCCAACGAACCGGGCGCGAGGAGCGAGCGCCCCCCTGGTCGTCGCAGGCGTGACCGTTCGTGTGATCATTTCGCAGCGCCGAGCACATCCACCTTTGAGCCATGCAAGCGTCACGACATGATCACCCGCGGAGCCGTTCGGCGCATGGATCGAGCGCCGCGAAAGCGAGGCAGGTCGTTCTCTGGACGCCGAGGACACCTGCGGAGGCTGGCTCAGTCGGCGGTGCAAAGGCGTGGCAATGATCCCGCGGCGCTTGCGGCGGCGGACGCGTTCACGGACCGTCGTTGTCTCCACGCCCCGTGCCCCTTCGCGCTGGTCTCGCGGACGGATGCTGTCACCGGAATCCGTCGCCGTCGCCGACGAAGCGGTGCGATTCGCCGAGGACGAGCTCGTCGGCGCACCGCGCTCGGCCGACGTTGAAGACCTTCGCAGGAGGCTCGCGGCGCTGAAGAGTGTGCTCCGCGGCTTCGTGCTCGCCATCCTGACTCACGAGCAACACCGGCAGCTCGCGAACGACGCGGTCGGACTCGCGGCAGAGGCCACGAGCCATCGGATCAGGGTCACGGAATAGCGGAAATGCATGGACGCGTGCGCTCGCGAGTCAGCAACTCGAGCGAACGGGCTCGCTAGCAGCCGAGCGCCCGGTCTCACCCGATGAGCGTCTGCAGCCACTCCGCGAACCGCTCCCCCGCCACGAACGCCGCAACCCTCCGCCGGACGATCTCCCTCGCCTTCTCGGACACCACGTCTTCGAGCCCCAGGTCCCGGAGCACGTCCCCCAGTGTCCGACCGACATCCTTGGCGAGCAGTGCCGTCGCGAGCGCCTCCACCTCGGCCTCGAAGGTCTCCTCCGCCGCCCACGCCGCGAGCGTCTTCCGCGCTACCGCGACTCGCGCGGCCGTGGGCCCGCGCCCGAGCGTTGCGACCTCCGCCCCGGTGAGCTCGAGGAAGCCGTCGAGAAGCGCGAGGCGCAGCGCAGCTTGCTCCTTCGCCCGCGCGGGATCCGACAGCTGCGCGGAGATCCCGTCGAGGATCCCCGCGACGGCGATGTCGGCGAAGTCGGTCGCGCGCTTCTCGACCTGCCGCTCCACCTCGCCCGACACGGCGTTTGCGATCGCGCCGAACGCGCTCGGCTTGCCCCCCTGCCCGAGCGCGAGCTTCGACAGACCGCCGAGCCCCCGCGCGATCGGGTTGTCGGCGACCGGAGAGGCCGCCTTACGCCCGAAGGCGATGAGCGTGTCGATCACCTGCGCGCGGAGGAGCTTCTTCACGGGCTCGCGGTCCAGGAGCTTCTCGATGACGTCCCCGGGCGGCGTGAGCGCCAGAGCGGCGAAGTCGTGCGCGCCCGTCTTGAGTGACGCCGGGAGGAGCGCGCCGATCGTGCGCTTCTCCGCGGCCAGGGTCTTCTCCCCCTCCTCGACGATCGCAGCCATCCGCGCCGCCGCCGCGTCGCTCGACGCGAACGCGCGAATCCCCTCACGTAGCGCCGCCGCGAAGAAGCGCACGTCGAGCAGGTCGCTCAGCGTGCGACCGAGCGCATCGTCGACGAGCAGCCAGGCGAGACGGCCCGCGGCCCCCTCCGCGGAAGGATCACGGAGTCTCTCGAGAACCGCGTTTACATCGACCATGCGCCAACCTTTCCTGGAGCGTTCCGCTGGACCCCTCGAGATTCCGCGACCGCTCCTCTGTCCCGAGCCCGAGTCCCCCGCTATCCCTCGACGCGCTCGAGCACTGCCGCGGCGCCGAGCCCGCCGGCGGCGCAGATCCCGAGGAGCGCCGATCGCTTCCCGGTACGCGCGAGCTCGTTCGCCATCGTCGTGACCATCCGCGCGCCGGTCGCGCCGAACGGGTGCCCGAGCGCGAGCGAGCCGCCGTGCACGTTGAAGCGCTCCGGGTCGATCTCCCCGACGGCCTCTTCCCGCCCGAGCCGCGCGCGTGCGAACGGCGCGCTCTTCAGCATCTTGAGCACGCTCAGCACCTGCGCGGCAAACGCTTCGTGCATGTCGACGAGGTCCACGTCCCTGAGCGCGAGCCCCGCACGCTCGAGCGCCTTCGGCATCGCCAGCGCCGGCCCCATGAGGAGCTGGTCCGAAGGGTCCACCCCTACGTACGACCACGACGAGATAGTCGCGAGTGGCTTCCGTCCGAGCGAGCGCGCTTTCTCCTCGCTCATGAGAAGAACCGCGGCGCCGCCGTCGGTGAGGGCGCTCGAGTTCCCAGCCGTGAGCGTACCGTCCTTCGCGAAGACAGGGCGGAGCTTGGCGAGCTTCTCGGCCGAGCTGTCCGCGCGCACGAGGCCGTCGCCGTGCACCCAGCGCCCGTCGGGGGTCTTCAGCGCGACCACCTCGTCGTCGAAGCGCCCGGACGCGATCGCCGCGGCGGCGCGCTGGTGCGACCGCACGGCGAGCGCGTCCTGCGCCTCGCGCGTGATCTCGTTCCGCTTCGCCATCCGCTCGGCGGCCTCGCCCATCACCTCGCCCGTCGAGCGTTCGGCGATCCGGGGCTTCTCGGGGAGGAGATCGGTGAACGGAGCGAGCTTCGAGAGGACAGTGAGGTAGTCGGACGGCGTCGGCTTCCCCAGGGCCAGAGGCGCCATTGCGTGCACGACCTTCTGCGGCAGCTTCACCTCGGCGTTGCTGGTGGAGTCACTGCCGCCGGCGACCATGATGTCCGCCTCTCCGCGCTCGATCGCAGCGGCCGCGAGCGTGATCGCCTGGAGCCCCGAGGCGCACGCTCGCGTGACGGTCATCCCTTCGCATGCCGCGTCCAGGCGGAGGTCGAGCGCGATCTCGCGCGCCACGTTGGGTGACGCGCTCGGCAGGATGACCCCTCCCCAGACGATCGCCTCCACGTCCTTGTACGGGAGCCCCGTCCGCTCGAGGAGACCGCGGACGGCGGCCACACCGAGGTCGATCGTGCTCAGCTCGACGAAGTCGGTGAACGCCTTCACGAACGGGGTGCGCACCCCGCCGACGATGACCGCGCGACGCTTCTTCTGGCCTGCGTTTCCCATAATCTTCTCCTGCTTCTTCTGCCGTGCGGTCACGCACCTACGAGCGACCCGCCGCACACGCGCAGCGTCCGCCCCGTGATCCCCTGCGCGCCAGGCGTCGCCAGGAAGAGGATCGCCTGGGCAACGTCCTCCGGGAGCCCTCCCTGTCCGAGCGCGCTCATTCGCCGCGCGACCTCGCGGATGGCGATCGGGATCGCCGCCGTCAGGCGCGTCTCGATGAACCCAGGGGCGATCGCGTTCACGGTGATCCCGCGGTCGGCCAGACGTTCGGACATCGCTCGGACGTAGCCGATGATCCCGGCCTTCGACGCGCCGTAGTTCGTCTGCCCGACGTTGCCGGCGATCCCCGCGATAGACGAGAGGCAGATGATGCGCCCGCCGTCCTTGAGCGACCCGTTCACGAGCTCCTCCGTCGTGCGGATCACGGCGCCGAGGTTCACGTCGAGGACCTGATCCCAGAGCTCCGCCGACATCCGCGCGAGCGTCTTGTCACGGGTGATCCCCGCGTTGTGGACGAGGACGTCGATGCCGCCGCGCGCGCGCGCCGCTTCCACGAGGAGCGTCGGAGCGTCGGCTGCCGACATGTCGACGAGGAGTGGCGTCCCGCCGATCTCGCGCGCGAGCTGGCTCGTCGCCGCCTCGTCAGCGGGGCGGTCGAGGCAGAGGACGTGCGCCCCCTCTTGAGCGAGGAGGCGCGCCGTCGCGTTCCCGATGCCGCGCGCGGCGCCGGTCACGAGCGCGGTCTTCTTCTCGAGCGACCGGACGAGCACCGGCTCTGTGGCACCACGCGCCCGCTTGCTCACGACGATGGGCTGCGCGGTGACGAATGCCGACCGCGGGGAGAGAACGAAGCGCAACACGGCCGGGACGCGCGCCTCCGCGCCCGGCTCGACGAGAACCAGGTTCGCGGTCGCGCCGATCCGTCCGATCTCCTTGGCGAAGCTCCGTATGAACCCCTCCAGCGCGGCCGTCGCGGCGGCGTGCGCAGGGGTCGCGTCGCTCGCAGCGCGCCCCAGGACGACGACGCGCCCCGAGCGCGCGAGCTTCCCCGCGTTCTCGTGGAAGAAGTCGTAGAGACCACGGAGCTCCGCGGGGGAATCGACCCCGCTGGCGTCGAAGACGAGCCCGTGGACCTTTGCGCGCTCGCCGAGCGCGGAGGCCGCTCGCGCGGGACGCCCGAACGTCTCTCCAGGCGCGACGAACGGCGCAAGGAGCTCCGCGGGCCCATCCACGAACGGATCCGCCCCGGCCGGCCCGAGACACTCGGCGAGGACCCCCACGAGAGTGGCGCCGCGCGTCGCCCCGACGAGCACCGTTCGGTCGTGAAGGGGCGACGCCGTCCACGGCCCCGGCTCGCGCGCGAGGCGCTCGGGGAGCGGGATGGGGAGGCCCAGAGACTTGATGAACGCCCGCGCTTGCGGGCTCGCTGCGACGTCGAGGAGCAAATCACCCATGATGCGAGACTCCACTTTCGTTTGGCCCGTTTGGTTCGCCGTGCGCCTCGAACCGACCTTCGAGATAGGCGCCTCCTCCCGGTGCGTCGCCGACGAACGCCTCGCCACTGCGCGTGATGTAAACCCCGACGCTCGCGGGGAGCACGAGCGGGCGCACGAAGCGGACGTCGATCGAGGAGAGTGACCGCGGATCGCCGGCGAAGACGCGGCGATTGAGCGCTTCGACGGTGCGGGCGAGCGTGCTGAATCCGTGCAGGATGCAGCCGCGAAAGCCCGCGGCGCGCGCAGCAGGGGGGAACCAGTGGATCGGGTTCACGTCCCCGGTGAGAGCGGCAAAATCGCGGCCCGCCGAGCCTCGCAGGCGTAGAAACGCGATCTCCTTCGCGTCGAGAGGGACGCGGTGGTGCGCGGACGCGGGCCTCGCAGCGCCCGGCTTCCGCGCGGCGAGCGGCACGATCGCGCGTAACTCGGCCGTCATCGCTTCGGGTTGCTCAGCCGTACCGGTCACGACCCGCTGGACGATGAGGGCCCTCCGCCCGTCATCGTGTATCGACTCGAGCCGCACCTTCACGTGAAGCGGCTCGCCCGCCGGCAGCGGGGCGCGTACCTCGATCCAGCACCCCGCGTTCACGATGCGGGTCGTCGGATACGGCAAGCCGGCGACGGCGCGCGCCAGGAGCGGGAAGCTCCACTGGGGAAACATGTGCAGCGGGAGGACGCCCCGGTACCACCCCGGATCGCCTCCCACATGGCGAATGTAGTCGCGGACGAGCGACTCGGGCCTCGGCGGAAGGACGGCCTCGATCCACCCGCTCGGGACCGCCGGCGCCACCCTCGACGACTGTGCCGATGACGAGGGAAGCGACGAGAAGAGGATCCCGCCCAGCGCACGCAGCACCGGACCCTGGTGAACGAGATGAGAGAGGGGCGAAGACATCGGCGTCACTCTGCAGCCGAGGCGGCGAGCTCCTTCTCCTTGGCGGGAGAGAGGCTCTCGAGGATGCGATCGCCGGTGGTCGTGATCTCCTCGTGGAGCGCGCGCGCGCGCAGCTCGGCGCGGTCCAGGTAGCGCTCGAGGAGCTCGCGCCGCTCGGGGTTCGCCTTCGCCTGATCGAGCAGGATCTCGACGATCTGCTCGTCCGCCATGAGGCGCGTGAGCCGCTCCGCGTGAAGCATCGCGAGCGCGAAGTCCCGCTTTGGGTCCCAGCTGCCGGTCAGCGTGCGACGCCACTCGGTCACGGGGACGTCGCCGAGCGCTCGAAGCTTCCCGGTCGCCGTTCGTGTGGCCAGGTACTGCTGCGCGCCGAGCGAGAGCGACTGGAGCTTCGCGACGCGCCGCTCGAGCGGATCCCGCGCGGTCGCGGCCTTCCAGCGCGCCTGCGCGACGCGCGCTAGGAACGCGCGGGGGCGCTTGATGAGCCCGAGGAGCGCGTCCTTCATCGCCATGAGCGACTGGATCTGGCTCGTCCCCTCGTAGATGGGCATCACCAGCGCGTCGCGGAGGAGCTTCTCGGCGCCGTAGTCCTTCGTGTACCCGACGCCACCGTGAATCTGGATGCAGCGCCTCGCCATCTCGACGGCCTTCTCGGCGGCCAAGTACTTGAGGAGCGGCGTCGCCCGTCGTGCCTTGGCGCGATGCGAAGGGAGCGCCTGCTCGAGACGTTCGACCTCTCCCGGCTTCGCGACGGCGGAGAAACGCTGCAGGATGCCGATCTTCTGCGACATCTCCTCGTGGAACGCGGCCGTCACGGCGAGCGCGCGCAGTCCCTGAATGTCCGTCTGCATCTCGTCGAGGTAGTCGGCGATCATCTCGTGGCGCGCGATCACCTTCCCCATCGAGCGGCGCTCCTCGGCGTACGCCTTCGCCATCCGCAACGAGGCCTCGCAGAGCCCGAGGCTCTCGAACCCCACCCCGAGGCGGGCGTTGTTCATGAGGACGAGCATGTACTTGAACCCCTCGCCCCGCTTTCCGATGAGCTTCGCTGGCGCACGGTCGAACGAGAGCGCCGCGGTCACCGAGCCGTGGTGACCGAGCTTCTCCTCGACGCGGTCGATCGTGACGTAGCGCTGCCGCGTGCCGTCGGGCAGGTCGTCGTAGGTCTTCACGAGAAACATCGACAGGCCGCCGAGACCGGCGAACGCATCGCTCTCGTCGTCGCCAGGCTTCGCAGCCTCGGTCCGCGCGACGACGAAGTGGTACTTGCCGTGCCCCGACGTGATGAAGATCTTCTGCCCGGTCACGAACCAGTCGCCATGCTCGTCCATCTCGCCGACCGTGCGGAGAGCGGCCATGTCGCTCCCGGCGTTGGGCTCGGTGATGTCCATGCAGCCCCACGCTTCGCCGCGGGCGATCTCGTCCATCTCGGCCGCGAAGCGGGTCTTCGAGATGGCGGCGTTCGCGAGGTCGAGCTCCGTCGTCCCTTCGTTCAGGGAGTAGACGAGCATCGCCATGGCCATTCCGCCGTGGAACGAGTGGTGCGTCATCACCGAGACGTCGCCGCGAGCGAGCATTTCGGCGACGAGGAAGTAGAGCAGGATGGGTGCGTTCAGCCCGCCGAGCTCGCGCGGAATGCATAGGCGGTGGACGTCGGCCGCCTTGATGCGCTCGAAGATCTCGGTCATCGCAGTGCCGGGAACCGCTTCGCCGCCCGCGAGATGCGTCTCCTCGCGGTCGATCTTCGCCGCCCGCGGACCGACCTCCTCCGCCGCGAGCTCGCCGACCATCTCGGCGACCTGCGTGTAGAACTCCAGCGCCTCGGGTACGGCCTTGAAACCGTCCTTCGTGCGGAACCCGTACTCCGTGATCTCGACGAGCTGCGCCCATTCGGCGCCGCGCTCGGTCATGTAGAAGCGGAGATCGTCGTTGTCGGTGAAATAGCTGGCCATGGCAATTACCTCGGCTTCTCGGCTTTCGTTCGGGTCTCTCGGCGCTCTTGCCGCCGCGCCCCTTCCGGCGACGCCGGTTTGAACAAGCTCGCGCGCGCGATGCGGGCGAGCTCCTTGTCGTAGCGATCGCGCGTCTCGCGCGAGCCGCCGGCCGCGTCGACGGCGACGCGGCACACGTCGGCCGCCGCCGTCGCACAGACGACGAGCTGCATGATGTGGACGACGTACGCCTCGGGATCGACGTCTTCCCAGTGACGCCCGTGCGCTTGCCCCTCCTTGATGTAGGCCGCGATCGCCGAGAGCCACGGGCGCACCGCGCCGCGGAGCATCTTCTTGACGTCGCCCGGGCGGTCGAACAGCTCGCGCGCGACGAGGCGGGCGCGATCGGGCTCCGACGCGAAGAACCGGTGGAGCTCGCCGAAGACCGCGTCGAAGCGGTCCTCGCTCGCGGAGGCCGCGAGGAGTAGGCGCGGGAGGACCCTCTGCCAGTGCTGGAGGATCGCGTCCAGGACGGCACGGCGGAGGTCTTCCTTCGACGGGAAGTGATGCAGGACGGCGGGCTTCGATACGCCGACCTCGTCTGCGATCAGCTGGAGGGTCGTTCCGTCGAAGCCCTGCGCGGCGAACAGGCGGGTGGCGGCGGCCAGCGCGCGGGTCCGCACGTCGTTCGGTTCGGCATCGGCGCGCGCTACCATCCGGTCTCGAGTTGCTTACCACATGGTAAGGCGCGCGCCACCGCCCAATTCACTCGAGTGTCACGTGGCGATGAAGCTTGCCGCGCTCCCCTCTCGGAGCCGTCGAGGGGAGCGCTTGCATGGCCGCGGTCACGCGTGCGGCGCGCTGTTCACCGCGTTGACGGCCGACGGCGTGGCGACCGAGACCGGCGCGGGCGACGGAGCGGCCGGCAAAGCGGCGGCAGGAGCCGACCCGGCCGGCGTTGCGCTCGCGGTCGACGCTGCCGCCAGCGCTTCCTTCGCCGCCTTGCGCTGCCGCTTCTTCCCCACGACACCGTGGATGGGCGGCATCCCCTCGGCCATCGCCTGCTTGTTCAGGCGCCGCGTCGACGCCCCCTTTTGCGCAATCGCCTTCTTCGCGCCAAGCAACGCCGTCAGCCCCGGGAAGCGCGATACGAGCTTCGGGTTCGCCCGGATCGCAACGGCGAAGACGGGCCCCAGCCGCGCGATCAGGAGACGGATCGTCTTCCACGAATACCCCTCCTGAAGGACGCAGTAACCGTCCCACGTCTCGGTGGTCGCACGCATCTTCGACCACTGACTTCCGAGGGTGAAGCCCTCGAGGACTTCCGCCAGCGACGGGGCAGCCCCGCCGAAGACCTGCGCATAGTCGGTGAACTTGTTCAGCTCGATCAGCGCCTGCGGCAGCGCCGTCAGCTCCGCCGCCCGGGGAACGATGTTCCTGAACTCCCCCGGGGGCGCCGGCACATAGCCCTCCGGCGGCTTTGGGATGTTTGCGTCCGCAGGCGGCGAGCCGACGAACACGGTCGCCGTCCCCGACGCGGTGGTCCCCGTTGCGGGTGGCGTCGCGACAGCCGGTGCGAGAGGCTGCGTTGCGACAGGAACGTCGTGAGCGCTTGCGTGGGACGTGGCGTCGATGACGTGACCGACGGACTTGGTGGCGTGGACTTTCGTGGACATGACGGGCCTTCTTTCCTTGGATGACTGTTTTCGTGACGATCGAAGCGAAACGAGAAAGCGTGAATCAGGTGGCGGGGCTCTCGACGTGCGGGACCTCGCGCGCTTCTTCGGGCCTCGCGGCCGACTCATGAGAGACAAATCCCACGAGCCGAGCGAACCTGAGCGAACGGGCGAGCGAACGGCGAGCGAACGCCGAGAGAATGTCGGGAGTTGCCACAGTTTCCGCAGGTTACGGACGCGCACGCGGGCGCCTTTTCGCTCGCCGTTCGCTCGCCGTTCGCTCGCTGTTCGCTCAGGCACACCGGACGAGAGGCGCGGGTCATGCCGGATGACACCTTCCTCATGACCGATGACGCCGCCCGTCACTGCGATGAGGACTTCCTCATCTCCGACGAGGAGGGCCCTCATCCCGATGAGGATCATCCTCATCGGGCATGAGGACGCCCTCGTACTCCGTGAGGGCTTGCTCATCGCGGATGAGGATCGAGTCCACCGCAGCGAGCCAACGCTCATCGGCGATGAGCAGCTGCTCACCCCGAATGAGGATTGCTCGATTCCGATGGAGAGCTTCGTCATCGCCGTGTGGATGTTCCTCATCGGACATGAGGACTTGCTCATCGGAGGTGACGATCGCTCCCCGCGCGGCGAGCCGATGCTCATCGACGGCGAGAGAGTCCTCACGTCCGATGACGACGGTCGTCATCCTGGCGAGGACGCACGCGCCCTCCGCCACCCGCACCACGCCTTCAGTCACGACTCGCGCCCGGTTCGCTTGAGCGGAGCGTCGGGCGCCGGATCCCGCTGCGATCCCGGCGCACGCGACGCCGCCCCTCCACCGACGCCGCGAATGATCCGTTTTGACGAGCGCCCGCGACAGGCTAGAACCCCCTTCCCCTCTTGGCTCCCCGTCGATCTTCGATTCACGCAACGGTCGATCGGCTTGCTCATGACCTGACCGAGGCGGTCCTGCGCGCCATAGGGAGCGCCGTCTCGGCCGCGCTCACCCACGGCCACGAATCCCCGGGCTCCCGCGGCTCGCCTCGCTCATCGAACACCGCAAAGGGGGGCAAGCGCACGGCTCCGCTCTCACCCGCTCTGCCCGCCCGGCGATCCTTTCCCAAGCCGGCGCACCGCCAGGCGCCTGTACGGGCCGAGCAGCTCCTCGAGCACGTCGAGGTGTGCCCGGATGTCGAGATCGTCGATCCAGCTGCCCTTCTCGGGAGGTCCGAGCCGCCCCAAGACGCGCCGATCGCCGCAGTGGCCCGTGCGGAACCCGCACCCGTCGCCGAGTCGCCCTGGACTCCTGCAGCGCGCCCCGTGTCGCGCGCTCTGACGGCGGGACCGGGAGAAGAGGTCCTCCACGCACTCGGTGGTGGAGCCGTGCTCCGGCGACGGCGCTCGTCGCGCGCTCCAAAGGACGCGGCCGAATGAGCGTTGGACCTCGCTCGGCTGGCCACGGGAAGGCGCGCCTCCCGCCCGATCGTCGCGCGCGATTGCGCGGCCACGTCGCCGCCCTCGGGCTCCAGGGCGCCGCACGCTCGCTCGGCACCAGCGTCGTCACTCTCGAGCGTGCCGCCGATCCGTATGCGCTCCTGCCCGAGATTACGATCCGTCGGCTCGACGCCGCGATCGATCGCCTCTGTGCGGCGGCTCTTCCAGTCGCCGGATGGAGTCGGGCACTTGATGACGTGACGCCAACGTAGGCGGCGAACCTTCGGTTCGGCGCGACGCGCCCGGGTCACAGCACGGAGCGTGGCCGTGCACGACCCTGTGCCCGTCCGGCGTGCGCCGACGGCGCGCGCGTCGAGGGGTCGAGCGGGCTGGCGCCCATCGCCGCGAGAGAGTCGGCATCGGGCGTCAGCACCGTCACCTCCGATCCCTCCGACCGGAGCCGCGCCACCGCGTCGCGCAACGGATACGCAGTCGGGAGCACGGCGGCGAGGCCCATCGGGGATACGACGACCACGCGCGCGAATCCAGAGGCCAGGTCGGCGTTGTCGGCCGACCGCGCGCCTCCATCGATGTAGCGCGCCCCATCGATCGTCGTGGGAGGCCACACCCCAGGCACCGCACAGCTCGCCGTCACGGCGTCCACCAGCGGCACGCCCGACGTGCGATCGAACACACGGTGCGCGCCAGTCACGGCATCCACCGCGACGAAGTGCATTCGCCGCGCGGGCCATTCGTGCGACGGGAGTCGCGAGGCGACGGCCCCTCGTCGCGCGGCCTCGGGCACGGTCTTCGCGGCGAGCACGAACGCACCGATCCGGCGCCCCCCGTCTTCAATCGACGTGGCCTCTTCCAGCGCGGCCCGCAGCGATGCGCCGAACGTAGCGAGGTCGATGCTGGCCGGGATCTCACGCGCTTGGAGCGCTGGATCCGTCTGCCTCGCGAAGAGAACTTCGAGCGAGAGACCGCTGCCGCTCTGTGCGGCGACGGAGGATCCGGCCGACGTGCCGTTCACCAGGTCCGCATCGGTCTCGTCGCACCCTACATCGGCAAGCCCGGCGAGCAGCCCGGTCATCCAGGCGATCCCAGCAACGCCACCGCCACCCAGTACCAAGCACGTCTCGTTCACCATCCGTCGCCTCCTCTCGACCGTCGCGAGAGCCCATCTTCTTGGGACGAGCGCGAGCCTAAAGCGGTTCTCCATGGCTCGTGACGGAAGGCCCTTTTTGTCGGCCGCGAGACGTGTTAATCGCGTCGTTCATGTACCGTCCGTACTCGCTCGATCTGCGTGAGCGCGCCGTCGCGCTCCTG
>Ga0302157_10005569_pt1 | contig 13303 bp, 13 predicted proteins | sample I_Bog_N3_3_FD_193502 | JGI IMG/M metagenome (GOLD analysis project Ga0302157, IMG submission 193502) | Peat permafrost microbial communities from Stordalen Mire near Abisko, Sweden - I_Bog_N3_3 | ecosystem: Environmental > Terrestrial > Soil > Wetlands > Peat | place: Sweden: Abisko, Stordalen...
GTCACGAACGCAGCGAGAATCACTATCAGGATCACGAAAAGCGCCGTTGATTTCCGTCGCCGCGTGACAGGTGGTGAGATGGGTTCATGCAGGGTGATGAATCAACGCTAGCGGAGAGCATTGAGGAGTCGTTATTGAGGGCCGGGTTCGCTTTGGGTGACGACTACGTAGGCGTCTTGCGGTCCAATCTGCGAAGCCCTCTCGCGCGTCAGCGCGTCCTCGCACTTCGCGGGGTGGTGCGCCAGAACCTCGTCACGTCTGAGGATTGGCGACTCGCCCTGGCCGACCCGGACGTCGACGTGCGACGCGAGGCGTTGAATCAGATCGCCCACGCCGAGATCGAGGACGACGCGATATACGTCGCACTTATGGTCCTACTGAACGACGACGACGCGCTGGTTGTCGACGGCGCGGTCTTCGCGCTCGGCGAACACCTCTTCGTCGGTGCCGTCGATCAGATGTGCGTCATTGCGACGAGTCACGAGGACGCGCGATGTCGCGAATCGTCGATTGCGGCGCTCGGCGCGATCGGCGACGACCGGGCCCGTCCGGCGATCCTCGCCGCGTTGGATGACAAACCGCCGGTGCGGCGTCGTGCGATCGTCGCCCTTTCGAACTTCGAAGGCCCCGATATCGACGAGGCACTCGCGCGCGCGAGTGAAGATCGGGACTGGCAGGTTCGAGCGGCCGTCAACCAACTCGGTCGCGACCCCGACTAGCGGTCGGCGTCGCGATAGAGCGAGTGCAGTGAGGACATCTCTTCGAGACAGAGTCGAAGACCCTGGATCACCACGGTGCTCGGTGCTTCGCCGACGATGACCTCGACCCCGGTGTTGGTGGCGATGAGCTCGGCGAAGTCACTCAACTGCGCGTGACCACCGGTCAAGGTCAGTCCGCGAGCACTGACGTCTTGAGAGAGATCCGGTGGCGCGTCGCCCAGACACTCCTGAATCATCCGCACGGTGGTCGTCACGACTTCCATCACGGCGGCGTTCACGAGATCGGCGTCGACGTCGATCTCGACGAGGTCGCCGCGATCGACCGTCCGGGCCAACACGACTTCGGAGCGGCCCTTGGTCCGTCCGAGTGCCGAGGCCAGTGAGAACTTCAGGTTCTCGATCATCGTGGGCGCGATGACCACACCGAGTTGGACACGCAGGGACGTCGCTATCGCCGAGTCGAGATCGTTGCCCCCGAGACGGCGCGCACTTCCCGTGACGATGCCACCGAGCGAGATGATCGCGGCCTCGCTCGCCCCGGCACCGAGCACCGTCACCGCCGAACCGACCGGGTCTTGCACTGGCAGGCCCATCCCGATCGCGGCCGCGATGGGCGCTTCGATCAGCGTCGCCTCGCGCGCACCGGCCTGAATGGCTGCTTGACGCAGGGCGCGTCGCTCGATGGACGTCGCGAGCGACGGAACGCTCATGACCACGCGGGCTCGACTCATCTTGGAGACGCCGGCGCGGTCAAAGAGCCCGGCGATGAGGCGCGAGGTCACGTCGAAGTCGACCGTGGCACCCTGGGCGAGCGGACGAAAGACGACCACGTGTCGCGGGGTGCGAGCGACCATGTCGAGCGCTCCGTGACCTACCTCGATGACGCGCCCGGAGTTGGTGTCGATGGCGACCATCGTCGGCTCATCGAAGACGACGCCGCGTTCCGCCGTGGCCAGGCGAGTGTTTGAGGTGCCGATGTCGAGCGCGACGTCCAATGCCATGTTCAAGGATGTTAGGGCGACCCAATCAACGCACTGGTGGTAACTAGCCTTCCAGGGGTGGAGAGTCGGGGAGGAGCGGATTGGTGGCGTCGTCGACGCGCACGTTCAACGCCCCCGCCGCTGGGCGAACGCGCCTGGGTCCACCCGAGTGAATTACCGAGTTTTGAGAAGCTCCGCACCCATCAAATTTGGCCGATCAAGTCGCCGGCGGCCCGCGCCGTGGCCGCGCTCATGGCGGTCGCGTTGGTCGTCGGATCCTTCGCGCTGTACCTCACGGAGTCGAGCAATCCCCCGGCCACGCCGCACCTCGCCCAAAGCGTCAGTGAACTCCCGGCGAACTCACAGAAAGCCGCGGCCGACACCGTCGACCTCACGATCTCGACTCCCGGTGACGTCGACGTCGTCGCCGCGATGGTGCTGCCGCACAATCTCGCCGTGACCACCACGCAAATACCGGCCGACGCCCACATCACCGGATCGGTACCGGGGCACGTCAACTTCCCCGTCCACTGGGTCGGGCGCGACCAGGTGATGGGCTTTTCGATCGTGCGACTCGGGCGCCACGTGCCCGCGTTGAGTTTCGCGCCGCTACCCGCGAGCAAATGGGTCGTCGCGGTGTCGCCGATTCTGAAGAGCTCGACGGATCCGCCGCAGTACTCGTGGGCCAATACCATCCTCGGCGATCCCAAGAGCGACGCGACCGGCGTCATCAGTTATCTCTCGACGAAATCCGACGCCAACCTCAACCGCTTCGTCGACGCCATCGCCGTCAATTCGAGCGGCCAGGTCGTGGCGGTCCTCTCGACCGATCACCTCTGGTACTCGGCCCAGTTCGTCGCGCGCATCGCCTACATCGTCGCGACCGGTCGCGGCTGTCACGCCAGCCTCGGCATCGTGGGGCTAACGGCTCAAGGTGGCGGCGTGGCCGTGTCACGGGTTATCCCGAAGAGCCCGGCGCAGTGGCAACTGAAGAAGGGCGACGTGATCACGGCGTTGAACGGCAAGTCGACCGACACCTTCGACGCCCTCGACACCGCGCTCTATCTCACACCGGCCTTCACCGTCGCCCACGTCACCTTCGTGCGTGACGCCAGGATTCACCACGCCGACATGACGCTCGGCTGCGCGCTTTAAATTGTCACTATGAGTGACAATCCCTTCGGCGGCATGTTCGGTGACATTTTCTCAATGCTCGGCCAACAGGGACCTGACGCGTGGTTCACCACCGCAACCCAGCTCGCACTCAACATCGCGCGCGGCGAGGACAGCGACCCGAATCCACAACCCATCGAGCGCCAACGGCTCGAAGAGCTCGCGCCGCTCGTCGCTCGACACGTCGACTCCTTGCTCGGCGTCTCGATCGATGCCTCGGTGACTGCGGTCAACCGCTCGGCGCTCACGATCGCGGCGCTGACGCAGTGGCGACCGCTCATGGAACCGATGATCTCGGGCGGCGCCGCAATCGGCGACAGCCTCGACCTGGGAGAGAATCAGATGATGGCGCAGATGGCCGCCACGCTCGGTCCGCTCTTCTCCGGGTTCCAGATGGGTTCGGTCGCCGGCCACTTCTCCGAGCGCGCGTGGTCGCTCGCCGCCCTGCCGCTGCCACGCGTCGACGCCGAGCGCCAGATCGTGGTGAACAACCTCGCGAGCTTCGCCGAAGCCTGGTCACTCGAGCGCGACGAGGTCTACGTCTTCGCGCTCGCCCAGGAGTTCCTCGCCTCGCTGGTCTTGACCCAGCCCGGCACCGGCGACGCCCTACGCGCGCTCTTGATCGACACGGTACGCGAGTCCACGAAGGCCCAGGGTGACCTGCTCACGCGACTGCAGTCGATGATCAATCCCGACGACATCGCGGGCATCATGGAGAACCCCGAGTCGCTGCTGGACGGCATCGAAATACCTGAGGAGACCGACGCCACGCGCGCCATCAACGCGGCCGCCAGCGTGCTCTTGGCCTTCTTCGATTCGGCCGCCCATCAGATCACCGAGGCCATCCTCGGCCCTCGCCCCGCGCTCGTCGAGGCGTATCGTCGACACCGTCGAAGCGACGCGCGCGGCGAGGACGCCGCCGCGGCGCTCTTCGGCATCTCCACGCAGGGTGAACATCACGATCAGGCCGCGGCCTTCGTCGACGCGCTCGCTTCAGAACACACGTTGCGCGTCTTCGACGCGTTGTTACGCGTGGATGGTCTACCGAGTGCCGCCGAGTTGACGGATCCGAACGCGTGGTACGAGCGAGTTACGAACTCGCCGTTGGCTTAGCTCTCTTCGTCGTAGCCGAGGTTCCACTCGACGAGGAGATTCTCTCGCTCGGCGTCGCGGTTCACTCGTTCACGATTGCGTCGGAACTGGGGATCGTGTGGTGGCAAGAAGCGCAAACGGGCGTCGACGCGGTCGACGAAGGCCTGGATCTGTTCTTCGTCACCGAAGACCATGCGGCACTCCCAGTGCGGGGCGACGGGGCCGAGGTAGATGACCTGCACGTGGCCGACCGGGTCGACCACTTCAGTGATCTCCGGGGTTGGGATCTGGCTCACGGTGCTCCTTAGGGTGTTGCGTTGTTGCGAATAACCAGTGTAACTGACGGTTTCCGGGGCGCTTCTCGAGCCGTTGTCTTTGAAAGGGCTTACAGGCGTCTGTGAGGAGTATGGTAACCATCGGCTTGTGAACAATTGAGTCTTTCGTTATCGGTTCGTCATGTAAACAGTCGCTACTGTGAGACAAAGAGGAAGTACAAAGGGGGTGAGCATGAGTACCGAATGGATGGCAGACGGGAAGTGCCGCGAATACCCAGCAGGAACATTTTTCCCACGAGACGGCGTCGGGGTGATCATTGCGCAACGAATCTGTGCCACCTGTCCGGTAGCGAGCCAGTGCCTCGAGTACGCACTGGAGAACCACGTGGACCACGGCATCTGGGGCGGCTGCTCCGAGCGCGAGCGTCGACGTATCCTCCGCGAGCGTCGTCGTCGGCGCGTGTTCAACTCCGACACCGCGTTTAAATCTGACGCTTCGTAGTACGACACTCGCGTGATCGAGTGTGTCATCAACATCTCCGAGGGCCGCAACCTCAAACTTTTGGACGAACTACGTGGCGCGGCCGGTCCCTCGATGCGCGACCTGCACGCCGATGAGTGGCACCACCGTTCGGTCTTCACGCTCATCAATGAACCGCAACTCCTGGCCCACGATGTACGCAGTTTGATTGGCGCGGCATTCGACGTTCTGGATCTACGGCGCCACGAGGGCGTCCACCCGAGGTTCGGAGTCGTCGACGTCGTGCCGTTCGTGGCGCTGGCGCCCGAGGAGTCCGCTCGAGCCACCGAACTGCGCGACGAGACGGCGCGGTGGATCAGCGAGGACTTCGACGTCCCGACCTTCCTCTACGGAGCGCTCGAGGGCTCCGTGCGAACCCTCCCCGACGTGCGTCGACACGCCTTTGACGACCTCACTCCCGACTACGGACCAAAAAGCGCCTCGCCGACGCTGGGCGCGGTCGCCGTGGGCGAACGTCCGATACTCGTTGCATGGAATATCTGGCTCTCTGGCGTCTCGCGCGACGAGACGCGCGCGCTCGCCAAGGCGGTTCGGCGACACGAAGTACGCTCACTCGCCTTTCGAGCGGGGGACTACACCCAGGTCAGTTGCAATCTGATCGACCCCACGGTCGTCGGCCCGTCCGTCGTCTACGACGAGGTGGCCGCTCTGTTACCCGAGGACGGCGAAATCCGTCGCTGCGAACTCGTGGGACTGGTGCCCCGCAACGTGCTGGAGGCCGAAGAACGGGGCCGGTGGGCGCAGCTCGGACTGAGCGAGGATCAGACGATTGAGAGTCGGCTGTAGCTCAGCTGGCCTGAGCGCGTCGCTCGATAGCCCGGGCCCGGCGCAGTCGGCGACGCTCGCGCTCGCTCATGCCGCCCCAGATGCCGAACTTCTCGCCGTTGTCGAGGGCGTACTCCAGGCAGTCCTCGCGCGCGACACAGCCGCGACAGACCTCTTTGGCCTCACGGGTTGACGCGCCGCGCTCGGGGAAGAAGAGATCGGGGTCGACGCCCATGCAGTTCGCCCGTGCCTGCCAACCACGATCTTCCATGCCGCTCATCAATTCCACGATTTCCACGTTTGATTCCTTCCCCCTCAGTGGCTCTCCCACCGATGTAATTACAACCATGTCATTGTGTCGGGTACCGTGACAAAAAGCAAATGGAAATGTGTAATTACCTGATCAGAAGGGTCTAACTGCGCGGCGAACGCCGAAAAGCGTTCGGCGATCCTCGTTCGCCGTTCAGCCCGCGCGGCGGTGCTTCACGAAGTCGTCAAGGGCGTAGGAACCGAGGTCGTCGACGTCGGTGTAGAAGAGTCGACCGCCGTTGACCTTCGCGATCTGTTCGACGAACGGGAACTGGCTCCGCTCAATGTCCAGGGCGAAGGTGTTGATGGTGATATCGGCCTTCGTGCAGCGAAGGACCTCGGCCATGGTCTTTTCCAAGGTCTCGCGCACCGGCGGCCACGCGAAGAAGGGCTCGCCGTTGTCGAGCAGGTGGGCCGTCGGTTCGCCGTCGGTCACGACGACGATCTGGCGTTCACCGCGTTCGTTGCGCATGAGGTGACGGCTGAGGGCCAAGGCGTGCTGGAGGTTGGTGCCGTAGGCGTAGTCGATCGTCAGCGCGGGGACGTCCTCGATCTTCAGTTCCTGGGCCATCTCACCGAAACCGACGACGGCGACGAAGTCACGCGGGAACTTCGAGCGGATCAGTGACGTGAGGGCGAGGACCATCTTCTTGGCCGGAACGAGATTGCTGCGCATCGCCATCGAGAGCGACAGGTCGATGGCGAAGACCGTCGCCGAGCGACGGGTCGACTCGAACTCCTCGACCTCGAAGTCATCGGCGTGCAGCTTGACCGGCGTACCCGGGCCCTGTCGCAAGACGGCGTTGCGAATCGTCTTGGGCAGGTTCAACGCGAACGGCTCACCGGGCTGCCAGGGTTTGGAGGTCTCCTCGCGGTCTCCCCCGCGCGAGATACTCGCCACCCGGTGCATGCCGAGGGTCGGGGAGTCGCGCAACTGGGCGAAGAGGTCGCGTAGGGCCTGTTGGCCGATCTGGCGAACGCCCTTCGGCGTGAGGTGGAGTTGACGGCCCTGGCGATCGACGAAGCCCTGATCCTTCAGTCCCTGCAGGGCCTTTTGCAGTCGCACCACGTGGCGCGCCGCGTCATCACCGAGGTTGCGTCGAACGGCCTCGACGTCCACCTCGGGCAGTCCTTGGGCGGCGTTGGCGTGGCCGAGGAACTCCTCCAGGCCCTTCAGTTGACCGAGCTGTTCGGCGACGGAAGCGGCGTCGGCAAAGGGCGAGCCGTCATCGCCGCGCATCCGGTGTGCGCGACTCCAGTCGATGTCGGGCGTCGCCATGCGCAGGTTCGAGACGAGACGATTCAGCGAGAAGTTCAACTCCATGTTCTCCATCATCCCGGCGAACATCGAACGCAGCTCACTTTGTTGGTCGGGCGAGAGCGAGTTGAACATCGCCTCGGCCGCGGCGGCGCGTTCGGCCATCATGCGTACGACGTCCTCGAGGTTCTCAGCGCCGGGGAAGAAGTCGCCGAACTTCTCCATGAAGTCTTGGAAGGTGGGATCGAGATCCTCACCGCGTCGATCCTGTTCGATCATCGTCGAGAGCGCGTCCATCATGTCGCGCATGCGCGCCAGTTCCTCGGGGTCCGGTCGACCCATCATCTCCTTGCTCTTCTCGAAGTACGTGTTCAGGACGTCGCGCTCCAACTCGGCCATCAGTTGCTCGAACTGCTCACGGGCGTCGCTGGAGACGAACTCGTAGTTCTGGTAGTCACCAAGGCGCTCGCCGATACGGTCGCTCATCAGGTCGCGCTGCATCTTCTTTTGATCGACGAGGTCGCGCGTGACTTCCTTGCGACGTTCGTCGTCGGACGCCTCGGCGTCGGCGAGCAGTTCAGCGAGTTCCGTGTCCTCGGTCGCTTCGATGTCGTCCAACCAGTCGCGGTAACGCTGCATCTCGCCGTCGGGGTCGGCCTGTTGCTCGAGTTCGCGTCGCTTGGCCCGCGCCTGTTCGAGCAGGTCGCGCAGGCCCTCGATGCGTTCACCGTCGGCCGTCGTGTAACCCTCGCGAAGCAGGCGGTCCATCGCCTCTTCGAGGTCACCGTTCTCCATGAAGTCGTCGGCGAGCATGCGCAGCATCTCTTCGACGTCGAGGTCGTTGAAGTCGTCGTCGTCACCGAAGCGGCGATAGCCGTAGCGCACCGCCACTAACGGTTCCTCGAGCGATAGAGCGCCCTCGCGCCCGAGGCGTCCTTCGCCAGTCGCTTGGTGAGATAGAGACCCTCGAGGACGAACTCGACGGCCGAGGCCAGTTCGCCGTCGCTCGCGCTCGGTCCCGCAATTCGTCGCGCCGGCGCGTCGAGAGCGGGCATCGCGGCCAGGACCGCGAGATAGTCGCGGTCGGGCAGGTCGTCACCGGTGTGCACCAACGCCTCGGTGTTGAAGGCTTCGACGATCTCCGGGCCCTCTTCGAGCAGCACGTGTTCGGCGAAGCACTGACGAACCGCCAACGAGACCAGTGCCGCGATGACCTGGTCCGAATCGCTGTCGTCCATCGTGTCGAATTCGATCTTGCCCTGCGTCGACTGCACCATGGCGCTCAGGTCACTCACCCGCGGAACGACGGCGCTGTCCTTCGTGCGCAACGTCCGGCGAAGTGCATTCGCGATGACGATCTCGTAGTTGGCGATCGACAGACGCACCGACACACCGGAACTCTGGCTGATCACGTGACTCTTTCGCGCGACGTGACTGACCCGCGCGACGATGTCGTCGATGAACCACGGAACGGAGATCGGCACGGGAGCCATCGGGAGCTTCGCCTCTTGGTGCATGATCGCGATCTCGGTCGTCAGTTCGTACGGGTAGTGCGTGCGGATCTGGGAGCCGAAGCGGTCCTTCAGGGGCGTGATGAGACGGCCGCGGTTGGTGTAGTCCTCGGGATTCGCGGTCGCTACCACCATGACGTCGAGGTCCAGACGCACGAGATGACCGCGGATCTGTACGTCGCGTTCCTCCAACACGTTGAGCAGTCCCACCTGGATCCGCTCGGCGAGGTCGGGGAGTTCGTTCATCGCGAAGATGCCCCGGTTGGACTTGGGCACCAGTCCGTAGGAGAGTGCCTTGGGGTCGTCCAAGAACAGTCCGCCGGCCACCTTGATGGGGTCGACCTCGCCGATCAGGTCGGCCATCGAGGTATCGGGCGACGCCAACTTCTCCGCGAAACGCTGCGACCGGTGGATCCACGCGACCGGCGTCTCCTCACCGTTCTGATCGATCAGCTCGATGGCGTAGGCCGAGATCGGCGCGAAGGGGTCGTCGCGGATCTCCGATCCTTCAACGATCGGCAACCACTCGTCCAAGAGTTCGACGAGCGATCGAATCATGCGCGTCTTGGCCTGTCCGCGCTCGCCGAGCAGGATGATGTCGTGCCCGGCCAACAACGCCGTCTCGAGTTGGGGCAACACGGTGTCCTCGTAACCGAGTACGTCCGACGTGAGCGGCAGACCGTCGGCGAGTCGCTGCTCGAGGTTGGCGCGAATCTCTTCGCGTACGGACTTGGGTCGATAGCTCGAAGCGCGAAGTGCTCCGAGCGTGCTCGGGAGGTCGGTCGGGGCAAGGGGGGTGCTCATACGCCCACTTTAAAGGTTGTCGATTCGTGGCTGTGCTCGCCCGAACTCAGAGTTGCCGATACATGATGTCGAGTCCGACGCGTCCGAGCCGCGCATGATCGAACGCCTCGGGAACCGTCCCGATCGTGATGAAACCCAGTTTTCGGTACAACTCGATGGCGTGGACGTTCGTCGAAACGACCGCGTTGAACTGCATGGCGTCATAGCCCTGGGCCCTCGCTCGCGCGATGACGAACTCGCACATCGCACGACCGACGCCCAGTCCGCGCGCATCGGCACTGACCATGAAACTGGCCGTCGAGACGTGTGAACCGCGCGCGGGTCTATTCGGTCCGAACTTGGCGGTTCCGAGGATGACGCCGTCGCGCTCGGCGACGACGGTCTCTCCGGGCGCACCTTCGACCCACAGTGAACGGGCCTCCTCGGACGTGAGACCCTCGGGATAGGCGTAGGTGTCACCCTCCGCAACGGTCGCGCGGAATATCTCGAAGACCCGGTCCCAATCGCTTTCGGTGATTGGACGAATCTCGAGCGCCGTATCAGACATCGGTGACGCGACCATGACCTCGAGCAAACCAACCGTTCAACGCCCCTCCGGACGTGACGAGCACTTGGCGCACGAGCGATGCGGCGGGGCGATAGGCGAGATGGACCGCGCGCGGCGCGTCGAGAATCACGACGTCGGCTTTCGCGCCGACGGCGAGATGACCGACGTCGTCTCGACGAAGCGCGATCGCTCCCCCGCGGGTCGCCGACCACAACGCGTCGTCGAAGTCCATGCGCATGTCACGCACGGCGATCGCGAGCACGAACGCCATGCTCGTGACGTACGACGTGCCCGGATTGCAGTCCGTGGCGAGGGCCACCAGCGCACCGCCGTCGAGCAGCCGGCGCGCCGAGGAGTAGCCCGCGCGGGTCGAGAAATCCGCTCCCGGGAGGAGCGTCGCGACGGTCGCCGAACCGGCGAGTCGTTCGATGTCGTCGTCGCTGAGATACGTGCAGTGATCGACGCTCGCGGCATCCATCTCTACGGCGAGCGCGACGCCACCCGTCTCGCCCAGTTGGTTGCCGTGGACGCGAAGACCCAAACCGGCGGCCTTCGCAGCCGAGAGGATCGCTCGCGCCTCGTCGACGTCGAACGCACCGCGGTCGCAAAACACGTCCGCCCATTTGGATCGGTGCGAACAGGCGTCGAGCATCGGTCCCCGCACGAGATCGACGTAGGCGCCGCGGTCACTGGCGTACTCCGGCGCTACGACGTGCGCACCGAGGAACGTCACTTCGTCGCTGTACTCCGTGGCGATATCGATCAAGCGTGCCTCACCGTCGACATCGAGCGCGTACCCCGACTTGATCTCGACGGTCGTCACACCGCCAGCGCGAAGTTCGACGAGACGCTTCTCGGTCCCGCGACGAAGTTCGTCACTCGACGCGGCGCGCGTGGCCTTGACGGTTCGCACGATGCCACCCCCGTCGTAGGCGGTGCCGTTCATGCGCGCCTCGAACTCGTCCGAGCGTTCCCCGGCGAAGACCAGGTGCGTATGGGAGTCGACGAAACCGGGAATGACGGCCGATCCGTTCGCGTCGATCGACTCGTCCGCGGCCGGGGCGTGCGCGCTTGCACCCACCCAGAGCACGACGTCGTCGTCGATCACGATCGCGGCGTCGCGGAGCCGACCCATGGCGCCCTCGCCGAGGGTCGGGTCGTTCGTCGTCAGTTCGCCGATGTTCGAGATGACCCGAGTCGTCATCACCCCTCGCGCATCGGGATGCGGACGCCGCGTTCCTCGGCCGTCTGTTCGGCGAGTTCATAGCCCGCGTCGACGTGGCGGATGACGCCCATGCCGGGATCGTTCGTCAGGACCTTCGCCAGCTTCTGGGCCGAGAGCTCCGTCCCGTCGGCGACGCAGACCTGACCGGCGTGAATCGAACGGCCGATGCCCACCCCGCCGCCGTGATGGATCGAGACCCACGTCGCTCCCGACGCCGTGTTGACGAGCGCGTTGAGGAGCGGCCAGTCGGCGATGGCGTCGGAACCGTCGAGCATCGACTCGGTCTCGCGGTACGGCGAGGCGACCGAGCCGCTGTCGAGGTGGTCGCGCCCGATGACGATGGGCGCGCTGAGTTCCCCCGAGGCGACGAGGTCGTTGAAGGCCAGCCCGGCCTTGTCGCGTTCTCCGTAGCCGAGCCAACAGATGCGCGCGGGCAGCCCCTGAAAGGCCACGCGCTCTTGGGCCTTGGTGATCCATCGTCGCAGGGCGTCGTTCTCGGGGAAGAGGTCGAGGACCGCTTGGTCGGTTCGCGCGATGTCCTTCGGGTCCCCCGACAGCGCCGCCCAACGGAACGGACCCTTGCCCTCGCAAAAGAGCGGCCGCAGATACTCCGGCACGAATCCGGGAAAGGAGAACGCGCGTTCGAAGCCGCCGAGTTGGGCCTCGCCGCGGATCGAGTTCCCGTAGTCGAAGACCTCGGCGCCACGGTCTTGGAAGCCGACCATCGCCTCGACCTGCGTCGCCATCGACTGGCGCGCGCGTTCGGTGAACTCCTCGGGCTTCTTCTCGGCGTAGTCGTGCCAGTCGGCGAGGTCGATCCCTTCGGGCAGGTAGCTCAGTGGGTCGTGCGCTGACGTCTGGTCGGTCACGATGTCGACGTCGACGCCGCGTCGCAGCAGTTCGGCGAAGACCGTCGCGGCGTTGCCCACCAGTCCGACGCTCAGGGCGAGCTTCGCTCGCTTGGCCCCCTCGACGCGCGTGACCGCCTCGTCGAGGTCGGCCGTCCACTCATCGAGGTAGCGCTGGTCGACGCGTCGTTGCAGGCGCGAGGGATCGACGTCGACGCATAGACAGACGCCGTCGTTCATGGTGACGGCGAGGGGCTGAGCGCCGCCCATCCCGCCACACCCCCCGGTCAGGGTCAACGTGCCTTGGAGCGTGCCACCGAAGTGGCGATTCGCCACGGCCGAGAAGGTCTCGTAGGTGCCCTGGAGGATCCCCTGGGTCCCGATATAGATCCACGACCCCGCCGTCATCTGACCGTACATCGTGAGACCGAGCGCCTCGAGGCGACGGAACTCCGGCCACGTGGCCCAGTCACCGACGAGATTCGAGTTCGCGATGAGGACCCGCGGCGCCCACTCGTGGGTGGAGAAGACGCCGACCGGCTTGCCCGACTGCACCAACATCGTCTCGTCGCCCTTCAACGTGCGCAGCGTGCGCACCAGCGCGTCGAAACTTCGCCAGTCGCGCGCGGCACGGCCGGTACCGCCGTAGACGACGAGGTCGTCGGGCCGTTCGGCGACCTCGGGGTCGAGGTTGTTCTGGAGCATCCGCAGGGCGCCCTCCTGGGGCCAGCCCAACGTCGACAGGGTCGTACCCCGCGCCGCTCGCACCGGTCGCGCGCCTTCCATCAGTTGCCCTTCACCTCTACGAGAGTGCCACGTGCTGACGTGCGATGTCCAACAGTTCACCACCGCGCACGAGTTCCCCGACCGCCGCTATCTCCGGGGACAGCCAGCGGTCGTGACCGGGACCACCGGTGACGGCGTTGACGCGATGGCTCACGGCGGCCGTCGCCGGCGACGCCGTGAGCGGTTCACGCAGCGCCAATGCCCGCGCGGCGGTGAGCAGTTCGATGCCGATCACGTCGGCGAAGGCGTCCAACGACTTGCGGAGCTTTCGTGCGGCGTGCCAGCCCATGGACACGTGATCCTCTTGCATGCCCGACGAGGGAATCGAATCGACACTCGCCGGCGTCGCCAGACGCTTCATCTCCGAGACCAGGGCGGCCTGGGCGTACTGGGCGATCATCAGGCCCGAGTCGACGCCGGCCTGGCCGGCGAGGAACGGCGGGAGTCCGAAACTCCGCGAGACGTCGAGC
>Ga0302157_10005573_pt1 | contig 13298 bp, 9 predicted proteins | sample I_Bog_N3_3_FD_193502 | JGI IMG/M metagenome (GOLD analysis project Ga0302157, IMG submission 193502) | Peat permafrost microbial communities from Stordalen Mire near Abisko, Sweden - I_Bog_N3_3 | ecosystem: Environmental > Terrestrial > Soil > Wetlands > Peat | place: Sweden: Abisko, Stordalen...
TTGTCCGCGACGTCTTGCGGACCGTCACCGGGCGAGAGCACTTCGACGACGATGTCCGGTGGGACGTTCGGATACGCGCGATTGGCTTTCGGGAGATCGAAGTACGTCGACAGGTATGCGACATCGGGGACCACCGACTGGGTATTGTAGGAGTTCGGCGGTATGACGAATCGCCACTCGCACCCGATCCTCCCGCGACCGTGCGTAACGACACGCGCCCACGCGTCGAGAAAACGTGCAAACGCAAGCTGAATGAACGCGTGGAAATCGGTCGGCATCAGTTTTTGAACCGGCTTGCCGTGAATCCACTCGATAGCGGGTTTGACGGAGTCGTCGATGGTGGCGTTGGCAATGGTAAGCATAGCCGCGTAGCTCCTCTGCATCTTCTTCGGAATGGTAGGACGAAGCCCTCGCACGCGAGGGCGTGTCGGCTCGTCTTGGCGACCGACCGCGATCGTTACCGGGATTCGTCACAGGAGATGGGCGATTGGTCGATCTCTCGAGATTGCAAGTAGTTGACGCCGATGGGCGAGTTTTTGAAGTACGTATAGCGGCGCGGTTCTGATTTCCGACTGACGCCGTAGGCGCGCCCTTCGAAAGGCTCAGGGCGACGGGAACTTTGTCATGCTGAGCTTGTCGAAGCATGGGCCACTGCCGGCGCGCCCTTCGACAGGCTCAGGGCGACGGGTGGAGTCGTGCATACGCAGCTTAATAGTTCGCGGCAGCGCGTACTTCTGCGAGGGGTTTGTCGAGGTCGGATAACAGCTCGGGGGCGACGACGGCGAAGGGGGTCGTTCCGTAGCAGAGGAGGCGCTCGTGGAAGTCTTTGAGCGAACCCTTTGCGCCCATGCGCGTGCGGTATTCGCCGAGTAGGGACTCGAGTTGGAAGCGGCCGACCGTATACGAGATCACGTAGCCGGGGCCGAGCGCGATGCCGGAGACGGCGGCCTTCGCTTGATCCGGCGGGAAGCCGGTTTGTTCGGCAAAGAATTTGGCTGCGCGATCGAAGTTCCAGTCGCCGCTTGCGAGTTCCGGATCCACGATCGCGCGTGCGCCGCGCACGCGTTCCCACTGCGCCGCCTGATAGCGCGCGTCGAGGTCGTGGTCGCCGTAGAGGCCGAGCTGCCAGAACATCTCCTCGCCGTAGAATGCCCAGCCTTCGGCGAAGACGCTGCTGTCTTGAATCTTGCGCACGAAGTCGGGATGGCGGTGGCCGATCGAGAGTTGCACGAAGTGGCCGGGCATCGCTTCGTGCGCGCCGGTTTCCAAGATGCGATCGCGATCGAAGTCTTCGTTGGGATCGAGCGTCTTGGCGGCGTCGGCGAGCGACGTGGGCGGCGTGATGAAATAGAAGCCCGTGGGATCGGAACTGAACAGGCGCGGCGGATCCATCGACGCGCCGGGTGAAACGGGCTGCAGGAACTTCGGCGTCTCGAGGACGTCGATCGTGCCGAGCCACGCGGGAATGTCGAGGACGTCGTGCGACGTGACGAACGCGCGGAGTTCGGCGACCCGCTCGCGATAGTAGCCCACGAGGGCGGCGCCGCCGGGAGCGATGCCGCCGCCGCTCTCGGGCCCGATCGGCGTGCCGCGCTGCTTCGCTTCGCTCTCGACCCACGATTGCTGGGCCCAGCCGTGCGCGAGCTCGTCGTTCGCCATGCGCTCGATGTCGTTCGCATCGAACGGTAGCAACTGCTCGTCACGCAACATCGCGTCGTAGGCGGTGCGGCCCATCGCGAAGTTCTCGGGCCACGCCGCCACGTGCGCGTCGATGTACGATTTCGCCGATGCGATCGAGAAGAGCGCGGCATCGCGCGCCTTCGTAAACCGCGCGAACGCATCCGGGGGAAGCTGCGCCTTCGCCGCCGCGGTGAGCGCGCCGTTCAGGAAGTCGGGCACGCCGGCCAATTCCTCGGACCCGACGACGCCTTGGAGATGCCCGGGCGACGTGACGAGCGCTTCGCCCGCCGCAATGTAGACGGGCGCGCCCGCCAGTCGCGCGATGATGTCGTTCCAGGCGCGCGTGCGCGCGGCGACGCTGTAGCCGGGGGCTCCCGCGACCGGGAGGTGTTGGAATTGCGTGAAGAGCGCGCCGACGATCGCTTGCGACGGCCCGGAATAGTCTTTCTCGTCGCTCTTGTAGACCGTATAGGCCCGCTCTTCGCCGACCAGTTGGGCCCGCAGCAACTTTGCGTCGTCGATGTCGACGAGCGTCGCGTTTGCGAGTGAGATCGCGGAGAGCGCGTTCTCCGAGCGGCGGATCGTCGCGAGGTCGCGCGCGTCTTCCGTGAGCGACGGCGAATCGAGCAAGCCGTCCTCGCCGGGTATTCCGAGCTCCGTCGCTTGGAGCGGGTGCGTCTTCGCCCAACCGAACGTCATCTCGCGCGCGAGCGCCTGAAGTTTCACGCTCGCCGGATCGGCCACCACCGCGGGCGCCGCGCCGCTGGGAACGGGGACTGCGAACGCGATTACGCTGCCGAGCAGCGCGGCGGCTCCGCGCCGAACGTGGACGGATAGGACGTAAGCGAGATTCGCGAGCATCGCGCGTAGTTCGAGCGCGAGAGGCTCCGTCCCGTCAGCGCCAGAGCGAGAGGGTGGCGACGCGCTCGCTGATGATGTCGCTGTCGTCGTCGCCATTCGACTCGACCCGGACGAGGCCGTCAACCGTCGCGAGGTGCATCGGCAAGGGCTTGCCGTTTGAGGAGAAGCGTAACGAGACGAACGTACCGAGTTCGTCGAACTTTCCCGTCGGCACGTAGATGAGCCGGTCGAACGGAGAGCTCTGTCCAGGGCGTAGCGAGAATTCGTCGTCGGCGCGTGCGTCGGCGAGGTGCGTGAGAAAGCCGAAGGAATAGACGTTCGTCATCGCGCGTTCGACCCACCCGGGTTCCACCTGTAGATACGTCGCGGCGCGTGGCCCGGACACCGCCGGTGACGGTCCGGCGGGGCGAACGGTCGAGCCGGTCACGGTCTCGGCGAATCCGTATAACGAAATGTCGCTGACACCGACGTTCCGGATGACGATGCGCGATTGAACGGCAAGGAGCCCGTGGCTCTGTCCGAGGCGTGTCAGCGAGCTTTCGACTTGCACGTCCGCCCGTTCGCTCGCCGGCTTGATCTGATTCTCGTACACGAACGTGTAGAAGGCCCAGGCTCCGGCGGCAACGATCGCCACGATTTCCACGACGTCGCGAATGCTCCCGAGAAGCGGGGCGGCTCCGGTGCCGCCCTCGCCTTCCGTCCGTCGTCTCAAGAACATGCGTGCCAACCCTTCAAGCGGACGTGCGCTGTTGCGCGCGTGCGGGGCCGCGGCCGGCGGTCGCGACGTAGAGGAGCGGCACGATCGCGAGGGTCAGCGCGGTCGAAGTCACGATGCCGCCGATGACGGCGATCGCGAGCGGACGTTCGAGTTCGGAGCCGGCGCCGAACCCGAGGGCGAGCGGCGCGAGCGCGCCGAGCGTGGCGAACGTGGTCATCGCGATCGGTCGCAGCCGTTCGGTCGCGGCGCGTTCCATCGCATCGATCGGGCTCGCGCCCTCGCGCACGCGCCGGTTCGCGCCCTCGACGAGCAGGATGCCGTTGCGCACGACGATGCCGACGAGGAGCAGCATGCCCATGAACGACGCGACGTTGAGCGGCGTGCGCGTCCAGGCGAGCGCGAGCGCGACGCCCACCGGCGTGAGCGGCACGGCGGCAAGCACGACGAGCGGCAGGCGGAACGAATCGAAGGTGGCGAGCAAGACGGCGAACACGAGTACGAGCGCGATCGCGAGGATCGTCGCAAAGTCCGTAAAGGACGCGCGCTGTTGCGCGACCGCGCCGCCGATATCGATCGAATATCCGGGCGGCAGGTCGCGCACCGTCGGTGAGATGTTGTGTTCGATCTTCGCGATCGTCGTCGAGAGGTCCGCGTTTTCGAGTCCGGCCGTTACGCGGATGATGCGCCGCCCGTTCTCTTCTTGGACGGTCGTCGAGAGCACCGGCGCGCCGAGCCGCACGCGCCTGCCGAGCGGAACCGGATCGGCGACGCGCACGACCACGGGAATCGGCCCGCCGGGGTCGTTCAGCGTCGTCGCGAGGATGCCGCCGACGCGCGCGCGCAGATCGTCGGCAAAGGCCGCCGGCGATTCGGCGTCACCCGCGAGCGGCGTCGCTTGCAGGCTCCGCGGTTCCCACGTAACGCCGTCGAACGTGTCGACCACACCGCGTATGTCTTGGATCTGGTCGGCGAGCTTGTAGGCGATGGTCGCGATCTCACTTTGCACGGGTCCGCTTACCGTCAACTGGATCGTCTCGGGCGCACCGGAGAGATCGTTGACCTGATCCTCGAGCAACTGGTGCACTTCGACCGCGACGTTCGGGTTCAGGTTGCGAATCTCGTTGCGCACGCGATCCGCGATCGCGTCGAAGTGGTCGCTTCCGCGGACGGTCACGCGCATCGTGCCGGCATCCGGCGGCGTCGCGACGTAGCCGTTCGTATCGACCCCCGAGAGACGGGCCACGTGCGCGACCGCGGGATCGAGCATGATCGAGCGCTCGAACGTCGTGGCGAGCGCGTCGGCCGCGGCGAGCGACATGCCTGGCGGCATCGCATACTTGATCTCGAACTGGCCCTCGTCGACGCTCGGTAAGAAATCGGTGGGCGTGCGTGCGAGAAGCACGGCCGCAAGCGCGACGGCCGCCGCTGCGACGACGTACGCTGCGACCGGCCGGCGGAACGTCCAGCGCAGGAGTGCGACGTACGCGCCTTCGAGCCGGCGCGTTGCGGGCGCCGCGTGCGTGCGCGCGCCGAGCGCCGCGGCCAGCGACGGGGCGACGAAAAGCGAGAGCACGATCGAGACGACGAGCGCGATCGCGAGCGTGATCGCGAGCGCGCGGAAGAAGAATCCCGGCACGCCGCCGAGGAATGCGAGCGGCAAGAACACGACGAGGTTCGCGGCCGTCGAGGCGACGAGCGGTTTCGCGATACGGCGCACGGCCGCCGAGATCGCGACGCGGCGCGTGGTGCCGCCGTGCCCGTCGAGCGCACGCGCGATCGCCTCGACCACCACGATCGTTTCGTCGACTACGAGTCCGATCGCGATCGCGAGCCCGCCGAGCGTCATCAGGTCGAGCCGCAGGCCCGCGCGCACGAGCACGAGTACCGTGAGGGCGAGCGCCACGGGCAACACGATCGCTGCGGTCAACGTCAGCGCGAGATCGCGCAGGAAGAGGGCGATTGCGAGGAGCGCGATCAGCGCGCCCGCACCCATCTCGAAGCGTAACGCGCGCTGTGAGGCGAGGATCAAGCGCGTCTGATCCCACGCGACCGTGATCTGCACGTCGGCCGGAAGCGCCGCGCGCAGAACGGGCAGCCGCGCCGCGACATCGCGCGCTAGCGCGACCGCATCGCCGGACGGCACGGGGTAGGCGTTCAGCAGGATCGCGTGGGTCGCATCGAACGAGGCCTGGCGTCCCGTCTCCTCGTCGACCGTACGAATCGTCGCGAGCGTTCGCAACGGCACGGACCCGGAGCGCCGCGGGTCGCTCACGCCGACCGCGCCGAGCGAAGCGGGATCCGAAACGGTCGCACCGGAGCGAACCGGCAGCCGCTCCTCACCGCGCACGAGCGAGCCCGCCACGTGCGGCACGTTCGCGGCAGCGACCGCGTCGGCCACGTCGCGCACGCTGAGCCCGCGCGCCGCCAGCCGCTGCGGATCGAGCGCGACCTCGTCCGCGACCCGTCGCCCCCCGAACGCGGTCAGGCGTCCGAGGCCGGGCGTCCCCGTGAACGTCGTGACGAGCGCGGCGTCGACGCGCCGGCCGAGTTCGGCCTGCGACACGGATTTCGACGTGAGCGCGTAGGTCACGACTGGCTCCGCTTCGGGGCCTTCGATCAGCGCCGTCAGATCCGTGACCGGGAGGCGCGCGCGGGCGCCGTCGAGTGCGGCGCGGACCGCTCGCAGATCGTCGTTCGGATCGCTCGCGGGATCGAAATCGAGTTCGAGTTCGAGTTTACCGGGATCGGCGTACGTGCGCGTGGCGCGCAATCCCGGCAGCGTCGCGACGGCGGCCTCGAGCGGCAGCCCGACCGCGGTCCGCACGTCCTCGGACGTGAGATCGCCCGCGTCGGCGAAGATCTCGACGCGGGCGAGTGCGATGTTCGGAAAGACGCTCTGGGGAGCGGATGCGATCGTGACCCCAGCCACGACGAGAGCGCACGCGATCGCAAAGAAAACGAACCGCGCCCGCCCCCAGAGCATGTGGTGCCGGACCCTCCGGCTAGTGCGTGATCATTTGATCGTTGGATGGCGCGACGACTTGGATCAGCTGTCCGACGGGGGCGCCCAGCGCGTTGCCGGACCCGATCGGAATGGTGACGAGCACGCCCGGACCCTGAGTCGTATTCGTCGTGCCGATAGCCACGGCGCACGACAATTTATCGACCGCCACCAAGTATTTTCCGTCCGGCAGAATTCCGATCGTCTGCGCACCGGTAAGTGGGCACGTCGCTCCCTGCACCGTGAGCGTCGGCGAGTAGACGCTCCCGACTTGGGCGAGCGTTCCCGTGTTGATGCCGCTGATTGTAATGATGCCGGCGTCCGTCGAAACGTAGCCCGTCGTGCCGTCGGGCGTGATGGCGACGGCGAACAATTCGGTGCCGACACTGGGCGTAATGGCGAACGGCCGGCGGTGACCCGAGGGTTCCGGCGCTTCGGTGGCGTTGCCGAGTAGGCGCGCGACGCGCGGGACGTGCAACGCGAGGGTCGACGAGACCGTGGGTGAGGAGGTGTTCAAGCCGGTCAAGAGTTGGATCGTCGGCGTATCGGTGGGGGTCAATCCGACCACAAGCGCGCGCGACGCGTCCGAGGGACTGATGGCCATGCCGTCACGACCGTCTTCGAAGAAAGGCGTGGACACGCTGCCTGTGGTGCCGCTGGCGAGCGTCTTCACGAGGCTGAAGTTGAAGCTCGTCGTTCCGGTGCAGGCGGGGTTGCATCCCGAGCCGGCGTGCGCGGCTGCCGGCGTGGCCTTGAAGACATCGATCCCCGAATAGCCGCGCGAAAGGAGAACGGATCCATCGTTCGAGATGGCGAGTCCGTCCCGGAAATTCCCATTGTTCGGAATCGTGTCTGCAACGGCCGGCGTGCCCGCCAAGATTCCTGAGATCACGGCGAGGTCACCGCCCTCATCCGCCGAGACGACGACCTGGTCGCCTCCCGGCAAGCTCGCGATCGAGTCGCCGTCGCTGCCGTAGTTCGTGACGTCGACCGTGCCCGAAGCAACGACGACCGTGTGCTGCGGGATTCCGGAGAAGAAGTGGACGAGGTTCGATCCGTCAACGACCGCGCCGCGCGATGCATCCGGCGTGAGCGACTGTCCGTCGAGATCGCCGCCGCTAATCGGAAAGAATTGGGTCGTCGGCGTCGCGAGCGCCACGCCCGACGTGTTCTCGATCTGGGCGAACTGAAGACCGTTGACGCCGATCCCCGCCGTGCCGTCGTCGGCGAACAGCGCAAACCCGAGGTTGATTTGCGTCGTATTGCTGGCCGGCGGCACGTACACGAGGTACGTTCCCGCCTGGTTGATACCGGGGAGCGTCAGCGTCGGTACCGTGGACTGGAAGTTGCCGGTCGCGGTGACTTGCGCCGTTCCGACGTCGACCCACGTGTTGTTCTGGTTGATCGCGATGTTGAGCTGCGAGCCCACCGCGACCGTGCTCGGCACGACGCCCGTGCCGGTTAGCGAGACGCCGCTCGTCGGCGTCAGGCCGCCGAAGCTCGTGCAGAGCGCGAGCACGTACGTGTTTCCGGCGCCCGCCGTGAACATCGGCGAGACCCGGCCGTCGGTCGTCTTGTGCATGGCGTGGAGCAGCGGCGCCGGAAGCGCCGTCGACGCAATGTATCCGAGCGAGACCGTTGTCGACGATGCGAGCTGACCCGCCGCGACCGTTTCCGTAAACGTGCCGCCCGTGGCCGACGCGGTGATCGTTCCGCCGGTCGCGCCGATCGTGGCGGTCGTGGGGCTCGTGCAGGACGAGGGAGCCGAGCTCGCGGGCGACGAGGGCGTGGGAGTCGGCGCTTTCGAGGGCGCTACGGTGGGCGTCGGGACGCTCCCTCCGGGAACGATCGGCTGCGTGGCCGTCCCCCCGCTTCCGCTACAACCCGCCACGGCTGCCAGCGCGAGCAGCGCCAGACCCGACCCTCCACGGGTCCGCGAGCCGCTCCGGCCGCTGAATGCGAAAACGTCACGCGCCATATGGAAAGACTCCACGGGTGAAATGGGGGGCCGTACTTGGTACGGGTCGGGGATATTCCATCCCTTCGCACTCGCAGGAACGTGGGCGATGACGGGATCGAACCGCCGACCATCACCGTGTAAAGGTGCCGCTCTCCCAGCTGAGCTAATCGCCCGCCCCGCGCCCGCCTCGTTCGAGTGCCGCGGGAGGCACGCCTGTCATGGTCGCCCTTCGACAGGCTCAGGGTGACTACTCGCTGTCATGTTGAGCCAGTCGAAGCATGGGCTTCTCGGAGCCTGTCCGATCCAAAGGCTCACGCGGCGGGATCATCCGTGCGCGACGAGCTAGCGAGGGGCCGTCGAGTCGGTAGCGGAGCGAGTCGCGTCGGACTGTCAATCTCCGGGAACACCCTCGTCGTCATCATATCGCTGAAAAGGAATTCAACATGGCCGGACTACTCTGGGGCATCATCTCGATACTGTTCATCCTTTGGCTCATCGGATTCGCGCTGCACTTCGGCGGCGGACTGATCCACCTGCTGCTCGTGGTCGCCGTCGTGCTGTTTCTCTTCAACCTGCTGACGGGGCGCGGCGCTCGCGTCTGAGCGAGAGAAAAGCGGTCCATTGAAGCGTTAGCCGAGTCACACTCAAGCGACCGGACGCATCCGGCCCGCCTTCCCGGTCGTTGCCGGGAAACGACATGGAAGCGCTTTTCCGGTATCGGTCAACGTCGCGTGCGTGCGTCACAGTTCGTGCGCGCGTGCGGGTCTGTCATTCGGCCGCACCGATAACCGGGGAAGCGCTTCGTTTTGTCAGCGCACGCTTCTCTGGAGGGTTCCGACCTTGATCCCCATTTCGCGAGCTTCACTGCTCGGCGCGAGTTCTGCCGTCGCACTCGTCGGTATGCCGCTGATGACGCGGCTCGTCGACGCGGCCACGTTTGCCGACCCGGCGGACGTCGCGGCCCTCAACGCGCAGATCGAACTCGAACGCGCCGGCATCAAGGCGTACGCCGACGCCGCCGCGACCGGGCTGCTCGACGCATCGCTCCTGGCGGTTGCCGGCCGCTTCGCGAGCGATCACGTGGCGCATCGCGAGGCCTTGGGTGCTGCCGTCGTCGCGGCCGGGGGAAGGCCGTCGGAGCAGACGGTCGCGCTCGTCTACCCGACCCTCGCGACGAAGAGCGACGTGCTCGAGTTCGCGCTGACGGTCGAGCGCAAGGCCGCGTCGACCTATCTCTCCATCGTCTCCGATCTCAAAGATCGCAAGCTCGCCGAACTCGTCGCCTCGATTCTCGGCGTCGAGACCACGCACGTGGCGTTGCTCGCGAGCGCGCTCGGAAAAACCGTGTACGCCTCCGCGTTCGTCGGCTGACGACACCGTGCGCCTGCCCGCGTTCCGGCTCTCTTTTCTCTGGCGCTTCACGCTCCTGACGCTCGCGGCGTCGCTATTCGCCGCGCTCGTGCTCGCCGTCGCGGTGGAAAACGCGCATCGCAAAGCGCTCGAAACCGACATCGAAGCGGCCGCGCTTTCGCGCGCGAGCGCGGAGCTCGCTGGTCCGCTCGACGGGCTCGGCTCCGGCGCACGCATCTCCGACGCCGAGCGGCGCGCCTTCGCGAGTGCGGCGAACGACGCGGCGCTCTCCGAGTTCGTCACGGGACTGCGCATCTATCGCGCGAGCGGGGCACCCGTCTATCCGGCGTCGGCGCCCGCGGCGACGCGCGACGTCCACGCCGCGCTCGCCACGGACAACTTCGTTCGCGTGGAAAGCGGTCCAACCGTCACCGCGTTCGCTCCCGTCTTCACGCGCGGCGAGCACGTGTACGTGCTGGCCGTCGACTTCTCCACGGGCCAACTCGCCGTGCTCTTCGCAAAGGAAGCGCGCGAGGTCATCGTGATCGCGGTCGGCGCGCTCAGCGTGATCTTCCTCTCGCTCGTCACGCTGGCCGCCGGTGCGTCGCGCGAACTCGAACGGCGCCGGCGTGAAGCGCGTCATACGTTCGTGAATACGCTCGAAGTGATGGCGGATACGATCGACCTCCGCGACCCGTACACGGCGGGCCACTCGAAACGCGTCGCCGTCTACAGCCGCGCGCTCGCCGCGGCGGCCGGCATCTCGCGGGAATCCATCGAGACGATCGAGAGCGGGGCGTTGCTGCACGACATCGGGAAGATCGCGATTCCGGATCGCGTCCTCTTCAAACCCGCGAAGCTAGACCCCGACGAACGCCGGATCATCGAATCGCACCCGGCGATGGGCGCGAAACTCCTCGCGAACGTTCCCGGCATCGACGAGGTGACGCGCTGCGTGCTCCACCATCACGAGCGGCTCGACGGCAACGGCTATCCGGCGCGGTTGCACGGCGATGCGATTCCGTTCGGCGCGCGCGTGATCGCCGTGGCGGATACATTCGATGCGATGACGACGGATCGTCCGTACCGCCGCGCGCTCTCGGTCGAAGCGGCCGTCGCGGAACTTCGCCGCGTGGCGGGCACGCAGCTCGATGCGAATCTCGTCGCAACGTTCGTGCGCGCGCTCGAGCGCGGCGACATCGTGCTCTTGCAGAAGCCGGCCGCGCCGGAAGAGGCGGAGCCCACGTTCGGCCGCAAGGCGGAGCTCTCGGTTACAGCGTGATCTCGGTTTTCTTCTCGCCGTCGTCGGGCGTCCAGGTGTGGAGCACGTGGCGCCCCGGCCGCACGTTTTCGATCTCGTATGCTTCGCCGGGTTTGTCGGTGACCGCGTAGGGGCCATCCACGACGACGATCGTGCCGTGCATCGATCCGTGAATGTGGCAACGCACCGCGACGACGCCGGGGTTGGCAAAGCTCACGAGCTTGCCCGGCCCCGTGTCGTAGAACCCGATGTCGAACGGATCGGGGGCCGAGTCGCTGTAGATGCTGTGAAAGAACGGGTCCTCGTTCGGAAAGCGGACGTTGCTGCCCGCCGGAATCACGAGGAGGTTCGGCTGGAATGACTTGTTCCTGTTCGTCATCGCGAACTCGGCCGAGACCGCCGCGGGCCGCGAACCGTCGCTGATCCACGCGACGCCGGGCGACGCGAGCGTTCCGCGATAGGTCGCCGCGGCGGCGACGCCGGCGAGGGACAGCCATGCGAGCGTGCATGCCGTCGAAAACGCGATTCGCCTCGTCACACTCGTACCGTCGTCCGAAGCGCGCATCGCCTTTAGTGCGTTCGCATAGGGAGTTTCAAGGGGGCGGCGTAGGCGATAGGTTGACCATGCTCGAGAACGACGTGCCGCACGGCATCCCATCCGCTTCGGAACCGCTCGCGCTGGAGCCGCTCGCGCCGGAAGCGATCGCGCCGCAAGTAATGGCCGAGAACGCGCCGATTCGGTCCGCGCCGGAAATCACTGAAGACGAGGTCACGCCCGTACCCGACGTGCCGCAGGCCTCCGCGCTCGAGAGTGCGCCGGCCGTTCCCGACGATGCACCTAATGCGGCCGATGCGCCCGATGTGCCGGCGGTTGCCGACGGCGAGCTGGCGGCGGTCGAGCTCGGCGCGGTGAACGCGTCGATCGAGATGAGCCAGGCCGAGGCGGAATCGGCGGGCACGGTCACGGCCGCGCGCGACGCGCAACTCGCGGAGTCGCGGCGTCGCGCGACGGAGGCGTGGGAGCGCATCGTGGAGGCACACGCGTCGGGTACTCCGGTTCTCGGCACGATCGTGTCGTCGGTGAAAGGCGGCATGCTCGTCGATATGGCCGGCATTCGCGGGTTCCTACCCGCGTCGCAAGTGCGCGCGCCCGCGGGAGCAACGCTCGACTCGCTCGTCAAGACCGTGCTGCCGCTCAAGATTCTCGACATCGATGCGGGTCGCCGCCGCGCCGTCGTGTCCGCGCGGCGCGCGCGCGAAGACGATCGGCGGCGCAAGCGCGCCGACCTGCTGCGCGATTTGCAGCCGGGGCAACGCCGCGAGGTCACGGTGCTGCGTTTGACGGACTTCGGCGCGTTCGTCGATCTCGGCGGCGTGGACGGTTTGATTCCGATGAGCGAAATCGCGTTCGAGCGCGTCGAGCGCGCGTCCGATGTGATGACCGTCGGCGACAAACTCGAAGTCGAGGTGCTGCGCGTCGATGAGAACGGCAAGAAGATTTCGCTATCGCGCAAGAACGCGCTGCCCGATCCCTGGCGCGACCATGCGGCTTTGCTGCGCGTCGGCAACGTTCTCGAGGGCACGGTGATCGCGAAGGAGCCGCGGCTCTCGATCGAACTCGCGCCCGGCGTGGTCGGCGTGATGCGCGACAGCGACGCCGATCCCGCGGACTACGCGCTCGGCGAGAGAGTCGAAGTCGCGATCCGTACGGTCGACCGCCGCACGCGCCGCCTCACCCTCGCCTCGCCGTTCGCGCGCGTCGCCGCGCTACCGCAGACCAGCGGCTTCGCCCCCCTCGGCCAAGAGCTGGAAAGCCGCGCAGACCGCAACCGGCGCCACTGAGCGCCCCCTTTGCAGCACTATAGAGAGTTATACGGTTCTTTGAGATAGATTGATAAGATAAGAATAACTCGGTATAATTCATGCGTGGATCCGATCAGAAACCCGTACTCTCCCAACGCCGGCGCACCACCGCCTGCCCTTGTCGGGCGCGATGGGCTGCTGAGAACCTTCTCCGTCGCCCTGCGCCGGGTGCTGGCCGGGCGGACTCAAAAGAGCATGCTTCCAACCGGCCTTCGAGGCGTTGGAAAGACCGTGTTGTTGAACGCTTTCGTCGCGGAGGGCCGGCGGCTCGGCTTCGTCGTCGCTCAACTCGAGGCGTCCGAATCCGAGACCTTTCTCGCACTTTTGGCAGTTCAGGTTCGCTCCGCGTTGTACGAATTGAGCGCCATCGCAAGTCTCCGCGACCGAATCGGCCACGCTCTCGGCGTTCTCAAGAGCTTTTCGTTGACGCTCGGGCTGACGGACTTTTCGCTCAAATTCGGTGTCGATGCGGAAGCGGGGCGTGGCGATTCCGGCGACCTGACGACCGATCTGACGGCGCTCTTCGTGGCGGTCGCGGAAGCCGCACGCGAATCGGGAACGGCCGTCTTGATCGCGATCGACGAACTTCAGTACCTAAACGAGC
>Ga0302157_10005574_pt1 | contig 13297 bp, 11 predicted proteins | sample I_Bog_N3_3_FD_193502 | JGI IMG/M metagenome (GOLD analysis project Ga0302157, IMG submission 193502) | Peat permafrost microbial communities from Stordalen Mire near Abisko, Sweden - I_Bog_N3_3 | ecosystem: Environmental > Terrestrial > Soil > Wetlands > Peat | place: Sweden: Abisko, Stordalen...
TGTCATTCATGGATGTCTGGGACTCCATGTGCCGGACGATCATGTCCGCCGGCGCGCGCCGCGGGGCGATGATGGCGACGCTGCGCTGCGACCACCCCGACATCGAGGCGTTCATCGCCGCCAAGCGCGAGCCGGGCCGCCTGCGCAACTTCAATCTGTCGGTGCTGGTCACCGACGCGTTCATGGCGGCGGTTGCAGCCGATGCCGAATGGGGGCTGGTGTTCGGCGGGACTCTCCACCGGACGGTGAAGGCTCGGGCGCTGTGGGACAGCATCACCCGGGCCACCTACGACTATGCCGAGCCGGGCGTGCTGTTCATCGACCGGATCAACGCACGGAACAACCTGTACTACTGCGAGACGATCAGCTCGACCAATCCCTGCGCCGAACAGCCGCTGCCCCCTTACGGCGCGTGCCTTCTGGGCTCGGTCAACCTGGCGCGGCTGGTCCGCGACCCCTTCACGCCCGGGGCACGCCTCGACGGGGAGGGGCTCGCCGAACTGGTGGGCACCGCCGTCCGCATGATGGACGACACCATCGACGTGTCAGGCTTCCCGCTCGAAGGGCAACGGCAGGAGGCGCTTGCCAAACGCCGTATCGGGCTGGGGATGACCGGTCTGGCCGACGCCCTGATCATGTGCGGCGTCCGCTACGGCACGGCGGAGGCGGCTGACCTTGCCGGTGAGTGGGCGCGCCGGATCAGCCGTGCCGCCTATGTCACTTCGGCCCGCCTGGCGGAGGAGAAGGGCGCCTTCCCGCTGTTCGACCGGGACGCCTACCTTGCCGGCGAGACCGTGCGCGGCCTGGACGAGGATGTGCGCGCGCTGATCGCCCGGCACGGCATCCGCAATGCGCTGCTCACGTCAGTGGCGCCGACCGGCACCATCTCGCTCGTGGCCGACAACGTTTCGAGCGGCATCGAGCCGGTGTTCGCCCTGGCCTACACCCGGAAAGTGGTGCAGCCGGACGGGTCGAGGGTCGAAGAAGAGGTTTCCGACTGCGCGCTGCGGCTGTTCCGCGCGAAGTTCGGCGCCGATGCGGCGCTGCCGGAGTACTTCGTCACCGCCCAGGATCTCACGCCCGCCGAGCACGTTCGTATGCAGGCCGCGGTGCAGCGGCATGTGGACAGCGCCATCTCGAAGACGGTCAATGTCCCTGAGGGCATCAGCTTCGAGGCGTTCCAGGAAGTTTACCTCGATGCCTACCGCAGCGGCTGCAAAGGCTGCGCGACCTATCGGCCGAACGGCATCACCGGCTCGGTGCTGGAGGTGACGGTGCCCGCGCAGCAGGGGTCGGCAGCCACGGCGGCGGGCGAACTGATGGTCCGTTCGGAGAAGCTCAGCGGCGCGACCTACAAGCTGCGCTGGCCCGGCAGCGAGCACGCGCTGTATGTCACGATCAATGACGCGGAGCATGACGGCGTGCGCCGGCCGTTCGAGATCTTCGTCAACTCGAAGAACCTTGAGCACTACCCATGGGTCGTCGCGCTGACGCGGATGATCAGCGCCGTCTTCCGGCGCGGCGGCGAGGTCGCATTCGTGGCCGAGGAACTGAAGCAGGTGTTCGACCCTCGCGGCGGGCACTGGAGCAAGGGCCGCTACGTGCCGTCGCTGGTCGCGGCCATCGGCGACATCATCGAGCAGCACATGGTTGCGACCGGCTTTCTGAGTTCACCCGGGACACCTGCCGGCAAGACCGCAGTGGGTCTGTCCAATACCACGGCCACCGCGCTGGGGCCGCTCTGCCCCAAGTGCAGCCAACCCGGGCTCGTCAAGGAGGCCGGGTGCCTCACCTGCCTGCACTGCGGATGGTCGAAATGCAGCTGAACCATGCAGCTTGCTGATCCGTGATCCTCAGTCCCCGCGCCGCCGGTCTTCCGCAGACCGGCCTCCGGCCCTCCCGGGGGTCTCAAACAGCCGGCGGGGACGGGGCGCTTGAGCCCTGGAGCCAATTTGTGATTTTGGCCACAGCCGCTGCCTTGTCGGTTCCGTCGAGCGCTGCGAGCTCGCCTCCCAACCGATCGAGTGCCGCTTCGAAGATCTGCCGCTCTGAGAAACTCTGTTCGTCTTTGCCGGGCTTCCGGTAGAGGTCGCGGACGACTTCGGCGGTCGCCAAGGGATCGCCCGAGTTGATCTTCGCCTGGTACTCCTGAGCGCGGCGCGACCACATGGTGCGGCTTACCCTCGCGCGGCTCTTCAGCACTGCGAGCACCTCGTCGAACAGCTTTCGGGTTGCGAGCTTCCGCAGCCCTGCGCTTTCAGCCTTCGAGACCGGGACGCGCAGCGTCATCTGGTTCTCGTCGAAGGTGATGTGGATGAGATCCAGCTTGTGCCCGGCGATCTCTTCGGTGCCCACTTTCACCACCATGCCAACACCGTGGGTTGGGTAGACCACGTGGTCGCCTTCCGCAAAAACGGCAAATTCCGACGGAACGCGGGGAGCGGTCCGGCCGCCATCCCGAAACGACCGGCGGTCTGGCACGGGGGCGCTTCCCGGACTTGGCCGCGCCTGTGGAGCAGGCTCGGCAACGTCAGCGTCAGCGGTGCCAGGCGTCGATGCCTGTGGCCCGACGGCAGCGGTGGCATCAGCCTCGGGCTGTATTGCCGTGCCGCTGGCTTCCGGTTCCGGCACCGCTGCGGGTTCCGGCACGGCGATGATCCCGTCCAAGGCAGCGATCAGCGGCGCCTGCGCGGCATTGCCTGGGCTCGGATCCGCTTCCGTCTGTGCACGTGCTGTCGTGGCGGCATCAGCGTCGGGCGGCGTTGCCGTGCGGCCGGTTGCTGGTTCCGGCGCCGCCTCGGTTGGCGGCACGGCTAAGGTCCCGTCGCCATGGGAGGCGGTGAACACCGGAGTGTCTCCACCAAAGTCTGGCCTCGGATCCGCAGCACCAGCGTGTGGCATTGGCGATGCCTGCGGCCCACTGACGGTAACGGCGGCATCAGCCTCGGGTGGCGTTGCCGTGCGGCAGGCTTCGGGTTCCGAGGCCGCTGCGGTTTCCAGCACGGCGATGATCCCGTCCAAAGCGGCGATCAGCGGCTGCTGCGCAGCATCGTCTGAGCTCGGTTCCGCGGTTCCCTGCAGAGGCTTTGGCGATGCCTCTGGCCTTCTTGCCGCCGTGACATCAGCCTCGGGCGGCATTGCCGTGCCGCCGGCTTCCGGTTCCGGCACCGCTGCGGTTTCCAGCACGGCGATGGTCCCGTCCAAAGCGGCGATCAGCGGCTGGCGCTCAGCATCGTCCGAGTTCGGATCCGCAGCGCCAGGCTGTGGCATCGGCGATTCCTGGGGCACTCCTGTCGTGGTGGCATCAGCTTCGGGCGGGGGTGCCGTGCGGCCGGTTGCTGGATCCGGGACCGGCCCGGTTGGCGGCTCGGACGGCGTTCCGGGTTCGCAACCGGTGCTGGCCGGCCCGGCAGCCGTCGATGGGTCTGTTTCAAGGTCAATAGCGGTCGATAAAATGTTCACTTGTTGGCCTGCAGAATCCAAAGTTCTATTCCCATGTGTCGGGGCCGGGCGGAGTGGCGCGCGCCACCGCAGTCCTACCACATGTCACCGCGTGCTGGCGCCAAAGTTTGGCGCTTGGACCGTCAACTTCTGCCAGTCTTTGCGCGTCCGGCCGCGTTATGCCGCCGGCTCGCGGCGTGGCCGGCCACGCGGGCGGGCGCTTGTATAGCCAGCATGGCTCAAGGGCAGCAACGAACGGCCGGCTTCTCCAAGACGTTTCGGCTGCCCTCCAAGGGCTCAGCGCTGGAGTTGCCTCCGCGGCCGGCCGGTCAGTGCCACATGCCCCGCATTCGCCGATATCGGTCCGGATCTTCCGCGGGTCCTGGCGCTGCCCTGCCGGCGGCGGCCGCTGGCCAACCCGCGCATTCGTAAAGATCCAGCAGGGCCGCCGGGATGAAGCGTGTCCGGGCGGCATGGACGTGGCGTCGCCATGCGGACTCTGGCCATGGGCAAAGAAGCGCTGCGGGACGATGAGGGGCAGGCTGTGCTTTGCCCTGGTCATAGCAAAATGAAGCAGCCGCAGCTCCTCTTCGGTTTCAGCCCCAGCCCTGCGCAACAACCCCTGTCTGCGGCCCGCCAAGCGCCGCGGCGGCCGCTGCCCGGAACAGGCCACTCAGCCGCCGCAAACCCTTCCGCAGGCGCCATCGCACCGTTTCGGCGACGGTGAGCGCCGGCGATTTTTCCCGGATTTAGGGGAGGTCAGACGGCCTTCTTGAGTGTCGGCGAGGCTTTGAAGCGCACCGTCTTCCCGGCCTTGATCTTGACGGGCTCGCCTGTCCGGGGATTCAGCCCCTTGCGGGCTTTGGTTTTGACGACCCGGAACGTGCCAAAGCTTGGCAGCGTGAACCCGGCGCTCTTCTTCAACTCCTTTACGATGGCATTGAGAAGGTCGCCCGCTGCACAATTGGCGGCCGTCCCGGTAAGTTCGGCGGATTCCTGAAGGACCGACGCGATAAATGCTTTCGACATTCCATTACCTCGTTTGAATCACAGGCGACTCGCGACCAGCAGTTCATTTCGGGACCGGCACCGCCGTTCCGAGAGCGCCCGGAGCGCCAATGGGAACGGCTCTCCAGCCCGTGCTCCCGCAGCCAGAGGGCGGCCAGAGCCGTTTCGGCAGGACCGCACTCACAGTCTTGCGGCCGCACCGAATCACCCGCCGCGGTCGGACCAACTCCCAGGTCAGGCGAAAGCCATTGTTCCGCCTGACCGGCAGCGCGGTTCACACAGCGGCCGGCTCGGAGGCCGTCTCGGGTGCCGGCTTGACCGCTGCCTTGCGCACGGGCTTGGCGGACGGCTTGGAGGCCGGTTTGGCAATGGCTTTCCTGGCCTTGGGGGCCACCGCGGCTTTCTTGCCCTTCGCGACCTTCGCGACCACTGCGCGCTGCTTCTTTGCCGGAGGCGCGGCAGCTTTGGGACGGCGGGAGGGAGCGGCCTTGCCAGCTGCCGCCTTGGTCTTCGCCTTCGTGACTTTCGCCTTCGCGAGAGTATCCTTCAGCTGATCGCGGATGGCTGCCAGTGCGGCCTTGACCACCGCGTCGCGCTGCGGCTCAGGAATGCCGTCGGCGGCTTCGAAGAACGCCTGCGCCAGTATCTTGGTCCCCCGTGGCGCGCGGGTTGCAGCGGCTTGAATGGCCATCGGTTCTCATCCTTATGATACGGCCGGTGCCGCGTTGGCGCGGCATCCCGGCCAGCGGCTCACGCGCGAATCGACTGCACGGTTTACAGTGTGAGCGGCCAAACATGTGCGGCTGTCAATGATCTTTCAAGTGAAACGGCGCCGGGCGCGCCGGTCGACTCTGGGCGCCACACGCTTGTGTTGATCCGCCGGCCGCTTGTGCGCGTCCGCGGTCACGCTGCCGCATGCGCCGGGCCCGTTGCGTGCACGGCACCGTTGCCGGAATCTGCCAAGCGCGATGCCAAGCGCACCTATGACGGCATACAGGGCATCACGGTGTTCTTCGCATATTGAGCGGCATCACATCCATGCCGCACACTCAATAGGACTCCGGATCCTCCGGATCGTCTCCTGCCGTCCCGAGAGACCGAGACAGCCGCCACATGCCGAGCGACATCATCATCACCGAGAAAAACAGCCAGGCGAGGGACGTCCGCGCCGCGCTCGGCAACCGCTACGGTCCGGTCCTGCCAGCCGAGGGACACCTGATCATGCTGCGCGAGCCGGAGGACGTGAACCCCGAGTGGAAGCGCTGGACGCCGGTCCTGCTGCGCCCTGAAGGGCTTTTCGGGACCAAGCCCGCGACGGGCGGCAACAAGCCGCGCAAGCTCAAGGCGATCAGGGACGCGCTCCGCGCGGCCAAACGCGTCTGGCTTGCCACCGACTGCGACCGCGAGGGCCAGCTGATCGGCCAGGAGATCCTCGAGCACCTTCGCTTCCGGGGTGAGGTGATGCGGGTCATGTTCACCGCGCAGGACCCGACGACAATTCGCGACGCGTTCGCCAGCGCGAAGCCGAACGAAGCCTATGGGAACCTCTACGCCGCCGCGGTGGCACGGCAGCAGTCCGATCAGATCTACAACCTGTCGCTGACCCGCACCGCGACCGTTCTGCTCGGCCGCGGCGAGCGCGCGGTTATCGGCGTCGGCCGGGTGAAGACGCCGACCCTGGCGATCGTCTGCCGGCGCGAGCTCGAGATCCGTGTGTTCCGTCCCCAGGGGTACTTCGAGGTTGTGGCCACCGCGCACGCCGCGGGCGGAACCTTCCTGATGCGGCACGCGCCTGAGGAGAGGATACTGAAGCGTTATGACGCGGCGGCGATCGCAGCGCGTGCCGACGGCTTCACCGGGCCACTCTCGGTCAAGGTGGAAGAGAAGCGCCAGGCGCCGCCACGGCTACACGACCTGCCGACGCTCCAAAAGCTCTGCAGCGCGCGCTTCGGTTGGACGGCCGCAAAGACGCTTGAGGTTGCTCAGGAGCTTTATGACGGGGAAGGCAAGAAACTGATCACGTACCCCCGGGCGGAGTCGCGCTACCTTCCCGAGAGCCTGATCCCCGACGTGCCGAAGATGGTTGCGGCGCTGACTGCCGGGAAGTCATTTGGCTCACTGCCGGTGCCGCCAGAGCCCATCGTGCGGCGCGGGAAGCAGGGACACTTCTGGGACAAGGGCCTGGAAGGCGTGTCGCACCACGCGATCATCCCGAACGTGAACACCGTCGAGGGCCTGCGCTCGGTTTGGCCACGCCTTTCGGAGGACGAGCGGCGGCTGTTCATGGTGATCGCGCGCTCGTATCTGGCCGCCCTCATGCCCGACTTCCGTTACCGCCAGACCACGGCTTTGCTGGATGTCGGCGGACACGCATTCCGCGCAACCGGCCGGCAGCCCCTCGAGATTGGCTGGCGTGCGGTGTTCGGCGGGGACGCGGAGCAGGAACGCCGCGACGGTGACGACACGGATGACCGCCAGATGCTGCCGCCGCTCCGCGACGGGGAGATGGCCAGCCTGAGTGAGCCGGCGGTGGAGGCGAAGGAGACCAAGCCGCCGCCGCGGTACAGCGAGGGCACGCTGATCGAGGCGATGGCGAACGCCTGGCGCTTCGTCGAGAACCCCGAACACCGCGAACGGCTGAAGGAGGCGAAGGGCATCGGAACACCGGCGACGCGCGCCGAAATCATTCAGGGCCTCAAGCGGCAGGAACTGCTGGTGGCGAGCGGCAAGCACATCGTGCCGACCGAACGGGGCCTGGCGCTGTTCGGCATCCTGGAGAAGGCGGACCGGGCGTTGGTCGATCCCGCGGTGACGGCGAAGCTCGAGTTCCTGCTTGACGAGGTGCTTGTCGGCCGCCGCCGTGCGGAGGAGGCAATCGATGCCGTCTGCGGACAAGCCGCGCGCATCATTGGACGGCTTCTGGACGGCGCTCCGTCGGACGGCGCCGCGCTGCCGGCGGTCTCGTCCGGCCCCGGCGGCATGGCGCGGGGCAGGGGCATGAGAAGCCGTCGGACAGCCCCAGGCGCCGCTCCGCCAGGGATGCGCGCCAAACCGGCCGGGCCCCGCGGGCGTGCCGCCGCCGCATTGGGCATCAAAGAAGCCGCCTGGGCCGCCAGCCCCGACGGGCAAGGCGACGTTCCTGCCACGGCGCATCGTGAGAAGCCGCGAGCTGGCGGAAGGGCGCTGGCGGCGCGTTCTGCGCCGGCCGCCGACGATGGAACCCCGCTCAAGATTCCATTCGGCAACAAGGAGACGGCATTGAGGCTTGGCGCCCGCTACCGCGCGGGAGGCTGGTTTGCTCCGCAGGGCACGGACCTGGAGCCTTTCCGGGAAAAGGGCTGGCTGTAGGGCGTTCGCATCAGGGTGAGGTGCGCCGTGCTTTGCGCGCGACCCCCGGTGGCACGGCGTCACCCGGGTCGATGCCGCGGTCGTGCCGTGCGGTGCGGCGTGCCGGACCGCCAGCGGAGGGCGCAGTCAGTCCCGCACCTGCTGGTCAAGCCGCCCAGCCCGGTGATCCGCGCGGCAGCCGTCTTGGCGGCCCGGGTGGCCTCGCCGTTGTCGGCCCGCGGCGTCCGGTTCCAACTTCTCCAGTCGCGCCCGCAGGTCGTCCTTGCTCACCGGCGCCGACGGCGACCCGCGTGACCCTGGGCGCTTTGGCCGTTGCTCTGGTCTTTGGCGCCGCGGGGTGCCGGTTTCGTTGCCTTTGCAGCTCGCGCCATTGTTCTCAAGACCCTTGTTCCAAAAGCCTTCCCGCGCCAGCTCGTCATTCGAGCAGGAGCTCGCCTTGCTGACCGTCCAGTCGGCGCGTGCGCCGTCCGCTGCACCGGCCTGTCCGTAGACTCATTGGTGATCCGGATACCGCGGCTGCCGTATCGGCGCCGCCGGACTTTGCCGCCACCGGAGACCAAGCGCGGAGCCACCGGCCCACGGCTTCCACGACCCGCTCCCGTTCTTCGACAGACAGTGGCCGGTCCGGGGCAACGCCATGCCACTTCGCCAGGCAGCCGCGGCAGCACGTTGCTGTGGCGTGTTGGGCAACGAAGACCGGATGGCCCCGAAACGGGGTCTGCCTGCCGTCGTTGCGCGAACGGGCGGGGGCCAGACGCCGGTCGACCAACTCCCGCGCGTGGATCAGGACGAGGTCGAGACCTTTCGCCGCCAGATAACATTGGGCGGCGGCGTCCAACTTGAATCGTTGGCGGAACGGCGAGTTCGCCAGTCCTATGAAGACATCGTCGAGATCCCGCATCGCCGTTGCCTATCGCGCATCGGGGACGTCGTCACGTCCCCGGCCGACGCTCGCTGTCGAGTTGGGCCATCTGGGCGGCCCGGCGCGCCGGTCTGCCCGCTGACGACGGTCGGCCGCAAGTCCGGCCAGCGCCGCACCGTGCCGCTGCTGTATGTGGCCGTGACGACCTGATCGTGGTTGGCTCGCAGGGTGGCGCGCCGGTGCATCCGGCCTCCCAACCTGACGGCCGAGCCGATGGCCGAGGTGGAGATCGGAAACCGCCGCTTTCCGGTGGTGTCGCGCCGCCTGGACGACGACGGGGTTGCGGCGGTCTGGCCACGGGTGCTGGCGATGTGGCCGCTCTGTGAGGACCATCGGCGTCGCACCAAACGGCGGATTCCGTCACTGCGGCTGAGCCCTGCCTGACCGATCGCGGCTCAACGAGTCACGAATACCGGCCGGGCGTTCGCGTGGGCCTGGATGCCGGCGACGGCCAGGCTCTGCAGCAATTCAACCTCGTCCAGCCGCAGGTAGCGGCCGAGCAGTTGGAGGTAGATGCCCATGAAGACCGGCCCGTGGCCGTCCGACCGTCCGTCGTGTGTGGTGCTCATCGAATGGGCGAGCTCGTGCAGGAGATGCCACGAGGGGGCAAGCCGGGGCAGGCGGAGGGTGAGGCGATCGGCGTCGGCAACGCGCGTCCTGGCCTGGGCGGGCAAGGGTTCCACTCGCGGCGGATAGCGCAGGCCCGTCTCCGACCAGATCGCGTTCACCATGCCCTGGGCGGCCGGGAAGGGGATCCGGCTCCGGTCGCGCGGCGCAATCACCCGGTCCTCCCACGCATACACCCGGCTCCGCTGCCAGTCCCGCTGCGGCATCAGGTCAGGAGCGCCGGGTCGCTGCCGTGGACGGGGCGGTTGAGGTTGACCCGTTCGCCTGCGGCGCGGCCAGCGTGATACGCGGCGTTCCGGCGCAGCGTCAGGCCGGGCAGGGCGTGAAGCCTGACCTTGCTGGCGCGGAAGGCGTCTTCGACGACCTGGTGCCGGACCAGAATGAGCGCGGTGCCGTTGGAGCGCTGCGCGCCGACGGCGGCCTCGCGATCGGAATGCATGGTCTCGAGCCGCTCGGCGACGCGGGCCGCGATGCCGTGCTGGAAGCTCGCCGAGGCCCGCCGGAGCGCGGTGCCGGTCAGGGACTTTCTGGTTTGCCGGAAGCCCAACAGCTCGGTCCTGACGGCGCGGTCAATGACCGCGAACAGGTAGGCAGCGAGGACGGTGTCAGTCTCGAAGCCGAAGAACACATAGCGGGCGTGCCGCTCCGAGCGCGCGAGCCAGACCTTGCAGTCGCAGAACCGGGCGATCGCCGGCACGCAGGCATCGATCGGCCGCCGCCGCTGGCCGCCGATCGGGACCTCAACCTGGACGCACGGCTCCTGCCGCAAGTCCACCTCCTCCATGGTGAGCGCGTAGCGTTCCAGCAGCCGGCCGACCATTTCGGCCGCGGCCAGGGCCTCCGCCTCGGTGCAGCCGCGGGCCACCGTCCGCGCGGTCAGCGCCTTGATCCGGGCCTTCACGCCGGCAAGCTCGTCAGTCTGGCTCACGCCGCCTTCCCCGATCGGTGGATGCGGTCGCACGATGCCAGGACAGGCGTTGTCGCGGGAAGGGGGATGGCCGTCTTTCCACGGCGCGGCGTCTCGGCGCGAGCGTCTGGTGGCCGGTCAGAAACGTGTTGGGGAGTAACTGAATCGTCCGGCAAGATGAATCGGGTCATGCTCTGGCGCTGGTCCCGCAAGCCAGCTTCGACCGCTCTCACGGACCCCTGCAGGACGGCGAAGAGTGCATAAATGTCAATCTAATGATTTGATCGACCATCAATTCTGGCTCCTCATGAGGAAGAGCCGCCCTCCTACCGGAGCGTGGAAAAGCCCGGAATCGACTCCCGGGCTCTTCCGAATGGTGGTGCTGGGGGTGGTCCGCCCAGCGGTGGGTCAGCCGACCCACTTGCGGAACGTCTCGACCGTGAGGGTCGCGCGATTTGCCAGTGGCGCCAAGGTCTGCTCAAGCAGTTTCACCAAGGCCTCGCCTGCGCGGCTGGACTCGGCCAGCGTTCTATCCAGCACCGAGCGGACCAGCCTGGTCTGCAGGTCGAGGGCGTCTTGCGGCGACTTCGACGAGGACAATGCCGTGAAAGCTGCCAGCGTTTCACCGAGCGACGCCTGGGCGCTCGTTGTGATCTGCGTGGCCAGGTCCTGCAGACCCGCTGTCCAGATCTGGCCGGCCGTCAGCAGCGCTTCAAAATTGTCCTGCCCGAGCGACGCCAACTCTCCCGCGCCCGTGGCCGGATGAAGACCATTCCCGTCCGGTTGGTCTCTTTCGTCCGTCACACTGGCGGCCAACCCGCCCTCCAGGCTTGCCGCGTCCTGATCGCCGACCCCCGCTTCCGGATTCGGATCGTGTTCGGCGCGAACGGTCGCTGTCGGCGGGTTCGTCTCGGAGCTGACAGGGCTCTCAGCATCGGATTTCGCCTTCGGAGGCGAATCATTCTCAGCCGGGATGATTTCGGTCCCCAAGCTCGTCGCCAACGCAACAGGCTGCTCAGCGGATTGCGCTTCCGGAGACGAATCCTTCCCATCGCGGGCGGTTGCCGCCGCAGGAATCGTCGTCAACGCGACGGCGGCGGTATTATCGGTGGTCGTTTCCGCGGGCGGCGCAAGCGGGCCAGCCGCTTCAGTCCGCACGTTTCCCTTCAGGATAGCAGATGACGGATCTTTGGCTCTCGTCTTCGGAGACGGGCCCCGGTCAGCGGCTACGCTGCCCACGTCGATGGTGTCGGCTGTCTTGGCTTTGGCGCTCATGTGCTTTGTTTCCGATCGATGAACGGCCCGCCAGACCTCGGTCCCGGGCGCCAACGTTATCTCGCAAAATTGCTGCGTTGCAGCAAGAGTTCGCCCGACGGACGCCGTCGGGGAACGGTCAAGGGAATAGCGCGAGATTACGAAACCTCACACACATTCGGTCCTCCCCCGCCGCTGAGCTCAGAGTCCATCCGGCTCGGCGTTGGCTGGGGCGGCTGGGCGATGGCGCCCCCAGCGCGCCGCGGCGGCCGCTCGGGAATCACAACCTCGCAGACCCACGGCTGAAATTGACGAAGTACTCTGAAGCACAATTCGCGCTGCCGAGCTGCATGCTGCACCGGCCGGAAATCCCATGCCTCCACGCCTGCGCCGCGGGGCAGCGGCTACAATCGGCCGATCCAGTCTTTGCCCGAATCGCGCCAGGTCCCGAAGGACAGTGGCGCAGAACGATATGCCTGCCGTCGGCATCCACCTCGCCGAAAGGCTTAACGGTCTCCCAGCGATCGCTGCCGGGCTTCGGCCGTTGGCGAACGGCGAAGTGGCCCAGATGCCTGACCTGTTGCTCGCGCCAACGGCCGAATTCCAGCGCCCACGGGTCGCTGCCGCTGAATCTCGGGAGGTTAGACGGCCTTCTTCAGCGTTGGCGATGCCTTGAAGCGCACCGTCTTCCCGGCCTTGACCTTGACGGGCTCACCGGTTTTCGGATTCAGGCCTTTTCTGGCTTTGGTTTTGACGACCCGGAATGTGCCGAAGCTCGGCAGCGTGAACCCGGCACTCGTCTTCAACTCCTTGACGATCGCGGCGATAAGATCGGTTGCGGCCTGGTTTGCGGCCACCCCGGAAAGCTCGGCAGATTCCTGAATGACTGACGCGATAAATGCCTTTGACATTCCTTGCTCCTTGTAGGGACCAGCGACGAATCGGGGATCTAGCAATGCCTCCCGATTCTGGCAACGCAGTTTCCAAGGAGCGGATCCGCATTCCGGGCCTTCGCGCGTGTCTCGCCGCGCCGGCGCGCTCTCTCAAGCCGGCGCTGTCCAGACGCAGCGGCGAAGGGTTCAATCCGTCGCGGGCGCCGCGTTACCCCGGGGGACTCACGTCCGGCACTTAAACGCCAATAAGATGGCTTGCTGGATCATCAATTCGCTTCTATGGTGCAGGGATGGCGCTCGTAATGGCGGTCGGCAATCTCAAGGGTGGCGTCGGCAAGAGCACGCTGGCGGTGAATATCGCCTGCCAGCTCGCCGCAACCTGCCGTGTCCGCCTGATTGATGCCGACGCCCAGGCCACAGCCGCCGAGTGGCTGGCCGCCGGGCACCTGCCGATCGGGGGCGAGGCCCTGCCGCTCGACGACGAGCGCGACGCGCAGGCGTGGATCAAGCGCGTCACCGCGATCGATGCGGACCTCGTGGTGATCGACCTGCCGCCGCACAGCGGCGCTGCAACCGCCGCCGCACTGATCGTGGCCGATCTGTTCGTCGTGCCGGTGACGCCCTCCGGGCTCGATCTCCGCGCTGCCGGCAAGGCCCTCGCCATGCTGCGGGAAGCCCGCGCCGCCCGCGGCGACGGCAAGCCCGCGGCATTGCTGGTGCCGTCCAAGGTGGACCGGCGCATGGCTGCCGGCCGGGAGATCGAGGCGGCGCTGCACGAGATGGGCGAGCCGGTCGGGCCGGCGGTCGGGCTGCGCGGCGCATTCGTCGACAGCAGCACGGTCTACGACTGGATCGGCGGCTTCGCGCCCGGCTCGGTCGGGCACCAGGAGATCGCCG
>Ga0302157_10005578_pt1 | contig 13288 bp, 10 predicted proteins | sample I_Bog_N3_3_FD_193502 | JGI IMG/M metagenome (GOLD analysis project Ga0302157, IMG submission 193502) | Peat permafrost microbial communities from Stordalen Mire near Abisko, Sweden - I_Bog_N3_3 | ecosystem: Environmental > Terrestrial > Soil > Wetlands > Peat | place: Sweden: Abisko, Stordalen...
GGGCGCCTCGTGGTTGGCGGGGTAGTAGAGCCCGGTGGAGAAGCCGACAGCGCCCTGCTGCAGCGCTTCTTTCAGCCGGGTCTGCATGTGGTGCGCCTCGCCATCGGTGGCGGCGCGCAGCACGTCACCACGCATGGCTTCGACCCGCAGCGACATGTGGCCGATCAACGCCACGGTGTTGACCGGCGATGGGTCGGTGGCGAGGCGTTCGGCGTAGTCGGCAAAGCTGTCGAAGGTCCACCAGCTTTCATCGCCGAGCAGGTCGAGCGGCGGGATCGGGCGTGTTTTCATCCGCACCGGGCTCAGGCTGATGCCGCAGTTGCCGACCACGACGGTGGTAACGCCCTGCGACATCTTGCACAGCATGCAGGCGGGCCCGCAGAGCACGGCACGGTCGTCGTGAGTATGGGCGTCGATGAAGCCGGGGGCGGCCACCTTGCCGGTGGCGATCACCTCGCGATCTCCCGACCATCCACCGAGGTCGCCGACACCGACGATGCGGTCGCCGTTCACCGCGACATCGCCCCGGCTGCGCGGGCCACCGGTGCCATCGATGATGGTGGCGTCGCGCAGGATCAAGTCACACCGCATGCACCGCACTCCGCAGCGCGTCGGTGCCGGAAACGTCAAGCACGCCGTGGGAGGAGACGACAACCTTGTAGATCCCGGCTGCGTTTTCCACCGACACCATACCGTCGCGCACATCGCGCGCCACCGAAGCGGGATCGCGCGTCGTGGGGTCGCCCATGCCACCACCACCAGGCAGATGCAGCAGCAGATGCTCGCCGTCTGGGATGATCTGGAAGCCCTTGGTGCGCAGCGACGCACCCGAGGCCAACGCCACGATTCCGGCAGCACCGACACCGCCGCCGTCGCGGCCCTTCGGCGGGTTGCCGACGCGGTCGAAGATGGCGTTGACGGCGAATTCCAGCTCGCCCTTGGTGCCGATCTCCATGATCTGGCCGAAGCCGCCGCGGGTATGGCCGGCGCCGCCGCTGTCGGGGCGGAGTTCCTTGCGCCAGAACACCACCGGGGCGACGTTTTCGGTGGCCTCCACCGGCATGGTGCGCACGCCTGAGGGGAAGGCCGTGCCGTCCAGCCCGTCCTTTGTCGGCCGCGCACCGGTGCCGCCGGAGTTAAAGGTGATGACTTCAAAGTCTGAGATCACCGGACGGTTCGGGCGCCCCTGTCCGCTCACCGAGGCACCGCCGCGCAACGGCGGGTTCCACAGGCACGATGACCCCTCGGCGGCGACACGGTCCGGCACCGCCTGGTGCAAGCAGCCCATCATCAGGTCCGGCAGCAGCTGTCCGACAACATGGCGCACCGAGACCGGATACGGATGCGGCGCGTTGAGGATGCAGCCTTCCGGGATCTTCATGCGAAACGGCGCCAGGCTCGCCCAGTTGTTGGGGATCTCCGGCGCCACCACCACCTTGATGCCAAAGCAGGCATAGGCGCGGGTGTAAGCGGCCGGCACATTGATGCCGCGCTGCGACAGGCCGCTGGTGCCGTTGAAATCGACCTCGATGGCGTCTGGCAAAACCTGCAAGGCGGCCTTCAGCGTGACGGTATCCTCATAGCCGTCCGAGCAGATCTCGTTGCTGTAGGTGCCCTGCGGCAACTTGGCGATCTCAGCGAGCGTGGCGCGGTGCGAGCTGTCAAAGATGAAGCTGGCCAGCGGATCGATGCTGTCCATGTCGAATTCGTCCATCATCGCCACCAGCCGCTTGGCACCGGCGTCATTGCAGGCGCACAGCGAGTAGATGTCGCCTTCGAGTTCGACCGGCAGGCGCGAGCCCCAGCGGATGAAGTCGAAGAACGTCTCGTTCGGCACGCCGCGGTCGAAGCATTTGACGATGGGGATGTAGAGGCCTTCCTCGAACACCGAGCGCCCTTCAGGCCCCATGCCGAGGCCGCCGACATCGATGACGTGGGCGGTGTTGGCGAACAGGCCGACAATCTTGCCGTTCCGGAAGGCGGGGCTGACCACCGTGAGATCGTGCAAATGGCCGGTGCCGAGCCAGGGGTCGTTGGTGATGTAGTGATCGCCCGGCTGCATCGAGGCTGCGGGGAATTTCGCCAGGAAGTGACCGACCGCCTCCATCATCGAATTGACATGGCCGGGGGTGCCGGTGACGGCCTGGGCGAGCATGCGGCCTTGCAGGTCGAAAATCCCTGCCGAGAGATCGCCGGCCTCGCGCACTGTGGTGGAAAACGCTGTGCGGATCATCGTCTGTGCCTGCTCCTCCACCACGGCGATCAAGCGGTTCCACATGATCTGGCGCTGGATGCCAGCGAGGGCATTGGTCTGGCTCATGGTGTGGTCCTCGTCATTTCGATGGAGCCGTGCGCCTCGATGCGTGCGGTCCAGCCGGGCGGGATCAGCGTGGAGGTCTCATCCTCGGCGACGATGGCAGGGCCAGATAAGCTGGCACCCGGACGCAGGCCGGTCCGGTCGTAGATCGACCAGGGGCTGACCTCGCCGCTGGTGGTGTCGCGCACCTGCTGGGTGCGATCCGCCGTGGCGGCGTAGGCGGCGGGTTCGGTGAGGTCGCTGGTGGGTGCCGGAAGAATGGTGGCCACCACCACGGCGTAGCTCATGATCTCGACGTCGGATCCCGGCACCGGGCGATCGTAGAACCGGGCATATTCACGGTCATAGGCGGCACGGATGCTGGCGACATCCTCGGGCAGCAACGTGCGCGCCGGCAGCGGCACCGGGATTTCGTGGCCCTGGCCGACATAGCGCATGAACGCCATGCGGGTCTGGCCGATTTCGGCGCCAAAGCTGCCTTGCGCCACGACCTCGCTGGCCTCCTGCGCCATGTCGTCGAGCAGCGCGTTGACGGCATCGACGTCGAAACTGGAGAGCCGCTGATACAGGCTGCGAACAACCTCATAGCCGACGGGCGCGCGCAGAAAACCGATGGCGGAGCCGACGCCGGCGCCGGAGGGTACCAGCACGCGGTTGATGCCGATCTTCTCGGCAACACGTCCGCCATGCACGGGACCACCGCCACCGAAGGCAATCATCGTGCGGCCATCATAGGTCTTGCCGGATTCAATGGCGTGCACCCGTGCGGCGTTGGCCATATTCTCGTCGACCATTTCGACAACGCCGAGGGCTGCCAACGGCGCCGTCAATCCGAGCTTATCGCCGACATCAGCAGCCAGCGCTGCAAGCGAAGCCTCCGGCATCAGCTTCATCGATCCGCCGGCGAAGCGGGCCGGATCGTAGCGGCCGAGGGTGAGGTTGGCGTCGGTCACCGCGGGGTGCAGGCCACCGCGGCCATAGCAGGCCGGGCCGGGATCAGCGCCGGCGGATTCAGGGCCGACGCCGATCAGGCCGAGGCTGTCGACATGGGCGATCGAGCCGCCGCCGGCGCCGATCTCGACCATTTCGATCACCGGAATCCGCAAGGGCAGGCCTGAGCCTTTGCGGAACCGCCCGACCCTCGCCACTTCAAAGCTACGCGATGTCTGTGGCCGGAAGTCATCGATGAGACAGATCTTCGCGGTGGTGCCGCCCATGTCGAAGGACAGCACCTCCGGCAGACCGCATTCCCGCGCGATGGTTGCGGAGAAGATCGCACCGCCGGCCGGCCCGGATTCCACCAGGCGGATCGGAAAGCGACACGCGGTGGCGATGGTGGTGAGACCACCGCCGGACAGCATCATGAAGATCGGCGCCGTCATGCCGATCTGGCGGAGATCCGCTTCGAGAATGTTCAGGTAGCGCGCCATCATCGGCTGCACGTAGGCGTTGGCCGCGGTGGTCGAGAACCGCTCCCACTCGCGCATTTCCGGCGATACCTCGCAGGCCAATGACACCGCGATGTCCGGCAGCATCTCGGCGAGAATGTCGCGGACACGCCGCTCATGCACCGGATTGACGAAGCCGTGCAGGAAGCCGACGGCGATGCTCTCGACACCCTCGCGCACCAGTGTCGGCACCAGGGCGCGAACGGCGGCCTCGTCGAGCGGGCGCAGGATGTGGCCCTCGTTGTCGAGTCGCTCCGGCACCGTCAGCCGCAGATAGCGCGGCACCAGCGGCTCAGGCAGCACGATGTTGAGGTCGTACTGGTCGTAGCGGCTCTCATTGCCGAGGGCGAGCACGTCGCGGAAGCCCTCGGTGGTGATCAGCGCGGTGCGTGCGCCCTTGCGCTCGATCACCGCGTTGGTGGCAAGCGTGGTGCCGTGCACCAGGATGGTGATATCAGCGGCATTCAAAGCCGCCTGGGCGAGAATCGTGTGCACGCCGGTCATCACACCCTTTTCCGGGGCGGCCGGCGTGGTCAGCACTTTGGTGGTGAAGCGGCGCCCGTTTGCCTCGAGCGCCAGGTCGGTGAAGGTTCCGCCGATATCGACGGCCAGGCGCACGCTCATGCCGAGCGTCCACCGAAAGTGAAAAACCGCATCAATTTGCTCCTTCTCCCCGCCCAGGCCACACTGCCGCAAACACGGGGGAACCACATGAAACCGCGCCTGATCGTCAGCCGCCAGATGCCAACTGCGGTCGGAGAGCGAATTCGTGCCGAATTCGACTGCCCCTACCCCGATGGGCTCGATATGGACGTGCCCACCGCGTTGCAGATGCTGCGTGAGACAAACGCCGATGCGCTGTTGTTGACCTCGCATCTGAAGCTGACGGCCGAGGTAATCGCGGAGATACCCAGCCATGTGAAAATTGCAGCCACATGTTCGGTCGGCTTCGATCACATCGACGTCGCGGCGGCGAAGGCGCGTGGCCTGCCGGTGACAAACACGCCGGAGGTGCTGAACGAATGCACCGCCGACCTCGCCTTCATGCTGCTGCTCAACGCCGCGCGCCGTGGCCATGAGTATGAGGCGGTGATGCGCCAGGGCTGGCGGCGCGGGATGGGCATGGGCGAGATGCTCGGCATCCGCGCCTGGGGCAAAACCCTCGGCATTTTGGGATTGGGCGGCATCGGCCGGGCAATGGCGGCCCGCGCGCGTGGCTTCGGCATGAAGATCGTCTACTGCAACCGCACCCGTTTGCCGCCAGAATTGGAGCTCGGGGCGACGTGGTTCGCCGATTTCCGCGAGATGCTGCCACATTGCGATTTCCTGTCGCTGCACGCGCCGTCTGGGCCGGAAACCAAGGGCATCATCAACGCCGAGACCCTGGCGCTGATGAAAAAGGGCGCGGTATTCGTCAACGCCGCGCGTGGCGCCCTGGTCGATGAGGACGCGTTGATCGCGGCGCTAAAGTCCGGCCAGCTCGCCGCCGCCGGGCTTGACGTGTTCGCGTCCGAGCCGGCGTTCGACCTGCGCTTTGCCGAATTGCCCAACGTGTTCCTGACCCCGCACATGGGCTCGGCCACCACCGAGACGCGCAACGCCATGGGCTATCGCGCGCTCGACAATATTGCAGCGGTGCTTGCCGGCAAACCCGCCATCGACCCGCTCTGGAGCTGACTGATGACCAAGCCTGTTCTGCTGGTAACCCGCCGCCTGCCGCCAGCCGTCGAAGCGCGCGCCGAACGCGACTATGATGCCCGGTTGAATGTCGATGACACGCCAACCACGCCGGCCTCGATCCTGGCGGCGGCGGCCGGTGTGGACGCCATCCTGTGCTGCACCTCCGACAAGCTGGATGCCGCCACGATCGCGGCCCTGCCGGCTTCGGTGAAGGTGATCAGCACCTTCAGCGTCGGCACCGACCACATCGACCTGCCGGCTGCCAAGGCGCGCGGCATTCCCGTCTGCAACACGCCGGACGTGCTGACCGAAGCCACCGCCGAACTGTCGATGCTGCTTGTCCTTGCTGCCGCGAGGCGTGCCGGCGAGGGCGAGCGGATCATCCGCGCCAAGGCCTGGACCGGCTGGGCGCCGACGCAGCTGATGGGCACGCAGGTCTCCGGCAAGCGGCTCGGTATTTTCGGCATGGGCCGGATCGGCCAGAGCCTGGCGCGGATGGCGCGCGGGTTTCGCATGGAGATCCACTATCGCAACCGCTCGCGGCTTTCGCCCGAGCTGGAGGAAGGCGCCGTTTATCACGACAACGATGCGAGCTTCCTGGCCGCCAGCCAGGTTCTGTCGCTGAACGCGCCGGGGGGTGCCGGCACGCTGAAGTGGCTGAACGCCGAACGTATCGCGATGCTGCCGAAAGGCGCCGTCGTCACCAACGCCGCGCGCGGCACTCTGGTCGATGACGACGCGCTGATCGCCGCCCTGCGCTCGGGCCACGTCGCCTATGCCGGGCTCGATGTGTTCACCGGCGAGCCAGCGTTGAACCCGGCATATCTCACGCTGGAAAACGCCGTGCTGCTGCCGCATCTCGGCAGCGCCACCACCGAAACCCGCGATGCCATGGGCCATCTGGCGCTTGACGGCGTGGACGCGGTGCTGGCTGGGCGCACGCCCGGCAATCTCGTTTAGCAGTCGCCCCATGACCACCACCCAGCCGCCGATCCGCTTCCTCGACGGCGAGGCCTACGAGCGCGGCATGGGTGTGTGGAGCCAGATGGTCGGGCACATCTTCCTCGACTGGCTGGCGCCAAAAGCTGGATCGCGATGGGTGGATATCGGCTGCGGCAACGGCGCGTTCACCGAGTTGCTGATCGCACGCTGCGCCCCCGCCGAGGTGCAGGCGATCGATCCGTCCGATGGGCAGCTGGCGTTTGCGCGCACCCGCAAGGGCGTGCAGGCAGCGACCTTCCACCAGGGCGACGCGATGGCACTGCCGTTCGTGGACGACCAGTTCGATGCCGCAGTGATGGCGCTGGTGCTGTTCTTTGTGCCGGACCCCGTCAAGGGAGTGGCCGAAATGGTCCGGGTGGTTCGTCCTGGCGGGCTGGTCTGCGCCTATGTGTGGGACATCCCCGGCGGCGGATTTCCGATCGAGCCCATTCGCGCCGAACTGGCCCGAATGGGCGCGCCATCGGCGGGGCCGCCGCGTGCAGATATTTCCGAGATCGGAGCACTGCACACGCTTTGGACGGACGCGGGGCTGGAGGCGGTCGAGAGCCGGCCGATTTCAGTACAGCGGGTATTCGTCGATTTCGAAGACTTCTGGACCACGAACCTGATGGTCGGCGGGTTGGGCACCCGGATCGCCGGCATGCCGCCAGCGGACATCGAACGGCTCAAGCAGGGGGTTCAAGAACGGCTGCCGACCGACGCCGAGGGGGCGATCATCTATCACGCGTGGGCCAATGCCGTGCGCGGTGTCGTACCGGGCGGTTAAAGCAGCATGACTGAAGGTGGAATCACCGGACGTCTGAATCCTGCGATGACACAATGAGCTAGAGGGTGATGATGTTTCTACCCAACATCATCACCCTCTGGAGCAAAATCCGCGCTGATAGGCGCGCAGACCTTACTCTAGGTCTTTGGTTTATAGAGCATCATCCGACGAGTGAGGCCATATGGTCGGATGATGCTCCAGCAGCATCCCCTATCGGATAAACACCAACTGCACCTCACCGACATCGACGCCAAACTTCGTCACCTCAGTGTGGTTCAGCACGACATTGTCGCTCTGGCGGAACAGCCAGTCGTCGAAGTTCAGCCGATAGGTGCTGGAGCCAGCCTTGAGGTCGGCGGTGTAGTTCATCTCGTAGGCATTGCCCTGCCAATGCCCATGCGCCTCGCCGATCACGTCCGGCGCGGTGCCGATCCAGTCGTGATCGTCGACTTTGCGGAAGGTCCAATGGCGTTGCTGGCGTTCGCCGTCATCGTAAGTGAAATCCTCATCGAGCTTGAGCACCGAGCCGTCGAAGGCACCGTGCATGGCCACCTTGAATTGCCGCTTGACGTTCTCACCGCGGTCAAGAAACATCCCATACGCGGTTGAATCGCCTTTGAAATACTCCTCCAACTGCATCTGCGGCTGGTTCTTGGCAAAATCTGCCGGGGTCATCGAGGCGCAGCCGACCAGCGGCAGCAGCAGCAACGGCACAAGACGGCGCATGGAGTGCTCCTAAATCGTCGTGGCGGCAGGCAGATCCACCCAGGAGAGGTGGCCGCCCTTGCCGGCGCCGGTGTCGAGGAACACCGCAACGCCGCCCTCTCGCCCGCTCCTGATATAGGGACGTCCGTCGGTACTGCGACGGTCATGGCCGCAATACACCGTCAACCCGCGCGGAATACGATCGACCCAGCGCAGCGAGCGCTCGGGATAGCCGTCGTTCTGGGTGCGCCCGGTGTGTTCGCCATAGAGTGCGCGCGACAGCACGCCGGTGACGCGGCCTTCCGGTGCCGGCGGCGGGTCCTCCTCCAGCATTTGGGTGTGAAAGCCGCCATGCACGAACATCCGGTCGCCCTGCACCAGCCAGGCGGGGGCACGGGCGAATTCGGCCTGCGCGCGGGCGCGCAGCGCGTCATCGAGTTGGGACAGCGTGCGGGCGAGATGCTCGTCCATCCGCACGCCGCGGCCAGACAGCGCGCGCGCGAGCTTGAGGTCGTGATTGCCCAGCAGAAACAGTCCGCGCCCGCTGTCGATCAGTTCGAACGCAAGGCGCAACGCCTCGGCGCTGTCGGGGCCGTAATCGACGAGATCGCCAAGCTGGATCACGAAGCGATCGGTTTCGGTGGCGGCGGCGAAGGCGCGGGCATCGCCATGGACATCACCAACGACGCGCAACCCAACATCGGCGGGGATCGTCTGCATCATGTCAGCACGGGTTCAAGTTTACGAGCATCGAGGGCAGAACGGATGCGGCGCTGCTCGGTTGCGTCGATCGGGAAGTGCCAGACCAGGGCAATCGCCGTCAATTTCAGCACCACCGGCAGCAGGCAATACAGCAACACCAGTGTTTCAACCTGTGGCGGCGCGTTGCGGCCCTCGGCGCTGAACCCAACCAGTCCGAGCACCCCAAAGCCAATCCCAGCCGATAGCGCGTTGCCGGATTTCTGCGCCATCGTCCAGGCCGCGAAGAACAGCCCGGCGCGAGGTTCGCCATGGGTGAGGGTATCAAGATCAATCACATCCGCCTGCATGGACGGTGGCAGAGCAAGATCAGCGCCAAGCCCGGCGCCGGTGCCGAGGCAGATGAAAAAGAACGCCACGGTATCGCCAGGGCCGAGCGCCAGCACCGGCAGGAATGCCGCACAGGTCCACAGCATCGCCCAGCACCAGGCACGATGCTTGCCGATCTTCCGCGCCACCCAGGCCCATAGCGGAACCGAGACGATCCCGGTGGCGAAGAACGCCAGCAGCAACGGTCCGGCCTGGTCCGGCGCCTGCAGCAGATGCCGGCACAACAGCAGGAACAACACCGCCGGCAAGCCGTTGGCGACGCCGTTCAGCGCCCAGGCCGCCAGCAGCCGGCGAAACGGCAGGTTGGCCCAGGCGGTGCGAACCGCCTCGCGCAGACCGGGCTCCACATGATGAACAGGCTGCTTTGGCTCCGATACCAACGTCAGCAACGCCAGCACCGCCGGCAAGGTCAACACCGCGCACAAGGCGGTCAGCACATGCAGCGTGACCGCCGGCCCAACCAGTCCGAACGCCGCAGGGATCACCGCCGACAGCACGATGCCCACCAGGGTAAAACTCTCGCGCCACGACACGATGCGGGTGCGCTCGACGTAGTCGTCGGACAGCTCGGCGCCCCAGGCCTGCCACGGCAAGGCGATCAGGCTCCAGGCCAAGGTCAGCGCCGCATAGGCACAGAACAGCCAGACCGGGCCGGCTCCGGCGGGCGGGAAGAACAACGCCGCCCCACCGGCGAGACCCACCGGAAGTGCCAGCAGGATCGGCGGCCGCCGCCGCCCGATGCGGGTGCGCCACCGATCCGACAGCCGGCCGATGGCGGGATCGACGACCACGTCCGTCAGCCGCACCAAGGTCAGCACCAGGCCGACGGTGGCGAGGTCCAGCCCCATCGGCCCAGCCCAGAAGGCTGGGAGATGCACGTTCAACGGCAGTCCAAGGATCGCCAAGGGAAGTGCCGGGGCGGCGTAGGCCAGCAGGCTCCGCCAAGATAGGCGGCTGGATGGGTTCAAGCGGTTTTCGCCAAGAGGATCTGCCCCACATCGGTCCAACCGGCACGGAAGCCGGTCTCACAATAGTGGAGATAGTATTCCCACAGCCGTTTGAAACGGGCATCGCACGGCATGCGGCTCAGCCGTGTGGCGCCGGCAATGCGCGGCCAGACCGCCTGGAAGCTCGAATTCCAACGGGCGAGGGTCTCGGCGTAGTCCAGGCCGAACCAATACTCGCCCTTCCACACCAGCCCGGCGCGGGCGACTTCTTCGCGCAAACGCTTGGGCGATGGCAGCATTCCACCCGGAAAAACATGGCGTTGGATAAAATCCGCACTGCGCTGGTAGCTCGGGAACAGTCGGTCCTCGATGGTGATGGTCTGGATCCCCGCGAGGCCGCCGGGCGCCAGCCGCTCACGCAATGTTGAAAAATACACCGGCCAGAACTTCTCGCCGACCGCCTCGAACATCTCGATGGAGGCGATGCGATCGAAGCACTCCGGCACGTCACGGTAATCCTGCAGGCGCAATTCCACCCGGTCCTGCAGCCCGGCGCGGCGGATGCGATCCTGGCCATAGGCAAGCTGCGACGGCGACAGCGTGACGCCGACGACCTTGGCGCCGTAATCCCGCGCCGCCACCTCGGCGAACGCGCCCCAGCCGCAGCCGATCTCCAGCAAAGACATGCCGGGCTTCAGATCGATCGCCTCGCAGAGCCGATGGATCTTGCTGAGCTGGGCGTCCTTCAGCGTCTGCTCCGGGGTTTCGAACAGCGCCGACGAGTAGGTCATCGTCGGGTCGAGCCATTGGGCATAGAACTCATTGCCGAGATCGTAATGCTCGACGATGTTGCGCTTGGCACCTTTGCGGGTGTTCGGCCGCAACCGGTGCAGGATGCTGTTGATCGCGCGCATCCACGGACTGCCTGCCAGCACCGCTTCCCACTCGGCCTCGTTGGCCGCGGCCAGCGCCATGACGGCACCCAGATCCGGGGTTTCCCACAACCCCTCGATATAGGCTTCGGCCAGCCCGACATTGCCGCCGGTGACCAGCCGGCGGATCGCCGAGCGGTCCTTCAACACCACGGTTGCTTCCGGACCTTCATGCGGGGCGATGGTTCGGTGGGTGCTGCCGTCCGGCAGCACCACGGTGAGCTTGCCGCAGCGGATCATCGAGGCGAGTTTCAGCGCAATTCGCAGCCAACGGTCACGCGGCGGAGCGGCCATCAGGTCGTTCATCGTCACATCGGTACCGCTCATGCGGGGGCTCCTGATTCAAGGTCGAGTGGGGGTGGCAGCGGGTGATACCGGGCGCCGCGCAACTTGAGGCGAATGGCTTCCCAGTGAATGGCAGCAAAGACTTTCAGCGGCATCAGCGGCATCGCCAGCAGCAGGCGGCCAAGCCCAGCATCGGTGAGTGCCGACTTCACGAGGCGCATGGTAGCGGTCATGCGCGGCGCGTCGTTGGCGCCGTAGCGGATGCTGAGCCGGAATTCGTCAGCATCCGGATTGGAGAAGGCAAAGCGATAACCGCCTTGCATGTCGAAGAACGGCGAGACATGCATGCGCTTGCCGGCCTGCTGGCGGATCGTGCCGGATGCGATTTCAACCGGCAGCACATAGGCGGTCTGGTCGCCAAAAGTGTTCTTGACCTGATGGATGACAGCGCCGAGTCGGCCGCTGCCGTCATGGCAGAGATAGAATGCGATTGGATTGAAGGCGTAGCCGAGCACGCGCGGGATCGCCATGAAGCGGATGCTGGCGGCGAAATCCTGCAGCCCCGCCCTGGCCAGATGCTGTTCCACCCATGGCCGCAATGGCGAGCCGTCCCGCGGGCCATGATCGGCGTCGTGCAGCGACACCACGCCGGGACGGTTGCGATGGAACAGCCGCGATTCCCGAGGCGCGTCGAGATCGCAGGACAGCATCCACATCCGGTAGCTGAACTTGTGCACGAACGGCGTGTGCCGAACATGCGCGACCTTCCCGGTGTGCAGAAATGTGGTCATGCCGCCATGCGATCGGGCTGTGCCGCCCAGGGCGGGGTGATCCCCAGGAGAGCCGCTACCCGCACCGCCGAGGCAATGCCGTCCTCGTGGAAGCCCCAACCGGTCCAGGCGCCCGCGAAATACAGCAGATCGACGCCCTGTATACTCGGCAGCCGCTCCTGCGCATCCATCGCTGCGGCATCGAATTGCGGGTGGCGGTAAACGCGGGTGAGCAGCACCGAGGCCGGATCCGGCTCGCGCAAAGGGTTCAGCGTCACCAGCAACGGCAGCTTGGTGTCCAGCGACTGCAGCCGGTTCATCCAGTAGGTGACTGCAACAGTGCGGTCGTGATCACCGGAATCCTCGGACAGATAATTCCAGGCCGACCACACCGCGCGGCGCTTTGGCATCTGCGACACATCGGTGTGGAGGATCGCGCGGTTGTCCTGGCAGCGGAACGCACCGAGCACGGATTGCTCGCCGTCGGTCGGCCGCTCCAGCATCGCCAGCGCCTGGTCGGCGTGGCAGGCCAGGACGGCGCGATCGAACCGCTCGGCAGTGCCGTCGGCGAGATGCACGCTGACGCCGAGGTCGTGGCGCGAGATGCGCGACACCGCCTTGCCAAGCCGGACATCGCCGAGATCGGCCACCATCTTCGACACGTAGGTCCGCGAGCCGCCATCAACGGTGCGCCACGCTGGCCGATCGGTCAGCCGCAGCAGGCCGTGGTTCTGGAAGAACCGCGCGAAGTGCCGGGCCGGGAAGGCCCGCATGCCCTGCACCGAGGCCGACCAGATCGCAGCCCCCATCGGCAGGATATGATCCTCGATAAACGGTGCGCCGTATTTGTTGACGTCGAGCCACTCGCCCAGGCTCTGGCTGCTGTCGGCCTCGAGCAGCGCCGGTGCGTTGCGGTAGAAGCGCAGGATGTCGGTTACCATACTCCAGAACCGCGGCCGCAGCAGGTTGCGCTTCTGCGCGAACATTTGCGGCAACTCGCCGCCGGCATACTCCATCCGGCCCCGGCCGATCGACACGCCGAACGACATGTCGGTCGGTTTCGTGACAACACCCAAATGATCGAACAAGCCGACGAGATTGGGGTAGTTCAGCCCGTTGTAGACGATGAAGCCGGTATCGACGGCAACCGGCTGGCCGGCGACCTCAACCAACTGGGTATCGGCATGGCCGCCGGCGCGCGGTTCGGCTTCGAACAGCGTTACATCGTAGTCATTGCGGGCGAGCCAGGCGGCTGATAGCCCGGAGATTCCGGCGCCGATGACAGCAAGGCGTGGTTTGTGGGTCATGCAGCAGACTTTGTGATTGTTTTCAAAGCGTCCAGGGCGC
>Ga0302157_10005581_pt1 | contig 13282 bp, 12 predicted proteins | sample I_Bog_N3_3_FD_193502 | JGI IMG/M metagenome (GOLD analysis project Ga0302157, IMG submission 193502) | Peat permafrost microbial communities from Stordalen Mire near Abisko, Sweden - I_Bog_N3_3 | ecosystem: Environmental > Terrestrial > Soil > Wetlands > Peat | place: Sweden: Abisko, Stordalen...
CAGACGGCCGAGCCGGCCCACTTGCCGGTGATCTTTGCCCTCATGCTTTTCTTCCAGGGCGCGGGCACGTGGATCCTTATCATCTACGGAGGGCTGAACGGGATCTCCGACGAGGTCCAGGAGGCAGCCATCGTGGACGGCGCCACAGGCTGGCAGTTGACACGGCGAATCAAGCTGCCGCTCATCCGCCCGTGGATCGCCTACCTCATCCTTTTGAACATCGCCTACGCGACCCAGCTCTTCCTCGAGCCGCAGGTTTTGGGCCTCGCCACTGAGGGGACCATTTCCCCGCAGTACACGCCGAATCAGCTGAGTTACACCTTCGCCTTTCAGATCTTCGACGTCCCGGCGGCTGCCGCGCTGTCGGTGATGCTCCTCTTAGTCAGCCTGGTGATCGGCGTCATAATCACGACCCGCACCGGTCTGTTCAGTGACCGGTAGCTAGGGGAGGACTGTCCATGTCTGACGTCGCAGTGGAGCCAGTGGCCAGCGGAGCGCTCCTGGCCGCCGGCGCCGCTCCTCGCAAGCGTCGACGTTTCCGGCTCCGCGAGGTGACCCCGATGGGTTTCCTCATGCTTGTCGCGCTGATCTATCTGTTCATCATGGTGACCTTCGTTCTGGCCACCTTGCGCTCCCAGGCGAGCCTCCTAAGCCAGGGCGCTTTCGGACCACTCTCATTGGGGCGTCTCCGATTCGACTGGCGTCAGTTGAGAGGCTTCAGCGATGGCATCTACTTCACGTGGTTGAGGAACTCCGCATACATCGCCTTTGGAGGTGCGATTATTGCGGTGCTCGTCGCACTACCTGCTGGTTATGCGCTGGCGATGCTCCATTTTCGAGGCCGCAGAGTCCTGCTCTTCCTCACTATCCTCACGATGGTGATGCCGAACACTGTGCTCGTCATACCTCTGTTCCTAGAGGTATCGGCCGTTCACCAGGTGGACATCCTATGGCCGGTGGCCGTTATCATGGGCTTCTACCCCTTCGGCACCTACCTCTCGTTCGTCCACTACCGGACCACACTCCCCTATGAGTTGCTGGAGGCAGGGCGAATCGACGGCGTCTCTGAGATGGGGCTCTTCTGGAGAGTGGCGACGCCGGTCGCCAAGCAGGCAGTTGCCCTGGTCTTCTTTTTTGCCTTTGTCGCCGACTGGACGAACTACTTCCTTCCACTTGTGATGCTGCCTACCTCGGCAGCTCAGACGGTGTCCGTCGGTCTCCAGGAGCTCATCACGTCCAGTCAGCTTTTCAACGCCAGTGCTGCCGCGGGGCTGAACGTTCAGCTGTACATGCCGGAGTTGGCCTTCGCCGCCGTGCTGCAGATGCTTCCGGTTCTGGCTGTGTTCGTAGGCGCTCAGCGCTACCTCCAGCGCGGAGCGATGCTTGGAAGTGTCAAGGGCTGACGACCTCGACGGCGGACATGGCTTAGAGAGGTGCGGGGATTCCGACCTCAACTTGCCGTTTGGCCCGACTAGCGGGCGACTCCGTACCGAGTTCGCGCCGATTGGCTGAAGACACCCATCACACCCCCGATTACTCGAGGTGGAACACTTCTTCCATCGGTGCCCACCACTCCTCGTCCGCGGAGGAGCGCATTGTTCGCTGCAATGGCATCACCACTTCCCACCAGCGCTTTGTTGCTGGGTCGCTTGCCATGCCTGCCATGTCGGCGACCAGGTCTGAGCCGCGGTACTCCATGTAGCTAAAGAGCAGGCTGTCGCGTCGAAAGATCGAATAGTTCGTCACGTTCGCTTTTCTGAGCGCGTCAAGAACCTCCGGCCAGACGGCGGCGTGCAATTGGACGTATTCCTCAGCGCCTTCCTCTGCGAGCGCGATCACCGCACCTATGCGCTGGACCGCGGGCGTGATCTCAGTCTGATTAGCCATATTCCTAACGCCTCCGCGTTCGATGCCGGAAGCATCCACCCGGGTGGTGGATCTTGTCGGACAGATACACGGTATCGATATCTGGCGGAGACTGCCCGCGTGCCGAGCGTTGGACGACTGAGAGGTAACCGGTATTGTCCTTGTCTGGATTCTCGGCAGCGAAGTGGGTGTCAGCCCCTTTATGTTGGGAGGGGAGTAATTCCGTTTGCCGTTGTTTGGGTGCTCCTATCGGTGTCGGGCATGTCGCGCTTCTTTCTTAAGCCATGGCTTGAACCGATTGGCCTCATGGACCAGCTCCCGAAGTGCGCCAGCCGCACGTGGATCTTGAGTCCGCATCCAGCCCGATGCTTCAGTCTGGTCCGGAGGTCGCCGATTCGGACGGATGGGTGGTTGAGAACCCATTTGCGTTAGCGTTAGCGCGTACGCGGTTGAGCTGATCGCGGACCTCTAGCTTGTGTGTCCCGGGGGAATTCCTGAGCAATGAATCCCATTCAGTCATTGTCGCAACATCGACACCCGAAGCTGTCTGCACTTGCCTGCTCTGAAACGTAATCTCCAGGTCAAGAGGGTCTGGATTCGACGACTGGTGGACGATGATCGGGGAAGGTACTCTAATTTTGTGACTACGTTCCATCGATGCCATCCATGGCTCATGGATCTGATTGTTCGGGTTCGCCATGACATGTGCTTAGCAGGGGACATCCATATTCATGCAAATCACCAGATCGGCATTGTCGTTTGAGCGCGACTCCCGCGACCAACGAACCAGAAGGCACCGAAGTCCGGCGTAAACCGCCTTTTCGCCACCTGCTCGAGAACACCGACCGATTTGTAGTGGCCGTGGAGCTGGTTACGAGTCGCGGTGTAATCAGTGACCTGGCGGGTCAGCGGGCACTGAACCACGCGCGCGACCTGGCCGAGAGCCCCCAGATCGACGTGCTCTCCATAACGGACAATCCTGCGGGAAACGCGATGCTCGCCGCCGACACCCTCGGCACCGAGCTCAGGTCAATTGGTCAGGAAGTGATCATTCACCTGGCTTGCAAAGACGGTAACCGGAATTCGCTTGAGAGCCGCGGCTGGAAGCTGGCCTCGGAGGGATTCGACAACATTCTCGCCCTCACAGGGGACTATCCGAAACCGGGATACGGGGGTATGGCTCGCCCGAGCTTCGACATCGACTCGGTGGGGCTGCTCTCCATGTACTCGGAGATGAACCGCGGCCTTCGCGACGGGAAGGGACGGAGGATGAAGCCGACGAACTTCTTCCTCGGGGCGGTCGTGACGAACCACAAGCGTTACGAGCGCGAGTTGGTGCCCCAATACCTCAAGTTGCGGCGCAAGATTGAGACTGGAGCGCGTTTTGTCATCAATCAAGCCGGCTACGACGTGCGAAAGGACGACGAACTTCTGCGCTGGCTCGCTCTGAGCGGCCTGAAAGTGCCGGTCATCGCCAACGTCTTCGTGCTCTCGCTCGGCGCGGCTCGCGCCTTCCATGCCGGCCGGGTTCCCGGCGTCGTCGTCACCGATGAGCTGGTCGCTCTCGCCGAGCGTTACGCGAGCTCAGCTGATCGGGGACGCTCGTTCTTTCTCGAACTTGCAGCGAAACAGGTCGCGATCGCGCGAGGACTCGGTTTCCGCGGCGCTTACTTGGGCGGCAAGCTGGATCTGGCCGACTGCGAGCAGATCCTCGCCCGGGCCGAGGAGTTCGGCCCAGACGGTTGGAAGACCATTGCGGGCGATGTGCAGTTCGCCTGTCCGGACGAGTTCTACTATTTCGCGCGCGACAAGGCGACGGGTCTGTCCTCCTCAGAGGTAAGCGGTGTCCTCGTCGCATCGCGTACGAGCGCGGCGCGACGGCGCGCCCGTTTGCGCACACCAATCAACTATCGGACCAGCCGCCTGGCCCACTCGACAGTTTTCGCGCCCACAGCGCCGCTGTTCGACGTAGTCCGAAGGTTCTACTCCGCTGTGGAATCCGCGCCGGTCTCGGCGCGCAAAGTGCTTCACCTTGTCGAGCACGTTTCCAAGGTGCCGCTCTACAACTGCAAGGACTGCGGAGACTGCTCCTTGCCGGAGATCGCCTATCTCTGCCCGGAATCGCAATGTGCGAAGAACCAACGCAATGGCCCCTGCGGAGGCTCGCATGACGGCCTCTGTGAGGTCGCCGAGCGCGAATGCATCTGGGCTCGTGCTTACGAGCGGCTGAAGCCCTACGGAGAGGAAACCTCAATGCTGGACGCACCAGTCGTCTTCAATGACAACGCCCTCCGTGGCACAAGCGCTTGGGCGAACACTTTCTTGGGAAGGGATCACATTGCCCATCCCGTTGCCGGACAGGAGGACGTCCAGTGAGCACGACAGCGCGCGAATTCGTCGTAATCGGGGAAAATATCCACGCCACACGCGTGCTCTTGCAGAAGAGCGAACGGATCTCCGCCAACGAGGCGGGGGAGGAGGGAATCGTCTTCGTCGATGAAGACGGGGTGTCGCGCCACCTTCGCATTCCCGAAGCCGAGAAGCTCTCGCAGCCCTACCAGGAGGGGCGCATCAAGCACGTACGGATTGCAGTACAGGTTGCCATGGCGGGGAGCGAACCCGACTGTTCGACCGCTGTTTCGTACTTGAGCACGCTCGCCCAGCGCCAGGTCAAGGCCGGCGCGCACTTTCTCGACGTGAACATCGACGAGATCTCGAACAAGCTCGCGGACCAGCTCGAGTCGATGCGCTGGCTCGTGACGACTCTCGCTCCCCTGGTCGATATTCCGCTCTCGATCGACTCGTCCAACCTCGAGATAATCGACGCAGGCGTGATGGCAGCAACCGAGGCGGCGGACGCTCGCGTCGGGCCGCCGATGCTCAACTCGGCATCGCTCGAGCGGATTGAGGTGCTCGACCTGGCGGCACGACTCAAGGGCGCTGTCGTGATTACAGCCGCAGGTGAGTCGGGAATGCCAACGAACACCGAGGAGCGGGTGGCCAACGCCAGCCGGATGGTTGAGGCGTCGCTTGCAGCGGGCATCGCGCTGGAGAGGATATTCGTCGACCCGCTCGTCTTCCCCATCGCTGTCGACGGCGAGTATGGCCGACACTGCCTGGACGCGATCGCCGAGCTGCGCCGGCGCTTCGGTAGCGAGATCCATATCACCGGCGGCATGAGCAATGTCAGCTTCGGGCTTCCGAGTCGGCGTCTCCTGAACGATGCCTTCTTGGCGTTGGCGATCGAGTCGGGCGCGGACAGCGGAATAGTTGACCCGACGGTCGTCAGCATGCAGCGGGCTCTGACAGTGGACAGGACCACGCGCCCGTTCCAGCTCGCCCTCGCCGTGCTCACCGGTGCCGACGAGAGCTGCCGCGCCTATATGAAGGCCTACCGGGCCGGCGAGCTTTCGCCATCGGCATCCTGACCTGACTTAGGCGCACCGAGCTCAAGTACCGGGTCTTGTCCTGGCCTAGGAAGGTGGGTCAAGGACCTGCTGCGCGGAGAAGCGCAGGTCCTCGGGACCCGTCTCAACCATGGTGTGAGATGTGCTCTTCTCGGAAGCGGCAGGTCGCGGCCATGCTGCAGTAGTCGCAGGACTCGCCGACGTGCTCCACGTCGGTCCCGACGCCGATCACCAGCGAGGTCGACTTCTTCGGGATCATCATGTACCCCTCGGTCAACCTGACACCTGCCGAGGCGGTGTCCAAGAGCGCGAAGATCTGGCGCTGTCCGATAGCGACGGGCCAGCCGAGAAGTCCCGGGCTCAAAGGGATGGTGGTCCCCAGTCCCTCGGCCTCGGCTGAAGAGTCCACGCGCTCGCACATCGCGGTCGCCAACAGGTCGACCGCGGCCGAGCCGAAGCCGTCGAGGGCCACGCTCAGGGCTGGGTCCTCGGCAAACCAGGACGAGGCTGCCTCCTCGAGGGCGGGCCCGATGCTGCACAGGGCCACCACGACAGACCGGGCGGCATGCAGGTGCTCGGCGATGAGCGGGCCTGAGAGATGGCCCGCGTCACCGAGCACGAGGCGCTCGTGGCGGAACTCGGTCACCACGAAGCTCTTAGAGACCACGACCGGCGCCAGCAATGGCGTGCCCTCGGCGACTGCCTGTTCTGCGACCCCGAGAGCCGACGACCGGCGACGGCGAACTACGGCAGGGTCTGCGCCCAAAGAGCGCAGCACCGCATCGACATCGGGGTAAGGCGCAAAGTCGCTGGTCAGCTGCTTCAGGCGGCAAGCACCTCTTTCACGAGGCGCACCGCGCTGCTGGCGTCCTCCGCGTAGCCGTCGGCGCCGATCTCGTCCGCATAGGACTTGGTGATCGGAGCCCCGCCGATGATGATGCGCACCTTGTCTCTAAGGCCGGCCTCTGTGATCGCCTGGATGGCGAGCTGCATGTTGGTCATGGTCGTTGTCAACAGCGCCGACATGGCGACCACGGCCGCACCGTCTTTGATGGCCTCGATGAACTTGTCCGCCGGGACGTCCACGCCGAGGTCGACGATCTCATAGCCCGAGCCCTCCAGCATCATCGCCACGAGGTTCTTGCCTATGTCGTGCAGGTCACCTTGGGTGGTGCCTATCGCCACCTTGCCACTAGAGGCCACGCCTTGTTCGACAAGATGGGGCTTGAGCACACCGAGCGCAGCTGTCATGGCCCGGGCGGCCACGAGCATCTCGGGCACGAAGATCTCGCCTTCCTCGTAGAGCTTGCCCACTTGCGCCATGCCCGCGATCAGGCCCTCGCGCAGCAAGGTCCCCGCTTCGATGTCCTCGGCCAGCCCCTCTTCCACCTTGGCCGCGGCGAGCTTTGCCTGTCCGTCTATTACCGCCTCACGAAGCTCCTCGAGTAACGCCATCGCCTACCTACTCCATTCTCCCTACGTTTGCAGGACTACAACGACCGATCTTCCTCTTGGGTCACAAGAGCATCCGGTTGCCGTACCGGTGTTAGGCCCGAGCGGCGTCGAACATCGCCACGATGTTCTGCGGGGGGACATCTGCCAGGATGTTGTGCACCTGCTGGAACACGAACCCTCCGCCTTGTCGCAGGACCGAGACCTGGTGCTTCACGTGCTGGGTCACTTCCTCTGGTGTGCCATGCGAAAGCAACCACTGGGTGTCGCAGCCCCCGCCCCAGAAGGTGATGTCCTTGCCGAAATCACGCTTCAGACCCTCTGCCTCCATGCCCTTGCAACTGACCTGCACCGGATTGACGGCGTCGAGGCCGGCTTCGATGAGGTCCGGAAGCAGGAGCCGGATGTCTCCGCACGAGTGCAGCATTGCCTTGACGCCGGCATCCTTCGCACGCTGCCAGAGCCGCGCATGGCGGGGCTTGAAGAATTCACGGTACATCCTGGGCGAGATCATTGGGCCCGTCTGCATGCCGAGGTCGTCACTGAAGTTGATGACGTCAACGTATTGTCCGACCAAACCAAGGAACTTCTCGAGTCCCTTCATGTGGAATTGCGTCAAGCGCTCAAGGATGTCGTGGGCCTGGTCGGGTTCCGAGGCGAGCAGTGCTAGGAAGTTGTCATTCCGGTACAGATACTGGCCCCACTCCATCAAGTTGCAGCTGTACAAGCCCATTATCGCCCGGTCACTGCTTTCGCGGAGCCGTCGCGCGCCCTCAACCAGCAGGCGATCCCCGTCCGGTCCTTCGACCAACGGTCCCGGGGGCGAGGGGATGTTCCACATGACGTCCGCCATGGCTGCTTCGAGAGCGTCGTGATCGGGCTCGTTCTCTGCCCAAGGAAAGTACGCCCACTCGAAATACAAAGCACCGTCAGGCATCCGACCGACGACTCGTCCCGTCTGGGAACGTATCACCCAGCTGCGATCGACGCGCTCAGGCAAGGTCCAGACAGGCACCTGGCATGGTGAACCATTTGGGAGCGTCCAGTCCGCCCAGTCCGCATCGTCAAGAGCGAACGCGCGCCCGAGTTCGATGGTATCGACGTCAAACCGATCGAGGACATCGTCATCCACGATGGCGAGTTGCTGCTGAATGTCATATACGCGGATTGGCTTGCGATCGAGACCCAGGTAGTCCCGGAGCTTCTCGTAAGCTATAGCGGAAATACCTGATGACCGGTGGCCGGAGAAGTCAATCGGCACACGCTCGGTCTCCTCGTGATTGAAGGCCGCCAGCACCCGATCTCTCGAGTTCATTAGCATCTCCTTTGTCGGGCCGTCAGGCCCCGTACTGATCAATCACGGTAGCTAAGAACGGCTAAGCGTCAACGTAGAACCGCTATCAAGACTGTCAATACCTACGCGTTCATTAACCTTCTGGGTAATCGTGTACTAGGGTATCAGCGCGGTATCTGTTCCTCAAGAGCGGTAGGCGGCATGCTCGAGACCCCGAACGGGGCGCCAGGCACGAGTGCTCAGTCAGTCACCGTACTGTGCGGTCAGTTCGGTCGCCATCTGCGACCACTCCCACAGGCGCTGAGGCTCATAGCGCACGGTGCTGATGTCCTTCATGATCACTTCGACCACGCACCCGTGCGCCTTGGCCTTGTCGAGGACCGTTTCCAGGTCGTGCCTGGCCTTGCCGAGGTTCCAGGTGGTCTCGGCGAACACGGCCGGATTGGGCTTGTGGGAGAACACGTAACGGCTGCCCACGTTGGCCACGGCCTCGTCGAGGTTGACCCAGGGGCTCATCGACACCTTGCGCAGGTTCGGGACCTTCTCCAGAATGCCCATCTTGCGGTGCAACGGGTCGCAGCAGCCGTAGTAGGTCAAGCCGAACCGGCTCATCCATCTCAGCTCGTACTGCAGTGAGAACTCCCAGTGCATGCGCGGCGAGACATCGGAGAAGATCTGTGCCGCACCGCTGCCCCAGAGGTCCTTCGCACGCACGTGGGCCGGATCGTAATCGGGCTGCGGCAGCTCGTCTGTGTAACCGAGACCACCGGAACCTATCCGGAAGTATTTGTTGTTAAGAGTCAGCAGGTTCTGCTCTTCGAACTGGTCGAGCATGGCGCAGTAGGCGTTGACGAGCTTGTCTATGGCCTTGTGGACGAACTCGGGACGATCGTAAAGGTCTATCAGGGCCTCCTGGACGCCCCACCACCTGATCATCTCATCCCAGGGGGCGAACCAGAAGCAGAACCCGTTCGCACCTAGCTTGTCGACCTCAATGATCCCGCTCAAGATCTCGCTCAACTGCTGGTAGTGCTGCTCGGACGCGGCGCTGTCGTGGGTCACCACAGGGACCTTGATCTTCTCCAGGTCGTCCTCGTCGCTGATCTGGATCTTGAAATGCCGCGAGACGACCGTGTTCGCCTCGTCGGTCTTGGCGACGTCCACGTCCTCGGCGATGCCGAAGGCCGTGTTGTGGACCACCAGCGGGGAGTGCACGACCGGCTCGACGACCATGTCCGCCGCCATGTGCTCCCACTGGTAGATGAGCTTGCGCATCTCCCACTCGTGGTAGCGGCTCCATTCGCTCGTAGTCTGCAGGCGAAGCTCGTCGTCGACGTCCATCTCGTGCCAGGGGACCTCGTCGATCCAGACCATCGGCTTGACATGCTTCAACGAATTCATGGCGCGCCATTGGGATGCCGTTTCGGCATGCACTGGGAGTGCGGCAATGGTCGCGAGCTTCTCGCCGAGAGTACGGAGGACCTTCTTGTCGGGCTCGGTGATATCTGCTCCGACACCCGTCGCGGTTCCTCTTCGAGACGGATCTACCAGCCAGTTTGCATCTTCCATCGACACTCGCCCCAATCCATCGGCTCAAATCGAAATTTCTGCGACGTTACCAGATCCTCCCAAGGTTGGAGAAATCGTTATCTGGGCCCGCGACTGACCGAACACGTCGACCATCCACACAGTCGCAGCAGACGGGTCCACCGGGACTTTCCCTCGCGATTACAGCTGGACTTTCCAGTTGTGATCAGATCGAGCAGAGCAAGGTAACTAGCGACAGCGAAAGGGACGAATCGTGACTGATAACGGCAGCAGTTTCAGGTTGGAAGGGCGCAAGCTCGTGGTTACCGGTGCAGCGCGCGGCATCGGCTACGCCATCGCCAGGGCCGCTGCCAGAGCAGGAGCGACTGTGGCTCTCATCGACCTCGAGCAGACGCGCCTCGACGAGGCGGCCGCGAAGCTGCGGGGCGAGGTGGATGGTGCCGAGGTGCTGACCGAGATCTGCGACGTAACCTCCTACGAGCAGGTGAGCGCCGCCGCCAAGGCTCTCGAGACGCGCTGGGGCCGGACCGACACCCTCGTCAACAACGCCGGGATCGCCTACCACGCTCCCGCCGAGACCATGAGCGTGGCGGAATGGGACCGCATGCTGAGCGTGAACCTGTCGGGAGTCTTCTACTGCAGCCAGGTCTTCGGCGTCCCGATGATCGAGGCCGGCTCTGGCACCATCGTCAACATCGCCTCGATGTCGGGCCTTATCGTCAACCGCCCCCAGCCCCAGGTTGCCTACAACGTGGCGAAGGCCGGCGTGATCATGCTGACGAAGTCTCTCGCCGCCGAGTGGGCACCCCACGGCGTGCGCGTGAACGCGGTGGCGCCCGGCTATACCCGCACCGACCTCATCGAACACCTCGTGGACACCGACATGTGCCGCGACTACTGGATCGGCGGCACTCCTCTCAAGAGGATGGGATCGCCCGACGAGATCGCGAATGCCGTGCTCTTCCTCGCCTCAGACGTCGCCAGCTACGTGACAGGAGAGACCCTGGTCGTCGACGGGGGCTACACACTCTGGTAGAGCCCTCGACGGCCGTCCCCCGGCGCGAATCGCTGCCTTGTAGCCTTTGATGAAAGCGACAGGTCACCGAGCAGTGCTCAGAGCGGGCCCGCTGACTGCCTCCGACCGACAGGAGTGGATATCGCCGATGGTCCGCAGCGACAAGTGAACCGCCGGGCGGAGCTGCCGTTGTCGTTCGTGCTCGACGGACGAGTCGCCGTTGTCATAGGCGGCACAGGCGTACTCGGCAGTCGGATGGCCCAAACGCTCGCTGAAGCAGGCGCTCGGACCGTCATTGTGGGGCGAGATCGTGTACGCGCCGACGCCGCCCTCGAGCGCCTCCGCACGGCCGGACGTGAGGTGGACTTCGAGGCGTGCGACACAGCCGTGCGAACCGAGATCCGCAACTTGCTCGAGCGTGTGCTCGCCTCCCACGGCCGAGTCGATGTCCTCATCAACGCAGCGGGCACGACTTCGACAACGCCATTCCTGGACATCTCCGACGAGGAAATGGAGCGAGTCGTCGCCGTCAACCAGTTCGCTGTCATGCGCTCTTGTCAGGAGTTCGGGCGCTACTTCGTAGCGCGCGCCCAGTCGTCGGGCGAGGGGGCGAGCGTCATCAACGTTGGCAGCGCTTCGGGACTTACGCCCCTTTCTCGGGTGTTCACGTACTCGATGACAAAAGCAGCCGTGCACAACTTGACCAAGAACCTCGCGAGAGAGTGGGGGCCGCTCGGAATTCGCTGCAATGTGCTGGTCCCTGGGTTCTTTCCATCGGAGCTGAACCGGGCGATCTTGACCCCCGAGCGCGTCGACAAGATCATGAGCCACACGCCGATGGCCCGCTTCGGCGAACTTGACGAGTTGGCGGGAGCAACGCTGCTGTTGGCGAGCGACGCCGGGCGTTTCATCACCGGCGCCGAGATTGTCGTCGACGGTGGCTTCAGTGCCATGACGATCTGAGGACACACGATGGACGCCGGCTTTTTGAACGACGAATTCCTCCTGTCCGGCGAAACAGCTCGCACGCTGTTCCACGAGGTTGGCGAAGTTGCGCCGATCGTCGATCTCCACAACCACCTCCCGGCTCCCGACATCACAGGCGATCGGGTCTTCGAGACGCTCACCGACCTCTGGCTGGGTGGCGACCACTACAAGTGGCGCGCAATGCGTCTCGCCGGGTTCGACGAGGAGCTGATCACCGGAGGCGCCGACCCGTGGGACAAGTTCGCGGCCTGGGCGGCGACAGTTCCACGGCTGATCCGCAATCCACTCCACATCTGGACCCATTTGGAGCTGCGCCGGGTATTCGGAACCGACCTTGTTCTCGGCCCGGAAACGGCTCGGGAGATCTGGGACGAGGCAAATCGCCAACTGCCGCATTGGTCGACCCAGACGCTGTTGTCGCACTTCAAGGTGAGAGCGGTCGCCACCACAGACGATCCGGGCGACGATCTCGCCGCTCACCGAGACCTGCGCCGACAGGCCGGGGCTCGCATTGCCATGATCCCCACTTTTCGGCCTGACGCCGCCTACCGGCTACTCGACGATCCGTCTTCGTGGAACACCTGGGCTGATCGCGTGGAACAGACCTCAAAGGTCTCCATCCACGACCTCGACTCGTTGCTCGGCGCTCTCGAGACCTCCTACGGACGTTTTTCGGCCCTGGGCGGACGTGCGAGCGACAACGGCGTCATCCGACTCCCCGACACCGTCCGCGACCCCCCGCTCGCCGACGCAGCGGTGCGCCGTGCCCGGCTCGGCGCTCCCGCGACTCGGGAGGAACGCGACGCCGTGACGCTCGAGGTCCTCGCTCTTCTGGGCCGGTTGGCCGTCGCGGACGATTCTGTTCTGCAGCTGCATCTCGGGGCACTTCGAGATGTGTCGCCGCGGGTGCTCAAACTGGCAGGCCGCGACGTCGGGGCCGACGCAGTGCACGATGAGCGCCAGGCTCCAGGCCTGGCGCGCTTCTTGGGCGACAGCGAGAGGGACGGCGTGTTGCCGAGGACAGTTCTCTACAACCTGAACCCGGCCGACAACGCACTGTTTGCAACCATGGCGGGCGCTTTCTCGAGGCCCGGCGTGAGCCCGCTCGTGCAGTGGGGACCGCCTTGGTGGTTCAACGACCATGAGTCGGGAATGCGACGACACCTCGACGATCTCTCCCAGATGGGCCAGCTCGCGGGCTTCATGGGCATGCTGACCGACTCACGGTCCATTCTTTCGATGACTCGGCACGAACTGTTCCGGCGTATTCTCTGCGACGTCATCGGCAAAGACGTGGACGAGGGCCGGATCCCTGCAGACCTCGCCTGGTGTTCGACGGTCGTTCGCGACATCTGCGTCGGCAATGGAGTGAGGTACTTCGGTCTCCCCCGCTCGTGGGCGGAGTAACCGCTCTCTCTCGTCGCGCGGCTGAGCCGACACCCACCGATCGCGCCGTCGCGCCGGCGCAGCGGTTCAGCTGGTCAGGTCTTGCTCGCTGGGCTGATGGTCCGACCCGCACCCCTGGCACCTCGCCGCCGATTCGGTAGCGCCTCGAGCGTCGCTTACACCCACTTCGTCGCGCGCCACCTGACGAGGCGAACCTCGGGTATCAGATGACAACCCCTATCCGCCGACCACGCCACGGCGCCGCACCACCGAGTCGATGGTCACCGCGATCAACAGGACGAGTGCGGTCGCCATGTCCTGGCCTGC
>Ga0302157_10005583_pt1 | contig 13281 bp, 11 predicted proteins | sample I_Bog_N3_3_FD_193502 | JGI IMG/M metagenome (GOLD analysis project Ga0302157, IMG submission 193502) | Peat permafrost microbial communities from Stordalen Mire near Abisko, Sweden - I_Bog_N3_3 | ecosystem: Environmental > Terrestrial > Soil > Wetlands > Peat | place: Sweden: Abisko, Stordalen...
ATCGTCGCACTGATCTGTACGGAGGCTCACGTGATCGCAGCCGGAGGCTCTCCCTCAGTGTCTGTCCGGGATCAAGCCGAGTCATTTGAACCGGTTACGGCAGGGGGCTTGACCGGCTCGAATCGCTTCTGATTCGTTGTCTGGCACCGACTTCCGAGGTGCCCGATGTGGACTGACGAGACCCGTGCCCGCTACGACCGTCGCGCGCTGCGCTACACACACGATCTGACGGACGAAGAATGGGCCGAGATCGCGCCGCTGATCCCACCCTCCAGACCCGGTGGCAACAAGCGGACGGTCAACATGCGCGAGGTCGTCAACGGTCTGATGTACATCCTCGGCACCGGTTGCCAGTGGCGTGACATTCCCAAAGACCTGCCGCCACGCAGCACCATTTACGACTACCTCGACCGTTGGATCCATGACGATACGCTGGAGCGCATTCATCACATCCTGTATGTGCAATGTCGGGAACTGGCTGATCGCGAGGCAAGCCCAACAGCTGCGGTAATCGACAGCCAAAGCGTGAAAAGCGCGGAGAAAGGCGGCTCCTGCATCGATCCGCACGGATATGACGCAGGCAAGAAGATCAAAGGAAAGAAGCGACACATCGTAGTCGATACCACGGGCCTGCTGATGCATGCGATCGTCCACGCGGCCGATGTCCAGGATCGCGACGGCGGCGTCATGCTGATGGCCACGCTGTTCGGGTTGTACCCGTTCCTGCTGAAGCTGTATGCCGACGGCGGATACCAGGGACCGGAGTTCCGCAATGCCATGCGGCAGATCATGGCACAGCTTAACGTCGAGATCGTCAAACGCTCGGATCAGGCGAAAGGCTTCGTCGTGCTGCCAAAGCGATGGGTGGTGGAGCGCACCTTCGCCTGGCTCAATCGATGCCGGCGCCTCGCCAAGGACTGGGAGTGCCTCAACCGAAAGGCCCGCGCATTCCTGCTGCTGGCCTCCGTCCGCCTCATGCTCCGCCGCCTAGGCCGGGACAAGGGATGATCCCGGACAGACTCTGAGCGGTTTCATCATCACCTTCGTGCACCATGGCGATGTTGGACGACCCGACCGACTGGCGCGCTATGTGTGGCGGCGGCTCACCCGGATCTACCCGATCTACTGGGCCCTGTCCGGCGTCGTGTGCCTGGTTGCCGCGTTTTCGCCGGATCGGGCGGCGCGTCTGGCGCCATGGCATGTCATTCAGTCGCTCCTGCTGATACCGGAGAGCGTGGACCCGGTGATTTCCGTCGCCTGGACCTTGCAGCATGAGATGCTGTTCTACATCGCCTTCGCCTGCGCCATCCTGCGCCGTGGGAACGGTCTGCTGCTGGCGGTGTTGTGCGTGTTGCTGGTGGGCCTCGGTGTCCTGGAGCCGACTGCCGGCCGGTGGCTGACTTTCATCGAATCGCCGTTTCACCTGCAATTTCTGTTGGGCATTGCCGCTGCGCGGCTGCTCGCTCGGGGTAATGTGCGGTGGCCGCGGCTGACAACCGTGGCCGGCGTTGCGATCTTTCTCACCTGCGGCGTGATGGAGAATACTGGATGGTTCCTGCCGTACGGCCTTGCCAGCCACCTGCTGTTCGGCGTTGCCAGCACCATCATCCTCCTCGGGGTCGTCAGTTCCGAGCGGCGCGGGTTCTTGCGGATCGGGCCGGCTGGTTTGCTGTTCGGGGGCGCGTCCTATTCGCTGTATCTGGTGCATCCTCTGGTGGTCGGGCTGGCGGCGCGTGGTTTTGCGAAGCTGGGCGTGCTGGTTTGGGCGCCGGAAAGTGCCGTGGTGCTGGTTATGGTGGCAGGTGCGATGACAGTCGCGGCCGGGATTTATCTGCGGGTCGAGTCACCCGTCATGGTGGCCATCCGCAACGCCAGAGCATTTTCACCGTGACGGGAAAGTCGTGGCTTGTAAGTTATGACATGGACAAGTCCCACGGGCACCAGGATACGCGTCAGGCGGGAGAAGGAATTATCCCGGTCGGGCATGTCCTTGCCGTCATGACCGGCCACGTGCCGGCCATCGATTGCACATCGGTGCTGCGACAGATGGCCGGGACAAGCCCGGCCATGACAAAAAAAGCTGGATCCGCCGCCCGGACTTCCAGGGCGTTGTCGTCAGGCCGCGCCGCGCTTCGCCTCGCCGCCGCGCGATTCCGCCAGGTGATCGAAGCGCCGCCGATATGTTCCCAAGCCCAAGGTCTGTGACCGCAACTCGATGATCAGGTCATGCAGTTCGGCCTCCGGCACCAGCGCGGCCACATCGTCCCAGCCCGGCCAGTTCTCGCGTTCGGCGAAGCCCAGGATCTGGCCCCGCCGTCCGGTCAGCAGCCGCTGCGCGCGCGCGGTGTATTCGTTGGGCACGCTGATCGTGACATGATCGACCGGTTCCAGCAGCACCGGATCGGCCTTCGCCAGCCCCTCCTTCATCGCGATGCTGGTCGCGGTCTTGAAGGCCATGTCGGAGCTGTCCACGGCGTGAAACCCGCCATCGACCAAAGTGACCGCGATATCGACCACCGGGAAGCCGAAGGGCCCTTTTTTCGCAGCCTCCGCCGCCGCCTCGCCGACGGCCGGAATAAAGTTCCGCGGCACCGCGCCGCCCACCACCTTGTCGATGAACTGGAACCCTTCGCCACGCTCGCGCGGCGCGATATCGATCTTGACATCGGCGAACTGACCATGCCCGCCGGTCTGCCGCTTCAGCCTTCCGTGCTCGTGCACCGCCCGCCGAATCGTTTCCTTGTACGCGACCTGCGGCTTGTGCGTCTCCACCTTCAGGGCAAAATTCTTCGCCAGGTGATCGACCGTGGCCAGCAAATGCATCTCGCCCTGGCCGTGCAGCACCGTTTCGCCGGTGTCGGCCTCGTGGGTGATGAACAGCGAGGCGTCTTCCTCGGCCAGCTTCTGCAACGCGCCCGATAGTTTCACGTCATCCTTGCGGTCAGTCGTGGTGATCGCCATCGCATAGACGGGCGGCGTCGCCGCGGGGAAGGGCAGGGGTTCCGGTGGCGCGCCAGGTGACACCGCCGCGCCGGTCGGCACGCCATCGAGCCGACCCAGAGCCACGACATCGCCCGTCTGCGCCTCCGCCACCTTGGCCAGATCGCCGCCGTTGAAATGGTAGATGCCGCCGAGGCGCGTTCCGCCCAGGGTGGCGCCGTCCTTGATCGTGCCGCGCCAGACGCGGGCATAGGACAGCTTGCCGGTGTGGCCGGCATAGGCGGTCTTGAAGATTTGCGCCAAGGGCGGCCCCTCGGCGTCGATCGCCTTGCGGTCGGCGCTTTCCGCGGCTTGCGGCGTGTCGTGCCGCAGCGCCTTCCACAGGCGATGCACGCCGTTCAGGTTTTCGGCCGAACCCAGCAGGACCTCGATGACGGTCCCGGCGATCAGGTCCTTGTGCATGTCGCGATACAACTCATCGGGCGTGGGCTTCACGTCCTCCAGCACCTTTTCCAGCAGCGCATCGTCGTGGTCGGCGAGCGTTTCCACCAGCTTGCCCAGCGCGGCCTGTTCTTCGGCCAGCATCGAGGCGGGGATCTGCATCAGTTCAGACGGCTGGCCCTTGCGGTACCGGTAGGCGCGCTCGCTCATGAGATCGACATAGCCGGTGACCGCCTGGCCCTCGACGATCGGCACCTGGCGCAGCACGAGAGGCGATTTCGCGTAAGACTGCAAGGCGGCAAGGGTATCGGCGACGCTGCCGTCGAGCGTGTCGATCTTGTTGATGAAGATCATGTGCGGCACGCCTTCGTCCGCCAGGGTCTTCAGCAGTGGCGCCACGGTCAAAGCGCGCGCCGGCACGGGTTCGCAGACCACCACCGCGATATCCACCATCGCCAGCGCGGCCCGCGTTTCCTGGGCGAACTCGATCGAGCCGGGGCAGTCCAGCACCGACCAGGCATCGCCGAGATAGCTGCAATGGCCGAGACGGATTTCGGTGGTCATCGGCCGGTTGCGCGGATCGGCGGGGCGCTTGACCGGCGCGCCGGCGGTTTCCATCAGGGCCTCGAACAGCGTCGATTTGCCGCTGCTGTAGGGTCCCACCAGAGCCACCGAACGGGGGGTTCTGACGTTTCTGTTGTCGGACATGGCCGCGCCTCCTTCATTGTCCGAGGGTGGCAGGCCGGGCAGTCGCCCCGTGGTGCGCCCTCATGCAGTCATCATAGCGTAATTTCGCGGGCTGGTCAGCCCCGGGGGGGATACCGAGGAACACGCTTTGACCCGTGCCGTGCCCCGGGGCGTTATTCCGCGCGTGCCGGCCGGGCGTTTGTCACAATGCCGCCGGATGCCGGTGCCGACAATCGCGCCGGGCGGCCGTCTCGATACCCGCGGGCGTTGGCCGCCAGGCGCATTATCCGGCGACTTCGGTGCGGTCGGTTGCAATTTTCTAATAGCAAATGAAGGGGATGAAGCGTGATGAAGGGGATGAGCAGGTGAACGGCCGCGTTGCGGGCCGGGAGACCACAAATGCCGGACGCATGATCAGGTTATCCCCTTCATTTGTCTTCAAAAAGTGCAGAATCCGGTTGTTCAAGCGGTTCAAGCCTGGCTGGCATCAAATCGGGACATCTTGAGTTCGGACCCTTACCGCGTTCGTTGTTGGTAGTGCCGGTTGGCCGTGTCAGAGGACCCCGCCTGGCGTCGCCAGTGACGTCTGCAAGTCTGTTATTTTTAGCACGGAGGAAGAATGAAGCGCACAGCGGCCACGGAGGTTAATCCTGCCGGGCGCCAACCGAATCCCGGGGGCGGCACATTGAACGGAGCCCAGAGGGCACTCAGGCCCGCCTGACATCGAGGGCGCCTCCGTGAACTTCATTCTTCCTTCGTGCTAAAAATGCGGACTTGCGAACGTCCCTGGCGGCGCAAGCAAATTTCCGGAGGCGGTTTGACCGGCATCGCCAATATCGAACGCGATAAGAGACTAGCGCTTTCCCGTCGGCACCCGGTTGAACGGCACGCCCTTGTCCACCCGGATGTCCGCCGGCAGCCCCAGCACCCGTTCCGCAATGATATTCCGCAGAATTTCGTCCGATCCGCCGGCGATTCGCGCACTCGGCGACGACAGCAGCGCGGATTGGAACATCGCATAAGCCTCGGCCAGGTCGTCATCGACCACAAGGCCCGCTTCGCCCATCAGGTCCATGCCGTAGCTCGCGATGTCCTGCAGCTTCGAGGCGTTCACCAGCTTGGCGATCGAATTCTCCGGCCCCGGCGTTTCGCCGCGCGACAGCGCGGTCATGGTGCGGAAGCGGGTGAATTTCAGGCCCTGTGAACGAGCATACCATTCCGCAATGCGTTCGCGGACCGCGGTGCTGCGGATCGCCGGTTCGCCGTTCAGCACCACAGAGCGGCTCAACGCGACCAGATCGTCCACGTCGGGACGCGCCACTTCGCCGACCGCGAGGCGTTCGTTCATCAGGGTGGTGAGCGAGACTTTCCAGCCCTGGCCGACACCGCCCAGGCGCTGCGCATCGGGCACGCGCACGTCGGTAAAGAATACTTCGTTGAAATGACGCGTGCCGGACATCTGGTGGATCGGCCGGATCTCGATCCCCGGCGACCTCATGTCCAGGAAGAAGAAGGTCAGGCCTTCGTGTTTCGGCACGTTCGGATCGGTGCGCACGACGATGATGCCGAAATCCGACAGATGCGCGCCGGAGGTCCAGATCTTCTGCCCGTTGATCACCCAGTCGTCGCCGTCGCGTTCCGCCCGTGTGCGCAGCGCCGCCAGGTCCGACCCGCCGGCCGGTTCGCTGAACAACTGACACCACACTTCTTCCCCGCGCAGCGCCGGTCGTACGAAGCGGTCGAGCTGTTCGGGTTGCGCGTAGGCCATCATGGTGGGGATGCACATGCCGAGCCCGATCTCGAACAGGCCGCGCGGTACGGTGAAGTCTTCTTCCTCCTGGTTGTAGATCACCTGGAAGATCGCCGGGGCTTCGCGTCCGCCGTGCTTGCTGGGCCAGGTCAGGCCGGCCAGGCCGGCATCCGCTTTTTTCACCTGCCAGGCCTTGCAGCGTTTCACCGCCTCGGTGTCCATCCCGCCCAGGCGCAAGCTTGGCCGAGACCCCGCTTTCGGTTCGGCGTTGGCAGACAGGAAGGCGCGGGATTCGGCGCGAAAGGCGGCTTCCTCGGGGGTGTCGTTGAAGTCCATGATCATGCTCTCCCGGTTCGCGTCAGGCCGCGTTTTTTGTTTCCAGCAGGTCCACCAGCCGGTTTTTCCAGAACGGCGCGCCACCCAAGGTCAGCGCGAGATTCTTCGATCGCCGGTAGAACAGATGGCAGTCCACCGCCCAGGTAAAGCCGATGCCGCCATGCGTCTGAATGTTTTCTTTCGACGCCAGATGAAACGCCTCGGTCGCCGAAACCCGCGCCGTCGCCGCGGCGAGGGGCAGTTCGGCCGCATCGGCGCTCAAGGCCCAGGCGCCGTAATAGGCGTTGGAGCGTGCCAGTTCCAGCGCGACATAGACATCGGCCAGCTTGTGCTTAATGGCCTGAAACGATCCGATCGGGCGGCCGAAGGCGTATCGTTCCATCGCGTAGCCGCGCGCCATTTGCAGCGCGGCCTCCGAGCCCCCCACCTGCTCGAACGCGATCAGGATTGCGGCTCTGTCGAGCAGGCGCTGCACCAGCTCCCAGCCGCCCGCCTGCCCCAGTCTTTCCGCCGGGGCGCCATCGAATTCCAGGCGCGCCTGGTTGCGGGTCGGATCGACCGTCGTCAGGTCCCGCCGCAGCGCGTCGGCGCCGCGGGCCAGGAACAGTGCAATCCCGCCCGTCTCGTCACGCGCCACCACGATGGCAACGTCGGCGATGCCGCCGTCCGCCACCGGCCATTTCACCCCGCTCAGCCGCCCGCCGACGGACCGGGCGTGGATCGAGGCCGGGTCGGGATTGCCGGTGCCCTCGGCCAGCGCGAAGCAGCCGGTGACCGATCCGTCGGCGATCCGCGGCAGCCATTCGCGCTTCTGTGCCTCCGACCCCGCGGCGAGGATCGCCTCCGCCGCCAGGTACGCGGTGGAGCCGAAAGGAACCGGTGCGACGACCCGGCCAAGTTCCTCGGCCAGCACGCACAGGCCTTCGTAGCCAAGTCCGGCCCCGCCATAGGATTCGGGGATGGCGGCGCCGATCCAGCCCATGTCGGCGATGGCGGACCACAGGCCCGCGGCATGCGTCTCCTGCCGGTCCAGGCTGCGGCGCACCACCGCCGGGGCACATTGCTCCGACAGGAAGCGGCGGGCCTGGTCACGCAATTGCTTCAGGTCATCGGAGAAATCAAAGTTCATGGACGTGTTTCCCGGTGCGTTGCCGGCACCGTGCCAGCCGGCGCGGACAATGGGAAGTCCGGTGCCGTTACGGCGGGCTGAGCAGAACGACCGCCAACGAAACGGCGAGGGCCGGTACCGTCATCACCACCCCGATCCGGACGAACCGAACCAGTCCGGGATGGACATCCAGACGCCGCAGCGAATCGAACCACAGCAGTCCCGCCAGCGACCCCATCGGCAGCAACCGTGGCCCGAGGTCCCCGCCGATCAGGGCTGCCAAAACCTGCCGGTGGGTCCAGGCGCCGGTGGCCTGGATCGCCAGCGCATTGAGAATCGCCATCGGATGGTTGTTCAGCACCGCCGAACCCATCGCGGACACGACCGCAATCAGCGCGATGCGGGCGGTGTCACCGGTGGGCGAGGCGTACAAGGCGGCCAGAACATCCACCACACCGGCGTTGCGCAAGCCAAGAACGATCACGAACACGCAATAGAGGAAAATCATGATCGGCCACGACACTGTGGCGGCAAGCCGGCGGGGTGACGCGGTTCGGGAACCCCAACAAAGGGCGGCACCCAGCACGGCGATGCCGGCGGCGATCGGCCAGACCGGCCATCCAAAGAACGACAGCGCCGGATAACAGGCCAGCGACAGAACCAGCACGGCCAGGAAACTCCGAGCGGGCAGGGCCAGCCGCTGGTCCCGGTAGGGCCCCGCGCCCATCCGTCCGGCTGCCTCGCGCAGCGGAACGCGAAACAAAATTCGCAGCACCCCATAAGTCGCAAGCCAGCCCGCGACCGCAACCGGTGCCATACGCATTGCATATTCGTTGAAGCCGATCCCTAGATAGTCCGCAACAATCAGGTTCATCGGATTCGAGGTCACCAATGGCGCGACGCCGGCCGCGGCGAACACGGCGAAGGCGAACGGCACGACGAGATCCGGCCGCTCAGGGTAGCAGCGCCGGACCAGAATTACGACCAGCGGCGTCAGCAGCAGAATCGCCGCATCATTGTTCAGGATCGCCGCGGTCACCGCGCTCATCACGAATGCGGACCGAAATACCTGTGCCGGCGACCGGTCTGTCCCAGGTGCAATCCGCGCGGCGATCATATCGAGGATGCCGAGGTGTTGCGCGGCACTGGTGCTGACCATGATCGAAAGAATGGCGACGGACGGACGCCACAGGGTGGCGAGGCCTGCAAGCAGGTCGTCCGAACCGACGATCCCCGACCCGGCCAGCACCGCCACGCACAGTGCCGCGGCCGCTGACAGCCAGCCGATGTGCGACGCCGGGACAGAAACCGGCGCGCGATCCCCGGAAACGCGGCCGGCGGGCGATCCTGGTTCGCTCAAACCAGCAGTTCGATCAGGAATGGCCCCGACCGTTTCAGCGACTGCGCGAGCAGATCGGCAAAGCCCTCGGCGCTATCGGTGCTCGCGGCTTCCACGCCCATCGCGCGCGCCAGTTGCGGCCAGTTCAGGTCGGGATTGCCCAGGTCCAGCATGTCCATCGCGGTCCGCCCCGGATTGGCACCGACATTCGCCAGTTCGCCGATCAGGATCGCGTATTTGCGGTTGGAGAAGATCACCGTGGTGACATCGAGTTTCTCGCGCGCCTGGGTCCACAGCGCCTGCACGGTGTACATCGCCGACCCGTCCGCCTGCAGGTTTATGACGCGCCGGCCGGGGGCGCCGATTGCGGCACCGGTTGCCATCGGCATGCCGCCGCCGATCGCGCCGCCGGTCACGTTCAGCCAGTCGTGCGGCGGGGCGGCCTTGGTCAGCGGGAAGAACCCGCGGCCATAGGTGACGGATTCATCGGCGATCACCGCGTTTTCCGGCATGAGTGCCCCCAGGGTGGCGGCAACGGACTCCGGCGTCAGCGCGCCGCGGCCGGGTTCGGGACGGGCACCATGATTCGGGGCCGGGACCTTCGGCGCGCCGACGGCATCGACCAGACGCGCCAGCGCCTCCACAATATCCTGTTCCGCTCGGGCAAGAATGTGAATCTCGGCGTCCTCGGGGACGGATGTCTGCACCTTGCCGGGATAGGCGAAAAAGGTCACCGGCTTGCGCGCGCCGGCCAGGATCAGGTGTTTTGTTCCAGCCATCGCCTTGACCGCGACATCGACGACATAGGGCACCCGGTCCAGCGACACGCGTCCCTGGCCGCGCGCGATCTTCGCGTTCGACCCTTGCGCCATCAGCCGGCAGCCGGTGGCCGCGGACAGGCGATGCGCGAGTTCCAGCCCCTCCGCCGTCAGCCCCGCACCGCCGAGCAGCAGCACGATGCCGGACCCGCCGCGGCGCAGCGCCAGCGCGGCTTCCTCGATCTGGTTGGGCGACGCGGTCGGTGTCGGCAGAAGCGGCAACGCGTCAGCGACGATGCCGCCCGGGTTCCATGACGTGTCCGATGGCAGGATCAACGTCGCGATCTGGCCGGGTGCGATCATCGACGCCTGCACCGCGGCGGCGGCATCCGCGCCCACCGTCTTCACGTCCATGGCAGTGCGGACCCAGCCGGAAACGCCACGCGCCCAGCCTTCGGTATCCGCGGTCAGCGGCGCGTCCAGCGGACGGTGATAGGTCGCCTGGTCGCCGACGATATTCACCACGGGCGTCGCGGCGCGGCGCGCATTGTGCAGGTTGGCCAGACCGTTCGCGAGGCCCGGGCCGCAATGCAGCAAGGTGGCGGCGGGCTTGCCGGCCATGCGCGCGTAGCCGTCGGCGGCGCCGGTCACCACGCCCTCGAACAGGCCCAAGATGCAGCGCATGCCGGGAATGCGGTCGAGGGCTGCGACGAAGTGCATCTCCGACGTGCCGGGGTTGGAAAAGCACGTGTTCACGCCGCTGTTGAGCAGCGACTGCACCAGGCTCTCGGCGCCATTCATCGTCGGGGGTCTCCTCGGGGTTGGGTGACCGCTACCCGGTTTGCGGCGGATTGGCCAGGGGCCGAGGGCTACGTCAAGCCGTCGGCGATATACCGGTCGATCTTCCGATAGCGAAAATACCAACGCCCGTCCCGCTTCACCATCTGGTCCGCATAGGCACCGGCCGACCCGATTTTCGGTCCCGTGGCGCTGTTCGTCACCACCGCCCAGTTGGACCGCACCGTTGCGGTATCGCCATCCAGTACGATTACGATGTTGGTGGTCAGATGTGCCCGCCGCGGGCGCACCGTCCCCGTGGCGATGCCGCGCGCCTGGGCCACGATGCCGTCTCGGCCGGTGCCCTTGCCGAAGGCGGTGTCCCAGGTGCCGTCTGGTGTGAACAGCGCCGCCATCGCCTCGAATTCATCGGCATCGAGATGGAAACAGTACTGCGCCAGAACCTCGCGGATCGCGTTCTTGTCGTCGTCGGCCATGGAGTCCTCCCGGTGTCTTGGTGGCGGTGATGCTAACCGGTTCCTGGCCGCCGGGCCATGCCGGCGTGCCCCGCTTGCCAGGCTCACACCCCGGCCGCCGCCGCTCCGCTACCGTACCGTCGCGTCAATCCGAACCATGACGTCGGCCGGCAACCGCCCGGCCTCGGCTGCGGCGACGCACTCGGCCAGTTCCTGCCGGTTTTTCACCCCCAGCACCAAGGTGTCGATCGGCAGCCCCAGCGCATAGCGGTGCGCCACCACCGCTGGGTTCTCCCCCATCTCGGCGCAGAGCGCTCTGAACCCGGCGGCTCGGGCATAGTCGAGCATCTCGGGGTGGTCGGCGGGCAGGTCCCGGTCGATCGCCGCCGTGAGGGCACCGGCCTGCACCGCGCGAATGCCCATCACCCCGACCCCGTTGGCTCGTCCGACCGCCATCAAGGCGCGGGGGCGGGCCGGTTCGTCATAGAATTTCAGACCGCCGGGTGAATCCAGCAGGTTGGCGATGCACTGCACCGCGGCCGGTCTCGGCGCATCCCGCAAGACCGCCGCGATCGCCTCGGGATGGCCGATGCCGGTGATGCCCCAGGCGCCGATCAGGCCCTCCTTCACGAACTTCTGGAACAACGGCCGGACGACGTCGAGGAAAACCGGCAGCGGCGTGAAGCGGCTGGTATCGGCCCGGCGCCACATCGCATTCCCGGCCGGCACGATGTTGGAGTGCAGGAAGAACAGGTCCAGCCGGTCCACCTGCAACAGCCGCAGGCTGCCCTGGATCGACTGGCGCAGCACCCGTTCGATCTGGTCTTCCGGGGGATTGCCGAGGTTGCACTTGCTGGTGACCCGCACCCCCGCAGGCAGACGTCCGCCGAACGCCGATCCCACGACCCGTTCCGCCTTGCCGTCGCCGTAGCGCGGTGCCAGGTCCAGCAAGGTGATTCCCGCATCGACCGCGGCCTTCACCGTGGCGACGCACTCGTCGAAGGTCGTTTCCCCCCACAACATGCCGAGCCCGCCGCCGCCCAGGGTCAGGCGGGACACCGGTGGCAGGGAACCGAATGAAGACTGCTCCATGGGTGAGTTCTCCTCGTCTGTGGCGTATCATCGGCGATCCGGCGACGGCTGGCCAGCCAGACTTGCGGTTGACACGGGCGGACCGGCCGCTATAACCCGCGCTCTCCGGCCGCCGGGACACCCCTGCGGCCCGCGCCGTCTTGGGAACCTGAACACATGTTTGCTGTCATCCGCACCGGCGGAAAACAGTACCGCGTCACGCCAAACGCGGTGCTGAAGGTCGAAAAACTGGACGCCGAGGCCGGTGGCACCGTGACCTTCACCGATGTGCTCGCGGTGGGCGGGGACGGCACCCTGACCCTGGGATCGCCGACGGTCGCCGACGCCTCGGTCACCGCGACGGTGATCGCGCAGGACCGGCTGGACAAGGTCATCATCTTCAAGAAGCGCCGCCGGCAGAACAGCCGCCGCCGCAACGGCCACCGCCAGCACGTCACGGTGCTGCGGGTCGCGGGCATCAACGCGTTCGGCCAGACCTATGCCCACACCGAACCCGAAGCCGCTGCGCCAGACGCGACCGAGGGCGAGTACGCCGTTCACGGCGCAGCCTCCGGCGTAACCGATACGGCGGATATCACTGTCCCCGACGCCGCGGCGCTGGACGCGGTGGAGGGCCAGGAAGTCGTCTCTGGCGAAGCCCCCGGCGTGGCCGGCCATACCGAATCCGGCGGCAGCACCGGCGAGACCCACCAGGCGGAGGCCGCTGCCGAATCCGACGTGCCGGCCGCCGCGGCCGAGGCCGCCGAAGGCGACGCGATCGTCAGCGGCGAACCCCCCGTTCAGACGCAGGAGTAACCAGCATGGCACACAAGAAAGCAGGCGGCTCCTCGCGCAACGGCCGCGACACCGAAGGCCGCCGCCTCGGCATCAAGAAGTTCGGTGGCGAAAGCGTGATCGCCGGCAACATCCTGGTCCGCCAGCGCGGCACCAAGTGGTATCCGGGCAGCAATGTCGGCCTGGGCCGTGACCACACGATTTTCGCGCTGGTTGACGGCAATGTGGAATTCACCCGCAAGTCGGGCGACAAGGTGCATATCTCCGTCCGCCCCTTGCCGGCCGCTGCCGAATAGCGCGCCGGAACCCTTTGCGTCAGGTATGACGGGGGCCGGCATCCAGCCGGCCCCCGTTGTCATTTGGAAGACCCCATGAAATTCCTCGACCAGGCCAAGATCTATCTGCGCTCCGGTGACGGCGGGGATGGCGTCTGCGCGTTCCGGCGGGAGAAATATATCGAGTTCGGCGGTCCCGACGGCGGCAACGGCGGCAAGGGCGGCGACATCGTGCTGGAGGCGGCGGACAACCTGAACACCCTGATCGACTTCCGCTACACCCAGCATTTCCGGGCCCCGAAGGGCGGGAACGGCGCCGGCAGCGACCGGACCGGGGCTGGGGCGCCGGATATCGTGGTGCGCGTGCCCCTGGGCACCCAGATCTTCGCCGAGGACAAAGAGACGCTGCTCGCCGATATCGACCAGCCGGGCATGCGGGTTACCTTGCTGCGCGGCGGCGACGGCGGCTTCGGCAACACGCATTTCAAGTCATCCACCAATCGCGCCCCGCGCAAGACCACCAAGGGC
>Ga0302157_10005584_pt1 | contig 13280 bp, 11 predicted proteins | sample I_Bog_N3_3_FD_193502 | JGI IMG/M metagenome (GOLD analysis project Ga0302157, IMG submission 193502) | Peat permafrost microbial communities from Stordalen Mire near Abisko, Sweden - I_Bog_N3_3 | ecosystem: Environmental > Terrestrial > Soil > Wetlands > Peat | place: Sweden: Abisko, Stordalen...
CGCCAGCCGCGCCAACAAGCTTGCAACGCCCGCGTCGAACGCCGCCCGCGCATCGCCGGTCTGGCGCGACAGATCCATCGCTACGCTGGTCAGCGGACAGCCGCGCGAGGCGTCGTCGCGGTGGGTGGCGGAAAGATAGCGGTCGATATAGGTGCCTAGCGCCTGCTCGCGCGGCAGCCCGGCGGTCGCGCGGTCCCATTTGCGGCCGGCATCGGTGAACATCTGCGTCACCGCCTGCGCCACCAGATCGTCCTTGTTGCGGAAATGCGCGTAGAACCCGCCATGCGTCAGCCCCACGCTGCGCATCAGCTCGGCCACGCCCACTCCATCCGGGCCGTGCTGGCGCATGGCGGAAGCCGCCGCGCGCAGCACCTTGGTGCGGGTCTCGTCCTTATGCTCCGCCGCGTAGCGCATATGCCTTGTCCACCGCTTTATATGATGCATATAATATGATGACCATCATGTAATCAAGGGCCATTCGCATGTCGGGCGCCACCGGCCTTACTGAGCGACGCAAATTGCTGATCTTCGGCATCATGGCGTTCGGCCAGTTCATGGCGTTGCTGGACGTGCAGATCGTCGCGGCCTCGCTGAACAGCATCCAGGCTGGGCTCTCCGCGGGACCGGACGAAATCGCCTGGGTGCAGACGGCCTATCTGATGGCCGAAATCGTCATGATCCCGCTCTCCGGCTTTCTCAGCCAGGCGCTGTCCACGCGCTGGCTGTTCACACTCTCGGCCGGGCTGTTCACGGTTTCCAGCCTGATGTGCGGCATGGCGTGGGACCTGCCGAGCATGATCGCCTTCCGCACCATCCAGGGTTTTGTCGGCGGCGCCATGGTGCCCACCGTGTTCTCGGCCGGTTTCTCGATGTTCACGGGCAAGAAGCAGGCGATGATCCCGCTGGTGCTCGGCCTGGTCTCCACGCTGGCGCCGGCGCTGGGCCCCACGATCGGCGGCTGGGTTTCGGATTCGGCAAGCTGGCGCTGGCTGTTTTTCATGAACGTGCTGCCCGGCCTGGGCATTACCCTGTCGCTGCCGTTCCTGGGCAAGATCGACACCGCCACGCCGTCGATGCTACGCCGCATCGATTGGCTGCATGTCGCCTCGATCGCGATTTTCCTCGGCGCGTTCCAATACGTGCTCGAGGAGGGTCCGCGCTATCAATGGTTCGAGGATGACAGCGTGGCCATCGCCGCGCTGCTTTCGGCGATCTTTTTTGTCGTGTTCCTGGAACGGTCATTTTATTCCAGCAGCCCGGTGGTCAAGCTCACCGCGTTCCGCAAACCCACTTTCGCCATGGCCTGCGCGTTCAACCTGGTGATCGGCGTGGGGCTCTACGGCAGCACGTATCTAATGCCGGTGTTCCTGGCCCGCGTGCGGGATTTTTCGAGTTTCCAGATCGGCACAACGGTGTTCGTCACCGGCGCGTTCATGGGCCTGGGCGCGCCAATCGCCGCGCGCCTCTCCACATTGATCGATCCACGCTGGGTCATCGCCGTCGGCCTGGTGCTGTTCGCCGCCGGGCTTGCTTTGCTCAGTTTCATCACGCCCGATTGGGGTTTCGACCAATTGCTGGTGCCGCAGGCGGTACGCGGCTTCGCTGTGCTGCTCTGCATCGTGCCCACCGTGGGTATGGCGCTGCGCGGCCTGGCCGGCCCCGAATTGCGCTACGGCTCCGGCCTGTTCAACCTGATGCGCAACCTTGGCGGCGCCATCGGCATCGCATTGGTCGACACCTGGCTACAGGATGGCGCACGCTGGCACGCCGCCCGCCTGGGCGAAGCGCTCGGCGCGCGCCCCGGCCACGCCGCGTCAACACTGGCCGCATTATCCGGCCGCCTGGCCGCCGCCACGCCGGATCCGGCACACGCTTCGCTGATGGCGCACGGCATGCTGGCGCGGATTGCCGGCCAGCAGGCCATGACGCAATCGTTTCAGGATGTGTTCGCGACCATGGCCTGCCTGTTTCTCGGCGCACTGGTCATGGTGCCGTTCTGCAGGGCGGCGCCGGTGGAGGGGCCGATCGTGGCACATTAAAAAAGCAAGCGCTTCTTTTTGAAAAAAGAAGCAAAAACTTTTGCCCGTTTAGAAGGGATCGTCGCAGGTCGTGCGGCCGGAGCTATAGGAGCATCCGTTGTGGTAGCGGCCGGACAGGTTGCCATTCAATTTGGCTACCGGATCCTCCTGCGCGTTAAGCTTCGCGAGCGCCGTGCGTCTTTGTTGCAACTTTGACACGCAATGGTCGTATTGCGGCGTGGCGGCCACAAATCCCTGGCCCGCGCAATTCGCCGCATCGTCCTTGGATGTGTCGGCGCAGCCAGCCAGCGGAAGAAGCAAGAGCAGGCACGCAATTGCTGCGCGAAGGTGATCCAATGTAAGCCGACCGAAGTGCTGCATGCTGTCTCCGCGGTTGCGAATCTGATGGCATCCAGCGCCGTGCATACCGCAACGGCATAGCCACCGTAGCCAGGCCCTGCCGCCATTCTTGCCACCCGGCTCCCGTAAGTCAAAGTACATTCGCACCCGCGGTTGGCGGAAATGCAAAAGTTTCTTGGTTCTTTTTCAAAAAAAACCGCTTTCCTCAACTTCCCCGTGGCCCCCACAAAATTATCGCAGCCCCAGCTAAACAGATCGCCCCGCCCGCAATATCCCATCGATCCGGCCGGTGACCCTCGGCGCCCCAAAGCCAGACGAGCGACATGACAATATAGATGCCGCCATAGGCCGCGTAGGCGCGGCCGGCCGCGCTGGCGGGCGCCAGTGTCAGCAACCAGGCGAAGACAGCCAGGCCCACCATACCCGGGCCAAGCCACCAGGCGCTCCTTCCCAACCGTAGCCAGGCCCAGAACGAGAAGCAGCCGGCGATTTCGGCCAACGCCGCGGCAAGGTAAACCAGGATCGTCGTTGGCATGTGCGCCCGCCGCTTTTGGGCCACCACCCTACCGGCGGCCGCCGCAAAGCCGCCATGTGGTTTTGACCCCTGGGCTTGCATGGCTCCACAAACGCGGCCGAGACTGCGGCACCGATCAGGACCCCTCGCGCATGAAATCCAGCAGGTTGACCCACTTGGCGCTGGTCGCCGCAGCCTTAGCCAGCGCTCCGGCCATGGCCCTTACGCCAGGGGCGCAGCCGCCGGACAAATATAGAGCGATGGCGCGCGAAACGCTGGCCGAACTCGTCGGTATCGATTCCACCCACGCCAAGGGCTCGCTGGTCGCGGCGCAGGCCGTGGCGCGGCGGGCGCTGGCAGCCGGCTTTCCTGCGTCCGACGTCACCGTGCTGGCCCCCGCCGATCATCCTACGAAGGGCAACGTGGTGATCCGCCTTCATGGTGCTGGCCACGGCAAGCCACTGCTGTTCATTGGCCACCTGGACGTGGTGGAGGTGGATCCCAAGGCCTGGGCCACCGACCCGTTCAAGCTCGTGGAGAAGGACGGTTATTTCTACGGCCGTGGCACCGAGGACATGAAGGGCGACGATGCGGTGCTGCTGACCGCGCTGATAAGGCTGAAGCAGGAGGGTTTAGTGCCCGATCGCGACATCATCCTGGCCTTCACCGCCGACGAGGAAGCCGGCGGCGACGCGGATGGCGTGGAGTGGCTCTTCGCCAAGCATCGCGACTTGGTGGATGCCGGGCTGGTGCTGAACGTGGACGATAGCGGTGGCCGCATCCGCGACGGCAAGCGCGTGTATATCGGCGTGGAGACCAGCGAAAAACTCTACGCCACCTATGAATTCGCCACCGCCAACCGCGGCGGCCACAGTTCGCTGCCGCGGCCAGACAATGCGATATACGAAATGACCGCGGCTTTGCATAAGCTGGCTGCGTTTCAGTTCCCCGTTCACACCACCGCAACGACGCGAGCCTACTTCACCGCATTGGGCAAGCTGACCGGTGGCGCGAACGGTGCGGACATGGCGGCGGTGGCGCGCGCCACGCCCGATGCCGCGGCGGCCGCGCGCCTCAGCCGCGACCCCGAATGGAACGCGCTACTGCGAACCACGTGCGTGGCCACCATGATGCAGGGCGGGCAGGGCGAAAGTGCGTTGCCGAATCGCGCGCACGCCACGGTGCAATGCCGGCTGATGCCCGGCGAAACCCCAGAACAAACGCTGGCGACGCTGCGCGGCGTAGTGAACGACCCGGGTGTGACTATTACGGTGGACGGTCCAATCGACCCCAGCCCGGAAACCCCGCCGACGCCGGCGATACTGGCACGCTACAAACAGGCCGCGGACCGGGTTTGGCCCGATAGCGTCATCATTCCGGAAATGGCGGCCGGTGCGTCGGATTCGGTTTATGCGCGGCTGGCAGGGTTACCGAGCTATCTCTCGTCCACCATCTTCATCGAGGATTCGCGGGCACATGCCCGGGACGAACGCGTGCTGACGCAAGCCTATGACGAAGCTGGCGAATATGCGTACCAAATGCTGAAAGTCATGGCGGCGCGTGACTGAGGTACAAGTGAGCAAGCGCTTCTTTTTGAAAAAAGAAGCAAAAACTTTTGCGCCTGAGTGCGTGTCCGACCAAGCCTGCCGCAATGGTTAACGGCGGTTTGCGCACTGGAATCACCCAACCCTTACTAAATCGGGACTTTTGCAAATCTGTCCCCGGAAATGCGCCGTCCTTGAGTTGGATCAATCCTGCCCCTCAAACTTTCGTACAAAGATTGCTAAAGCGCGAAGGTTTTTTCATGTGCCAGGCAGGGAACGACATGTCGACCGCAGTGTACGGCTTTAGCGAGGCGCTCGGCAGCCCGTTGATGGACAGCGATCTTCATGGCTGCCTGAGCCAGCTGCCGCCGCGCGCCAGCGCCGCAATCGTGGTCGAACATATCGTTGCCCGTCTGGTTGCCGCGCACGCGCATCTGCCGCCTTCGGAGCTCGCGCCCGCTGCCGATCCCGTCGAACACGATGTATCCCGCTTCATCGATCTGCTGACCGGCCGGGATAGCGAGGCGGCGTCGCGCCACGTCATGGCCTTGCGCCAGGCCTGCGTTGCCGATGAGGAGATCTGCCATGGCCTGCTGGCGCCCGCATCGCGCGCGCTGCGGGCGCGGTGGCGCGACGATGAATGCGACTATGCAGGCTTCCGCCTGGGCGCATGGCGCCTGCGGCGCCTGCTGGCGCAGATCGATCACGGCCGCGTCTGGCACCGCCCCGCGCATCGCGATCCGGCGTCCGCCCTGCTCATTACCCTATCGGCCCGCAGCGCCGATTTCGAATACGCGCTGGCGGAACGCTGCTTCACGCGCGCCGGCTGGGCCACGCAGCATCACGTGCACGGCACCGAGCTGGCATTGACCACGGCCGTGCAACGCGCCCGTTTTCACGTGGCCTGGATCGCGATCGACGAAACGATCCGGCAGTGCGACATTGCCGCGATGATCCGGTCGATCCGCCGCGTGTCGCGGAACCCGGCCATCGGCATTCTGTGCGATTGCGCCGGCATGGAACGGTTGCCGGCGGTTTGGGAGCTCGGCGCCGACGTGGTGGTTGGTGACGCAAGGGCGGCGCTGGCGGCATCGGAGCGGTGGCGCATGCTGCAAGCCGAGAGCGAAGGCGCTGCTGTGGCGTATGCCTAGGCGGAAGCGGTTCTTTTTTGAAAAAAAGAAGCAAGAAACTTTTCCGCGGCTGTCGCCGACTAGCCGGTGACAGCCGCGGAAAAGTTTTTGCTTCTTTTTTCAAAAAGAAGCGCCTTCTTGCCTAGGCTGTTTCAAGCCGCTTAACATAGCGCAGCGTGCCATCCTCATCCGTGCCATCCAGCCGCCAGCAACGGCTTTCGTAGAACCCGGGCGCGCGCAAGCCGGGTTCGCCGCCGGTCATCAGCCAAGCCTCGGTGACGCCATGCGCGCCAAGCCAGGTCTCGGCCTCCTGCAACAGCGCCGTGCCGATACCCAGCCCTTCCGCGTGCCGCAGCACGAACAGCGCGAACAGGTCGCCCTTATCCGCGCGCGCCATGGCAAAGCCGCACGCCTGGCCGCGATGCGTTGCCAGCCACAGCGCGGCCGTGCCCGCCCGCATGCTTGTGGCGACCATGGCAGGTGTAATACCGGCGGCCGCGAGCTCGGCCGCTGACATGTGATTTTCCGTCACCGCCGTGCGGATGCTGAATATAGCCGGTATATCGGCCTCGCCGGCGGGCCGGATCGCCGTGGTTGGGTGTGTCATTGCCATGCGGGAGGGGCATACACTGTTGGCAATACGAAGCAAGGAAGTGCTTCTTTTTGAAAAAAGAAGCAAAAACTTTTGCAAGGCCGTCGCCGAGTGGTCCGCCACAGCCGTGCAAATGTTTTTTGGTTCTTTTTTTCAAAAAAGAACTGCTTTCGTTAAATCGACCCGACTGTCCTAATGCGTGCCCGAGGGTGGATCTCCGTCTGTGCAAGCACTGGTGTCGCTGGCCGTATCCGTTCCACGACGGCGCGCACCGGCGCGCGCAGCGCCGCGCTGGTCAGCAGGGCAGGGCTATCGGCCGCATTGGCATCGTAAACCTCGCGAAACCGCCGCATGAACTCGCCAAGCCGCGTCGGCGCCATGGCCAGTTGCCGGTCCTCGCCGCTGCCAACCAGCGAGTCGCCGAACGCGGTTTCCCACTCCGGCGACAGCGCGATCAGTTTCACAATGCCTTCGGCGTTGGCATGGCTTTCGCACAACTGGCGCGCCAGCCGCGTGCGCACGATGTCGACGATGCCGGCGATCGAGCGTGGCTGGCCGGCGCTGGCTTCGTGCACGCCTTCCAGAATGGTCGGCAGGTCGCGAATCGAAACGCGTTCCGCCAGCAACGCCTGCAGCACGCGCTGCACGCCACCCACCGAAATCATCGCCGGGATCAGATCGCTGACCAGCTTCTGGTGCTCGCGCGGCAAATCGTCGAGCAATTTCTGGGTTTCGGCGTAGGACAGTAATTCCGGCATCATATCGCGCACCAGCTCGGTCAGGTGCGTCGCCAAAACGCTGGGTGGGTCCACGATCGTACACTGCCGCACCAACGCCGCTTCGCGCTGGCTGGGATCGATCCAGATGGCGGGCAGGCCGAAGGCCGGTTCTGTCGTACGCTCGCCGGGCAGGCTCGGCACGCCGCCGGCCGGGTCCATGGCCAGCAGCATCAGCGCCCGCAATTCGCCGCGCCCGGCTTCAATTTCCTTTATCTTGATCGTGTATTGCTCGGCGCCAAGCTGCAAATTGTCCTGAATGCGCACTGGCGGCAGCACAAACCCCATTTCGCTTGCGATCGACCGGCGCAGCGCGCGGATTTGTTCCGTCAGTTTCGGCTGGTCGCCGGCGGCCAGTGGCAGCAGCGCGTAACCCAGTTCCACGCGAATCATGTCGATGCGCATGGCGTCCGCGATCGGCGCTTCGGCCGCTGTGGCGGGGGTGGCTATAACCGCGGCGGTATCGCCACTATGCGGCGGATGGTTCATGCGCCACCACGCGCCGCTGCCGGCGAGCGCCGCCAGCGCCAGGAAGGGCAGGGCGGGCAGGCCCGGCATGGTTGCCAACACGGCCGCGGCAGCGCCTGCCAGCGCCAGCGGCTTATGGCTGCCGCCCAGTTGCGCGATCAGCGCAGTATCCGCGCGGCCTTCCACGCCGCCTTTCGTCACCACGATTCCGGCCGCGGTGGACACCAGCAGCGCCGGAATTTGCGTCACCAGCCCGTCGCCCACGGTCAGCGTGGTGAAGGTATTGGCGGCGTCGTTGAAATCCATGCCATGCCGCAGCAGCCCAATCGCCAGCCCACCGACAATATTAATGCTGGTAATGATCAGGCCGGCGATCGCATCGCCACGCACGAATTTCGCCGCGCCATCCATGGCGCCGTAAAACCCAGACTCCTCCTCCAGCGTCCGCCGCCGCGCCCTCGCGGTTTTCTCATTGATCAGGCCGGCATTTAGATCGGCGTCGATCGCCATCTGCTTGCCCGGCATCGCATCCAGGCTGAACCTGGCAGCAACTTCGGCGATGCGGCCGGAGCCCTTGGTGATGACCATGAAATTCACCACGAGCAGGATGGCGAACAGGATCAACCCGATCACGACGTCGCCACCCATTAAAAACCCGCCGAACGCCGCCACCACATAGCCCGCGGCGGTGGCGCCTTCATTGCCGTGGCTTAAAATCAACCTTGTCGTGGCCACGTTCAACGACAGGCGCAGCAGCGTGGTCAGCAGCAGCAACTGCGGAAAACTTGTGAAATCCAGAGGCCTTTCGAGAAACAGCGCCACCATGAGCACCAGCACGGAGGCGGTGACCGATAGCGACAGCCCCAGATCGAGCAGAAAAGTCGGCAGCGGCAGGATCAGCAACGACAACAGGCAGAAAATGCCGAGCGCCAGGCCTACGTCCGTGCCGGGGATGTAGCGGGCGACAGCAGGAGAGATCAAGGCAAGAACTGGGTGGGATGCGCCATCCCCCCCAGACCCCCCGTCACACTATAGCTCAAGCGGCTACCCCGGCCTGTGGCGGGGGCACCGCCACGCCGGCCTGCGCGTAATCCTTCAGCTTGTTGCGCAGCGCCCTGATCGATATCCCCAGCATCACCGCTGCATGCGTGCGATTGCCAGCGGTATGCGTCAGCGTCTGTAAAATATGCTCGCGCTCCACATCGTCCATGCGCCGCCCAACAAAATTATCCGCCTGCACCGGCACAACGCAACCGCTGCCCTCGCTGCTCAGTTCAATCGCATCGGCGCCAATCATCTCCCCATCGGCCAGCAACACGGCGCGGTGGATAGTATTTTCCAACTCGCGCACATTGCCGCGCCACGCATGCATCGTCAGCCGCAACAGCGCATCCGGCCCCACCACGCGCTGCGGCAAGCCATTGATTTCGGCATAATGCCGCGCGAAATGCTGCGCCAGCGCCGGAATATCCGCCGGCCGGTCATGCAGCCGCGGAATTCGCAATCCCACGACGTTGAGCCGGAAATACAAATCGTCGCGAAACCTACCCGCCTGCGCCTCAACCGCCAGATTGCGGTTGCTCGTCGCCAATATGCGCACATTAATGCGCACCGGCGCCGTGCCGCCCACCCGGTCGATCTCGCGCTCCTGAATCGCGCGCAGCAACTTGGCCTGTAAGCGTATATCCATTTCACTGATTTCATCGAGCAGCAACGTGCCGCCATGCGCCGCCTCGAACTTCCCCAACCGCCTCGCAACGGCGCCGGAAAACGCGCCCTTCTCATGCCCGAACAACTCGCTTTCCAGCAAATTATCCGGAATCGCCGCGCAATTCAGCGCCACGAACGGCCCCTGCGCCCGTCGCGATCTGGCATGAATAATCCGCGCCAGCACCTCCTTGCCGGTGCCCGATTCCCCCGTAATCAGCACGGACGCATCGGAGGCCGCGATCTGCTCCGCCCGCCGCAACACCGCCAGCATCGCCGGATCGCGCATCACCGGCTGCCCCATCGGCGACGCGGCCGCCATCAGCAGCGCCGCCAAAATCTCCGGATCGGCCGGCAGCGACACCACATCGGCGGCACCCGCCTGCATCGCCATGGTGGCCTGCGCGGCGTTCATATCGTGCGCGGCGGCAATCACCCTCACGCCGATCCGCTCCGCCCGCATCGCCCCGATCAACGCCGCGACGCCCGCCGCGATATCGCAAATAATCACGTCCAGCGCGGCATTCTGCCGCAGCGTGTTCATCGCCGTGGTGACGTTATCGGCCAGCTTAACCAAAGCACCGCCTTTCCCGGCCAGCCTTGCGACCGTGGCCAGATCGCTGCTGAGCGCACCTACTAATAAAATGCGGGCCATCGGGTCACTTGACCATAAGAAAGTTGTTCTTTTTTGAAAAAAAGAACCAAAAAACTTTTGCTATTGGCCGCCTCGGTCGGCTTTGACGATTTCGGTCATCGTTATGCCCAGGCGGGTGTCGTCCACCATCACGACTTCGCCGCGCGCGACTAACCGATTGTTGACGTACACATCTATGGCCTCGCCCAGTTTGCGGTCCAATTCCACCACCGCGCCGCGGCCCAGCTTCAGCAACTGGCTCACCTGGATCGTCGTGCGGCCCAGCACCGCGCTCACCGTCACTGGAATATCGTACACTGCCTCCAGATCGCGGGCCCCGCGCGCCGAGGGTTCGGCCGGCTGCGTAATCAGCCCGGTGCCTTCGGAGAAATCGCTTTCATTGGCCATGACCGGCGCCTTTCAGAACAACATCGATATCCGGCAGCCCATACGGCGCCAGAACCTCACGCAACTCGCCCCACAACGCGGCGCAGTCGCGCCGTGCCTCACCATCCTGCCAAACCACAACGACGTCCGCTTTCGCCAGCGCCGGATCGCCTGAAATCGATAACCGCTCGCCAAATTGCGGCCGCATCGCGCCCAGTGAACGCGTAACGGTATCGACGAGATCTGCATGCACCCGGATTTGTACATCCGGCTCCCGGGTCAGCGCCGGCAACAGCGTGCGCAACAGCGCATCCACTTCCTGGGCCGCCGAAGCCTCGGCCGCGTCCGGCAGCGCCACTTGCAACAAGGCTAGCATGGCAGCCGCAAGATCCTCGGCCACCCGCTGCGCCACGGCTACGGCATCCGCGCGCGTGGCCGCCAGCGCATCGCCAATCGCCGCCAATGCGGCGGCGCTCAACTCAGCCTGTACGGCCGTGTGCTCGGCCCGCGCGGCCGCCAGCCCAAGCTCCCGCCCGGCCGCCTGCGCGGCCTCGATATCGGCCTCGCAGAAACTCGGCTCGATGATTTCCGGCTCGGCCAGCGGCGCCGGTTGCGGCGCCACTGCCGGCGGGTCGAAATCCTCGACAAACAATATCCCAGGCGCCGCGCCTAGCACGTTTCCAGGCGCGTCCTGTAACCTCGGCGCTGCCTGCAGAATGGTCTCGAACGTCTCGAAAACATCGTCGCGCAGCAAAGTCAGCACGCCCTCCATCAATAGACCATCTCCTCATCCTTGCCGCCGCCCAGTTCGATTTCGCCGCTGCCGGAAAGCTCCTTGGCCATCGCCACGATGGACGCCTGCGCGTCATCCACATCGCGCAATTTCACCGGACCCAACCCCTCAATATCGTCGCGCAGCATCTTACCCGCTCGCTCCGACAGACTCTTGAAGAACATGTCGCGCAACTTTTCCGAAGCGCCCTTCAGCGCCAGCGGCAATTTCTCCTTGTCCAAGCTGCGCAGCAGCACCTGCATCGCCGGCGCGGTCAGCCGCTGCAAATCGTCGAAGGTGAACATCAGCGCCTTGATCCGCTCCGCCGCCTCGCGGTTGCGCTCCTCCAGCGAGGCGACAAACCGCGCCTCCACGTTGCGGTCGAGGTTATTGAATATTTCCGCCATCATCTCATGCGCATCGCGCCGCGTGCTGCGCGCCAAATTGCTCATGAACTCGCTGCGCAGCGTGCGCTCCACGCCATCCAGCACGTCACGCTGAATACTTTCCATGCGCAGCATGCGCATCACCACTTCCATGGCGAAACTGTCCGGCAGCAGCGACAGCACGCGCGCCGCATGGTCCGGCTTCACCTTGCTCAGCACCACCGCCACGGTCTGCGGATATTCATTCTTCAGGTAATTCGCCAGCACCGCTTCATTCACGTTACCTAGCTTGTCCCACATCGTGCGGCCGGCCGGGCCGCGGATTTCCTCCATGATCTGCGCCACGCGGTCGCGCGGCAGGGTCTTTTGCAATAGCCGTTCGGTGCTTTCGAAATTGCCCACCAGCGCACCGGCCGAGCCCAGGCTTTCGGCGAAACTCTGGCAAATGCTTTCCACCAACTCGGCCCGCACCGAGCCCAGCTGCACCATGGCGCCGGAGATTTCCTTGATCTCGTCTTCATGCATCATGCCGAACAGGCGCGCGCAATGCTCCTCGCCTAACGCCAGCATAACGATGGCGGCTTTCTGCGCCCCGTTTAGTTCAGTAGTTTCGGCGGCGCGCGCCATCGCTCAGGCGCGCTCCTGGCTCATCCAGCCGCGCATGATGGAAAGGCTTTCGTCGGGATGCTTTTCCACCATCTCCGCCAGCTTGCGCAAATTGGAGGCGCGCAGTTGCCCTTCGATATTGGCCATTTCGATCATGCTCTCATCGGCCAGCAGCGCCGCCGCCCCAGCGGGCTGCAACATGGCCGTGCCCGGAACGACGGAACCATCTGGACCCGCCAGCAGCAATTGATCCGCGCTGGCATGCGCCTCGCCCGCCAGCGCCAGGCGCAGCGCCATCGGCCGCACGATGAACAGCAGCGCCATCAGCACCACCACGCCCAGTATGCCCGACTGCGCCAGGCCCATGATGTCGGCCTTGTCCAGATGCAGGCTGAACAACCCCTCGGGCGCCGCCGCAAGGCTGTCCGGCGTTTCGGTGAACTGCATGGAAACTACCTCCACGCTGTCGCCGCGTTTTTCGTCGTAGCCGATCGCGCTCTGTACCAGCCGCCGCAGCCGTGCCAGATCGTCGGCGCTGCGCTCATGCCAGGCAGGTTTGCCGTCGGGCCCCTTCAGCATCGTGCCGTCCACCATCACGGCCAGCGATATGCGCGCGATCTGCGGCTGCTCGCGCACCATGGTGCGCACCGTGCGGCCGATTTCGTAATTCGTGGTTTCCTCATTGCGGTCGTCGCTGCTGCCGCTGTTGCCCGGCGCGCCGGCGTCCGCGTTCGGCAGGTTGTTCTGCACCGAAACGCTTTTCTCGGCCTCGGTGCTGCGCTGCTTGTCGGTCACCGTCTGCGTGCTGCGCACCACCTGTTGGTCGGGGTTGTAGTTCTCCGTGGTTTCATTGACGTGCTCGAAATTCATCGTCACGGCCGCTTCGGCTCGCACATGCCCGGCCCCCACCGTTTGCTCCAGCATGTCCTCGATGGCGCGCGACAGCTTGGCTTCGGTAGCGCGCCGCAATTCCTCGGCGGACTGCACGCCGGCCTCGCTCTCGGTAGGCTGGCCGGCGCGCGCCAGCAGCGTGCCGCGGCTGTCGATCACCGCAATGCCCTGCGGCTTCAGCCCCGGCACCGCGGCCGCCACCAGGTTCAGCACTGCCTGTACGCCCTGCGGGTCCAGCCGAGCCGCGCCGGCCATGGTCAGGATCACACTGGCCTGCGCCGGCTGCGCCTCACGCGCAAATGGTTGGTGCTGCGGCAGCACCAGATGCACGCGCGCCGCGCGCACGCCGTTCAGCATGCGGATGCTGCGCGCCAGTTCCCCCTCCAGCGCCCGCGTCTGGTTGATCTGCTGCTGAAAATCGCTGGCCGTCATAGCGTCGCCACGGTCGAAAATCTCATAGCCGATCGAACCACCCGAAGGCAGCCCATCCTTGGC
>Ga0302157_10005585_pt1 | contig 13279 bp, 8 predicted proteins | sample I_Bog_N3_3_FD_193502 | JGI IMG/M metagenome (GOLD analysis project Ga0302157, IMG submission 193502) | Peat permafrost microbial communities from Stordalen Mire near Abisko, Sweden - I_Bog_N3_3 | ecosystem: Environmental > Terrestrial > Soil > Wetlands > Peat | place: Sweden: Abisko, Stordalen...
CTGACCTGTGCCAGCACCGCCGCCAGCCGCTGCGCATGCACCCGCAGCTCGCCTACCGCTGTCGCCTCCCAGTGCTCGGCGCGCAGCATCGGTCCGAGGTAAAAGAGATGGTTGGCCGCATGGCCGTCGTGACCGATCAGCGCCCCATGCGCTCCGGTGCGCCAGCCCAGGCCGAGTGGATCGGCGACCGCGAGCCCGGCCGCCAGCAGCTGCTGCACCAGCGGGTCCCGGGTACGCGCAAGACGCCGGTCAGCCCCGGCGCAGTTGATCACCCGATCCACCACCAGGGCGCTGCGGGTGTGCTCACCGCGAGGCCGCCAGCGCACCTGCAGTTGGTCGCCGGCGGCTTCGATGCGCTCGATATGACCGGCGTGAATGCGTAGTTGGCCGCAGCGCTGCAGCTGGTCCAGCCGCTCGCCGATCGCCGGTGGCATGCGGTGGCGATGTACGTCCCAGTAGACGCGCAGGTGTCGCAGGAAGCGCGCGCGCTCGTCGGTGGGCAAGCTGCGCCACAGCGCAGGCGCATCCTGGCGTGCCGCGTTGACAGCATCACGCCAGTCGCCGCCGGCGCTGGCAAGGTCACGCAGCAACTCGCGAAATGCCCGCAGCAGGGCGCGGGCACCAAAGGGCGCATCGCCCAGATAGGACCGGAATGGCCTGTCGGGCGCGGCGAAGCCTGCGGCCGGGCCAGACGCCATGGTCTGCGCCGCCGGCAACAGGCCGTGACGGGAAATCGCATCGATGCGGATGTCAGGATTGAGCGTTGCGGCAGCGATCGCCACGTCAGCCATCGTCAATCCGGTGCCGATCAGCAGCAAGCGCTGGCACTCCCCTCGCAGCGCCTGATCGCTGTGCGGGTCGCAGTGACAGGCCGGATGATCGGCGGCGTCTACGGCCGCGCTCGGGTGGGCCGGGGGCGGATCACCGCACGCCAGGATCACCTGGTCGGCAAGCACGTGCTGGCCATCGGCCAGTCCGACAAGATACGGGCCGGCGCTATCGATGCGCTGCATCGCGACGGCGTCGCCGTGGATGCGCTGCAGGCTCACATGCGACGGCGCTGCGTCCAGCGCCTGCTGCAGCACATCCTGCAGGTACTCGCCGTACAGTTCGCGCGGCAGGAACTGCTGGGCGTCGCAGCCCGGATCGCGCCGCTGTGCGAAGCGCACGAATTGCAGGGCATCGTCCGGATCGACCGACATGCGCCCGGCGGGCACGTTCAGCAGCGGTTGCTGCGGCGACTGGCGGTAGGCGACGCCGCGCCCCACCTGCTCGCGCCGCTCGATCAGCACGATGCGACAGGACTGCGCGGGCGGCCGGCGCAGCAGCGCTGCCGCCAGCACCGTGCCGGAAAATCCGCCGCCAATAATCGCAATGGTGCGCACCGGTGAGCGCATCGAGGGGTCCGTCAGGTGGCTAGGCGCGCTAATGTAGTGCTGGCCCCGGTAGCAAGTCAGTCGAAAGGCGGTGACAGAACGGTCTTAGGCAGCATCGACTAACATTATCACTCTCAAACATCCTAAGTGGGGTACCGTCACGCCATGATCTGGTTTCTGCGCATTGCATTCGGCGTGGTGCTGGTCAGCATGCTGTGCGTCACCAGCTGGGCGAGCGTGCTGCTGCCGTTGTGGCAGACGCCGCGCGCCGTGCTGCTGCACCCATGGTTCATCGCCACATTGTTCGACTGCTACTTCGGCTTCCTGACCTTTTATCTGTGGCTGGCTTACCGCGAAACCAGCTGGCTGGCACGCCTGCTGTGGCTGATTGGGATTCTCGCGCTCGGCAATATCGCCATGTCGAGCTACATGCTGATCGCGCTGTGGCGGCTGCCGGCCAATGCCTCGATCGACCGGTTGCTGCTGCGGCAGCCGGCGTGACGCCGGCGTTGCTGCTGTCGCTGGATGAGATCACCCGGCGCTATCGAACCGACAGCGCCCCGGTGCTGGATCGGCTGCAGCTGCGGCTGGCGTGCGGCGAGTACCTGGCGATCATGGGCGAGTCGGGCTCGGGCAAGTCCACGCTGCTGAACCTGATCGCGGGGCTGGATCGACCCGACAGCGGCCGGGTGCTGTTCGAGGGCGTCGATCTTGCGAGACTTACCGACGATGCGGTCACGCGCTGGCGCCGCGCCAGCGTCGGGTTTGTGTTCCAGGCGTTCCATGTGCTGCCCTACCTGACGGTGCTGCAGAACGTGGCCCTGCCGCTGGAATTGCTGGGTGTGCGCGAGCCGCAACGCTCGCAGCGGGCGCTGGAGATGCTCGCGTCCTGCGGCATCGGCGCGCTGGCAGCGCGTGATGCGCGCGAGCTGTCGGGCGGAGAATTGCAACGCGTCGCGATCGCCCGCGCGCTGGTGCATCGGCCGCGGCTGGTGCTGGCCGACGAGCCAACCGGCAATCTGGATGCACGCGCGGCGCAGCAGATCCTGCTGCTGCTACGGCAACAGCTGCGGGCAAACGGCGCCAGTGCGGTGTTGATCACGCACTCGATCAGCGCGGCACTTACCGCCGACCGCCAGCTGCAGCTGGTCGCCGGACAACTGCGACCTTTGGCGGCGACCGCAGCCGAGGCGGCCATACCAACCCCTGGCATACCATGAGCGGCGGCGGGCGCATGCACGGCGCGCTGGTAGCCTGGCGCGCGCTCACGCGCCTGCAGCTGCGCGGCCATCCGCTGCAGCTGCTGGCGACAATACTGGCGATCGCGCTGGGTGTAGCACTGGGAAGCGCGGTCTACCTGGTCAACAGCGCGGCGCTGGAGGAATTCGACCAGGCTACCCGGCGCCTGGTGGGGAGCGCCGACCTGGTCATTCGCGGGCCGCCGGAAGGATTCGACGAAGCGCTGTTCGTGACGCTGGCGCGCCATGCCGGGGTCAGCGCCGCCAGCCCGGTGCTGGACCTTGAGCTCACGCTGCCCGGCCAGGCGCCGCCACTGCAGGTGCTGGGTGTGGATCCGTTTCGCGCCGCGCTGCTGCAACCGGTGCTGATCGGATCAATCGGGGATAACGTCACGCGGCTGTTCGAGCGCGACACCATTATGCTCAGTCGCGCCGCCGCCCAGCAGTTGCGCCTGAGGCCGGGCGAGGACCTGACCGTCATGGTCGGTGGGGCGCCAAGACAGCTGCGCGTCATCGATATCCTGCCCGACAGCCTGTACCGCGAACCGCTCGGCATCATGGACATCGCGACCGCGCAGTGGAGCCTGCAGCGCCTGGGCAGGATCAATCGGATCGACCTGCGGCTTACGCCCGGTGCGCCGGCCGCGGCACTGCAGGCACAACTGGCCATGCTGCTGCCGCCGGGCGTGGTGATGGCGACGCCGGCGATGGAGCGCGGTCGTGCGCTCAGCGCCACGCGCGCCTACCGCGTCAATCTCAACACCCTGGCGCTGGTGGCGCTGCTGACCGGCGCATTCCTGGTGTTTTCCACCCAGTCGCTGTCGGTGCTGCGGCGGCGCACGGCACTGGGATTGCTGCGCGCGCTGGGCGTCACGCGGCTGCAGCTGCAGTGCGCGCTGCTCGGCGAGGGCGCGGCGATCGGCGCGGTCGGCTCGCTCACGGGCGCCGTGCTCGGCGCCGTGATTGCAGCACTGGTGCTGCGTCACCTGGGCGGCGATCTGGGCAACCGCGCATTGAGCACCACTGGCCCGGTGCTGGCACTGCAGCCGCTGGCGATCGGAGCCTTCGTGCTGATTGGCACCGCGGTCGCCTGCCTGGGGGCGTGGATCCCGGCCAGCGAGGCGGCACGGCGCGCACCGGCACTGGCGATGAAGGCCGGGGATGCCGAACCCGCGCTGCGGCGGCTGCCGACGACGGTGCCCGGGGTGGTGCTGATCGCGTTCGGCGCGGCGCTGTCATGGCTGCCACCGATCGGCGGACTGCCGCTGGCCGGCTACCTGGCCATCGCGGCGCTGCTGGCGGGCGCGGTGCTGCTGATACCGGCCCTGATGCGCCGGGCCACTGGCAGCGCGGCGCGCAGCGGACATGCCACGTTCGACATCGCGATGGCACAGCTCAAGGGCAGCGCCTCGATCTCGACCATTTCACTGGCGGCAATTATCGTCAGCTTCAGCCTGATGGTCGCGATGGCGATCATGGTGCATTCGTTTCGTAACTCATTCGAGCTATGGCTGGTGAAGCTGCTGCCCGCCGACCTGCAGCTGCGCCTGAGCAGCGCCAGCGACACCGGCGCGTTCTCGGCCGAGCAGCAGGCGCGCATGGCTGGCCTGCCGGGCGTGGCGCGAGCGCAGTTCCGCCGCGTGCGCGAGATCTGGCTGCGTGCGGAACGGCCGCCAGTGACGCTGATAGCGCGCGACATCGATCCGGCACATCCCGCCGACACCCTGCCACTGGTGCGCGACACGGCGCAAACAGCGCCGATCGGCACGCTACCGGCCTGGATTTCCGAAGCACTGCAGGATCAGTACGCAGTCAAGCCCGGCGATAAGCTGCTGCTGCCGCTCGATGGCAAACAGCAACCGCTGTTCATCGCCGGCGTCTGGCGCGACTATGCGCGCGGCAACGGCGCGATCGTGATCGCGCGCGCCGCCTACATCGCGCTGAGCGCGGACCATAGCGCCAACGAGGGTTCGCTGTGGCGACGGCCGGACACCAGCGCGGCCGCGCTCGAGCAGCAGGTACGCACGGCATTACAGATCGGCGACGCGCTCGAGCTGATCGGCAGCGAACAGCTGCGCGAGCGCTCGCTGATGCTGTTCGATCGCGCCTTTGCGATCACCTACGCGCTGGAAGGCATCGCCGTGGCCATCGGCCTGGTTGGTGTCGGCGTCGCAGCCAGCTCCAGTGCGCTGGCGCGCCGTGCGCAGTTTGGCATGCTGCGCCATATCGGCATGCTGCGCCGGCAGGTACTGGCGATGCTCGCGATCGAAGGCATGCTCATGAGTACGCTGTCGGCCGTGTACGGACTGGGGCTCGGCTTTGGCCTGAGCCTGATCCTGGTCTACGTCATCAATCGCCAGTCATTCAGCTGGAGCATCGACCTGTCGGTGCCCTGGGGGCAGCTCGGCGCATTGAGTACCGCGTTGATCGCGGCGGCGGCGCTGACTGCGCTGTGGAGCGGACGCGCGGCGACCGGCCAGGACGCGATCCGCGCCGTGCGCGAGGACTGGTGATGCGGGTGACGGCGCTGCGCTGGCTGGCGCCGCTGCGGCGCGTGCCACTGGCGCTGTGCGCTGGCGCGCTGCTCGTGGCCGCCGCCGCAGCGAGTGAACCGGACAGCCCGCCGCCGCCGGCCAGCGTGGTGCCCGGCTACACGCTCGAGTTCCCGCGCGACTTCGGCAGCCACCCCCAGTTTGGCGTCGAATGGTGGTACGTGACGGGTTGGCTCGAGACCGGCGCGCATGAGCAGCTGGGCTTCCAGATTACGTTCTTCCGCACCCGCCAGAGCGCGGCGCAGGATAATCCCAGCGCATTTGCGCCGCGCCAGCTGCTGATCGCCCATTGTGCGATCAGCGATCCGGCGCGCGGACACACCTGGCAGGACCAGCGTATCCGCCGCGCCGGGTTGGGACTGGCACAGGCAGAGCGCTCCGACACGCGCGTGTGGATCGATGACTGGCGGCTGGAACGCACGGCCTCGGGCTACCAGGCGCAGCTGGCGGCGGAGGACTTCGCACTTGATCTGCAGCTGACGGTCACGCAGCCGGTGCTGCTCAATGGTGTCGCGGGCTACAGCCAGAAGGGCCCGGCACCACAATCAGCCAGCTATTACTACAGCCAGCCGCAGCTGCGCGTCAGTGGCAGCGTGACGCGCGGTGCGCGCACCGACGTCGTCACCGGGCGGGCGTGGCTCGATCACGAATGGTCAAGCCAGTACCCGGATAGCAAGGCCGACGGTTGGGACTGGGTCGGCCTCAACCTGGATGATGGCAGCGCATTGATGGCGTTTCGCATTCGCGACCACCAGGGGCGCAGCTACTGGGCCGGCGGCACGCTGCGCGACGCGCACGGACAGGTGCGCGCCTTTGCACCCGAAGAGGTCAGCTTCAGCCCCGGCCGGCGCTGGCGCTCGCCGCGCACCGGCGTCACCTATCCGGTCACCTGGCAGCTTCGGGTCGGGGACCGGCAGTTCGATATCGAGCCGCTGCTCGACGACCAGGAGAACGATGCGCGCATCAGCAGCGGCGCGCTCTACTGGGAGGGCGCAGTTCGCGTGCAGGAACAGGCGCACGCCGCGGGCGTCGGCTACCTGGAACTCACCGGCTACCAGCATCCCCTGTCACTGCGCTAGCGACGCGGTGACAATGCGGCATGATCGATAATCTTGCACCGCTGGCCGTGGCCGGCCGGCTTGGCCTTGCGATCGCGATGGCGGTATTCATGGGCCTGGCCTTCGAAGGGGTGTACAAGCGCGAACAGCACACCAGCCCCGGCGGCATCCGCACGTTTCCCCTGCTGGCGACGCTCGGCGCGATGCTGCTGCTGCTCGATCCGCGATCGCTGCTGCCGTTCATCGTCGGGCTGGCCGCCGTTGCCATCTGGCTGTACGCGGAAATCCGGAAGACGGGCGGCGCCGAGAACGTTCAACCGAGCCTGATGATCCCGGTCGCCAACCTGCTGGCCTATACCTTCGGCCCGCTGGCGTTGACGCAGCCGCCGTGGATCACGGTGGCTGCGGCGGTCATCGCGGTGCTGCTGCTGGAAGCTCGCGAACGGCTGCACCGGCTGGTGCTGCAGGTCCCATCCGATGAAGTGTTCACGCTCGGCAAATTCCTGATCCTGGTCGGCATCGTGTTGCCGCTGGTTCCGGATCATCCGGTGGTCGACTGGACACCGATCTCCCCGTTCCAGGTGTGGCTGGCGCTGGTGGCGATCTCGACTTTGTCCTATGCGAGCTACCTGCTGCAGCGTTACCTGCCGTCGCGCGCCGGTGCGCTGCTGCCGGCGATACTGGGCGGCATCTATTCCTCGACCGCCACCACGGTGACGCTGGCGCGGCGGCAACGGCAGGCAGCAGCGCTCCACACCGACATCGCGGTCGGCATCGTCGTCGCCACCGCGATGATGTATCTGCGCATCGACGCGGTGGTGGCGATATTCAACCTGGCGCTGGCAACGGTGCTACTGCCGGCCCTGCTGGGGCTGTTCGCCCTCGCCGCGCTGATCGCCTGGTGGCAGTGGCACCGGCGTCAGCGCGCCGACAGCGCGGGCGGCATGACGATGGCGAGTGTCACGCCCCCGAACCCGCTGCAACTGGGTACGGCACTGACATTCGCGTTGCTGTTCGTGGTCGTGGCGCTGGCGTCGGCATGGGTAAGCCGCAGCTTCGGCCAGCACGGCGTCTATGTACTCGCGGCGATCACCGGCACCACCGACATCAACCCGTTCGTGCTCAGCCTGGCACAAGGCGGCGTGACCGACATGCGGCTTCCCGCCCTGGCGACCGCTATCCTGATTGCGGTGGCATCCAACAACATGCTGAACGCGTGCTACGCGCTGCTGTTCGGCGGCGTGCAGGCCTGCCTGCGCCCGGCGCTGGCGCTGTTCGCTCTTGGCCTCGCCGGTCTCGGCCTGGCGCTGTTGTCGCCGCACCTGACGATCTAAGATACCGCATGGGAGGAGCATGACGTGACGGTAACCGGTGGCTGTTTATGCCGGGCAGTGCGCTATGAGATCGACGCCGCGCCGATCACCAGCCGCAATTGCTGGTGCCGACTGTGCCAGTACATCGGTGCCGGCAGCAACACCGTGAATGTCTGCTTCCCGAGCGCGGCAACCAGGATCCAGGGCACGCTGAGCGATTACGTGTGTACCGCCGACAGCGGCAACGTCATGCATCGGCGCTTCTGTCCCACCTGTGGCGTGCACCTGTTCAGCGCGGCCGAGTCGCGTCCGCACCTGATCTTCGTGCGTGCCGGCACGCTGGATGATCCGGAGATCGGCAAACCGCTCGCCAGCATCTGGCTGTCACAGGCGCCGACCTGGGCCTGCGTCGACGCGCAACTGCCGCAATTCGAGCACCAGCCGCCACCGGCGGGCTGAATGGGCGCCGGCGCGAGCTGCCAGGCGCTGGCGCGACTGCTCAAGCGTGACTACCCTCGGTGCAAGGCTCTATCGGCTTGATTTCCACGCGTCGGTCAAGCATGTCGCTGGCATCGTCCTTGCCGGTGCCGATCAGATTCTCCCGTGATCCCACACCCGCAGCCAGCGTTCGCCGGGCGAGCGACGCCTGATCGGTCTGCAGGCGCATCTGAATGTATTCCGCGCGCATCAGCGACAATCGGTCGTTCAAGGCTGCAGGTCCCGTGGGGCTGGTGTGGCCGGTCACCTCAAGACAGGCCTGGCTCGACACTGCCCTGGCGGCAATCTGCTGGATCCACATGTCATAGTTGCCGCTGAATCCGCCATCGTCGTCGAGCCTGACGGATGCAGGCCGGAACAGGAACTTGACCGCGAGCCGCTTCCTGCGCAGCCCGTATTCCACCAGGTCGCCAAACGCCGCCGCGGACTCGATGACGCGGCCGAGCTTTGCCAGCGACAGGTAGATGCCGTTGTAGACGCGCAGCTGTTCGCCCGCGGGCGCTTTGAGCGCGGTCCGGTAAAGATCGAGCGCCTCGGCATAGCGCTTCTCGGCATAGGCATCGCCTGCCTCGTTCACCAGGGCGGCGGCGAGCAGGCCATCCAGGTATTCCGGTCTGATCGGGTCCCCCACCTTGCTTGCCTTGCAGGTGGTCACATACGCCTGGATGCTGGGGTCCTCGGTCCAGACCGGACTGTCCCCGAAGGTCGCGGCCGGTGTCGCGTCCACATCCGCAAGACGAACCCTGGCAACTGACTTGGCCACGATCGTGCCGGTCTTCAGATCGCCCATCACGAGGCAGAACCAGTACGATTCCCTTTGCCCGGCGGGCTTGAGCTGCGCGTTGATGGGTGTGAACGTCCCGATCAGGAAGCGCGGCTGCTGCTGCAGGCTCCTGGATGTAATCCCCCGGACCTGATACTGCGGAAACTCTGCCTTGGCGAGTCGCACGATGTGATCCTGGATGCTCTGCGTTGCGCTGGATTGATAGCCGGTCATGCCATCGACCAGCGGATCGACTACCAGGGTCGCGGGCGTCGCCTCGGGCGCGGGCGCCGCAGCCAGCACTGAACGCACGGCGTTCGTCACCGCTTCATCGAACGGCAGTATGGGTGGCGGGGCTGGCTCGGGTGGCGTGGTCGGCTCGGGCGGCGCGGATGGCGCGGATGGCCCGGCGGCCCGAGGTGGTCCGGTCTGCGGCAATCCGCTGACCCCGGGGCCCTTGGGCGCACAGCCAGCTACCAGCGCACACAGCAGTCCGCTACTGACGCTTCTCCTCGAGACAGCGGCGATGGTGTCGCTGGCTTTTGCGTCAGGATCCATTGCGACCAGGTTCGCCGATGAGTGTGAAAGTCGCCCATGCCGCGGGACTTGCTGCGTCGAGGTGAGGATCATCGAGCACGGCGAGCGACGCCTTGCGAAGGGCGTCGGCGCGACTGAGTTGCGGATTGTCCCGCTGGGCCTTGATGACAGCCGGCACCAGGATCGGCGCGACATCATCGCGGACGCGCCACTGCGAGACCAACAGCGATCGCGCCCCGGCGTAGAAGAATGCACGCGCGAGTCCCGACAATCCCTGAGCCTCCGGCGCATCAGGGCTCGCAGTGTTGCAAGCCGACAGCAAGACCCAGTCAGAGTTGAGTCGCAAGGTCGACGCCTCCGAAGCGAGCAGCAAAGCATCCTTTGCGTCAGGCCCCGCGGCCAGAACCAGACCCGGCTCGGCAAAATCGGAAACGTCTCCAGCAACCAGGCCATGGGTGGCGAACTCAAGTACGCGAACCCGCGCCAACCGTCCGTCGGCATTGCGGGCCATCAGCTGTGCCTTGGAGGCATCGCGTCCCAATAGTATGGTGTCGGGCGCCGCGCCGAGCGCGCGGCGAAGCGCCTCGGCCTCGATGCGCGTTCCAGGCAGCTCCGGCAAGCTGTCTATGGCTTCCGCCAGAGGCATGCCATCACGGAAATAGGTTTTGAATGCCCTGGGGGTACCCACAATGCGATTGCCTGGCGGCTGATGCAACGGCGCTGTAAATAAAGGGTCAGCGAAGGCGAGCAGCGGGTCCGTCGCCGCATGCCCCGTTGGCAGAATCTGGCGCAGCGTTCGCAGCGAGGATACGGCCGGCAGCAGCGCTACGGCTTCGGATCGCAGCAGCCAAGCGGTGGCCCGCATGGTAGCCGCATCCGTCTCCTTCGGTGTACTGCTGGCTGGGTCGGCAGTGACAAGCAGGCCTGGCGGGAGCGCTGTCAGCGGTCCGGAGGGCACGAAAAGCAGCACTGCCTTGCCCCGGATAACTTCGTGGATTGCGCTGTCCCCCAATAGGGCCTGATACATTTCGTAAGCCAAATGTCGATCAAACGCTGGCCGTGCCATAGAGACGCTCGGCTTTTCGCCTGTGAAGGAGGGCGAATCAGGTGCTGGTTGAACCGCGGCCGGCGAGCCAGGCGCTACTGCAATGCCACGCAGGGCATACCCCTCGGGATCGATCTGCGCCCGCAGGGTGACGACATCCGTCTGCAGCTGATTGCCCGTCAAGCCAACGCGAACCCAGGCCGCCTTTTCCTTGCTTACCGCGAAAACCAGGCCGCGTTCCTTGCCCGCGGGTATCAACCAGAGGATCAGCGCCTCGTTCTCGTGCAGCAGCGATGCGTCGGGACCCTTGTTGGCGTTTAGGGCTGCAACGCTCACGGGCTTCGGAGCGCGATAATCCCAGTACAGTGGCGATTTCGTCTGCAGCACGGTCTCCAGGTGGTCGATCCTGGAGACTGCTTCAGTGCGGGCCTTGGCCAGGCTCTGCAGCTGTTCGACTCCTTCCGGTCCGGGCGCACCAGCGGCTTTGGCATACTCCTCGTCCAGCCGCTCTCGTTCCTGTACGGCAGCCTCGTAATCTCTGGCCTCGGGTCCGACGCCCGTAGAGTTCGCTGCGGTCAGTGCTGCCGAGCGAGCCATCGCCGTGCCCGCTGCCGACTGAATTGCCCGCTGGCTCGTGACGAAAGCCTCCAGCTTCAGCGCCTCCGGTCGGTCAGCCGACGCGGTTCCCCCGCCCTGAGACGACCAGTTCCAGAGCGAGAGCGCGTACCAGGTGTAGCACTCGCTCGCGCTCGCCTGGATCGCCTGCGCCGCGTCACCGCTTGGGTTGCCGGGACGAGCTTGCGAGACTTGCGCTGAGCAGGCAAGTCGGAAGTTCCCGGTGGCCTCATCGAATCGGCCCTGGGACGTTTCGCTGCGGGCAAGCATCTCGCGCGTCATCGCCTTGAGTGGATCGTCGGGGCCGAGCACCTTGTCCTCGATCTCGAGCGCTCGCTGGTACTGCGGATCAGCCTTGGCATACAGCCCCTGCTCCCGGTACAGATCACCCAAAGCGTTGAGAGCTACTGCCACATTGGGATGATCGGGCCCACGGGCCCGCTGATAAATCCCGAGCGCTCGCAGTAACAGCGGCTCGGCTTTGTCGTATTGGGACTGCTTTAGATAAACCATCGCCAGGCCGTTGAGAGAATTCGCCACATTGGGATCGTCCGGGCCGCGGGCCTTCTCCCATATGGCAAGCGCGCGCGCCTCCAATTGCTCGACCTTGGAATATTGGCCCTGGGCAAAATACAGTGCCGCCAGGCTGTTGAGACTTTGGGCCACGTATTGATCGTCAGGCCCAAGCGCTTTCTCCCGAATCGAGAGTGCTCGCAGGTACAGTGGCTCGGCGCTCGCCAACTGGCCCTGCGCCTGGTAAAGCATCGCCAGATTGTTGAGGATGAGAGCCACATTGGGATCGTCGGGCCCAAGAGCCTGCTCTCGAATCGCGAGCGCTCTCTGATAGAGCGGCTCGGCCTTGGCGTATTGGCCTTGGTGCTGATAGATATACGCCAGATCATTGAGAGTCAGGGCCAAATCGAGATGGTCGGGCCCGGGAGCCTTCTCCCGAATCGAGAGCGCACGTTGAAGCAGCTCCTCAGCCTTGGCATATTGGCCCCGGTCCTGATAGATGTACGCCAGATTATTAAGAGTCTTGGCCACATCTGGGTGGTCGGGGCCGAGTGCTTTCTCTTGAATCGCCAGCGCGCGCTGGAATAGGGGCTCAGCCTTCGCGTTCTGGCTCTGCGCGTGATAGACCGACGCCAGGGCGACGAGAACGGTTGCTACATCGGGATGCGCCGACCCGCGGACCTTCTCGAAAATCTCGACCGCTCGCGCATACACAGACTCCGCCATCACATATCGGCTATGCGCCTGATACACCGAACCCAGGGCGAAGAGGACAGTCGCTACATCCGGGTGGTCAGGACCCAGAGCCTTCTCCCGAATCGCGAGCGCACGTTCCAGCAACGTCTCAGCCTTGGCATATTGGCGATCCTTCCCGTAGATAAACGCCAGATCGATGAGGCTTGGCGCCAGATCGAGATGATCGGGCCCGAGAGCGTTCTCTCGCACTGCAAGCGCGCGCTCGAGCAGCGGCGCCGCCTCTGAATACCGCCCCTGCCTCTGGAGCGCGGTGGCCAGCCAGACGGTCGCCGAGGCTGCGCTCACACTGTTTGACCCATCCTGTGCGCTCAAAGTGCGCAGCGCCTCGCGGGCAATTCGCTCCACTCCGACCCAATCCTGGGCTTGCCCCAGTCGTCGGACTTCCGGCAGATAATTGTTGATGGATATCGAACCCGCTGCCGATGCTGGTGACTGAGCACCGGCGCCACTCACAGCCGCGATCATCGCCACCAGGAGCAGCGCCACGCTCAGTGCTGGCTTTCTCGTCAATCAAGCTCCTCCACGCCAATGGGAGCATCCTGAACCCGGCCCTTCCATCGGCCGCCGCGTCCACGCCGGTACTGCACGGCGGAATGCACGGTGGCCGCAGCGTAGAACAGCGCCACCGCCGGCAGGCTCAAGGCCCGGATGGCAGACAGGCCATAGAAGCGCAGCATCGGCGCGTACGCCATGCACATCAGGGTACAGGCCGCGGCCCCCAGCGCGATCGCGACCGGGCGCCCCGACAGCAGCAGCAGCGGCGGCAGCAGGTACGTGACCAGCAGGCCCGCCAGCGTTGCCGCCAGCAGCAGCCAGGAATGGCGCAGCTGGTTGAATGCGGTGCGCGAGATCATGCGGCCGATCTCGGCGAGCGAGCCGTACGGCCGGATGCTGCGGGCGCTGCGTGTCAGGCCCAGCCAGATCGAACCGCCGGCGCCCTTGATGGCGCGTGCCAGTGCGCAGTCATCGATGATCTGCGAGCGCAGGCTGGCAAGTCCGCCAATGCGCTCGAGCG
>Ga0302157_10005586_pt1 | contig 13279 bp, 9 predicted proteins | sample I_Bog_N3_3_FD_193502 | JGI IMG/M metagenome (GOLD analysis project Ga0302157, IMG submission 193502) | Peat permafrost microbial communities from Stordalen Mire near Abisko, Sweden - I_Bog_N3_3 | ecosystem: Environmental > Terrestrial > Soil > Wetlands > Peat | place: Sweden: Abisko, Stordalen...
GCGCGACGAGTTGAAAGCTCACGTCAAGGCGACCTGCGGGCCATGGAAATATCCGCGCTTCATCGAGTTCGTCGATGGACTGCCGAAGACGGCGACCGGCAAAATCCGCAGGTTCATGCTGCGGTGAAGCGGCTCGGAGCGTCGGCCTGGAGGCCGACGCTCCGGCGGATCAGCCACCCGCCGCCTTGGCCAGATGGTCGCGGGCGATAACGATCTTCTGCACTTCCGTCGCGCCTTCGTAGATACGCAGGGCGCGGATGTCGCGGTAGAGTTCTTCGACCTTCTCGCCCTTCTTGACGCCGAGGCCGCCAAACACCTGGACTGCCCGATCGATCACTTTTTGCGCGTTCTCGGTGGCGACCATTTTCGCAATCGCCGCTTCTCGGGTAATGCGCGGCTTGCCCTGGTCTTTGGCCCAGGCGGCGCGGAACGTCAGCAGCGCCGCCGCCTCCAATTCGGCGACCGAGTCGGCGAGCGCGGCTTGGGTGAGTTGCAGGTCGGCGAGCACGCCGCCGAACATTTGCCGCGTCAGCGCGCGCTGCGTCGCTTCGTCCAAAGCGCGCATACCCATGCCGAGAGCGGCGGCGGCGACCGTCGGACGGAACACGTCGAGCGTCGCCATAGCGACCGCAAAACCCTGCCCGGGGCGGCCAAGCAGCGCGTTCTCGGGGACCACGCAATTGTCGAAGCTGAGCGTCGCCAGCGGGTGCGGCGCAATCGCCTCGATCCGTTCGGCGATCGAGAAGCCGGGAGTCTCCGCGGAAACGATGAAGGCCGAGATGCCGCGCGCGCCCGGCGCCTCGCCGCTGCGGGCAAACACTACATAGCGGTCGGCGATGCCGCCGTTGGAAATCCAGGTTTTCAGTCCGTCGAGCCGCCAGCCGCCCTCGACCCGTTGCGCCGTCGTCGACATCGCCGCGACATCGGAGCCGGCGTCGGGTTCCGAAAGCGCGAAGGCCGCGATTGCTCTGCCTTCGCGCACCGACGGGCACGCCGCCGCTCGTTGCTCGGGGGTTCCAAACAACGAAATGCCGCCGGAGCCGAGGCCCTGCATGGCGAAGGCGAAATCCGCGAGGCCGTCGACATAAGCGAGCGTCGCGCGCGATACGCAGAGCGCGCGCACGTCCAGAGGGACGAGCGTCTCGCCATTCGGCGGCACGCAGGCGTCGAGCCATCCCGCCTGACCGAGTGCGGCGACGAGGCGCCGACACGAGCCGTCGACGTCGTGATGGTCGACGAGGCCGGGCACGTGGCGCGACGCCCAATCGAACAGACGCGCCGCCAAGTCGCGATGCCGATCCTCGAAAAACGGCAGAGCCAGAAGATCCGTCAGCAGCATGTACGGTCACTCCGCTTTTCGCTTGAGAGCCCTCAATTGCCTTCGAACACCGGCTTGCCCTTGGCGACGAAGGCGCGATAGGCGCGGCCGTAATCTTTTGTCTGCATGCAGATCGCCTGCGCCTGGGCCTCCGCCTCGATGGCGGAGTCGACGTCCAACGCCCATTCCTGGTGCAGACAGGTTTTTGTAATTCCATTGGCGAAGGTGGGGCCGTCAGACAGATCCCTGGCAAGCGCCTGCGCGTCCGCCAGCACCTGCTCAGGGGCGACCAACCGGTTGTAGAAACCCCATTTGTCGCCCTCTTCGGCGGTCATCACCCGTCCGGTGTAGAGCAGTTCGGAGGCGCGGCCCTGGCCGATGATGCGCGGCAAGATCGAGCAGGCGCCCATGTCGGCGCCGGCGAGGCCCACCCGCACGAACAGGAACGCCGTCTTGGTGCGCGGCGTGCCGATGCGGATGTCCGAGGACATGGCGATGATCGCGCCGGCGCCGGCGCAGATGCCGTCGACTGCGCTGATGATCGGTTGCGGGCAGTGGCGCATCGCCTTGACGAGATCGCCGGTCATCCGCGTGAACGCCAGCAGGCCCGGCATATCGCCGGCTTCCTGCATGCGCACCAGCGGGCCGATGATCTCATGCACGTCGCCGCCCGAGCAGAAGTTTCCGCCCGCGCCGGTGAACACCACGACCTTCACGTCGTCGGCGTAGGCGAGGTTGCGGAACAGATCGCGCAATTCGCCGTAGCTGTCGAAGGTCAGCGGATTCTTGCGCTCGGGGCGATTGAGCGTGATGGTGGCGACTTTGCCGGATACTTCCCATTTGAAATGGGTCGCCTGGTAATCGGCGGCTTTGAAATTGGTCACGTCGACCTCCTCGCTGTGTCTTACCAATCAGAACATGGTCAGTCCGCCGGAGACGCTGAGCGTCTGACCGGTGATGTAGCGGGCGCGGTCGCTGGCGAAGAACAGGATGGCGTCGGCGACTTCGCTGGGCTTGCCGAAGCGGCGGAACGGAATCGCGCGTTTGAAAGCGTCGAGATGGTTCTCGGGCAACGCCAGCAGCATCGGCGTCTCGGTCGGCCCGGGGCAGACGCAATTGACGTTGATCGAATAGCGGGCCATCTCGCGGGCGAGGCCCTTCGAGAACGCGATCAGGCCGCCCTTGGCGCCCGAATAGACCGTCTCTCCAGACGAACCGTTGCGGCCTGCGTCGCTGGCGACATTGACGATCTTGCCCGACCGGCGTGCGATCATCGGGTCGAGCAGGGCGCGGATCAACTTGATCGGGCCCATCAGATTGACGTCGACGACGCGGTCCCAGAAGTCGGGGGTGTTGTCGACGAAGGGCTGGCCTTTGCCGTAGCCGGCGACATTGGCGAGAATGTCGACTTCGCCGGTTGCGAGCGCGCGGGCCGCGAACGCTTTGATCGATTCGTCCGAGGATACGTCGAGGTGAACGTAGGAGGCGTGGAATCCCGCATCGCGCAATTCCCTGGCGACCGCTTCGCCCGCTTCCGCCGAGAGATCGGCAAGAATCACCCTCGCCCCGCCCCGCGCGAAGGCCTCCGCCGTGGCGCGGCCGATGCCCGAGGCCGCGCCGGTGACCACCGCCGTCTTGGAATCAAATTTCATCGTACGACCTCCCTGTCTCGGGCGAACGCCCAAGCGATCGGCGCTGCGGCGCCGAATTCATGTCCTCTCCCTGCCCGCGCACGGCTTTGGCCGCGCGTCAGGCGTCGCGCGTAGCGGCCCTGTGGCCCCCCGCCCGCGCGCCGCCTTCGCAAACTCCCCGTACTGACTGAATACTCATTCAATATGGTTAGGCGAAGGCGTTCACCGCGTCAAGACGGTTTGTGCGGGCGGCGCGTTGCGCGAGACTGGGATGCGAATCCGCGTCCCCCGAGGCCGATGCGAGTTGACAAGCCCGGGTCCTTTGCTGATTGACTGTTCAGTAGGACAAATGCGAGACCGAAACGATGAGCAGACCGAGCCGAAGATCCGTGGGCAAGGCCATCGACAAGACGAACGTCAAGGCGCAGGTCGCCGATGTCGCGCTCGTCCAGCAGCGACGGGAGCAGATCGTCGAGGCCGCCATCGAATTGTTCGCCAACCACGGCTTCTACCGCACCACCGTCCAGGAAGTCGCGCAGCGCGCGGGCATGAGCACCGGCTCGATCTATTATTACGCGCGCACCAAAGAGGACGTGTTGCTGCTGGCGTTGTTGAGCGTGCTCGAATCCTACAAGCGCGAAATCCCCAAGGCGCTCGAGGGCAAGGTCGATCCGCTGGCGCGGCTCACGGCGGCGCTCACCGCCTACGCCCGCGTGATCGACGAGCGAAAGTCGGCGACGCTGCTCTCCTATCGCTCGACCAAGGCGTTGCCGCCGAAGCAGCGCGCGATGATCATGGACGCCGAGCGCGAGACCAACACGCTGATCTCCGACTGCATCAAGGACTGTTTGACTGCGGGTTTGGTGCGCGAGGTCAACATCGAGATCGCGACGACTGTATTCGTCATGATGGCGCATTCCTGGGCGCTCAAACATTGGCGGCTGCGCGACATCGTCACCCTCGACGAGTTCATAGACGGCTATTTCGATATTGTTTTCAATGGGATGTTTACGACGAAGGGCGCCAGGAGGTTCGCCGCGGCGAGCAGAGCCGAGGCTCCAGCGCCCTTGAAGACGACAGCGCTGGCTGGGCAGCGCAAAGGACGAGGCGACAAGCCGGCGCGGTGAGGCGTCACGGGGTCGAGCCGACGAGCGCGTCGAAACACAAGAGCCGACCGGACGACGAGGCGTTCTCCAGAATTTCCAGGGAGAGTCCGAGCCGTGCGGTAGTGACGAACAGCGAGCGCGTGCCGTCCCCGCCGAAGGCGAGCCCGGTCGGGCGCGGCGCCGGCAAGCCCAGCACCTGACGAATTTCACCGTCGGAATCGAGACGGACCGCGCTCCAGCCGTCCCACATAGCCACCCAGACAGCGCCGTCCGGGTCGACCGTCAAGCCGTGCGGCTCGCCCGAGGCCCGCGGCGGCCGGGCCAGAATATGCGGCGTGGCGCGGTTGCGGCGAAATTCATAGATCGCGCCGCGCCGCGCGTCGGCGCCATAGACGCATTCGCCGTCGGCGGTCGCTGCGAGGTCGCAGAGTTCGGCGCCGACTTTCCACAGCGGTTGAAATTCGCAATTCGCGTCGAACAGTCCGACCTCGGTCTCGTCCTCGACGACGACCGCGCCGCAGCGCATTCCTTCGCGAAAGCCTCGAATCGCCGACACTTTGCCGACCGCGCTGCGCACCAGCCGCGGCCGGTTGGCGTCGGGCTCCAGCCGATACCAATCGCCGTCGCAAACCACGTCGACGCCGCGATCGGGCGCCGGGCCTAGCGCGTCGATGGGTTTGGGCATCTTGGCCAGCAGTCTGGGCGTCCCGCCGGGACGCATCACATATACGGCGGGCGCGAGCCGGTCGGCCCAATAAAGGCAATCGTCGCGGATCGACCAGAACGGAAACGCGCTGTGGAACGTCGCTTCGCCGCGAGCGACGCAGCCGGGCGCGTTTCGCCATTCCGTCGGCGGCGGCGGTGGCAGGTTCTCGCGAATGCGCTCGGCGGTGCGCACCAGTTCCGGCCCCAGCCGCTCGATCCGGTCGAGCGTCATGCGATAGGCGGGACCGGTGAGGCTGATCGTCGCCGTGCATTTGCCGTCGAGATCGAGAACGGGCGCGGCGACGCAGCGGGTGCCGAGATAGATCTCTTCGTCGTCGATGGCAAAGCCGCGCCGCCGGGTCGCCGCGAGATCGGTGCGCAGGACCTCGGCGTCGCAGATCGTGTTCGGCGTCAGGCGCTGCAAATTGAGTCGGGCGATGACGCTTTCGGCTTGCCTGGGCGTCATCCGGCTCAGGATCGCCTTGCCCTGGCTGGTGCAATACAGCGGCTTTTCGCTGCCCAGCGCCGACATCGAGCTGTTCTCATGGGCGCCGACGCAACGCGCCAGCGTCACTGCGGTCGCGCCCGAGGGGGCGGCGAGATAGGCGGTCTCGCCGGTCATTTCGCGTAAGCGCCGCAATTCGATGGTCGCCACCGCGACGAGGTCGGAAATCGACCAGACATTATGGGCGAGATCGAGCAGGTGAAAACCCAGCGTCAGATTGTGCCCCCTCTCGCCGTGGCGCAGAAAGCCGCGCGAAGCGAGCGCGGCGACGATTCTGTGCACGGTCGACTTCGGCAATCCCATACGATGCGCGAGATCGGCGATGGTGCTGTCGCCCTCCCCCTGGGCGACCAGATCGAGGATGTCGCAGGCCTTGGTGATCAGGCCCGTGCCGGGAACCGTAGCCCTGGACTCGCCCGGCGCATCGACGCCCAATTCCACTCCGTCCCGCGCTGTTGAGCCCATGAAATCCCCCGCACCCTCGGCGCCTCGCGCTTTCTCTAGCGCAACAGCGGCCGTATTGGCGAACCGGCGTCGGCGCCGGGGTCGAACTCTGGACGCCGGTGCGGGCGCGGTCGCTCACGGTGAGCCTGTCGAACCAGACTGCGCGGCCTCCGCTCGGAAGATAGGCGCAAAAACAGGCGCTTGCGCGCCGACCGGGGTCGACCACCCATATGCGCTAGGATAAGGTTTTTCGGACGTATTAACCGCCTTTTGCGTCATGGCCGGGCTTGTCCCGGCCATCCACGCGGCTCCGTTTGGGCGTATTTCGAAAGTGAAGACGCGGCGCCTTTTGTAACTGCGCAAGCCTTTGTTTCTACTTACATAACAGCACTTGCTGCGCGACCACGGGGATGGCCGGGACAAGCCCCATAGGCGCTAAGTTAAGCAGATTTGTGGGGTTCCGCTGCGCCCTTTCCGTCATGCCCGGCCTTGTGCCGGGCATGACGGAGAGCGCGGCGGTTAACTTAGCGCCTACGGGGACAAGCCCGGCCATGACGGCGCGGGACCGTAATACGAACCTGCAACAGGCTTATCCTAGCGCATATGGGTCGACGACCCTTGCTACAGCCCCGACCGCCGGGGTTCCGCCTCTGCGCTGGTGGCCACCCGCCCTTCGCGCTTTGAATCTCACTATGTGGGACAAATTGCGCTATGCGCTGAACGCAGAGCTCGCTCATCGTTGACGGCCGGGGCGGACGAGAGGATTATTTATTCAACGAAGGCGTCAAACAGGCGTGCGTGGGTCTTCCCCGACTCGCAGAGCGCGCCGGCCTGACGGCCGTCGGTGTCAAACAAACAACTCGACATGATCAATGGACGCTTAACGTTCGGCCTCGCACGCCGAGCGACCGATCCCGGCTGTCCGTGAAAACGCTTCGTCTTCCGAAGCCGAATTCGCACAGCCCTTACTGGACGAGTATCGACAATGACCGCCATTCCCAAACCCTCGACTTTCCTCGCGCCCTGGGCCGGGTTCCATCCTGGCGCTTGGCAAACTCAGGTGGATGTGCGCGGCTTCATTCAAGCCAATGTAACACCCTATCTCGGCGACGCCGGCTTCCTGTCGGGCCCTACGACGCGCACGCAGAAGCTGTGGGAGAAACTCTCGGAGCTGTTGAAGATCGAACGTGAGAAGGGCGTGCTCGACGTCTCCGCCGATCGCGCCTCCGGCATCGTCGCTCACGACGCCGGCTACATCGATCGCGAAGCCGAGATCATCGTCGGCTTGCAGACCGACGCGCCGTTGAAGCGCGCGATCATGCCGAACGGCGGACTGCGAATGGTCGAGGTCGGGTTGGCAGCCTACGGTTACAAGATCGATCCGGCCATCAAACAGGCCTGGACAAAATATCGCAAGAGCCACAACCAGGGCGTCTTCGACGTCTACAACAACGAGGCGCTCGCGGCGCGCAAGTCCGGAATCATCACCGGCCTGCCCGACGCCTACGGCCGCGGCCGCATCATCGGCGACTACCGGCGCGTCGCCCTGTACGGCGTGGATTTCCTGCGCGCCGAACGCCAGAAACTGTTCAAGGAACTCGACGGCGCGGTGTTCGACGACAAGACCATTCGCCTGCGCGAAGAACTGTCCGAGCAGTTTCGCGCGCTCGGCGAATTGCGGGAGATGGCGAGCAAATATGGCTATGACATCTCGCGTCCCGCCGCCAACGCCCGCGAAGCCGTGCAATGGACCTATTTCGGCTATCTGGCGGCGATCAAGGAACAGAATGGCGCGGCGATGTCGGTCGGCCGAATCTCCTCGTTCCTCGACATCTATTTCGAACGCGATCTGAAGGCGGGCCTGCTCACCGAGGCGCAGGCTCAGGAGATGTTCGACGATCTCGTCATCAAGCTGAGAATAGTCCGCTTCCTGCGCACGCCGGAATACGACCAGTTGTTCTCGGGCGACCCGACCTGGGTCACCGAATCGATCGGCGGCATGAGCGAGGATGGACGCACCTTGGTGACCAAGTCGAGCTTCCGCGTGTTGCAGACCCTGTTCAACCTCGGCCCGGCGCCGGAGCCCAATCTCACGGTCCTCTGGTCGACCCGTCTGCCCGAAGGCTTCAAGGACTTTTGCGCCGAAGTGTCGATCCGCACCTCGGCTATCCAGTACGAAAACGACGACGCGATGCGGCCCTACTGGGGCGACGACTACGGCATCGCCTGCTGCGTCTCGGCCATGCGCATCGGCAAGCAGATGCAGTTCTTCGGCGCCCGCGCCAATCTCGCAAAGGCGCTGCTCTACGCCATCAACGGCGGCGTCGACGAGAAGAGCGGGCAGGTCGTGGCGCCCGGTTTCGAACCGATCGCTTCCGATGTCCTTGCCTGGGACGAGGTGACGGCAAAGTTCGACGCTATGCTCGATTGGTTGGCGAAGACCTATGTCAGCGCGCTCAACAGCATCCACTATATGCACGACAAATACGCCTACGAGCGCATCGAGATGGCGCTGCACGACCGCGACATATTGCGCACCATGGCCTGCGGCATCGCCGGTCTTTCGGTCGCCGCCGACAGCCTGTCGGCGATCCGCCACGCCAAGGTCAAAGTGATCCGCAACGCCGCGGGTCTCGCCGTCGATTATGCGATCGAGGGCGAATATCCCGCCTATGGCAACAACGACGACCGCGTCGACGAAATCGCCGTGGGGTTGGCCGAGACCTTCATGAAGAAGATCGCCGCACAGCCCTATTTCTATCGCGACGCCATGCCGACGCAGTCGGTGCTGACCATCACCTCCAATGTCGTCTATGGCAAGAAGACCGGCTCGACGCCGGACGGGCGGCGCGCCGGCGAGCCCTTTGCGCCGGGCGCCAATCCGATGAACGGCCGCGACGTCAAGGGTTTCGTCGCGGCGGGCGCTTCGGTGGCGAAGCTGCCCTACGCCTGCGCGTTGGACGGCATTTCCTGGACGGCGTCGGCGACGCCGGACGCGCTCGGACGTCTGCCCGCCGAGCGCCGCAACAACCTCGTCGCCTGCCTCGACGCCTTCGCCGCTGCCAGCGGCCATCACGTCAACGTCAACGTCTTCAATCGGGAGACGCTGGTGGAGGCGATGGAACATCCCGAACTCTATCCGCAGTTGACGATCCGCGTCTCCGGCTACGCGGTGAACTTCGTCAAGCTCAGCAAAGAGCAACAGCTCGACGTGATCTCCCGCACGTTCCACGCGTCCATGTGATGAACCGGCGGCGCGCGCGAAGGATAAAGCCATGTCTCTGATCGAGCTCCCCCGATCGCCTGTGCGAGCGCCGCCGTCGCTGTCGCGTTGGCAGCGAATCGATCCCGACCCCGTCGGCTATCTGCATTCGGTGGAAACCGGCGCCGCCGCCGACGGTCCGGGCGTCCGCTTCGTCTATTTCCTGTCCGGCTGTCCGTTCCGTTGTCTGTATTGCCACAACCCCGACACCTGGAAACTCGCGTCGGGCCGCTCGTTGACGCTGGACGAAGCGGTCGCCGAGATCAGACCCTATGTCGGTTTCCTGCGTCGCGCCGGCGGGGTGACGATTTCCGGCGGCGATCCGCTGGTTCAATCCGAATTCGTCGGCCGGTTGCTGACGCGTCTGCATGACGATCTGCGGCTGCATACCGCGCTCGACACCCAGGGCTACCTCGGCCGCAAGGTGTCCGACACATGGCTCGATCCGCTAGATCTCGTGCTGCTCGACATCAAACACGCGGACCCGCAAGCGCATCGGCGAATCACCGGCCGGCCGTTGCAGCCGACGCTCGATTTTGCCGAGCGTCTGGTCAGGCTCGGCAAGGAAATCTGGATCCGCTACGTGCTGGTTCCCGGCCTGACCGACGCGCGCGAGGATCTCGAGCGGCTCGCCGCTCTGCTCGCCCCGCTGTCGTCATCGATCACCCGCCTGGACGTGCTGCCCTACCACCGCATGGGCGTTCCCAAATGGTCCGACCTCGGTCGCCCCTATCAACTCGCGAACGTGACGCCGCCGACGCCGCAGGCTGTGGCCGACGCCGTCGCTATTCTCGCCGCCCACGGTCTTCCAGCCTGCTGAAGGCTTCCCACGTTACAAGGCTCGCGTCATGCCCCGTCCGTCCCCCCTCGTTCTCGTCGTCAATTGCGGCTCGTCGTCGCTGAAATTCTCGCTGCTCACGGTCGGCGAGCGACCGGTGGCGATCGTCGCCGGAACCGCCGAATGTCTGGGTTTGAGCGACGCCCGGCTCAAACTCGAGATCGACGGCGTCAAATCCGTCGAGCCGATGGACGGCGCCAGGCATCAGGAGGCGCTGACGCGGATGTTCGCCCGCCTCGACGAACTCGGCCTGCTCAAAGGCGTCGTCGCCATCGGCCATCGCGTCGTGCAGGGCGGCGAACGTTTTTCCGAGTCGGTGCGCATCACCCCGGAAATTCTCGCCGAACTGGAACGGCTGACGCCTCTGGCGCCGCTGCATCAACCCGCCAATCTGCTCGGCGTCCGCATCTGCGCCCGCCAATTGCCGGGCGTGCCGCAGGTCGCCGTGTTCGACACCGCCTTTCACCAAACCTTGCCGCCGGAGGCGTATCATTACGCGATCCCGCGGGTATATCAGCGCGAACACGGGGTGCGGCGCTATGGCTTTCACGGCACGTCGCACCGCAATGTATCGGAAACGGCGCGCCGCCTGTTGAACCTCGACCCCGACAACCACGGCCTCATCATCGCCCATCTCGGCAACGGCGCTTCGGCGACCGCGGTGCTCAACGGCCGCAGCGTCGACACCTCCATGGGGCTGACCCCGCTGGAGGGATTGGTGATGGGCGCCCGCAGCGGCGACATCGACTTCGGGGCCGCCGCCCGCATCGGCGAAATCTCCGGCCTCGATCTCGCCGGCCTCAACGATCTGCTCAACAAGAACAGCGGGTTGCTCGGTCTGTCCGGACTCTCCAGCGACTGCCGGGCGCTGGAAGCGGCGGCCGACCAGGGCCACGAGGGCGCCCAGCTCGCGCTCGACGTGTTCGTCCATCGACTCGCCCGCCATATCGGCGCGCTCGCGACGTCGCTGCCGCGGCTCGACGCGCTGGTCTTCACCGGCGGCATCGGCGAAAATTCGGCGCGGATTCGCGCCGCGACACTGCGGCGATTGGTCATCTTTGGATTTTCCGTCGATGAGGCCAAGAACCGCGAGACCGTCGGCGGTCGATCGGCACGAATCAGCAGAGACGACGGCCCCGTCGCCCTGGTCGTCCCGACCGACGAAGAAGCGACGATCGCGCGCGACGCCGCCGAGTTCGCCGAAACGGCTGAGACTTTCGGATGAAAGCGCGTGCTCTCGTCACAATTTGCCGCTAACGCGAGCGAACCACACTTGGCGCACCCGAGCGGCGCGCCAGAGGACACAAAGATGAACACGAACACACAAGGCCGGACGTTCTATCTGGTCCCAATCTCGACCGAAGCGGGCCTCACCACCATAACGCTCGGCCTGGTGAGGGCTCTGCAATTGGCGGGACTTCGCGTCGGCTATGTCAAGCCGATCGCTCAGCCCGAAGCCGTGGGGGAAGAGGATCAGTCCGCACATCTGGCCAAGCTGCTGTGCGGCGCGACGACCCCCTTGCCGATCGCCTTCGAACACGCTTCCGATCTGGTGCGCCATGGCCAATTGGCCGACCTGATGGAAGAGGTGGTCGACCGGGTCGAATCGCTGCGCGGCCAATTCGACGCCATCGTCGTCGAGGGCCTCATTCCCAGCGTGGAAATTCAGATCGCGACCCGGCTCAACATCGAAATGGTGCGTTCGCTCGGCGCCGACGTCATCCCCGTGCTGTCGGGCAAGGGCAAGGAACTCGCCGATCTCGTCGCAACGACCGCGACCGTGGCCGAACAATATGGCGACGACGGCAAGCGCCCGATCGCCGGCGTGCTCATCAATTATTGCAGCATCGGCACCGCCAATGCGCTCAGGCGTTCGGGACGCCTCGAATTCGGCGACAACAAGACTTGCGTTCCGGTTCTGGGCGCCGCCGCGACCAGCGCCCTGCTCGCCGCGCCGCGCGTCATCGACATCGCGGAAGGACTCGGGCTGGAAATCATCCACCGCGGCGACATCGAAACGGCGCGCGCGGAAACCATCCTGGTCGCGGCCCGCTCGCCGGAGAAGCTGATCGCGCATCTGCGCCCGCGCACGCTGGTCATCACCCCGACGGATCGATCCGACGCGATCATCGCCACCGCGCTGGTCGCCGAGCGCGGGATGCCGTTGGCCGGTTTTGTGTTCACCTGCGGCGGTCGCCCGGCGCCGGAAATCATGGCGCTGCTGTCATCGCCGCCGCTGAATCGGCTGCCGCTGCTCGGCTCGCCCGACGACACCTACACGACCGCGAATCGGCTCGCCAATCTGTCGCGCCATATCGGTCGCGACGACATCGAGCGGCATGAACGCGCCATCAGCTATATCGCCGATCAGATCGACCCGCGGCCGCTCGCCCAGCGCATCGGCGCGCCGATGGAATCGCTCATGCCGCCGCCGGTGTTCCGCCATCGGCTGGTCGAAAGCGCGCGCTCCGCGATGCAACGCATCGTGCTGCCCGAGGGCGAGGAGCCGCGCACCTTGCGCGCCGCCGCGATCTGCGCCGAGAAAGGCATCGCCCATTGCGTGCTGCTCGGAAATCCCAAATCGATCCGCGCCGTCGCCGAGGCGCACGGGATCGACCTGCCGCTGACGCTCGACATCGTCGATCCCGAGAGCCTGCGCGCGTCCTACGTCGAGCCGATGGTGCGGCGGCGCGCGGCCAAGGGCCTGACGCCGCTGCAGGCGGAGGCCGCCCTGGAAGACAGGGTCGTGCTCGGCACGATGATGCTGGCGGAAGGCGCGGTAGACGGGCTCGTCTCCGGGGCGGTGCACACCACCGCCTCGACGGTGCGGCCGGCGCTGCAACTCATCAAGACCGCGCCGGGGACGAGCATCGTCTCCAGCGTTTTCTTCATGCTGATGCCGGATCAGGTGCTGGTCTACGGCGACTGCGCGATCAATCCCGATCCGACGGCCGAGCAGCTCGCCGAAATCGCGGTCCAGTCCGCCGACAGCGCGGCGGCGTTTGGCATCGAGCCGCGCGTGGCGATGATCTCCTATTCGACCGGCGCCTCGGGGACGGGCGGCGGCGTCGACAAGGTGCGCCTGGCGACCCGCCTGGTGCGCGAGCGTCGGCTCGACATCGTGATCGACGGCCCGATCCAGTACGACGCCGCCTCGGTCGAGAGCGTCGGCCAGCAGAAGGCGCCTTCGAGCCCGCTCGCCGGCCGCGCCAACGTGTTCGTGTTCCCCGACCTCAACACCGGCAACACGACCTGCAAGGCGGTGCAGCGCTCGGCGGGCGTGGTCTGCGTCGGCCCGATGCTGCAGGGGCTGGCCAAGCCCGTCAACGATCTCTCGCGCGGGGCGTTGGTCGAGGACATTGTCTACACGATCGCGCTGACCGCCATCCAGGCGCAGGCGCAGGAGGCCGCGGCGAAGGCGGCGGCGGCGCGCAGCGAGGCGGCGGAGTAGACATCCAACGGAACAACGC
>Ga0302157_10005590_pt1 | contig 13275 bp, 10 predicted proteins | sample I_Bog_N3_3_FD_193502 | JGI IMG/M metagenome (GOLD analysis project Ga0302157, IMG submission 193502) | Peat permafrost microbial communities from Stordalen Mire near Abisko, Sweden - I_Bog_N3_3 | ecosystem: Environmental > Terrestrial > Soil > Wetlands > Peat | place: Sweden: Abisko, Stordalen...
ATGGTGTGGAGACCCGGTCGGACGGCGTGGAGCCCAACCGCTATGTGGTGATCGCTCCGGTCTGAGCCGGCGACGTCGGGACCGGATACGAATTGCATGTGGCACCGGGGTCAACCCGGTGCCACATTCGCGTCCGGGCTCGAAGACCCGACAGGTGGGCGGTCCGGGGATCCGGACGGCTGAAGAGGGGAAGGCCCAAGTGATGGTCGAGGGTGACAGCCCAGGTGCACTCGAGCAGTATCGGCGTCGGTTGGGTCACCAACTCGAGCCGCAACTCCGGCGGTCCTTCGAACTGGGCTTCCTCGGGACGATGCCGATGGAGGACCAGGTCGACCACGCCCTAGGATTCGTCGTGATCCTGGAGGACGAATTGGACGGAGCCCCGCCCAGTGTGATCGACCTCGGGACGGGCGGCGGAGTCCCCGGTCTGGTGTTGGTGTGCTGCTGGCCGGACACCAGGGTGGTCCTCATGGATGCCAGCGAACGACGGACGAACTTCCTCCACGAGGTCCTCGAGGAATGGCCGGTCGCGCATCGGGCCGAGGTGGTGCGGGGGCGGGCTGAGGAGCTGGGCCGGCAGGAAGACCTGCGGGAATGCTTCAGCGCCGTGACGTCCCGGTCATTCGGACCTCCGGCCGCAACCGCTGAATGTGGATCGGGATTCCTGGAGGTTGGCGGGTTGATGGTCGTGTCGGAACCACCGGACACCCCCACCGGAGGACGTTGGCCGGCAGCAGGTCTGACCCCGTTGGGACTGTCCCCTGTGGGCATCATGCGCCCGACGGAGAGGTTCGGCTACCAGCTCCTCCGGAAGACGGACCGACTCGACGACCGGTTCCCGCGTCGGGTCGGTGTACCGGTGAAGCGCCCAGCCTTCTGATCGCTGTCCGCCCGGTCCCCGGTGGACATCGACGGTTCCCCGTGAGAGCACCTGAATGTTTCACGTGGAACAAGTTACGGGGCTGCCGGAGGCATGGTGTAGGCGCCTCGACCGTCCACACCGAGGAGTGGGCGTCGACGATGTCAGTGTCCCCACCCGGGAAGACGGTGGCTCCACCCGGGGTCGCCGTAAGCGTCGGGGGTGGTCCTGCTCACGCCAGAGTCGGCGTCGGTGGACCGAGGTGGTCCGGGAATGAACGGCCTGCCGGAAGGTGACCGGACACCACTCCCCCATCGGTGCGGGCTCCGAGTCGGGCGTGACCATGGCCGGTGTCGAGGCTCTGCAGATCGGCGGCACCTTCCGTGAGGGACCCGGATCTGGAGCCGCACGGCGACGACAGTTGGGAATGGACCGGCCGGGTACCGCCAGCGGGAACGACATGACCGGTAGGTCGAGGGTCTGGTCCTCGTGCCGGCGGAAGTACCTCGGGATGCCCCCGCGGAAGTACGTCCGCGGCCGGCGGCTCCCGCCCACCAGCTCGTGGCCACCCGCTGACATCGCCCCGGATCGTGGCGGGGTGCAGTGAGCACCTCCGGTCCGCCCACCCGCTGACGTCGCCCACCGAAGTTCGGACAGCCGAGCCATCCAGTGCCGCGTCCAATTCCGGTATCCACTCCCCCGCTGCCACCGTCGGCGTCGGCGCCACCGGCCGCTCGCGGGCCTCCAGACGTCGAGGGTTGACGATGATGAGGGCGGTGGCGCGACCTGGCGGCTTCACTCCCCGACAGAGTTCCGGAGGTGGAGATCGGCGCGCCGCGAGCGGTGGACCAGCAGTCGGCGCCACCGTGGTCCGGACCGCGCGGATCGTCGGTTGAACGCAGGGATGATGGGCCGGAGTCGGCGTGAGTGGTCGCTGATCACCGACAGCTGCCGAGTGAGTGCGACGCCCGGATGGTCCGGCCTAGGACGTCGGAGCGGCCGAGCTCGCGTTGGGCGGTGGGGGAGTGGCGGCCTGATCGAGGCGCCGGGCGTCCGATCGGTCATCACGGTCGGGGAGGGGATGCCCTGTCATCCCGGGCCGCGACCACCGGGTTGCCCCTCACCTCCGGGTGTCCTTCGGAGCGGGCCGAATACCCGATCGATCCCGTCCGATCGGGGCGGTACCCCGGGAGGATGGTCGTCCGGCCGGGAACGGTCACCGGGTCCACCGTTCCGGGCGCCAGGGACCCGCCTTGTCGGTAGACGACGTCGATGGCTGGACGAACCGGGTCCCGGATCGTCTCGACCCACCTCGCCGTCTGCGAACCGCGGTCGTGATGACCGGGAGTCGGGAGTGGGAGGACAGGCATCAGGCACCGATTGCGGACTCGATCTCGAGACGGGACAACGCCGAACGAGTCTCCGTCGATCGTGGCCTGTCGGGCGTGGTCCCTCCGAGGACCGGAGGTGCCGGCGGAAGCCCGAATCGGGGAGAATGGGGAGATGAGTCGGAGGTCGGAGCCGTGATCGTCCGTGCGTACGCGGCACCTTCAATTCGATCGCAGTGGGCGCGAGGAGCGGCCGCCCGAGAGGCGGCCGGACCCATCCTGGAGGAGTGGGCCCGACGAAGTCTCATGTTTCACGTGAAACATTGACGGAATGCTTGACCTGGGCATCGCAGCGGGAGAGTATGAAGCCCTTGCACCCTGCCTACTCGAGGAGACGATAATGCGCGGCCGACGTCGTGGTCGGAATAGGCCATCCCCTCCGAGTCCCCCCTCCCCAGGATCCGCGCAGGCGGCTGTGTCCGGAGGTCAAGGGGCTGTCAAAGTACTCGACTCCACAGACGCTGCCGCAGCTGCACCTGAGGTCTCCACGGGAGTGACGGACATGACCGCGAGTGAGCGAGTCGCTTCCGGAGTGGGGGCTGGCCGCTCCACCCCGACGGGCGAGACGACCGGCGCGGAGCCCGACGGGGGACGTTCCGATGCAGCGACGGGCGCCCCGTCCGGGACCGGTTCGGAGTCCGATGAGGCAGAGGCACGGCCAGATACGGCGGTGGCGAAGGACGCGGGGGAGTCGGAGGTGAGCGTTCCGGCGGAGGAGGGGGTGCGCGGTTCGGCCGACGACCCGACGGCCACGTCGCCCGGCGGGGTCGCCGCCGAACCCTCGACGTCGCCTACCTCTGAGGCCCCGGCACCGGCCGAAGGGACCGCCTCGACCACCTCGACCGGTCAGCCGGACGAGGCGGAGCCGGTGGCTGCTCCCACAGGACGGCAGCCCCAGGCCGCTTCGGGCAACCCGCTTCCGAGGGTGCTCGCCGTGGCCAATCAGAAGGGTGGCGTCGGCAAGACCACGACGTCGGTGAACCTGGGCGCGGCCCTGGCTGAACTCGGGTATCGCGTTCTGGTGATCGACCTCGACCCGCAGGGCAACGCGACGACGGGTCTCGGTATCGACGCCCGGAACTTCGAACTCTCCATGTACGACGTACTGATGCGCGACTCGTCACTCGAGGACTGCGTCGAGCCGACCAGCATGAAGAACCTGTTTGTCGCCCCCGCCACTATCGCCCTGGCCGGTGCCGAGATCGAACTGGTGCCCGCGTTCAGTCGGGAGCTCAAACTCAAGCGGGCCATCGAGACCGTCATCGACGATTTCGATTTCGTTCTCATCGACTGTCCGCCCTCACTGGGCCTCATCACGGTGAACGCCCTCGCGGCGGCAGACGAGGTCCTGGTTCCCATCCAGTGCGAGTACTACGCACTCGAGGGCCTGAGCCAGTTGATGCGCAACGTGCACCTGGTGGCATCCAACCTCAACCCTCGACTCGACATCTCGACCATCGTCCTCACCATGTACGACGCCCGGACGAAGCTGGCCGACCAGGTGGCGACCGAGGTCCGGGACCATTTCGGCAACAAGGTCTGCCGGATCGTGATCCCCCGGACGGTGCGCCTGTCGGAGGCCCCGTCGTTCGGACAGCCGATCACAGCGTTCGACCCCGCATCACGCGGGGCCATTGCCTACAGGGAACTAGCCAAGGAGGTCAGCGGTGGCACGTCGTAGCGGGCTGGGGAAGGGCCTGAGCGCCCTCATCCCCACCGAGGTCATGGGCGATCGCACCTCTGCGCTCCGTGAGGTTCCCATCGGCAACATCAAGCCGAACCCCCGTCAACCCCGGGTGAATTTCGACGAGGAGACGATGGCGTCGCTCGCGGCGTCCATCAAGGAACTCGGCGTGCTCCAGCCCGTACTGGTCCGCCGCATCGGCGGCGAGTCCTCGGACGAGTTCGAACTCATCGCCGGCGAGCGCCGCTGGCGTGCGTCACGGCGGGCGGGCCTGCACACCATTCCCGTTCTCATCCAGACATCGGACGACACCCACAGTCTGGAGCAGGCCCTGGTCGAGAACCTCCACCGCCAGGACCTCAACGTCCTGGAGGAGGCCGCCGCCTACCAGCAGCTCATCGAGGAATTCGGGTACACCCATGACCAGGTGGCTTCGCGGGTCGGAAAGAGCCGCACGGCGGTCACCAACATCCTGCGCCTGCTCCAGCTCCCTTCGGGAGTGCAGCGGCTGTTGGCGGAGGGGCAGATCAGCTCCGGACATGCGCGGGCCCTCCTCGGAACCCCGGACCGTGGCTACCAGGAGGTGTTGGCCCGGAGGGCGGTGGCCGACGGTCTGACGGTCCGGGCGATCGAGGAGCTGGTGCGTGTCCACAACGACGAGGCGAACGGGGTCGTGCGGGACATCGGGTCGGCCGGTGGGCTCGGCGCCGCCGGGTCGTCCGACGGTTCCGGCCGGATCGGTCCGGCGCCGGTGCCCTCCGTGCGCGAGGTGGACGGTCCGACCGGGGGAGGTGGTGGACCCCGGCAGCTGCCACCACCCGGAATCCTGGAGCTCGAGGAGCTCCTCTCCAGTCACCTCAACACGCGCGTGAAGGTCGACATGAGTGCCAAGCGGGGCAAGGTCGTAGTGGAGTTCGCCACTCTCGAGGACCTGGAGAGGATCTACAAGCTCATGGTCGGAGGAGTGGAAACTTCCACCGTGTAGAGTCTTCACGTAAAGTGAGGTTAACTGACATAATGTGCATTATGCCAGGTAAAACGAACACTGTGAGTGGTAGTTCACAGGCCTGAACCCAAAGTAGAGCTTCTTCCACAACCTGTGCATGAGGTTGTGGATTACCCTCCGGGAGCCGAGGTCACGTAGAGGTGGAGCGCTGTACGGCTCTCTGAGGCCCGCAAATCGGCTCCCTGGCACCATCCACCGGCCGATTGTTCAGTCCCAGGCGGTATCGACCCACTCGGCGAGCGAGTCGATGACGGCCCGGGCGATGACCGGGGCCCGTTCGACCATCACCGACGCCGGGCTGATCTCACAGATCACCGCCGGCATCCGGGTTTCGCGCAGAAGCGGAAGGGACATGCCGCGGCTCCCGGCGTCAGGCAGGCCCAGTGTGGTGGCCAGGGCCACGTGGAGGAGCTCGGCCAGACGCCTCCCGCCGGGGGAGGAGTAGCGATAGCCGGAGTAGTACGAGGCGGAGCACCCCGGCTCGGTGCCGAGCCGCATGCCGATGAACACCTCGGCTGCGGCCGCGTTCGCCTCCGAGGCCTGGATCGATCCTTCCGGATGGTGGTGGGTGGTCACGAGCGCCCCCTGGCTGACCAGGAGGCGCCGTATCGCACCGACGGTGGACCCCAGCCCCCCTTCCTCGCCGAGGGACACCCGTCGACCCGCCAGGGTGCGCGGCGCCTGGCGCAGCCGTTCCCGGTCGCGTACGGCCGACACCAGCTCCGAGCCGTCGTGGCGGGAACCGAAGCGGAGCAGCTCCGACACCGTCGCCGCCCCGGCGATGCCGTCGACGGGGAGACCGGCGTTGCGCTGGAATTCGCCGAGCGCGGCCGACGTGAGATCGCCGAAGATCCCGTCGACCCGGCCCGTGTCGAACCCCAGGGCACTCAGGCGCTGCTGGAGCTCGGCCACGTCGTCGCCCCGCAGCATGGGTGAGCGGCGGTAGAGGAAGCGGTCGCCGAGCCGTCGTCCGGCCTCCACCAGTGCGGACCAGGTCTGTCGACCGCAGACACCGTCGACCCGGAGCCCGCGGCGGTACTGGAACGCCTCGACTGCGGCGCGGGTCCCCTCGCGGAAGGTGCCTTCCGGGTCGACACCGGGAGGAAAGCCCAGTTCAGCGAGTCGTCGCTGGACGTCGGTGACCGCCTCGCCCTGGTCGCCCAGCTCGAGGTGGATCTCGCGGTCAGGGCTCAACGAACCCCCCCGGCGTGCGACGGGACGGGACGACGTGGTGGCCCGCCCGGGGCCACCCGGGCGCTCAAAGGTGGGCTGACAGTTCCTGGAGAAGCTGACCCTTGCCCTTGGCCCCCACGATGCGCATGGCCGGCTCGCCGTCCTTGAAGAGGATGAGCGTGGGGATGCTCATGACGTCGAACCTGCGGGTGACGTCGAGGTTGTCGTCGATGTTGAGCTTGACCACCTCGACCTTGCCGGCCTGCTCGTCGGCGATCTCCTCGAGTACCGGGGCGATCATCTTGCACGGGCCGCACCACTCCGCCCAGAAGTCCACCAGCACGGGAACGTCCGAGGCCTTGACATGCTCGTCAAAACTAGCGTCGGTCAGGTTGGTGATCTTCTCGCTCATGCTGTTTTTCCTCCCGGGCCCTCGGGCCGTGCCAGGTGTCTGTCGGGACACGCTAGGTCAACCACCCGACTGCCGTCCGCATTCCCACCCGGCACCTGCCGCCGTGCCGTGGACCGGGGTCAGTGGCCCGAGGCCGCCTGGTCCTCGAGCCAGCGCTCGGCGTCGATGGCGGCGGCGCACCCGGAGCCGGCGGCGGTGATGGCCTGACGGTAGCGGTGGTCCTGGACGTCGCCGCAGGCGAAGACGCCTTCGACGTTGGTGTACGTCGTGGCGCCGACGGTCCGCAGGTAGCCACTGTCCTCCATGTCCAGCTGGCCCTTGAACAGGTCGGTGTTCGGCTGGTGGCCGATGGCCACGAACAGCCCGGTGACGCCGAGATCGGACTCCTCACCCGTCTCGAGGTTGCGCACCCGGACGCCCGACACCTTGGTGTCGCCGTGGACGTCGATCACCTGGCTGTGCCAGACGAACTCGATCTTCGGATTGTCATGGGCCCGCTGCTGCATGACCTTGGAGGCGCGCAGCTCGCCCCGACGGTGGATCAGGAAGACCTTGTCGGCGAACCGGGTGAGGAACAGGGCCTCCTCGACCGCCGAGTCGCCTCCGCCCACGACGGCGATCTCGTGGCCGCGGAAGAAGAAGCCGTCGCAGGTGGCGCACGTGGAGACGCCGTAGCCGAGCAGACGCCCCTCGTCGGGGAGGCCCAGCATGAGGGACTTGGCCCCGGTGGCGACGATCAGCGCCTGGGCCGTGTAGGCGGGCTCGGCGGCATCGGGGTCGCCGACCCACAGGCCGAAGGGACGAGCGGACAGGTCGACGCGGGACACCTTGGCCGTGACGTAGTCGGTCCCGAACCGGGCGGCCTGCTCCCGGAAGGCCCCCATGAGCTCGGGTCCCATGACCCCCTGCACGAAGCCCGGGTAGTTCTCCACCTCGGTGGTCAGCATGAGCTGTCCACCCGGCTGGTCGCTGGTGGACGACGGCTCCCCCTCGATGACCAGGGGGTGCAGCTGGGCCCGGGCGGCGTAGATGGCGGCGGTCAGCCCGGCCGGTCCGGAGCCGATGATGACGACCTGGCGGTCCTCGCTCATGCCGCGTCGGCCCCGGGCGTGACGGACCGGTCGATCCGCTGCGACCAGGCCGCGATTCCCGCGGCCACGAACAGGGCGCCCACGATCAGGTCCGACACCCACACGCGGTTGCCCGGGATGTAGACGGTCAGCACCCGGACCAGGGTGATGGCGAGCAGTGTCACGGTGACCACGCTGGCGGTGAAGACGATGATGCCGAAGACGATGCCGCGGGTGGCCAGGGTCAGCGGCCGGACGGCCTTGACCTGGATGAAGTCGACGACGGCGTCGACGGCGTCGGCGCCCTTCACGGGCAGGTCGTCGAGTGCCGACAACCCGGGAAGCGACGACGCGTGCGATTCAGGCTTCGGATCCATGGCCCGAGGATACCCCGGTGCGGTGCTCCGCCTCCCGGACCGGGGGCGTGTGGCTACGGCTTCGTGATCATGCAGAGGCCGACGGTGCCCGGTCCGGTGTGGGTGCCGATGACCGGCCCGAGCTGGCCGACCACCAGGGGATGGTCGCTCGGGACGTCCGCGACCAGGGCGAGGAAGGTGTCGATGTCGGTGGCCGCGCCGTGGGCGATGGCGACGCGGCTGAGTGGCGGCGAGTCCCGCATCTTGTCCGCTAGGTACTGGAGCGAGCGCGCCCGGGTGCGCTGCTTCGACTCCTCCTCCACCACCCCGTCGACGAGCGCCACCACGGGCTTGATGGAGAGCATCGAACCGAGCAGGGCCCGGGCCCCGCCGATGCGCCCGCCCTTGGTCAGGTGCTCGAGGTTGTCGACGGCCCCGTAGACGGAGGCGCGCGAGACGAGCTCGGCGACGCGCGATTCGAGGGTGTCGAGGTCGGCCCCGGTCGCCGCCTGCTCGGCGGCGTCGAGCACCATCAGCCCCAGGCCCATCGTCACCGACCGGCTGTCGACGACCCGCACGTCGATGCGGTCGGCCACCGCCTTGGCCGCGGCCACCGCTGCCTGGTAGGTGGCGGACAGCGCGCCCGACAGGTCGACGCACAACGCCCCGTCGCAGCCGTCGTCCGCCGCGGCCAGGAAGGCCTCCTGGAACGCACCGGGGGACGGCGCGGCCGTCTCGGGCAGCACGTCGCTGGCCTTGCAACGCGACCAGAACTCCTCGGTGGACAGGTCGCGGCCGTCGACGAACTCCTCCGTGCCGAACCGGATGGTCAGCGGCACGATGGTCACCCCGTGTTCGGCCGCCACCGCCGCGGACAGGTCGCAGGCGCTATCGGTCACCACGCGGATTCGGGCCATCGGGATCCTCCTCGTCGTCCGGGGGCCGGTTGCCCTCCGCTTCCTCCACCGGATCACCGCCGATGGTCCGGTCGCCCCCCGGAGCGCCCGTGGGCGCCTCCCCCGGCCCATCGGGCACCGGGCGCAGGTGGCGCACCGGAGCGTCGTCGGACCCGTGGCCGAGTCTGCCACGGAACGGGATCGCCGACGGCTGATCCGTCCCGTCGTCGGCCGGCCCGTCGGCGGCGGACGGGTCGGCCCCGGGGTCGCGGGTGGGCGGCTCGACGAGGCGGATGGAGGTCTGGGCGGCCCGCCCGCGGGCGTCCTCGGTGCTGACCGCGGCGGCGGTCGGTCCGGGTACGGACGGCGGCCCGGGGGGGACCGGCCGTTCGGCCCGCGACGCCGCCCGGGCGGCCGCGCTGCGCCGTGCGTCACGGGAGGCCAGGACCACGGTCGTCCCGACGAAGGCGAGCGCCCCGACGACCACGGCGAGGAGCACCCGTCCGAGCAGGGCGAGTCCGGACGTGGCGCCGGAGACGTTGACGGCGAGCGCGGTGGCGACGGCCATGACCGCGGTGGAGACGAGCACCCGGGTGACGGGGGTGGTCAGCTCGTGGCCGCCGAGGCCGGCGTCCTTCCGGGACACCACGGACAGGGCGATGACGGCGGCCACCGTGTAGGCGATCGACACCGAGAGGGCGAGGCCGCGCACGCCGAGCGAGCCGACGAGCGCCACCCCGAGGACGATGTTGATGGCGTTCTCGACCAGGTAGATGCGGAACGCCGTGCGGGTGTCCTGCATGGCCTGCAGCACCCGGACCATGTACAGGAAGGTGCAGAACCCGGGCAGACCGAGGGCGAACATGGCCAGGGCCGCGGCGGTCGTGGACGCCTGGGCCTGGGTCTCACCCCCGTGCGCCAGGACGAGGTCGATGAGGGGGTGGGCGAGGATGATCAGGCCCACGGCCGAGGGGATGATGACGACCAGGATGCTGCGGAGGCCGAAGGTCATCCGGCGACGGAAGGCGGCCACGTCGCCCTCGGCCCAGCGCGCCGCCAGCGACGGGGTGACCGCGCTCATCACGGAGACGGCGACGATGCCGTACGGGAGCTGGAAGAACGTGTAGGCGTAGGTGTAGGCCGACACCGCCCCGGGCACCCGGGCCCCGTCGGCCAGGGCCAGCACGATGACCAGCGCCACCTGGTTCGAGACCACGATGCCGAAGGTCCAACCGGCCAGGCGGGCGATGCGCCGCATGGCCTCGTGCCCGGGTTGCCAGCGGAACCGGAGGTGCAGGCGGGAGCGCAGCAACGAGGGCACCAGCAGACCCGCCTGGACGACGACCCCCAGTGTGGTGCCGATGCCGAGCAGCACCAGTGCGGTGTGGTGGTGCTGGATCGAGGCGAGGGTCGGGTTCGGGACGAGGGACCGGAACCACACCAGGACGGCGATGACCACCAGGTTGTTGGCGATCGGCACGAACATCGGGGCGGCGAACTTCCCCTGGGTGTTGAGGAGCGCGGTGAACAGGGCGATCAGTCCGTAGCAGGCGAGCTGCGGGACGAACCAGCGGAGCAGGAAGACGGCGACCTGCTGCTGGCTGTGCACGTCGGCGTGGTGGTTGGTGGAGGTGTAGAGGTCGATGATCGACGGCGTGAGGATGAAGAACGCCACGGTGGCGACCACCAGGATGGCGATGGTGACCGTGACCACGGCCGAGATGGCGTCCCACGCCTCCTTCGCCGCGTGGGTGGTCAGCTCGGCCACGAACACGGGGACGAAGGTGGCGGCCAGCACCCCGCCGATGACGATGTCGGTGATGATGTTGGGGGTGGTGTTGGCGAGGTTGTAGGCGTCGGCGAACCCGCCGCCACTGAGCGCCGCCGCCATGGCCACCACGCGGATGAGCCCCGTCAGCCGGGACAGGGTGGTCCCGACGGCCATGCCCGCCGTGGCCCCGCCCAGCCGGCGGGTGGCACCGAGCGGAGCGGTGGGGGCACCCTCGACCGCCGCCGCGCCTCCTTCGATCGAGACGTCCTCGTCGGTCACGGAGCGCCCGGTGCCTGGTCACCCGGGCCCGCCCCGACCGGGGTGGGTGCGTCCTCGGGACCGGCGCCCCCGGCCGGATCGGCCGCGTCCTCCGCCCGGCGGGCCGCCCGGCGGCGGAACGACGTCCGCACCCACCAGACCGCCAGCACGGCCACCGCGCCGACCGTCAGGACGATGCCGACCACCGACGACGACGTGGACCGTACCGACAGCTCGCCCGTGGTCAGACGGAGGGAGCCGTCGGGTGCGTGCAGGACCACATCGAGGCGGAACAGGCCGGAGGCCCGCGTCTGCACCTTCACGTAGGTGACGTTGGAGTTGGGGTGCAGGGTCCACGGCGCCGACCAGACCGTCTGCCCGTTGGGGAAGAGGAGCTTGTCACTGCTCAGCACCAGGGTCGCGACCAGGGGGTACGACGCATTCGACACCACGGTGATGGGGATGCGGCCGCTGCGGGCCGTCAAGGTGACCGACTGGTCGCACTCGCAGGCGACCTGACCGACCTGCGCGTCGACGGCGTGGCCGGCGTTGGCGAGCACGGCCGACTGTTGGGACGGGCGCAGGGTCTCCGCCTCGCCGCCGAGCACGAGGTCCCCCAATTCCTGGACGAGCGCCTTCTGGCCGACGGCGGCGGTCCCGAAGCTGTCGATCCTGGCGCGCTGGGCCCGGACGGCGGACACCGGGGGCGTCGACGTACCGGTCGGGACGAGGTGGCACCCCGAACGGCAGGTGGCCGGGGTGGGGAAGAGGGAGAACAGTTTCGAGGTGGTCACGGCCTGGACCACCGGATTGCCGTCCAGCGACGCCAGCAGGGCGTCGACGAACGTCGGCTCGTCACTCCACGACGTCGGTGCCACCGCCATCACGGCCCGGACACTGACGTCGTTCGGCCGCTCGTAGTAGAGCTGGGCGAGTTCGGCGGCCAGTTGGTGCGCGGCCAGCACCGGGTTGCCGGGGTCCGAGGTGAACCGGGTGGTGAGGTCGTCGTCGGAGGCCATGGCCAGCACCTGGCCACCCCGGGCGCCCGGCACGGCGAACGGTGCGGTGGTGGATCCGTCGGACGGGGTGGAGCTCAGCTGCGAGGACGGCAGCACGATCTGGTGGTAGCCGAGGCCGGAGAGGGTGCCGACGGTGGCGGTGTCCAGCCCGTCCCCCGTGATCCAGGTCCCGAGCCCGCTGGTGGCGACCGGGGCGGCCCGGCCCGTGGCCGCGGCCACCTCCTGGGTGCCCCGGGCCACCTGGAGGGTCAGTTCGGGGTCGAGCCCGGCACCGACCAGGCCCATGGCGTCGACCGGGGTGAACGGCGCCTCCGTCAACTGGTGCACCGCCGGTGTGGCGGCCAGCTGGCCCAGCTGGTTGATGGTGTTCTGGTGGGCCGGGGTGGCGAGGAGGTCAGCCGTCTGGCCGCTGACCTGCAGGGTCACCGGCACGTTCGGGTGCTGGTTGTAGATCGTCGCCACCGTGCCGGTGACGGCGTCGACGGCGGCCGGCGACGGGGTGGCGAGCGCGGACGACGGGCGGGCCAGGAGGGCGGTCGGCGAGGGGGAGCGGGCCGCTCCGAGGGTCAGCTGGACGGGCAGCACCACGGCGACCCGCAGCCGCTGGGCCGCGGGCGTGGCCTCGGTGGTGACGAGATGGGTGACGAACGACCCGACCACGGTCGACCCCGAGGTGTCGACCAGTTGGACCCGGACCGGGAAGACCCCGGAGGGGAACGAGCCGCACTGCTCGCCGGCGGCGAGCAGGTGGATGGTGAAGGCGGTCTCGGGGGTGGTGGCGGACGAGGTCCCGCTCCCGACCACCACCGGCATGCGGAGGTCCACCCCTCCGCCGGCCAGCGTCGGCAGCGACCCGAGCGGGATCGCCGAGGAGGTCGAGGAGATCGGGCTGCCGAGGCCGCTGCCGGTCAGTGACTGGTCGAAGCCCGAGATCGTCGACAGGCACGGGTAGACGGACACCTCGACGCCGAGTGCGGAGGTGGGCAGCGTCGAGGACGGCCGGAGCTGGAGGTCGAACACCTGGCCCGGGATCACCCACCCGCTCTGTGCCAGCAGCTCGAGGGGTGTCGCCGGCCCCGATCCGGCGGCCGCCGGAGGTGCCGCGGCTGACGGCGCCGTGGCGGTCACCAGGGCGACGACGACCAGTGCGGCGAGGAGGAGGGCGGCCGGGAGGCGGCGCCCGCCGGGGTCACCGCCCGGTGGGCAGGGTCTGGCTCGTTGCCGGTCCACGTCGAACCGCAGCCTACGTCAGTCGCACTACCCTCGGCTGCGTGTTCCCCGAGCGACTCCGGCCCCTGGTCGACGCCACCGCCGGCCTGTCGGACCGCTTCCGGACCGCCGGTCACACCCTCTACCTGGTGGGGGGTTCGGTGCGCGACGCCA
>Ga0302157_10005592_pt1 | contig 13273 bp, 16 predicted proteins | sample I_Bog_N3_3_FD_193502 | JGI IMG/M metagenome (GOLD analysis project Ga0302157, IMG submission 193502) | Peat permafrost microbial communities from Stordalen Mire near Abisko, Sweden - I_Bog_N3_3 | ecosystem: Environmental > Terrestrial > Soil > Wetlands > Peat | place: Sweden: Abisko, Stordalen...
ATCTTCGCGCAGGTCCTGTGGCTGATTGCCGGGGTCGGGAAGGTGGGGGTGGGTTTGGTTCCCGAGAACACCGACATCGGCTTTCACACGTCGGCCGCCCTCAACATCCCGGTTGGTAACGTCGCCATACTCCTGTTGAGCATCGCGATTTTTCGCCGGCACCGGATGCTGGCTGCCACCGGCATCTTCGTCTTCGTCTTGTCGTTGATCGCTCTGTCGCTCTCCATCGCTGCGCAGTTTGATCGTCCCGATCTGCTGCTTGGGTTGGGCGCGGGCGGCATGGAACGGTTGGCCGGCTATCCGGCGAATTTCTGGCTTCTCATGGCGGGGATTCTTGCCCTTGCCAACACTATCCGGCCACAGACATCGAACCCTCGATGAGCCGCCCGGAAGCAGTCCGCCGCGACCGGCAGTTCTTGGCCGACACCAGGCATCAGGCCATAGGCCGCAGTGGTGCATCGGGCAACACCAGTGGCGCATCACTCGCAAGCGAGTAGACCTCAAGCCCGCTGAGCAGGCCACCGCTCTCGTAGATGAACGCCCCGGCCGGCTGGCCCACTGGCCCACAGAGGAAGTCGCCAAGGACGTGAACCCCGGGAGGCGCCAGCGGGTGACCCTTGACCTGAAAGTTGATGCTCGCGCATCCGCATGGGCAGCGCCAGGGAGTCACCTCAACCTCGTCGAGCTGGGCGAGATATGACCGGGCCTCTTCCGCGCCGTTCTCCAGCATCCAGGTGGCGAGCGCGCGCTCAGATGCAGTCAGTGCACGGTTGGCAAAAGTCGAGTTCATTTGTGAAGTAGCCTACCCCAAAGCAGCCATCGGCGAACGGCTGGTAGTGGCCGAGGCTGACCCAATCAAGCCCCCGCACACATGAACCAGCGATGCCCTTGGATCCGCTTAGAGGCTAGGCGACAGTCCGCCGTCAATCCGCAGATTCACGCCAGTGATATATCCGGACAGTGGGCTCGCGATGAACGCGACGGTGTCCGCGATTTCCTCCAATCGTCCCACTCGTCCGAGGGGTACTTGCGCGAAAATGGGCAAGGCCACGCGTTCGACTTCGTTCCATGGCGCATCCGGTTCCGCCAATCCTCGCTCTACAGCAACCCGGCGGAATGCGGTGTCGAGCGCGGCGCTGTGGATCGTCCCGGGAGAAACGGCATTCACGGTTACGCCGTCGCTGGCCACGGCCTTGGCCATGGAAGCGGTCAACGCGTTGAGGGCAGCCTTGCAGGCCGAGTAGTCCGCACGGGACGCGGGAGGCATCGTCGCCGCGAGGCTCGAGATGTTGATCACCCGGCCCCATCGGGCCTCTCGCATCCTGGGTAGCAGTCGTGTGGTGACCCGCACGGCCGCGAGCACGTTGCGATCGTACGCTGCCGTCCAGGACTCGGATCGGGATTCCGCCCAGTTCTCTGTCGTACCGCCCGAACCGCCGGCGTTGTTGACCACGATGTCGATGGAGCCCGAGAACGCCTCCGCATCTGCGACCAACCGCGCTACATCCTCCTCGCGCGTGAGATCGCCGATGACGACGTGGGCACGGCCGCCTCCGGCGACGATATCCTCGGCGACCCTTGTCGCCACGGTTCGGTCGCGTCCATGGACGACGACGATCGCACCTTCGAGCGCCAGCCTTCTCGCAATCGCTTCGCCAATCCCTTTGCTGCTGCCGGTGACGAGGGCCTTCTTGCCTTCCAACCTGAGATCCATTCGATGAGCCCGTTGCACGTTGCCGACGAGGCTTAGCTTAGAGTGAGGGCATGAGCGAAACAAGTACGCACCTTTTGGTTCCTACCGGGCGCGGGCAGCGTGGGGCATGCCTCGGCCCTGACGGATCCGCTGCACAAGTGATGCGCGTGATCCGGATGGTGCAGGGTCGTTGGAGAATGCCAATCATCTTCAGGCTGTACGCGGATTCACCCGTCCGCACCCTGCAGTTGAAGAGAGACCTGCAAGGTGTATCGCTGAAGGTGCTGACACAGCATCTCCGCGAACTCGCCAAGCATGGTTTGATCGAGCGAACCGACTTCGGCGAGAAGCCGTTGCGTGTCGAGTACCGACTTTCGGAAATGGGTCGTGGGCTGGTGCCCATCCTTCGCGCGGCGAAGGACTTCTCGTTGAGGTATCCCGCATAGCGACTAGGGGCGGCGCACGTTCCAGTTTTCTGCGCCCTTCGGCATTCATTCAACGGTGCCGAACGGGGATTCCAAGCTTGACTGATTGGCCGCTCTGCGGTTGCAGTCGGACGCGCCAATCGAGTTGGCGGCAGCTTTCGCCTGTAAAGCCGACGCCTCAGCCGGGAAGCCGTTCAATGCGTCGTCAAGTTATTTGGCATTGCTTGCGCCTGGACTCATCAATCGCGCGCTACAGGCGCAAGCAGCTCACCGAGGCTGTCTTGCGTACCTTCAATCCGCTCGAGATGCGGATATCGAAGCCGGCCACGGTAGTCGAGCCGGATCGTCTCTCGGCCGGCCTGTGTCTGGGCGACGAGTTCGACCGGTGCGCTCGGGGAGGATTGGATCGCCGACTTGAGCGCCTCCGGCGTGAACGACTGTCCGTTCACCGAGACAAGCTTGTCGCCCGGTACCAGGCCGGCGCGGAACGCGCTGCCGTCCCATCGCACCGATCGCAGGCCGCCCTTGTCGGTGACGATGGCGCCGATGGACCAGGACAGGTCGGACCCGCCCGCATCGACTTCGGCCTGTTGGTACGCCTGCGAAGGCGTGTCATTCCAGGCAAGGCGCCAGCCGGATCGTGCCAGGCCGCTCAATACCGAATCGTTGTCGTTCGAGTCGAGATGATGGTGGAGGATCGCGCTCCAGTCCGCGTGCGCGACGCGATCAAGTGCCGTGCACACGTCGGCGAATGTGTAGGTCCGTGTCACCATGTCCCCATTGCGACCGCCGAAGAAGGCGCGCGCGAAGTCGTCCAGGCTGCGCCGGTTGCCGGTCAGCTCGCGCAGGCGCGCGTCGATGTCCAGCCACAGCAGGGGGCCTTCCAGGTAGTAGTCCTCGCGGCGGGTCCAATCTCGCCAGGCAACCGAATGGCCGGCCATGTACAAGGAGTCGCTGCTGCTGTCCTGCAGCGACTTCCACGCGCGGCCGGGTCGCCCTTCGGTCTCGGCCGCGTCGAGCGCGAACTGGTCGAGACTTTGTTGCAGCGTTCGCTGGCCGGCGCGCGCGGCGAGCACGCGACCCCAGAACTGCGTCTGTCCTTCGTAGACCCACAGCAGCGAATCGCGCATGGGTTGGTTGAGGTTGGCGGTCCAGAGGTCGGCGGGCTCGCGGTAGCGGCCGTTCCAGGAATGGACGAACTCGTGCGCAAGCAGGTCGGCGTTGACAAGCTGGTTGTCGGGATGCGTCAGGAAGTCGGCAGGAAGCGCGTTCTCGCTCGAATCGAGATGTTCGACACCTCCCGGGCCCGGGAAGGAATCGCCGAGCGCCACCAGGAAGTCGTAGTGCGCGAAGTGACGCGTACCGAACAGTCGCTGCGTCTGCTCGACGAGCCGACGCAGACCGGCCAGTTGGGCTTCGCTGGCCTCGAGGCTGGCAGGATCTTCGGCCAACAGGTCGAGGTGCACCGGGGCACCCGCGGCGTCGCCGAGTTCCTCGCGACGGAAAAAGCGCGCGGCATAGACCGGCGCGTCGGCCAGATGCTCGAGCGTCGTTGTCGCGAATTGCAGTTTGTTCGCGGCGCCGGATTCCTCGTTCGGCAAGGCATCGAGCGCGGTCGCCGCGTGCATGCCGGGCGGAAGCGATAGCGTCGCGGCCACCGGAATGTCGCGCATGAACCAGCCGGCCGGGTAGACGAACACGCTTGTCCACGGCACGTTCACCAGGTCTTGCGTCATCGTCACGCCACGCGAGACCGGCGACAAGAACTGGAAGTCGACATCGATGCGCGTTGCTCCCCGGGGCAGATCGACATGGAAGGCAAACACGTCGACCGGGTCGCGGCGCCACCTCAGCGTCTGACCGCCAGCACCGATCTTCAATCCCGCCAGTGCGGCCACGGACGCCGTCGCGGCATGGCTGCCGATCTCCCACCGCGGGTAAAGGAGCACCATCGACCATTTTCCCTGCACGGGAATCGTCTCGTGGACTTTGTAGATGTGATGGGTCGTGTCGGTCGCATCCACCGCCAGCTTCACGACGCCGCGGAACGGCCTGTCGCGCGGCGACTCGATCGGCGCCGGAGGCGGCTCCGGGCGGGGACCGACACCCACTTGGGCGAACGTCGGGGTTGCAGCGAGGGCGAACAGGCACAGGTTGCCAATGAGGGGCAGGCGGCGCATGAAGATCAATGTCAAGACGATCCCTGGATCTTAGGGTGCAACTGCGGAACTAGAACCGTCGTCAGACACCTTGGAAGCGCGGCTCGGTCCATGGGGCGGTCTCTGCTCTGAACAGAAACTCGCGCAACAACGCGTTAAACGCCAGTGGCGATTCGAATGGCGGGAAATGGCCGAGCCCAGCCATCTCCTTCAATGATGCGCCGGTGATGGCGTTGGCAATCTTTAGTCCCGCCGACACCGGCGCGTTGCCGTCGTCGGTTCCCGCGATGACCAGCGTCGGGGACGCGATCGCGCCGATCGCGCCTTCGAGGTCGAGGCCGGAGATCATGTCCCACATGGATGCATGAAACACCGCGTCGCGCGACACGAGGGACGTCGTCGCGCGATCCAGCACGTCGGGCCGACGCTGGCGGAAAGCCGGCGGGAACCAGCGCTCGGTGGACAGGCGTGCGATCTCGCCCATTCCCAGCGCGCGAGCGACGCGCGCGCGTTCGCGCAACAGCTCGCGCACTGGATCGGCAAAGGTGCAGAGCGTGGCGACGAGCGTCAAGGACCGGACCAGCTCAGGCTGCCGAAGCGCGAACTTCTGCGCGATCATTCCTCCCACGGACATGCCGACCAGGTGAGCCGGCCCTGTCTCCAGTTGCATCAGCACGGCGTGCAAAACGTCCGCCATCATCTCGAAGCTCGCGGGATCGGCGGCCTTGCCCGAGAGGCCATGGCCCGGCATGTCGAAGGCGATGACGTCGTGGTCGCGCGAGAACTCCTCGATCTGGTGACCCCACCAGGTGAGATCGAGTCCGACCGGATGCAGGAACATCAGCGGGGGCGCGCCGGCCGGGCCGGTTCGCGCGACATTGATCCCGGGCAGGCCGGGCACTTCGATCATTGGCATGACGACTTCCTTGTTTCTCGATGGGCGGCGCGGAAGGCCGTGCATCATTGGCGATATTTGACTACACTGTGTATCGTAATAAGAAACGATCGCCGGCATGAACAAAGGGACATCGATCCAGAAGCCGCTGGTGCGCGCCAAGCCATCGGCTGGCGACGCCGTTCCGGAACCACCGCAACGCGCCGCGGGACGACCTCGAAGCGAGGCCGCGCGCGGCGCGATCCTGGACGCAGCGTATGCGCTTCTGCTGGAGACGCAGCTCGGCGGCTTCTCCATCGAGGCCGTCGCCGCGCGCGCGGGCGTCGCGCGCACCACGATCTACCGCTGGTGGCCGACGAAGGGCCGGCTGGCCATCGAGAGCTTCTTCGAAGCCTTCAGGCCCAAGCTCGCCTACGGCCGGAGCCGCGATCCCGAAGACGATTTCAGGGCCCTCATCGTCTCGCTGGCGCGCACGCTCGCCGGCCCGGACGGGCGTGTCGCGGCGTCCGTGCTGATGCACGCCCAGAGCGATGCCGAGACGCAAACGATGTTTCGCGAGCAGTTCTCCGAGCCCTTGCGAGCGAAGACGTCCAGGTTGCTGCAGTCGGGCGTGGACAAGGGCCGGTTTCGCGCCGACTTGGACATCGCGCGCGTCATCGACGCATCAGTCGGTGCCGTCTACTTCCGCCTTCTCTTCGGACACTCGCTCAACGCGACTTGGGCGAAGGCCCTCGCCGACACCTTGCTCGCCGGATGTCGCGTTGCCGGTCCATCTCCGCGCAAGTCACCTCGAATAGCTGCGTGAGTTCGACCAAAATTGCCAGCGATCTTCACGCTGCGCAGCGATGCGGCGAAGTCTCAATGCAGTCCCCTTACGATGTTTCAATCAATCTCCTGCCATGCCTGCTATCGCTCATATCGAAACGACCCGTCTGTTGTTGCGTGCGCCGAGTGCAGACGACACTCCGGCGTTCTTCGAGATACACGCTGATCCCGAAACCAATCGCTTCAATCCCGCAGGCGCGATGACACGGGATCGCGCGCATGCGGCGATCGCATCCGACATCGCGCATTGGTCGCGTCATGGCCACGGCTATTGGGCTGTGGCAGAGCTGGCTGACCCCGCGGTGGTGATCGGCTTCGGCGGTTTGGGTCGGCGAGATTTCGGTGGCACCGAACGCGCCAATCTCGGATTCCGTCTCGCAACGTCCGCATGGGGTCGCGGCTATGCCACCGAACTCGCGAGAGCCGCTTTGGAAGCGGGCTGGTCGCTGCTGAAGCTCGACGAGATCTGGGCAACGGCGCGGGAGAATCATGACGCGTCATTGGCCGTCCTTGCGAAGATTGGCATGACCGCGGTCAATCGTGTTGCAGATCCCCGTGCGGGCGTGGCGGGCAGCATCTGGCACATGATCCGTCGGCCCGAGGGTACTTTCTAACCGGCAGGTCGCGCCCGAAGACGAGCGTACCGTCAACGAGCCCCTCATATCCTTCCTCCATCGCAACGTCCTGGGATCGATGGCACGCAGCGCCTACGATTCTCGACAGCAACCTCTGGAATGCGGTTAGACGGTTCAATTTCCCGCGAACTTCGAGGCACCCGTCGCAGCTTTGAAACAGGTAGGTATGAACAAGCTCTTTCTCGGTCTGGTATCTACAACTCTGGTTTGCGGGACCGCGCAAGGCGAACCTTCCCAATCGCTCGTTCGCGAGCTGCGGGATGCCGACCAAGCACTCCTCGTCGCGGTGCACAACGGCGGTCGAGCCGTCTGGGAGTCGTACACGACGCCCGACTTCGCCTACGTCGAAGAAGGCGAGGTGCAGCGACGCCAAGCGTTCCTGGATGGGCTCGAGCCAGATGGCTCGAGCGGATTGAGCATTGCCCAATACCGCGTCGAGCAACTCGGCGATACGGCCATCGTCGTCCATGTCGACGACGTTCCAGGTGCCGCGCTCGAGGCTCGGTCCCGCCAGCAGTACCTGATGACGGAGACCTGGCAACGCCTCGACGGTCAGTGGAAGCTGCGCCTGGTCCATGTCGACGCGATCCGCACGGACCCGCCCGCCATGCCGCTGACGGCCGCGCAGATGAAGGCGGTCAGCGGCACGTATCGGCGCGGCGACTCGGCGTTCGTCGTGCGTCGCGACGGTGCGCGGCTTATCGGAATGCGTCGGGGACGCGCCGACGTCGAGCTGAAGGCGGAGACCGGCGACGTCTTCTTCGTCGCCGGCGACACCCGCTCGCGCCGCATCTTTCAACACGACGCGCAGGGACGCGTGACGGGCTTCGTTCGCCGCGACGAGAATTCGGACGATCTCTGGGTGCGGATGCCTTGACTCACCGGCCGGGCCGCGGCCGCAGCAGATCGCCCAGTCCGATGCGACGCAGGAACTCGGCGCGCACGCGATCGGCCACGGCGTTGACCACAGCCGCGCCGTCGTCCGATGGATCGACGTGCACGCGGAACGGACGCTCGCCGAACGGCGTCGCGACGATCTCGACGACCGCCGCGGCCACGTCGGCGACGTCGCTGTCCGGTGGCTCGGCACGGGTCAGGCCTTCCATCGCCTGCCGATCGAGGCCTTCGGTCGGACCCTGCCCGAAGTAGGCCTGCGTGCGTGGCGCGTCCGCGGGATGTCCGGCGTGCTCGAAGTGGCGGGTGCCCTTGGTGAAGGCGCCGGGAACCAGGATGGTCGTCTCGATGCCCCAGCGTGCCAACTCGGAGGCGTAGCTGACGGCGAGCGCATCCAGCGCGGCCTTCGCCGCGAAATACGGTGCAAGGTACGGCGGCGTGCCGCCGCGCGTGCTGCTGCTGCCGACCCACAGCAACAAGCCGCGCCCCTGGCCGCGCAGCACGGGCAACGCCGCGCGGTTCAGGCGCTGCGCGCCCAGCACGTTGACGTCGAACTGCTCGGCCAGCTGTTCGGGCAGGAAGGCCTCGGCCGGCCCGTAGACCATGTGCCCGGCGTTGTGGACGACGACATCGAGCCGGCCCTGCTCCGCCACCACGCGCGCGACGGCCGTATCCACCGACGACTGCGATTGCACGTCGAGCTCCAGCGGCCGCAGGTCGACGCCGTGTTCGCTCGCAAACGCGCGCACGGCCGCGACCTGCGGCGCGTTGCGCCCTTCGGACGCACGCATGCTCGCGTAGACGACGTGCCCCGCGCGCGCGAGCGCTCGCGCGGTCAGCGCGCCGATGCCGCTCGAGGCGCCGGTGATGAGAATGATGTCGCTCATGGAAGAAATCTCTTCGAAGTTGATGTGAAGCCGATAGGTCGCGGCTCAGGCGAATCCGCCGTTGGCCCGAAGCACCTGCGAGTTGATCCAGCCGCCGTCGGGGCCGGCCAGGAAGCTGACGGCGGCCGCGATGTCGGTGGGCTCGCCCAGGCGTTGCAGTGGCGACAGCGCCGCGCTCTGCGCGATCTGCTCGGGCGTCTTGCCGGCCAGGAACAGCTCGGTGCCCACCGGCCCCGGCGCCACCGCGTTGACCGTGATGCCGCGCCCGCGCAACTCGTTGGCGAACACGTGCACGAGGCCCTCGACGCCGGCCTTCGAAGCGATGTACGGCCCGTAGCCGGGGAAGTTCTTGGCGAGCACGCTCGACGACAGCGCGACGAAGCGGCCGCCGCTGCCGAGATGGCGCGCGGCGGCGGCCATCACGAGGAAGGTGCCGCGCAGGTTGGTCGCGATCGTCTTGTCGAATGCGGCGAGGCTGTCGTCGGCGATCGGCACCGTCGGCATCACGCCGGCGTTGCTCACCACGACGTCGACGCGGCCGAAAGCCTTCAACGCGGCCTCGTACAGGTCCGCGACGCCCTCGGGCGTGCCGACATCGGCCTGGCAAGCCACCGCGGCGCCGCCGGCGCGCTCGATCAGCGCGACCGTCTCGGCGGCCGCGGCCGCGTTGCCAGCGAAGTTGACGACGACGCGCAAGCCGTCGGCGCCGAGCCGCTCGGCGACGGCGCGTCCGATGCCGCGCGAAGCGCCGGTGACGATCGCGACGCGGGCGTTGTTGTCCGTGGAGTTGTTCATGGCGAGTTCCTTGTGTTGAGTGAGAGAGGCACGCTGCGGAGGCAAGCGACGGATACATCGTGCGGCGTGCGCGCCGAGAAATAAATTGCGGCCGATGGCTTGTATTTTCCGAATCGCACAACAATCGCTGCATGGACCGATTCGACGCAATGACCCTCTTCGTGCGCATCGTGGAATGCCGCAGCTTCACGGCCGCGGCCGCGGCGCTCGACATTCCACGCGCGACGGCTACCCACGCGATCAACGAGTTGGAGGCCCGGCTCGGCACGCGGCTGCTCGAGCGCACCACGCGGCGCGTGCGCCCGACTGCCGAAGGCGAGGCGTTCCACCAGCGCTGCATCAGCGTGCTGTCCGAACTCGACGCGGCCGAGTCCGCGTTGAAGCCGGTGGGCGAGAACCCGAAGGGCAAGCTGCGCCTCGACCTGCACGGCACGCACGCGACGCGCGTCGTGCTGCCGCGCATCGACGAGTTCCAGGCGCGCTATCCGGACATCGAGCTGGCGATCAGCTCCGGCGACCGGCTGGTCGACCTCGTCGCCGAGGCATCGACTGCGTGATCCGCGCCGGCACGCCGCGCGACTCGTCGCTGGTCGCGCGCCGGCTCGCCGTGATGCCCGAGGTGATCTGCGCGTCGCCCGACTACGTCGCGCGCTTCGGCGCCCCGCGCACGCTGGCCGATCTCACGGGGCATCGGGCGGTGGGCTTCTTCTCGGCGACATCGGACGCGTCGTATCCGCTCGAACTGACGGTCGACGGGCAGACGCGCGGCTTCATGCTCGACTCGTCGATCTCGGTCAACGATGCGGAGAGCTACGTCGTCTGCGCGCTGCGCGGCTGCGGCCTGATCCAGGTGCCGCGCTTCCACGTCGAGGACGAGTTGGCGGACGGCCGACTGGTCGAGCTGATGGGTACGTGGCCGAACCCGGGCCGCGTCGTCTCGGCGATTTACCCGTACCACCGGCAATCGTCGGCGCGGGTACGCGTTTTCATCGACTGGGTCGCGGCGATCTACGAAGATCGCTTCGGTGCGCCGAGGTCCATGAAATCGCGGCCCTCGGCGCGAAGCTGACGTCGCCTTCCGCGTCAGGATTTGGGCGGCAGGCCCATCTTGGCGCGCGTCAACGTCTCGTCCGCGCGGCCCCAGCCGCCGTCCGCGACCTCGTCGACCAGCACCATCGAGAACGGCCGGACGCCTTCGCCGAAGAACTCTGCGAACAGGTTCGTTGTGCGGTGGATGATGTCTTCCTTCTGGGCTTCGTTCAGCGTACCTTCGGGGAATTTGTAGTTGGCAAAGGGCATGATGTTTCCTTGGTTGAGTTGCTCGCCGCGTCAACGTCTGGATGCGATGTCGCTGCGATGACCCATTCTTCGCAATGCGAGGCGAGAGATCGATACGCAGGCTTGGATTGAGATTCCAAGGCGGCTCAACAATCGAGGACGAGTCCCATGCGCAGAGCGCATGACGGTTGTTCGCCGCCTACGCCTACCCGCCGGGCGACGCGCTCTTCATACTCGGCCTCCCGCTTGCCGCTCGGCCAGCCTCGCGCATCGCTTCTCGGAGACTCGACATGAACATCGCCTTCATCGGCATCGGCAGCATGGGCGCCGCCATGGTGCCGCACCTCGTCAGGGCCGGCCATGACGTGGCCGTCTGGAACCGCAACCGGGCCGCCGCCGATGCGCTGGCCGGCGTGACCGTGCTCGCCTCGCCGCGCGAGGCGTTCGAGCGCGAGGTCGTGTTCACCATGTTGGCCGACGACGACGCCGTGCGCGCGGTCGTGCTCGACAGCGGCGCGCTGGCCGCGGCGCGTCCGGGCTGCGTGCATGTGGTCATGGCCACGATCTCGATCGCGTTCGTCGAAGAACTGGTCGGACTGCACCACGAAGCGGGCGTCGGCTACGTCGCCGCGCCGGTGTTCGGGGTGCCGGCCGCGGCGGCGCAGGCGCAGCTCAACGTGCTCGTCGCGGGCGATGCGCAAGCGGTCGCCAAGGCGCAGCCGCTGCTGGACGTGCTCGCCCGCAGGACCTGGCCGCTCGGCGACGAGCCCCAGCGCGCCAACATCGCCAAGATCGCGGGCAACCTGATGATCTCGCTGGCGATCGAATCCATGGCCGAGGCGTCCGCGCTCACCGAGAGCCACGGTCTCGCGGCCGCCGACTTCCTCGCCATCATCACCAACACCATCATGGCGAGCCCGAGCTACCAGCGCTATGGCGGCTTCATCGGCAGCCGAAGCTACGAGCCTGGTTTCAAGCTGACGCTGGGTCTGAAGGACGTGCGCCTCGCGCTCGCGGCCGCGCGGACGACCGGCACGCCGCTGCCGTCCGCCGACATTGTGCGCGAGCGCATGGAGACTGCCGTCGAGCGCGGCCTGGGTGCCAAGGACTGGTCCGTCGTCGCCGAGATCGCGCGCGATCCCGACGGCAAGCAAAGCCGCTAGGGCAGAAGGCCCAGCGCGCGCTCAAGCGCGTCGCGGTAGGTGCGGCTAAATTGAGCTGCCAGCCGAATTTCTTCTTCCAACGGTCAATGGTTAGCATTGAGACTGGAAGGACGAAGAGTGCAGAAGATTCCGAAGCAGGAGTACACGGCTGAGTTCAAAGAACAGGCCGTCAATCGCGCCCGCGAAGTGGGCATAGGCGTGGCATCACGCGAGCTGGGGCTGGTGGCGCAGACGCTGCGCAACTGGGCCAAGGCGGCGGCGGGCGGCAAGCTCAACGGGGCCGGCGCGAAGGCGGTGACGCCCGAAGAGATGGAGCTGTCGCGGCTGCGCGCCGAGAACGCACGGCTCAAGATGCATGTCGAAATCCTAAAAAAAGCGACGGCGTACTTTGCGAAGGATGCACTGTGAAGTACGCCTGGATCGACGGGCAACGCCGCGACTATCCGTTGCCCGACATGTGCAGCGTTCTGAGCGTCAGCATCAGCGGATACCGAGCCTGGCGCAAAGGCGGAACGCCTGATTCGACGCGGCTCAACGACGCGCAGGCGGTGACGTTGCTCAAGGCGATCCACGCCGAGGTCAAGGGCGCCTACGGCTCGCGTCGTATGCATCGAGAACTCAAGGGCCGCGGGCACCGGATCGGCATCAACCGGGTCGAGCGTTTGATGCGCGAGGCCGGAATCCGAGCGCGTCATAAGCGCCGTTTCAAGGCCACGACGGACTCGAAGCATTCGATGCCGGTTGCCGCGAACCTGCTGGCTCGCAACTTCACCCCGCCGGCGCCGAACAAGGTCTGGACAGGCGACATCACGTACATCGCTACGGGCGAAGATTGGTTGTACCTGGCCATCGTTCTTGATCTGTTCAACCGAGAAGTCGTCGGCTGGTCGATCAAGCCGCGCATGACCGCAGACATCGTGACCGACGCGCTGTCGATGGCGTGGTTCCGGCGCAAGCCCGAGGCCGGCATCGTCTTCAACAGCGACCGCGGCAGCCAGTACGCCAGCCACGCGATGCGCGACAAGCTGACCGAGTACGGCATGACGGCTTCAATGAGCCGCAAGGGCAATTGCTGGGACACTCAATCTACGATAGGCCCGAGCGCTGCTTCCGGCCTGACCCGTGCTGGGATTGGTGTAATGCCTTTGCGTTGACCTGTCGGTCTGATGCGGTGCGCACCTCGGCAATGCCGAGCCTGCTGCGAGTGACCTAATAGGAGCCTTGTCCTGCACCGTGAGTGTCCTGTCCTTCGGCACGGTTTGGCGACGCCACTTCATCGCAAAGGAGCTGGCATGGAACAGGAAGATCGCCAAGTAGAGGTCATTCTCGGTGTCGACACGCATCTCGACGTTCACGTCGGTGTCGTCATCGATGCAGTTGGCCGTGTGAAGGGGACGCTCTCGATTGAGACAAACCCTAAAGGATATGAACAGCTGCTCAACTGGGCTTGTAGCTTCGGCAGGCTGGGTCGGGCCGGGATCGAAGGCACCGGCTCCTACGGCGCTGGCTGACAGGGCGTGTCAGGATTTCTGTGTGTGAGGCGCGTTGCGGCCAGCCGGTTCCGCGAGGAAGCTCGGCAGGCCAGTTCTCATATTAAAGCGTTGGCTTGGTGAAGCGCTCGGCA
>Ga0302157_10005595_pt1 | contig 13267 bp, 16 predicted proteins | sample I_Bog_N3_3_FD_193502 | JGI IMG/M metagenome (GOLD analysis project Ga0302157, IMG submission 193502) | Peat permafrost microbial communities from Stordalen Mire near Abisko, Sweden - I_Bog_N3_3 | ecosystem: Environmental > Terrestrial > Soil > Wetlands > Peat | place: Sweden: Abisko, Stordalen...
GCACGTGACTTATGCATGGATTACAATGCCTTTGTGCGATTTTCCGGCACAATGCATGGTTTGACAGTCTTTATACACGTGCATATCCACATCGTTACAGCATGATATACAATGCGTTGTAGCGCTCAGGGCGAGTAGCGCCCTTAATAAAATGCTTTATGAAAATTGAGTCTCAGCTGACCGACGAAGCTGTGCTGCGCGATCTCGGCGAACGGCTTGCGGCGCTGCGCCTGGGTCGCAACATGACGCAGCTGCAGCTCGCCGCGAGCGCGGGCGTCGCCCGCAGCGTCATTCAGAATGTCGAGCGCGGCGGATCAGTGACCACGGCGAATCTGGTTCGGTTGCTGCGCGAACTCGACCTGCTCGACGCGCTCGAGCGGCTGATCCCGCAGCCGACGCCCAGCCCCGTGGCGGAACTGCGGCTGCGCGGCCACACGCGACGGCGGGCGGCGGGCTCGCGCGGGGGCGCCGAGGCCCCGGCCGATCGCAACCGGCCCTGGAGGTGGGGCGACGAGTCGTGAGCACACTCGCGCAGGTGAGGCTGTGGGGCACGACGATCGGCGCCGTATCGATGGATGCGCCCAGCGCCGCCGCGTTCCAGTACGAACCGGCGTTCCTCGCGAGCGCGATCGAGGTCTCGCCACTGCGAATGCCGCTGCGTGCCGACCCATACGTTTTCCCGGCGCTCAACCCGGACAGCTTCCACGGCCTGCCCGGGCTGCTCGCCGACTCGCTCCCCGACCGCTACGGCCGCGCGCTGATCGACGCCTGGCTGGCCGGGCAGGGCCGGCGCCCCGAAAGCTTCGACTCGGTGGAGCGGCTCTGTTACGTCGGCCTGCGCGGCATGGGCGCGCTCGAGTTCCTGCCCGCGCGGGGGCCGCGCGCGTCCACCAGCCACGACATCCGCGTCGACGCCCTGGTCGAGCTGGCCTCCGAGGTGCTCACGAACCGCGCGAGCCTCGTCGCCTCACTCGCCGCCGGTCACCGTGAGGCGGCGATGCGCGACATCCTCAGCGTCGGCACCTCGGCCGGCGGGGCCCGAGCCAAGGCGGTGATCGCCTGGAACCCTCAGAGCGGCGCCGTTCGCTCCGGGCAGCTCGACGCCGGCGCCGGCTTTGAGTACTGGCTGCTCAAGCTCGACGGCGTGTCGGGCAACAAGGACCGCGAGCGGCTCGCGGACCCGGAGGGCTACGGCGCGATCGAGCTGGCCTACGCGCACATGGCGACCGACGCCGGCATCGCGATGACCGAGTCACGCCTGCTCGAGGAGGGCGGGCGACGCCACTTCATGACGCGGCGATTCGACCGCGAGGCCGACGGGCGCAAGCGCCACATGCAATCGCTCGCCGCGCTCGCTCACTTCGACTTCGCGCAGCCCGGGGCGCACTCCTATGAACAGGCCTTCGCCGTGATCCGCGAGCTGGGACTCGACGCCGGCGCGGCTGAGCAGCAGTTCCGCCGCATGGCGTTCAACGTGATCGCCCGCAACCAGGATGACCACGTCAAGAACATCGCCTTCCTGATGAACCGCGCCGGGCGCTGGGAGCTCTCGCCGGCGTTCGACGTCGCCTACGCCTACAACCCCGACGGCGTCTGGACCGCCCGCCACCAGATGTCGCTGGCCGGCAAGCGCGACGGCTTCACGCTCGAGGACTTCCGCCAGGTCGGCCGTGTCGCGACGCTCAAGCGGGGGCAGGCCGCGCGGATCGTCGAGGAGATCGCCGCCGTCGTGTCCGAGTGGCCCCGCTACGCCGCGGCGGTCGGCGTCGACGAGGATCACATCCGGCGGATCACGCCGGCGCTGCGGCTGAAGTTCCCGCCCGGGTAGGGGCGTCCGCCAGCGAAGTGGCTCCTAAAACCGGATCCCGTACCCCTGCAACGCGAGCACGGCGCGGTTTCGCAGCGTGCCCGGTCGCGGGATCAGGCCGAGTGAGACCGCGGCGCCGTAGGCGTCATACACGGCCCGCACGCGCCACAGTCGCGTGCGGCCAACGTCCAGCTCGCACCAGAAGACGGCGTGCAGCTCGATCTCGCGGTGGCTGGCCGGCAGGCCGTCGAGGGCGCCGGTGTTGTGCCCCACGGCGCGGATCGGGAGCGCGACGAAGCGCCCGTCGGTGAGGCGCTCGCCGGCGCTCGCCACGGTCACGTTGGGGAACGCCCGCCATAGACGCTCGGCGTGTGCCGCCAGCGCAGGGACGCCGTGCAACGGGTTGCGGGTGAGCGGGTCCTCGTAGTGGAGGTCCGGCGCGCACAGGGCCATGAATGCGCCGGAGTCGCCGCCCGACCAGGCGGCCTCCCACGCGTCGGCTAGTCGATCGACGCTCACACCAGGGCCGGCCATCGCGGTCCATGCTGGCACACTTGCGCGCATGGAGAGCAGTGTTGACGGGCCGCGGCGGCGCAAACCGCGCCCGCCCGGGGGGGTCGGCGGCGCCGGGGGCACCGAGCGCCGCGAAGCGCCCGACGTTGCGCAGGCGCAGCCCAGCCGTTCGGAGCGCGGCGATCTGCCCGACCCGGCGCGGGCGCAGCCCGGCGGCCCGGAGCGCGGCGATCTGCCCCGCGCGGCGCAGGCGCAGCCCGGCGGCCCGGAGCGCGGCGATCTGCCCGACCCGGAGCGCGGCGATCCCGGCGCTGCGGAGCAGGCGCAGCCAAGCCGCTCGGAGCGCCGCAACCAGGCGGCGCGCGAGGCGCTCGCTCCGCTAGCGCCGGGAGAGCGCCCGGCGGCACTGCTCGTCGCGATCGCCGTGGCCGCACTGCTCGGGGGGGGCAACGCGATCGCCTACGCCGCGGGCGCGAAGATCGCGAGCCGCCACCCCGGCGCCGGCGTGCTCGCGTTCACCGCCGTGATGGCGCTGCTGGCCGCTGGGATGTTCGCGCGGCGCTACCTGGCCGTGCTGGCGTTCGAGGCGCTGCTGGCGGTGACGGTGACGTTCTTCACGCTGTTTCTGGTCGAGGCCTCGAACGTCGAGGGAGTCCTGCTGTGCCTCGGTGTGATCGGCGGCGGCGGCTGGCTATTCTGGAAGCTCGTGCGCGTGATGGGACGGCTTTCTGCTCCGCGTCAGTCCTCGTCCTGAGGCGGCCGGCGCGTCTGCTTGCGCTGCGAGTCGACGCGCTTGGCCGACAGGCGCCGCTCGCGCGCCGCGGCGGTCGGCCTGGTCGCACGCCGCGGGGGGCGAACGCGCAGCGCCTGCTCGAGCTTCTCGCGCAGCCGCTCGAGCGCCAGCTCGCGGTTGCGCAGCTGGCTGCGAGCATCCTGCGCAACGGCGGTTACGCGCGGGCCGAGCGCCGCGAGCACGCGCTCTCGCTGGGCCTCGCTGAGCGCCTGGGATGCGGCGACGTCAAAGATCGCCTCGACGCGCGAGTCGGTCACGTTTGCGTGCTGGCCGCCGGGGCCGGATGAGCGGCTCGTGCGCAGCTCGACCTCCGCGAGCGGGATCGTCACGCCGTGGCCGACGCGGAGGCCGTCCTTGGGATCCATCCGCCAAGCATCCCGGATCGCCCCGTCGTATAGATTCCTTACCCGATGGCCGCACGCACCTTTGACTGCGTCGTGATCGGCGCCGGCCCAGGGGGCTATGTGGCGGCGATCAGGGCAGCCCAGCTCGGAATGTCGACCGCCGTGGTCGAACGAGGAGCGGTTGGCGGTCGCTGCCTGAACGTCGCCTGCATCCCGGCGAAGGCTGTGCTGCGCGCCGCCGACATCCTCAGCGAGGTTCGCGAGGCGGGCGACTTCGGGATCGTGGTCGCCGAGCCGAGTGTCGACTTCGGCGCGGTGATGGCGCGGCGCGAGAAGGTCGTCTCCACCCTCACCGGCGGGGTGTCGGGCCTGTTCAAGAAGAACAAGATCGAGCTGATCACCGGTGAGGCGAGCCTGACGGCGGCGGGGACGGTGAGCGTCGGCGATGACGAGCTGAGCGCCAAGGCGATCGTGCTCGCAACCGGGTCGGTGCCGCGGGCGGTCCCGGGCATCGAGTTCGGCGAACGCGTCGTCGGGACCGAGGAGGCGTGGGCGTTCACGCAGCTGCCGGGCAGCCTCGCCGTGCTCGGCGCCGGGCCCTCCGGCAGCGAGATCGCCTCGGCCTACGCGCGCCTTGGTTCAAAGACATATCTGTTCGAGGTTCTCGATCGCGTGCTACCGACCGAGGATGAGGACATCTCGAAGATCGTCGCCCGCGGCCTCTCGCGCCAGGGGGTCGCGGTCCACACCGGCACGGCGATCGAAAATGTCAAGAGCAACGCGAGCTCGGTGAGCTTCACCGCCGCGGGCGAGCAGATCGAGGTGGACTGGCTCGTGCTCGCCGTCGGCCGGGGACCGGATGTCGCGGGGCTGGGACTCGAGGCGGCCGGGATCGCGCTCGGCGAGCGCGGCCTGATCGCCGTCGACGGCGCCCAGCGCACCTCACGCGAGGGCGTCTACGCGATCGGCGACCTGGTCTCGGGTCCCGCGCTCGCGCACAAGGCGTCTGACGAGGGGATCATCGCGGTCGAGGCCGCCGCCGGTCTCGCAACGCACCCGCTCGTCCACATCGACATCCCCCGCGCCACCTTCTGCGCTCCCAACGTCGCGAGCTTCGGCCTGACCGAGGCGCAGGCGCGAGAGGCCGGCCACGAGGTCGTCGTCGGCAAGGTTCCCTATGGCGCCGTTGGCGCCGGGACGATCTATGGCGATCGCAGCGGAATCGTCAAGATCATCGGCGAGTCACGCTACGGCGAGCTGCTCGGAGCGCACATCGTCGGCACGCGGGCCACCGAGTTGATCCAGGAGCTCGTCAACGCGCGCGCGCTGGAGGGCGGCTACGCCGAGGTCGCGCGGATCGTCCACGGCCACCCGACGCTGTCAGAAGCCGTACTCGAAGCCGCTCGCGACGCCGACGGCTGGCTGATCCACGGGTAGGCGCTCATGACTGCGCGGGCGGCGTTCTACTTCGATCTGCGCAGCCCCGAGTCCTACCTCGCCGCCGAGCGTGCGCTGAGCGTGCTGCCGGCGCCGTGCGAATGGCAGCCGATCCTCGCCTCGGCGCTGCCGCACGCGGAGACCTTCGAGGCCTACCGCTGCGAGCGCGAGGCGGAGATCATGCGCGAGAACATCGAGCGGCGAGCGGCTGAACTGCAGCTGCTGCCGTTGCGCTGGCCGACGCCGTTCCCCTTCGACAGCCGCTTCGCGATGCTCGCCGCCACCTACGCCAAGCGGCTGGGCAAGACGGTGGCGTTCGCGCTCGCCGCCTTTCGCCAGGCCTACGCCGGCGGCAACGCGCTGAGCGAGCAGGACAACGTGCTGATCGCCGCCGCCGCCTGCGAGATCCACCCGACAGCCCTGCTGCGGGCGACGCAGACACGCGGTGTGGCGAGCGAGCTCGAGCGCGCGAGCGCGCAGGCGCTCGCACTCGGCGTCAGCGACGTGCCGGCAGTGCGCGTCGGCGACCGCGTGCTGGTCGGGGAGAGCGCGCTCGAGCAGGCGGGCGCACTGCTCGCGGCAGTATGAGAGCGGGACTCGCATACCGGCTGATGGTGCGGCGCGGCAGCGCCACGCCGGCGCTGCTCGCCTCGCCCGACCGCCTCGACCACGTCGAGATCGTCGACGTCTCCTCCGGCGAGGTGATCCTTTTCTGGGACTGCAGTCCGCGCGAAGCCTCACGCCTCGCCCGCCGGCTGCGCACCGACCTCGCGGGGCGCGAGGCCGACGCCTTCATCGCCCGCTGGTCAGCGGGGGAGGACGGCTGAGCCGCGGGCAGCGCAGCACGCGCCCGCCGGCGGCTTCGGCGCCACGCCCGCTCGCAATCAGCGCTCGGACGTCGCGCTGCCCGCGAGGGCGTGAGGTGTAGCGTGCGTCTCGCGTTCCACGCTGGCGCCGGTGTCGAGTAGGGGAGATTGTCGTGGCGGAGACCAACGAGCTTGAGCGCCGGCGATGGAACGATGAGCGGTGGTCGGCCGCCTGGCCCAAGCGAGAGGCGCTGACCGACGCGGTGACCGCCTTCGTGCTCGACGCGGCGGCACCCCAGCCCGGTGAACGCGTGCTCGACGTGGGCTGTGGTGGCGGCGGGTTGTCGATCGCGGCAGCAGCGGCCGTGGGTGTGCACGGAGCCGTCGTCGGCGCCGACCTCTCAGAGTCGATCAGCGCGCTGGCCAGGCGTCGGGCCGAAGAAGCCGGTGCCGGGAACGTCACGATCCGCCTGGTCGACATGCAATCCGACAAGGTTTCGGGCGGACCGTTCGACGTGGTGGCGAGCCAGTTCGGCGTGATGTTCTTCGACGAGCCGGTCGCGGCGTTCGCAAACATTCGCGCCCATCTTCGGCCCGGCGGTCGCATCGCGTTCGCGTGCTGGCAGTCAATGGAGCGCAATCCGTGGTTCGTCGCCCCGGTCATCGCGGCGTTCGTGCCGTCGCCGCCGGCGCCGGCGCCGGGAAAGAGCCCGACCGGCCCGTTCACGCTCTCCGACGTCGAGCGAACCACGGCCATCCTGGACGCGGCGGGCTTCGCCGAGATCCGCCAGGCCGCTCACGAAGTGACGGTCGAGGTGCCACGGGACGCTATCGTCGACGAGGCACAGCTCGTCTTCATGGGCGTCAGCGACGAGCGGCTCGCCGAGGCGCAGGCGGTGGTGGATGAGTACATGCAGCGCTTCGCGCTGGGCGCGGCGCAGTTGCGCGTGCCGCTCGCCTTTCAGGTGTTCGCGGCTGCGAACCGCTGATCAGCGACCGCGCTCACCGATGACCCGAGAGTGTCGGTGGCGTGGTGTGTCGGGCGGCCGGCCACGGCTGCCCGCGAGCGCGGGGCGTCACTCACCGCCCACAGGCGGCGGCTGCGATCACGCGTCCCAGAAACCCTCCACAAGCTCCCCGTCGCCGGCCACGCGTGCCCCGAACGCCAGCACCTCCATGCCGTCCGGTCCGCCGCGAAAAGAACGCGTCACGGCGGGCGCGAGCCGCACGATGTCCTGCGCCCGCAGTTCGTGGATCCCATCGTCGAGCTTGATCGCGCCCGAGCCGGAGATCACGAAGTAGACCTCCTCGGCCTCCCTGTGGCGATGACCAAAAGACTGGTGGCAGCCCGGCAGCAGCGTGATGTGGGCAAAGCCCGTGCGCTCCGCACCCACCAGCTCGCGTGGAAAGCGGGCGGAGCCGAAGTCCAGGCCGCGCGCTGCCGCGCTGTCGTCGACCTCGGCGAGGTTGGTGATCGTGTAGTCGCTCATTGGTGGTCGGGGGCGCGGTGGCGCCAGGCCCTTTGCCCCGCTCCCCCTTTCAATCCGTGCGTGCGGTTTTCTCGTACACAGCTTGGCGATGGTCGTCCTGATGGCGCCCCATTGGCGGATCCTAGAGCGCCTGGGTTGGCCGGTCACCGCGACTCCCGAGCGGCCGGGCACAACAGCGCCGTCTGTCATCCTGAAAGCCGATGGCGGAGCTATGGGTTTGCGACCTCGGGCTCGTCCCCTACGCGGAGGCGCTCGCGCTGCAGCTGCGCCTGCGCGAAGCGCGCCAGGCCGACGAGATCCCCGACACCCTGCTGCTGCTGGAGCACCCGGCGGTCTACACGCGCGGCCGGCGCTCCACGCCCGACGAGCTGCCGCTCGGTGAGGCCTTCTACGCCGCGCAGGGGATCGAGATCGTGGACGTCGACCGCGGCGGCAGGGTGACCTACCACGGGCCCGGCCAGCTGGTCGGCTACCCGATCATGCGGATCGGCGACATCATCGGCTACCTGCGCACGATGGAGCACGCGATCGTCAGCGCGCTCGCGCAGGAGGGCATCGAGGCGCAGGGCGCGTGCGAGCGGCCGACCGGGGTGTGGACGGGCGGCGCGAAGATCGCCTCGATCGGCGTGCACGTCTCGCGCCGCGTCAGCACCCACGGCTTCGCCGTCAACGCCGAAAACGACCTCGAGCCATTCGAGTGGATCGTGCCGTGCGGCCTGGAGGGGGTGCAGATCACCTCGATCCAGCGCGAGAGCGGCCGCGCCGACAACCTCGCCGGCTTCCGGGCGCTGATGGCGCAGGAGTTCGCGGTCGCCTTCGAACGCAGCCCCCGGCACGTGCCCGGCGAGCAGCTGCTGGGCGCGCTGGGCGCCGCGGTGGCCGGGTAGGCTGGCTGGGGATGGCGACGACGACAACACGCACGCGCTCGAATCCGGGCGGGATGGACGTCACGACCGTGCTCGGCAGCGCCACCGTTTCGCTGCGCGAGCGCAAGCCGCCGTGGTTCAAGGTGCCGGCACCGGGTGGTCCGCGCTACCGCGAGCTGACCGCCCTGATCAAGGACGCGAACCTCCACACCGTCTGCCAGGAGGCGGCCTGCCCCAACGTCGGCGAGTGCTGGGAGCGCGGCACGGCGACGTTCATGATCCTCGGCGACACCTGCACCCGCCGCTGCGGCTTCTGCAACGTGAAGACCGGGCGCCCGACGTGGAATGACCCGCTCGAGCCGGCCCGCGTCGCGCGCTCGGTGGCGCGGATGGGGCTGCGCCACGCCGTCATCACCTCGGTCGATCGTGACGACCTGCCCGACCTCGGCTCGTCGGCCTTCGTCGGCGTGATCCGCGAGATCCGCCGCCAGGCGCCGGAGTGCCAGATCGAGGTGCTCACGCCCGACTTCCAGGGTCAGGAGATGCCGCTGGCGCGGGTGATCGCCGCGCGGCCCGACGTCTTCAACCACAACGTTGAGGTCGTTCCGCGGCTCTACCCGCTGGCGCGGCGTGGCTCGCTGTTCCTGCGCTCCGCGCGGGTGCTGCGCAACGCCAAGGAACTGGGCGGCGAGGAGGTGACGACCAAGTCGGGGCTGATGGTCGGCCTCGGCGAGACGCACGAGGAGATGGTCGAGACATTCGGCGTGCTGCGTGAGCACCACGTGCAGGTGCTCACGATCGGGCAGTACCTGCGCCCCAGCGAGCATCATCTGCCGATCGTGCGCTACTGGCATCCCGACGAGTTCGCGGCACTCCAGCGCGCGGCCTACGAGCTGGGCTTCGAGCACGTCGCCGCCGGCCCGCTCGTGCGCTCCTCATACCACGCGGACCAGCACGTGCCCCAGCCGCGCCCGGGCGTCGGGCCGCTCGCGGCGGCTCACGCCGACCACGGCTGACGCGTTGTTCGCGCTGCGCGACAGCGTGAGGCTGACGCGCCGGCCGCTCGTCACGCTCGCGCTGGTCGCCGCGAACGTGATCGCCTACCTGCTGGCGATCCGCCACGGCGGCTCGCTCATCGACGGCCCGTCGAGTGAGACGGTCGTCGCCTACGGCGCGATCCCCTACGAGTTCGCGCACCTTGGCAGCCACTGCGCACTCGGCGCCGCCGGCTTCTCACAGAGCGTGCTGTGCAGCGGCCAGGCCGGGGTGAGGGGCACCGTCGCGCCGCAGCCCGCGACCTGGCAGACCGCGTTCAGTTCGATCTTCGTGAATAAGAACGCGCTCGCGATCCTCCTCGCGATGTCGTTCCTGGCCGTCTTCGGAGCGACGCTCGAGGACACCATCGGCCGTCTGCGCTTCCTCGCGCTCTACCTCCTTGGCGGCCTGGCGGCGCTCGCGCTCGCGGTCGCCGCGAACCCCGGCTCGGTGACGCCGGCGCTCGGCGCCGCGGGCGCGGTCGCAGCTGTGCTCGGCGGCTACGTCGTGGCGCACCCCCGGGCGCGTGTGCTGATGACGTCGATGCCGCTGCTGCGCAGGCGTGAGCTGCCCGCGTGGGGGGCGCTCCTGCTGTGGCTGGCGCTCGAGCTCGTGCTTGGCCTGACGCAGGTGATCACGCCCGCGGGCAGCCCCGCCGGCGTCGTCTATTGCACGCAGCTCGGCGGGCTCGCGTTCGGGCTGCTCACGGTGCGAGCGTTCGCACGCACGCAGACGCTCGGGCCGCCGCGAGCGGCCCACAGCGGCGCTCCCTAGTCAGGCGCCCTGCTCCGAGCGAGCGGGTTGGGTTGCCAGGTGATGAAGCTGACGACAAACGCCGGCCGTCGGCGTCTGCCCCCCCGCCGCTAGCTTGTCGATGCGCGCACCGCGTAGGCGACCGCTGGCAGGCCATCGGAGCTGGTTTGCCAGGCGACGACCGCACGGTCGCTGTCGGGGTCGATCGCGACCGACGGGGCGCTGTTCGGCCCCGGTCCCGCCAGCTGCGTCGGAGCCTCGAAGGCGACCCCGCCCGGACCCCCGGGGACGCTGCGCGTCGCGAGGATCGCCTGCTGGGATGTGTCAAAGCCGCCGGCGTCGCGGGGCGCGCTCTCCAGCACCGCGACGAAGTCGTTGTCGGGGCCCGTGGCGAGCGCCGCGAGCCGCAGGTCGGCGCCGGGCTGCGCGATCGTCGTCGCCGGCAGGACCTGCGAGCTGGTCAGCCCGGCTGCCTGGACGGCGTAGCTACCGTCCTGGACGAGCGTCCAAGCAGCCAGCACGCCCTCGGATGGGGTGACGCGCACCAAGGCGATCGAGCCCGGGGTGAGGCGCTGGTGCGCGGGCTCGGCGAACGCGGCGAGCAGCCGCGGAGCAGAAGCGAAGGCGACGTTGTTGCCCGAGTGCTCGAGGTAGATGCGCGCCTCGCCGCCGGCACCCGGCGGCGGCTCATCGGTCCACATCACGAAGGCGTGGTTGTTGTCGCTCAAGACCGCCGCGAGCTGCGGTGCGTAGCCCGCCGCTCCGAGCACCTGCGGCGGGAATACGCCCCCCGCGTTCGTCACCCGCTGGGCGTGGATCTCGCCGCCCTGCGCCCACATCAGGAGCGAATCGCCGCGGAAGTCCATGCCGACCGTGAGGGCGGTGATCGGCGCGAATCCCTCGGTCAGGGTCACGGGCGCCGCGAACCTCGCGTTGAAGTGGCGCTGCTCGCGCAGTTCGATCAATTGGGCGCCGCCGAGCGCCGTCGCGGTCGTGACGATGTCCGCGTCGCCGATGTAGCCGTCCGCCGTCGCGACCGGCGCGTCCGGTCCGCCGAGCGCGACCCGGACGGGCAGGACGCCGCCGGCGTGGCCCTCCGCCAAAAGAGCTCCCGGATGGCCGCCGTTCGCGAGCCCGCCGTCACCGGCGACGGCGACGAGCTGCCCGTCGCTGGTGCTCGCGGTCTCGAGCGGCCCCAGCAGCCGGCGGCCGGAGAGCACCGCGCGCGGGACGCTCGGCTGATCGTCGGTGTGCAGCGTCGCCGAGTCGAGCGTGCTCGGCGCGCCGGCGCCACCGCCGCAGCTCGGCGCGCCGCCGAGCCACAGGATCGCTCCGCGACCGCTGCGCGTCGACGGCCAGCTGAACGGGAAGACGACCTTCGGGTCGCCGGCGGGGGCGCAGGTCTGAAGCGTCGCCGGAGCGCTCCAGGTCGCCGCATGGGCGCCAGCGGCGGCGAGCAATGTGAGCGCGACGGCAATCGCCGCGAGGTGTGCCACGCGCATCGCGGGGAAACGTAGCGGGCCGCCCGAAGCGATGCGCCGTGCGTCCCGCAGCGAGCGCGAGCGGGCGCCTCGCTATTCGGAAGCCTGATATTAAAGACCGCGACCTGCCGGTGCCGGTGAAAGAATGGAGGCCAGGATGGATGCCGCAGAACAGCCGAGCGGGCAGCACACGGTCACCGACCTGGCCGGTCTTGTGGCGCTCGTCGGCGCATCGCTCGGACACTCCGAGTGGACGCAGATGACGCAGCAGCGGGTGGACGGCTTCGCGGAGCTCACCGGTGACCACAACTTCATCCACGTCGATGTTGAGCGCGCCAGCGAGACGCGGTTCGGCGGCACGATCGCGCATGGCTTCCTGACCCTTTCGCTGCTCGCGCCGTTCACCCAGCGCCTGGATGTGACCGATGCCGCCCTGCGAATCAACTACGGGCTCGACCGTGTCCGCTTCCCGGCGCCACTGCCGGTCGGCGCGCGCTTCCGCATCACCGCCACGATCATCGAGGTGACGCCGCTCGAGGGCGGCGCGCAGGTCAAGCTGGCGGCGAGCATCGAGGTGGAAGGACAGGCCAAGCCGGCGCTCGCGGCGGAGTGCCTGCTGCGGTACTACGCATGAACGCGGCACTCGACCTCGGCGGTCGCGTGGCCGTCGTGACCGGCAGCGGCCGCGGCCTCGGGCGCGCCTACGCGATCGCGCTGGCCGCAGCCGGCGCGGCGGTGGTCGTCAACGATCTCGACGAGGACGGCGCCAGGGCGACGGTCGCGATGATCGCCGACGCCGGTGGGCGGGCGGTCGCGGAGATCGCCGCGGTCGGCGAGAGCGATGTCGCCGAGGCGCTGGTCGCCCTGGCACGCTCGGAGTTCGGGCGCCTCGACGTGATGTGCACCAACGCGGGCGTGCTGCGCGACCGGGTGCTTTGGAAGATGACCGACGAGGACTTCGACCTGGTGATCAAGACGCACCTGCGTGGCACTTTCACCTGTGCGCGCGCGGCGGCGATCGCGATGCGCGAGCAGGGCGAGGGCGGGCGGATCATCGTCGTCGGTTCGCCGGCCGGGCAGCGCGGCAACTTCGGCCAGACCAACTACGCCGCGGCGAAGGCCGGGATCGCGGCGTTCGCACGCACCTGGGCGATGGAGCTGGCGCGCGACGCGATCACGGTCAACGCGATCATCCCGACCGCGTGGACGGCGATGACTGCGAGCATCCCCGCGTACGCACCGCTGGTCGAGCGGGTGGCGCGAGGCGAGGGCCTGCCGCGCGCGGTTCGCCAGGAGCACGGCGTCGGTGAGCCCCACGACTGCGCGGGGCTCGTCGTGTTCCTGGCCTCGGCGGCCGGCGGCCACATCAGCGGCCAGTGCGTCGGGCTCGGCGGCGACCGCCTCAGCCTCTGGTCGCACCCGCAGGAGATCGTCGTCGAGCTGCGCGAGGGCGGCTGGAATCCCGAGCAGATCGCCGAGCGCTGGCCGGCGGCGTTCGCGGCGGAGCAGCAGACCTACGGGATCGACTTCGCCGACCTGGACCTCGAACAGTCGTGAGCTACGACCTCGACGCGGTGGTCGCGATCGATGTGCACACGCACGCCGAGCGCTCCGCGCACGTGCCGCAGGATCCCGTCACCGGCGAGCTGCTTGCCGCGGCAGCCAGCTACTTCGGCGGCTCACCGCCCCAGCCGACGACGCAGGAGGTCGCCGACTACTACCGGGAGCGCTCGATGCTCGCCGTCGTCTTCACCGTCGACGACGAGGCCGGGATGGGTCGCGCGCGGATCTCCAACGACGAGGTGCTCGAAGTCGCCAGCGCCAATTCCGACGTGCTCATCCCGTTCGCCAGCATCGATCCGCACAAGGGCAAGCTCGGCGTGCGCGAGGCCAGGCGGCTGATCGCCGATTACCCGGCGCTGCGCGGCTTCAAGTTCCATCC
>Ga0302157_10005597_pt1 | contig 13262 bp, 12 predicted proteins | sample I_Bog_N3_3_FD_193502 | JGI IMG/M metagenome (GOLD analysis project Ga0302157, IMG submission 193502) | Peat permafrost microbial communities from Stordalen Mire near Abisko, Sweden - I_Bog_N3_3 | ecosystem: Environmental > Terrestrial > Soil > Wetlands > Peat | place: Sweden: Abisko, Stordalen...
CGAGGTCCAGCGCCGCCTCGTCGATCGACAGCGGCTGCACCAACGGGGTCAGGCTCGCCATCAGGTCGCGGATCTGGCGCGACACCGCGGTGTATTTGGCGAAGTCGGGGCGGATCACCACCGCATCGGGGCAGGCCTTCAGTGCCTTGAACATCGGCATGGCGCTGCGGACGCCGGAAATCCGAGCGATGTAGCAGGCCGCGGTAACGACCCCGCGCACGCCGCCGCCGACGATGACGGGTTTCGCGGCCAGGTCCGGGCGATCGCGCTTCTCCACGCTGGCATAGAAGGCGTCGCAGTCGATATGGCCGATGGTCAGGTCGAACAGTTCCGGATGGGACACGGTCCGCAGCCCGCCGCACTGCGCGCAGGCGGCGGACGGCCCTTCGGCCACCGCGAAGCAGTCGCGGCAGAAGGCGGCCACGTCAGGCCGGCCACAGCCAGGCGGCGCCGCGCACGCCGGAGGAATCGCCGTGGCGGTTCTTCAACACCGGCGTTCCGGTCACGTCGCTGAACACGTAGCGCGCGAGCCGGGTCGGAATATCGGTGTAGAGGTGCGCCATGTTCGACAGCCCCCCGCCCAGCACGATCGCATCCGGATCCAGCAAATTCACCACCTGCGCCAGCGCTCTGGCCAGGCGATCGGTGTGGCGCAGTAGCGCCTGCTGTGCGCGCTTGTCCCCCGCGGCGGCTCTGGCGGGAATGTCGGTGGCGTCATTGTCGCCCGGACCGTCGCAATCGCGCGCCAGAGACGGCCCGGCGACCCAGGTCTCCAAACAGCCCCATTGGCCGCACCAGCAGGCCGGGCCGGGGGTTTCGTCCAACCGCGGCCAGGGCAGCGGGTTGTGGCCCCACTCGCCGGCCACCCGGTGCGGGCCGCGATGGACCTTGCCGTCCACCACGATGCCGCCGCCGCAGCCGGTGCCCAGGATGACGCCGAACACCACACCATAGCCGGCGCCGGCGCCGTCCGCGGCCTCGCTGAGAGCGAAGCAGTTGGCGTCGTTCTCGACCCGGACCTCGCGGTCCAGCCGGCGGCTGATGTCCTGGTCGAAGGGGTGGCCGTTCAGCGCGACGGAGTTGGCATTCTTGACCAGTCCGGTGCGCGGGCTGATCACGCCGGGAATGCCGATACCGACGGTGGCGGCAACACAAAGCCGCGTCTCGGCCTGGCGCACCAGGCCCGCGATGACGTCGAGCCGCTCGGCGTAGGTCTGCGGGGTGGGCACGCGGCGGCGCAGGACCTCCGACCCGTCGGGGGCGAGCACGGTGATCTCGGTCTTCGTGCCGCCGAGGTCGATGCCGATGCGATGGCGGGTCATGGGACGGCCTGTCAAGGGACGGCTGAGGTTAGCGTATGTTGGCGTGGGCGGGAAACCGATTGGCCATGGGTGTGTTCTACCCAGGTCCGATCGGCGCTATGCTGGGCGCCAGTGCGGCTGCAACCCGGAGACCGGCGTGATGGCTGAGCGACCGAATTTCGTAATGATCCCCGAAACGGAACCGGACACGCCGCCGTCCACCGCGGTCACCCTGTTCGACCGGGTCCAGGCCGTCGTGCGCTCTGTCACCAGCCTGCTGCCATTCGCCGCTGCTCAGCCGGCGGAGGCCGAGCACCTGCCGGTCACCGAACCGACCCGCCCGCGCCTGGTGTTCGGGTTCGACGCCACCGCCTCGCGGGAGCCGGCCTGGACGGTGGCCCGTTCGGTGACCGATTCGCTGGTGCGCGCCCTGCCGGGGGAACTGGATGTGGCGCTGGCGGTGCATGGCGGATCGCGGCTGCACACCTTCACGGCGTTTACCGCCAACGCGAATACATTGCGCGATCGGGCGGCCGGGATCGGGTGCATCGCGGGGATGACGCAGATGCTGCCGATCCTGACGCGGGCGTTGGAAGCGCCAGGGGTGCGGGTGGTGGTTTACACCGGGGACGTGTTCGAGGAATCGCGCGCCCGCGGCCGCCAGTTGGCCGACGCGATGGGCCTGAAAAGCATCCGCCTGATCGTGCTGCACGATACCTCGGACTGGAATGCGCGGCGGGATGCGGAGGTGTTCCTGGACCTGGCGCGGCGGACGGGCGGGTGCGTGCTGCCCTTCGATGCCAACGCGCCGGGGCGGCTGCGGGAGCTGCTGGCAGCGGTCGCGGTGTACGCGGTCGGCGGGGAGAAGCTGTTGCGGGAGCGGCGCGGGGACTTGCCGGGGGCGACGATGCTGCTGGAGCATCTGGGGCGGAAGTGAACAACCAAACAAGCCCGGCAGGGCGGAGGCGCTACGGGCGGTGCGGAAACAGACCGAAACGTGTTGCCAGAAAACTCGCGTAGTAGTCCGTCACGGTATTGGCAAAGTCGGCAGCCAATTCTGGATGAAGGCGGTTCGGTAATCCCTTCGCTTCGTAATCGTCCGAATTTGTTGTTAAAAAAGCGACAGGTTTGGTGAAGCCGCCAGCGCGGAGCCGCGTTACCACCTCCAGGTAGGTCTCGAGGATGAGGCAGTCCTTAGCGGAATCCTTTCCGCGCCGGGCCGGTCGGATATTCGCACTGATCCTGTCATATGCCAATTGGTAGCGCGCTTGCCGTCCCTTCGTAATATGGGCGGCGGCGATGAACTGTTCGACCACGCCACGTGCCTCGGCAGGAAAGCGTCGAATCGCCGATGTGACGGACCCGACATCGTCAATCAGACGATGCGTTGGGAAAATCCCCATCGCCCGCCCAATCCGATCGATCGCGGTGCAACTCTCCTGTTTAACCGAGTCCATGTGCTGGCTGAGCTCGGTATTGACTTGATCAGCGATCAGGATCGTCAATTCGGCAGGAGAAGCCTGAGCCCTTGCCAGGAGATACAAAGCGGCATCGATCTGGCCTGCACTGAATTTCTCGCGCATTGGATCCCGCATCAGGTCAAGCAACGCACAAGTGTCAATGCAAAGTACTGGGACACCCGCCCTGATGTTCCGACGAACGATCGTCGGAACGGCGACGTTCACCGCTCCCCGTCGTAGGCGGTGAGCAGGTCGCGCGCGAACCTGAATTCAAGTGCAAGGCTGTCCGCAGTATCCGCCGGCCATTGCGCTTCTTCGACCAGCCACTGCTGCAGGGTTTCAGCGGTCAGGTCGGATTTTTCGCGATGAACTTGGATTAGAAAGGCGGCCCAGCGTTCAAAGTCGAGCGGGTGTGATGAGCCGGTACCTTTATTTGCGCTGTTCGAAAAGCGGCGCAGCCGAATTGCGGCCTCCTCGCTGATCCAGCGCGTGATCGGGACTTGTTCCTCGGAAATCGATATCGGCAGGCCGAGCTCGTCCGCCGCGGGTCGTACCGCGCGTTCGGCGAAATCCTCCAGTATGGCATTATATTGTGATCGAGTCAGAGGGCTGGCTTTTACCGCCACGATGTTCGTTACCCAAAATCGATCCGGACGGCGGGCCAGGAAAAGGCTCGCGTCCGGAGCGGCTACGCCGGCCTTGCGACGGAACGCCAGCAATTTCACGTCGCCTCGTGCCCCGTGGTTCCTGTCGCGATCGAGATCCCGTGTCCAGCCGCTTGGCAACGTACTGGATACCCGATCTACCAAGCCATCCAGCGCGGCGGAATCCCCAGCGACTTCGAGATCTCTAAACATTTCCAGTAAGTACGGTCTCCAACCAGACGCAGGTACGTCTCCCCTTCGCTAAACCTCGACCTCCTCCTCGCGCCCCGCCCCGCTTTCGCCATCGCCGTCCGGTTTCGGCAAGGCCGGCAGCGCCGCCTCGATAATGTCGAAGTCGAGCTTGCCGTCCCGCATCGTCACCTTCACCGCCCCACCCTTCACCAGCTTGCCGAACAGCAGCTCCTCGGCCAGCGGCTTCTTGATGTGCTCCTGAATCACCCGAGCCAACGGACGCGCGCCATACAGACGGTCGTAGCCGCGTTCGGCCAGCCATTCCTTCGCCGCCGACGACAGCTCGATCGTCACGTTCCGGTCGGCCAGTTGCGCTTCCAACTGCATCACGAACTTCTCGACCACCCGGCCGACGATCTCCGGCGTCAGGCCCGCAAACGTGATCGTCGCATCCAGCCGGTTGCGGAATTCCGGGGTGAACAGGCGCTTGATCGCGTCCTCGTCCTCACCCGTGCGGCCCTCCCGGCCGAAGCCGATCGCCTCCTTCGCCATGTCGGAGGCGCCCGCATTGGTCGTCATGATCAGGATGATGTTGCGGAAATCGACCGTCTTGCCGTTGTGGTCGGTCAGCTTGCCGTGGTCCATCACCTGCAGCAGGATGTTGAACAGGTCGGGATGCGCCTTCTCGATCTCGTCCAGCAGCAGCACAGCATGCGGGTGCTGGTCGATCGCGTCGGTCAGCAGACCGCCCTGGTCGAAGCCGACATAGCCCGGCGGAGCGCCGATCAGCCGTGAGATCGAGTGCCGCTCCATATACTCCGACATATCAAAACGGATCAGCTCGATGCCCATGGTGGAAGCCAACTGGCGCGCCACCTCGGTCTTGCCGACGCCGGTCGGGCCGCTGAACAGATAGTTGCCGATCGGCTTCTCCGGCTCGCGCAGCCCGGCCCGCGCCAGCTTGATCGCCGCGGCCAGCGCGTCGATCGCCTTGTCCTGGCCGAACACCATCGACTTCAGGTCGCGTTCCAGGTTGCGCAACGTCTCCTTGTCGTCGGCCGAGACGCTTTTCGGGGGAATGCGCGCGATCTTGGCGACGATCTCCTCCACGTCCCGCAGGGTCACCACCGTGCGCCGCTGGTCCACCGGCAGCAGCATGCGCGAGGCGCCAACCTCGTCGATGACGTCGATCGCCTTGTCCGGCAGCTTGCGGTCGTTGATGTATTTTGCCGACAGCTCCACCGCCGCCTTGATCGCCTCGTCGGTGTAGCGGACCTTGTGGTGCTTTTCGTAGTTCAGCTTCAGGCCGCGCAGGATCTTGATGCTGTCCTCGATCGAGGGTTCGTTCACGTCGATCTTCTGGAAGCGCCGGACCAGGGCGCGGTCCTTCTCGAAGTAGTTGCGGAATTCCTTATAGGTCGTGGACCCGATGCAGCGCAGGTTGCCCGAGGCCAAAGCCGGCTTCAGCAGGTTCGACGCATCCATCGCCCCGCCCGAGGTCGCGCCCGCGCCGATCACGGTATGAATTTCATCGATGAACAGGATCGCGCCCGGCAGGTTCTCCAGCTCGTTGACGACCGCCTTCAGGCGTTCCTCGAAATCACCGCGATAGCGGGTGCCGGCGAGCAAGGATCCCATGTCGAGGGCAAAAATGGTGGACTTCAGCAGCACCTCCGGCACGTCGCCTTCGACGATGCGCTTGGCCAGGCCTTCGGCGATGGCGGTCTTGCCGACGCCGGGATCGCCGACATACAGCGGATTGTTCTTGGTGCGCCGGCACAGGATCTGGATGGTGCGCTCGATTTCCAGGTCGCGGCCGATCAGCGGGTCGATCTTCCCCGCCATCGCCTTCTTGTTCAGGTTCACGCAGTAATTGGTCAACGCATCCTGGCTGCGCCGGGAAGGCTTTTCCTCCCGCTCCTGTTCGGGGTGGTTGCCGTCGCCGGGCTGCTGCGGGTTGCTGCCGGTGACCGGACGCTGGCTGGACCGCCCCGGCGCCTTGGCGATGCCGTGGCTGATGAAGTTCACCGCGTCGAGTCGGGTCATGTCCTGCAATTGCAGGAAATACACCGCGTGGCTTTCGCGCTCGCTGAACAGCGCGACCAGCACGTTGGCGCCGCTGACCTCATCGCGGCCGGAGGACTGCACGTGGATCGCAGCCCGCTGCACCACACGCTGGAAGCCGGCGGTGGGCTTCGGATCGCCGGGCCGGTCGGTCGCCAGGCCAGCCAGATCCTTGTCGAGGAATTCGCCGAGGTCGCTGCGCAGCTTGTCGAGATCGACTCCGCACGCCTTCAGCACCGTGGCGGCGTCGGTGTCCTCCGCGAGGCCAAGCAGAAGATGCTCCAAAGTTGCGTATTCGTGGCGCCGCTCGCTGGCCAGCGATAGCGCGCGATGCAGCGTCTGTTCCAGGTTACGTGAAAGCATGTCGTCGCCGCTCCTACGCGCTGTGGGCCCCAGAATGGCTCTTCATCCCAGGGACCTGGTCGATGTGCGGGCATCTTGCCCCGTCTGGCCGGCGCGGCGCGGTCCTTGAACCGCGAGACCGCCGCGCCGGTCCGTCATTCCTTCTCGATCGTGCATTGCAGAGGGTGCTGATTCTGCCGCGCCAGGTCCATGACCTGGGTCACCTTGGTTTCCGCAACCTCATACGTATAGACACCACAGACCCCGACCCCGCGGCGATGGACGTGCAGCATGATCCGCGTCGCCTCTTCCCGGTTCTTTTGGAAGAACCGCTCCAGGACATGCACGACGAATTCCATCGGCGTGTAATCGTCGTTCAGCATCAATACCTTGTACATCGCCGGCTTGCGCGTCTTCGGGCGCGCCTTGACGACCACTCCGGTGTTGGGGCCCTCCGTGCTGCCGCCCCCGCGCTTGTCGCTGTCGCTCATCGTTCGTTCGTACCCATTCGCCGCGTGGTTCCCGCGCCCGGTTCTGGCAGACCCAAATTCGCTCGGCACAGCGGTGCCGGCGTCACGAAGCATATCGGACCCGACCGGCCCGTTGAAAGAGCATTGCACACCGGTGAAGCGGTTTACCAGCGGCAGATGCAGATCGCCCGGCAGCGAGCCAAGCACTCACGGCAGAATTGTCAAGCGGCGGGCGCCGCGATTTCGGTCTCAAAAACCGGGCCCGCCGGGTGGCTTCAGCCTTTGCGCCAGCCGCCGATCGGATGCAATATGAATCCGGCCGGACGGGTCTGGCCTTCGGGCGGCTGGTTTGGGTCCCAGGCGTTGGCATCAAAACGGAACCCGTTCACCGCATCCGCCGCCCGCGAAACCACCCACAACAAGGGCGCAATCATCTCGTCCGGCTCCACCAGCCGCGGCATCGACCCGGCGGCAGACCGTCCCCGAACCTCGGCGGCCATGCCGGGTGTGTTGGCGCCGGCACCCGGATTAACGATATTGACCGTCACCCCGGTCCCTGCAAGCTCCTTGGCCCAGATTTCCGTCGACATCTCCAGCGCGGCCTTCGACGGGCCATAGGGGGAGCTGCCGGGTCGGTTCATCGTGTCGAGCTTGGTGGTCACGTTGACGATCCGGCCCCAGCCGCGGCCCAGCATCAGCGGCACGGCGCGACGCGCCATCTGGTCGGCGCCGACGAAATTGGTATCCATCACCGCCTGGATGATCGCGTCATCGACCTCCCAGAAACGCTGCGGCCGGTCGCGGCGGTAGCGGGCCGGGTCGATCGTGGTGAAGGTCAGGCCGGCGTTGTTGACCAGGATGGCGGGGTCGCCGAAGCGCGCGCGCGTCGCCGCGAAAACCCGATCGCATTCGGCCGGCTGGCGCAAATCAGCGAGCAGAGGCAGCAACCGAGGCGCCGGGTCGCCGGCGAGAGCCAGCAGATCCGGGATGTCGCCGGCGATGTGACCCACCGCGACCACCGGATGGCCCGCTCCCAGCAGGCCCAGAACCATGGCTCTGCCCAGCCCCCGCAAGCCGCCGGTGACGATCGCCGGTTCATCCGTCATGCTGCTTCCTCCCCGGCTGGTATGCCGCTGCCAACGCTAAGCAACATGGGGTACCCTGCCAACGAAAAAGGCCCGGACAAATGTCCGGGCCTTTGATCGAAGGGGCGAGACCACGCAGGGGGAGGAAACGCGCGGTCTCGCCCGGAACGCGAGCGGCAATCAGGCCGACTTCGCGAACTTCTCCACCGCCAGGGTCACACGGGCGGTAATCGGGGCCAGCGCCTGTTCGGTCAGCTTCATCGACGCATCGGTCAGCTTGCCGGACTCGCTCATGGTCTTCTCAAGGGCCGAACGGGCGAAGCTCGCCTGCAGGTCCATCGCGTCCTTCAGGGACTTCACCGAAGTCAACGCCTTGAAAGTGGACATGCTCTCCTCGAACGTCGCCTGGGCGGTCGCCGCCACATGCTTCGAAAGGTCCTGCACACCGGCCGCCCAGATCTGGCCGGACTTCACGAAGGCCTCCATATTGCCTTGGCCAAACGCGACGAATTCTTCTGCGGTTTTCATAGCTTTTTCCATTCCTTGCTTGACCGACACCTGCGTCGTCTCGAATCCGGCGGTCGCTTTCGCCACGCCGTCCTTCAGGCTTGACACAGCGGCGTCGATGCCTTTGGTGACCGGGGCGGCAATTTCTTCGGCCGTCGCCTCGATCGTCTTCGGTTTCACACTCATTGACCTCACTCCGATGACGGGCAAATTCGGTTTTTGACCGGTTCGTGAGATACCGACTTGCCCGAGGGAACCAATTCTTTGCTGCACCGCAGCATGAAGCCGATATAGGCGGGCCTCTCGCGGTCCGCAACCGTAAAATGGTGCACTGCACAAAAAAACTTCGGAGCCGGCCGGCCGGGCTCGCCGGATTACGCGAATATCACCGCGTAACCTGTTCACACTTTTCGCTTTTCCCGCCAAATTCAACTGGACAGACGGTCCTACGGTCCCATAGAAGGGGCGCGACGGCTTCATGAGGCAGGGCAATGGCGCATGAAAGGACACCGCGACGCGGACCCCTGTTCCGGTGGTTCAGTTCCGTGCTGGTCCTGCTGATCGTCTCGGTTGCCGCGGCAAGGGCACAGGTGGGGTCCGCCCGCTACAGTTCGATCGTGATCGACGCCGACAGCGGCAATGTTCTGGAGGCGATCAATCCTGACGCGCCACGCCATCCGGCCAGCCTGACCAAGCTGATGACGCTCTACATGACGTTCGAGGCGTTGCGCGACCGTCGCATCAGCCGCGAACAGCGCGTCCCGGTTTCCGCCTGGGCCGCCTCGATGGAGCCGTCCAAGCTTGGCCTGATGCCAGCCACACGGATCACCGTACAGGAAGCGATCCTCGGGCTGGTCACGAAATCCGCGAATGACGCGGCCTGCGCCCTGGGCGAATTGCTGGGCGGCAGCGAGGACCGCTTCGCCCAGATGATGACCCTGCGGGCCCGGGCCCTCGGTATGAGCCATACCACCTTCATCAACGCCTCCGGCCTGCCCGACCCCGACCAGTGGACCACGGCGCGCGACCTGGCGATCCTGGGCCGGCGGCTGATCGCCGACTTTCCGGCCGATTACCGCTATTTCTCCACCCCCAGCTTCGTGTTCCAGCGCCGGGTGATCTTCAATCACGACAACATGCTGCGCTCCTACCCCGGGGCCGACGGCATGAAGACCGGCTATACGGAAGCCTCGGGCCACAATCTGGTCACGAGTGCCACGCGCGGCGGCGTCCGCCTGATCGGGGTTGTCCTGGGCGCGGGATCGAATGGGGAGCGGGACCTGCATATGGCCGCGCTGCTCAACCAGGGGTTCCAGGAGATGGACGTGGCGGTCGAACGCCACCCGACGGCGAGCGCCAGCCGTGGCGGCCTGATTTCGGCGGCCCATGCCGCGCCGGCCGAAACCCCGCCAGTGGCATCGGCCAGGCCGCGGCCGAGCGCGCTGTCCTGGGCCATCCAGGTCGGCAGCTACCCGACGGAACGAACCGCGCGTGAGGCGGCGGCCGCCGCGCGCCGGGCCGCCGATGCCGGCGAGGCGCGGATCGAGGCCGCGGTGATCAACCACAAAACGACCTGGCGGGCCCAGGTAACCGGGCTGACCGCGGCCGACGCGCAGACCACCTGCTCTGCCCTGACGCGCCGGAAGCTGCCGTGCCTGGTGATCCATCCGGCCGGGGGCCAGTTGGCCAGTCGTTAGCAGCGTTTTGCCGGGACGGGACTGGCCCCATGGATGGGCTTCAGGATTACGATGCGGCAGGGGGGAAAGCTCTCCCCCTCCCCTTGTGTGGGGGTTGGGGGAGGGGGCGGTCGGAGATATCTTGAGGCGTTGGCGCTTCTCCTGGCGGAGCCCCCTCCCCCCAACCCCCTCCCTCAAGGGGAGGGGGAGTCACGCAAGCTGCTGGCGCCCCGAGACGGGTCAGCCTGACACTACGGGCCGATCGTAGCGTTGCACCCCTGACGCGGTTGCCACCAGCGCACATTCGGCCATGCCGATGAACAACCCGCTCTCCACCACGCCGATGGTCTGGGCCAACGCGCGTTCGCTTTCCGCCGGATCCGGCAGCGGCCCGAAGCGGCAGTCGAGAATGAAATTGCCGCCATCGGTCCGGTACGGCTTGCCATCGGCCCCCACCCGCAGCACCGGATTCCCGCCCAGCGCCGCGACCCGAACCGCGGTCGTCTCCCACCCGAACGTGACGACTTCGACCGGGATCGGCACCGAGACGCCAAGTTGGTCAACCAGCTTGGTCTCATCGGCGACGATGACCAGCCGAGCGCTGGCCGCGGCGACGATTTTCTCGCGCAGCAGGGCGCCGCCCAGGCCCTTGACCAGCCCCAGCGATCCGCGGGCGATTTCGTCGGCGCCATCGATCGTCAGATCGACCCGGGTATGCTGGCTGAAATCGGTCAGGGTGATCCCCCCGGCCCGCGCCTGGTCGGCGCTGCGTTCCGATGTCGGGATGGCGACGATTCGCAAACCCGCCCGCACCCGGCGGATCAGGGCGGCGATCGCGAAGGCCGCGGTGCTGCCGGTGCCGAGGCCCACCACCATGCCGTCCTGGACCAGCGCCGCCGCCGTTTCGGCGGCTTCCTGTTTCTGTTTGTCGCGATCGATCATGCCCGTACCGCCTTGAAAACGCGCAGCCAATTGCCGGCGCAGACTTTTGCCACCTCGTCCGCCGTCAACCCGCGTTCGCGCAGGGCGGCGGCAATCTCCGGATGGCGTGAAAAATCGGGCATTTCGGTGCGCGCGACCCCGGCCGGCAGGTCCGTGCCGATGCCGACGTGGTCGATGCCGACCGCGTCGATCGCCCGGAATAGATGCCGGATCAGGCCGGGCACTTTCTCCCGCACCAAAGTGGACAGCCAGGCGCCGATGATGCCGCCGCTGTCCACCACCATGCGCGCGTAGGCCGGACTGATGAAGCGGGGATGGTCGCCATCGGGATGACCCGGCTCCTTCAGGTTGGCATGGGTGCACAGGAACGGCCGGGTCGCGACCGCGGCGACGCCTTTCACCGTGTCCTCGGAGCAGTGGGAGACATCGACGATGATGCCCAGCCGGTTCATCCGCCGCACCGCCTCGGCGCCGAATTGGGTCAGGCCGCCATGCACCGGTGGCGCGGTCTGCACGTCGCCGGTTTCGTTCACCAGGATATGCGTCAACTGGATGCTGCGCACGCCACGGTCCGCCAGCCGGTCCAGCCGGTCGAGGTCGCCTTCGAGGAAGTCGCAGCCCTCCACCGCCAGGACCAGAGCGGGGTCGTCTGCGCGGATGTCGTCCGGCTCGCGGGCGATGCGCATGCCGGTGGCTTCGAAGCTGGCGAGGTACGCTTCGACCGCGGCCAGGCACTCGCCGGGATCCTGGTCGCGGAATTTCTCCAGGTGGCCGGTCGCCGGGTTGCGCCGGATCATCGGGATGTCGCCGATCGCGGCGACGACGGCCGCGGCGACTCCGGCGGGGCGCATGGTCGCGAGCACGGTCCGGTCCACGTCGCCGGTCCGGCGCGGTCGGCCCGCATGGGTATGCATGTCGATGATCATGCGGGCTTTCTACCCCGCTCCGCGCCACTCTGCCATGCCCAAGCGCACCGATCGCAACGCCGGCCTTGCGCAGAGGCGGCCGGTTGCGCATCTTGGCGGGATTGCAAGGCATTTGAGGGCTGCGGAGTACAAGATATGGACGGCGGATCCGATGCGAGACGCATCACCCTTCACGCCCCCGAGGATTTCGTCGGCATGCGGGAAGCCGGACGACTGGCCGCCGAGACGCTCGACATGATCCACCCGCATGTCCGCCCTGGCGTTTCGACAGGGCTGCTTGACAAATTGTGCCACGAGTTCATCCTGGACCACAACGCGATCCCGGCGCCGCTGAACTACCGGGGCTTTCCCAAGTCGATCTGCACCTCGATCAACCATGTCGTCTGCCACGGCATCCCCGGCGAGCGGCGGCTGGAGAACGGCGATGTGCTGAACATCGACGTGACGGTGATCCTGAATGGCTGGCACGGCGATTGTTCGCGCATGTATGCCGCCGGCATGCCCTCCACCCGGGCCCGCAACCTGCTGGACATTACCTATGAAGCGCTGCTGCGCGGGATCGCGGTGGTGAAGCCGGGCAAGACTCTGGGCGATGTCGGGTACGCGATCCAGACCTTCGTGGAGGGCCATCGCTTCAGTGTGGTCCGCGATTTCTGCGGCCACGGCATCGGCCGGCGGTTCCACGAACCGCCGAACGTGCTGCATTACGGCAAGCCGGGGGACGGGCCGGTGTTGCGGCCGGGCATGTTCTTCACGATCGAACCGATGGTGAACGCGGGCCGTCCCGAGGTGAAGGTGCTGGACGACGGCTGGACCGCGGTCACCCGCGACCGCAGCCTGTCAGCCCAGTTCGAGCATATGATCGGCGTAACCGAGACCGGGCACGAGATTTTCACCTTGTCGCCCAAGGGGATCGACAAGCCGCCGTTCCTGGTGGGCTGAGGTCGTCGCCGCGGGCCCGGAACCCGCGCTGCACGCATGGGCGCTTGGCCAGCCATGTATTTTCTTATGGCAGCGAACCATGGATGGCCGGCGCTGTCATTTTGATCGTCAAATGACGCAGATTTTTGTCAATTCACAGCTCTGCCTGGCGGTGATTGCAGTGCCGTCGGCGGGCCGATCAATCCCGGCACCCCTTTTTGTCTGTCTTTCAAAAGCCGGTTCGGGCCATGCTCAGATCTCACACGTTGACTGAAAGGAAGAATAACACGGTGATCACGGGTGCGCCGGGAGACCGGCAAAAGAAGAGGGTGAAAGGCCCTTACGATGAAAGATAGAGCCAGTCACAAACGCTGAAGTGTTCACGGGGATTGATGAACACCGCTTTTTCCAAGGGTGGAGGTCCGGGCCGGAATCGAACCGGCATCCGCGGATTTGCAGTCCGATGCATCACCACTCTGCCACCGGACCCCCGGGTCGCAGGCGCGCGCTATATCAGACGCGCGGCCGGCGCGGTCAAGCCCGTGCGGGCGCGTTTGCGCGGAACTCTGCTTTGCGTGGCGCCCACCCGGCGGCTATAAGCCGCGGCACCCCTGCATGAGACTGACCCGCAATGGCCGACGACCTGTTTGCCGACGCCCGCAACAATATGGTGGACAGCCAGGTCCGCCCCAACAAGGTGACCGATCCGCGCATCCTGTCCAGCATGCGCCG
>Ga0302157_10005603_pt1 | contig 13250 bp, 8 predicted proteins | sample I_Bog_N3_3_FD_193502 | JGI IMG/M metagenome (GOLD analysis project Ga0302157, IMG submission 193502) | Peat permafrost microbial communities from Stordalen Mire near Abisko, Sweden - I_Bog_N3_3 | ecosystem: Environmental > Terrestrial > Soil > Wetlands > Peat | place: Sweden: Abisko, Stordalen...
AAGAGAGCGGCCCCTTGCGCACAGCGACGGCTGGCCGCTCTCTTACGTTCGCGGCTCGGTGCTAGCGGCGGGAATCAGCGGACTACAGAAGATGCGAAACCGGTCTAAGACCTCGCAGGGCGGGTTGTCCGCGACGGCTCCCGGGTTCGGGGCTGTCCGCAAGGCCCGCCCTACAAGGCGAATCAGTTCGCCTGTTCCTTCAGTTCACGAATCCAGACGTTGCGGTAGCGCACCGGCTGGCCATGGTCTTGCAGCAGGAGCGGCATCTGTGCCGGGTGCGCCTTGTACGGCGGCCGTTTCAGCCAGTCGGTGGGACCGGTCAGCGTCACGTGATCCTGCACAAGCACGCCGTTGTAAATCACGGTGACAGTCGCGGGCTTCTGCAATTCGCCGCTCGCGCTGAAGCTCGGTCCGTGCCAGATGATGTCGTAACTCTGCCATTTGCCCGGCGCCAGACTGGCGTTCACCTGGGGCGGGTACTGGCAATAGACCGAACCCGCCATCCCGTCGGGATAGGTCTTGTTGTAGAACGACTCCAAGACTTGGATTTCGTAGCGCGACATCAGGTAGACGCCGCTGTTGCCGGGTTCCTGATCGGTGCCCTTCGGCGGATCCGGTGATTGCCATTCCACATGGATCTGCGCGTCGCCGAAGGCTTGATTCGTGATGATGTCCCCGGAACCGGGAGCGGCTTCAAAGTAGCCGTTGCCCAGCTTCCAGCTCAGCGGCTTCCCGCTGCTCTGTTTCCACGCCGACAGGTCCTTGCCATCGAACAGAACCACCGCATCGGACGGAGCGGTCCCCGCTCTGTCCGGCGTGCTCGCCGTCGCGGGTATGACTTTTGCTGGTTGCGGCCGGTTGTGATCCCCGGGTTTCCAATGGATCTCAGGAACAGCCGCGCCGCAAACGGCAGCCAGCACTGCCGCGAGCCAAAGCAGTCTTGTTTGTGTTTTCATTCCGAAACGGATTTTATCATGCCTCAACCTCCAAAGCGCTCGCCGCAGACACGCCGCGGGCGGCGCGTTCAGGGGACCGCCAATTGAGTTAGACTGTGCGTGCATGAAACTTTTTTCTGGCTTGTTACTCTTGAGCGGCGCGCTGCTCGTTCCGGCCTTTGGGCAGAAGGCCGCCAGTCCTTTTGCGGGGCGCTGGGACATCACCGTCACTACGCCGAAGGACAGCTATCCAGGATGGATGGAACTCATCGAGGCTGGCGGCACGCCACAGGTGCGCGTGCAGCCGCGCGGCGGGAGCGTTTACCCGATCAAAGGCGTGAAGCAGACGGGCGCGAAGCTCATCCTGACGCTGCAGGCCGGTGCCAATGGCAATCCGGACACGACCTGGGAACTGGCCTCTGCTGGCGGCCGGCTCACCGGCGAACTGAAGAGCGGCGACAAGGTGCAAGGCAAAGTCGCCGGAGTCCGCGCGCCGGCAATGAAGCGCGCGGAGCCCAAAGCCTGGACTCAGCCCGAGCCCATCTTCAACGGCAAGGACCTTACGGGCTGGAAGCCGGACGATCCGGCGAAGAACGCCTGGGTCGCCAAGGACGGGATGCTGGTCAACGAAAAGAGCGGCGCAAACCTGATGTCGACTCGTAAGTTCGAGGACTTCAAGTTGCACATTGAGTATAACTGTCCGAAGGGTGGAAACAGCGGCGTTTACCTGCGCGGCCGCTACGAGATTCAGGTGGAATACGAGTTGACTCCCGAAGACACGCTGCACGAGATGGGCGCCATCTACGGCTTCGTCGCGCCGAGCGTGCAGTTGCCTCCGAAGCCCGGCGAGTGGGAGAGCTTCGACGTGACTCTGGTCGGGCGTATGTTGACCGTCATGCGCAATGGCGTGAAGACCATCGATAACCAGGAGATTCCCGGCATCACTGGCGGCGCTCTCGACAGCCACGAGGCCGAGCCCGGCCCGATCTACATCCAGGGCGACCACACCGGCGACATGAAGTTCCGCAACATCACGATCTCAGTGCCGAAGAAGTAGGCCTATTTCCGTGGCTCGGCCGGCTGCGCCTTGGGCTCTTCCCAAGCGCCCGGCGGCGCCTGCCGCAAAGCATCGTCCCAAGCTGCCTTCAACACGCTGTCGTTAGGTTCCATGCGCAGCGCCTCGTGCAACTGCTGCAAGCCGCTCTTCCACTCGCCGAGCCGGAGCAGGGCGACCGCGTAGTTGACGCGTATGCCGACATGGGTGGGATCCAGCTCGAGCGCCTGACTGTACTTCTCCGCCGCTCCGCGCAGATCGCCAGCCTTCTCAAGCTCCATGCCCTCGACGTTGATGCGCGTCGCGTTAAGCTGGTTCTGGCTTGTGAGGTCCCTCTCACGGAGCACTTCCACCAAACGCTCTTTCACCTTCTGTGCCCGCTCGCTCTGTCCATCCTGACGCAGCGCCGCGAGCAGGCCGGTCAGCGTTGTCTGATCATGGTCGTCCAGGCTGTAGGCCTTCTCCAGGTGCTGAATCGCCAGCTTCACCTGGCCCTGGTGCAGGTACTCGGCGCCCAGGCGCGTACGCGCGATGGGATCCTCCGGCTTAAGCGCCACCGCACGCTGGAACGCAGCCAGGGCGCCCGCGTCATGCAACGTCCTCCGCGCCTGTCCCAGATCGGACCACGCTTCGGAGAAGTTCGGCTCCAGCTTCACGGCGAGACTCAACTCCGCGGCGGCCTTCTCCACGTCGCTCTGGTCGGTGAACACCTTGGCGCGCAAATAATGCGCCCGCGCGAGTTCCGGTGTCGTCCGCAGCGTGGCGATAGCGCGGTCGAGGTGCTCCGCCGCCGTGGTAAGTTCCTCCATTTGCGCCAGCACCATGCCGAGATTCAAATGCGCCTGCGCCATGGACGGCGCGAGCTGCAACGCCCGCTCGAACTCGGCGCGCGCCGGAAGCAGGGCATTCTGGTCGCTGAACGCCTCGCCCAGGGCATTGTGCGCCTCGGCCGAGTCCGGCAGCAGACGCACGGCCGCAGTGAGGGGCTCAACAGCATCCGCCGGGCGGTCGTCTTCGTTCAGCAGTTCGCCCAACAGCAGTTGCGCCCGGCCGTCATTTGGATTGGCGCGAATCGCGTCGGCCAGCACACGCACCGCCTGCTCCCGCGCGCCTTGCGCGAGCAGCCGCCGCGCAGCCTGCACGCTCGCGCCGGACGCAGGCTTGGGCTGTGCCAGCAATGCGCCCGCGCAAACAAGCAACGCCAGCAATAGGCAGAGGCTGTTGGGGAGACCCCTGTGGTGGGGCGGACCCTTATGGTGGGGCGGACCCCCAGGTCCGCGGGCGACCCCCAGGTCGCCCAGAGCTCGTTCGGTTCGGTCGCAGACAGGCCGGCCAGGGGGCCGGCCGCGGACCTGGGGGTCCGCCCCACTTAGCGCGCGGATTCGCACCATCGCTTTTGCCATCATGCGAACTTCTGGGTCCGGGTGATCCCGATTCCTTCCGTGATACGCACCAGATGATCCGCAGCTACTCCAGCGAACTTTTCAACCAGCCCGAGCGGCCACCGGATTTCGAGATCTACCGTGGTCGAAGCCCCGAGGCCGAAGTGCAAGCGCCGGTCGTTCACCGAAAGGTAAGACGACTGTCCGAGCACTTCCTGCGCCTGCACCTTCCCGCCATAACGCGCGGTCACTCGCGCGCCTATCGCGCTGCGGTTCGACTTCACGCCCGTCAGTTGCACTTTGATCCAATGATGCCCGCCGCTCACGTCGTTTCGCAGCAGCGAAGGCGGCTCGTTCTGATTGACGATCAGGATATCCACGTCGCCGTCGTTGTCGAAATCCCCGAAGGCGCACCCACGGCTGGAGTGCGGCGCTTCGACTCCGGGGCCGGCTCCGCCGATCAGTTCCTCGAAGCGCCCGTTGCCCAGGTTGCGGAAGACCACGCGAGGCGTCTTGTAGGGCAGCGTCGGCAACTGCTTTTCCGCCTCCGGGTAGATGCTGCCGGTGACCCAGAACAGGTCCGGGTTTCCGTCGTTGTCCAGGTCGGCGATGCCTGTGCCCCAGCTCACGAAACGCGTCTCGACGCCGAGCCCCGACTCTAACGTCACGTCGCGAAAATTGCCCTTGCCGTCGTTAACGTAGAGCACCGGCGTGTCCTCGCAGAAGTGCGTCTTGAAGATGTGCAGGTTCCCGTCGAGCCTGTAGTCGCCGATACCCAGTCCCATGCCCGCCTGCAGCATGCCGTCATCGCTCAGCGAGACGCCGTTGTCCAAACCCTGCTCCGTGAAGGTGCCGTCGTGATTGTTGTGAAACAGCAGGCTCGGAGTGGAGTCGCAGGCCACGTAGATGTCCGGCCAGCCGTCGTTGTCGAAGTCCGCGGCGGCGACAGTCAGTCCGTATCCTGGGTCGGCCTTCGAGATGCCCGCCTTATCGGTGACGTCGGTGAACGTGCCGTCGCCGTTGTTGTGATACAGGCTGTGGTAGCTGTGCGCGAGTCCGCGCGGCCCGCAATTCACCAGCACGCCTTTGTAATTGCAGCTCCCGCTCTCGCCTGTCCGCGGCACCGTCTTGTAATCGAAGGCGACGTAGTTCGACATAAACAGGTCGAGCCGGCCGTCGCGGTCGTAATCCACCCAGGTGCAGCCCGAGCCCCAACGCGGCTTGGCGTTCAGCAGCCCTGCGTCCTTCGTGACGTCCGTGAACGTGCCGTCGCCATTGTTGCGGAACAGGATGTTCTGGCCCCAGCCCGTGATGAAGAGGTCTTCGTGCCCGTCGTTGTTGTAGTCGCCGACAGTCACACCATAGAAGTACCCCGTGCGCCACAGGCCCGCCGCTTTCGTGACGTCGGAGAACGTTCCATTGCGGTTGTTCTTGTAGAGACGGATGGAGGCGTCCGCCGGCGGGTCGCCATAGCGCGAGCCCGTGAGAACGAGGATATCCAGCCAGCCGTCGTTGTCGTAGTCGAACAGCGCACAGCCGCAACTCATCGTTTCGATGATGTAATCGCAGCGGTCGGCATGGCCCGCCACCACGCTTTCTTTGAGGCCTGCCTGTTTCGCGACATCGGTGAACTTCGCGAGGAAAGGCAGGCCCGACGGTTTGCCGCGCGGCGCCGCGCGCACGCCGCGCGTGGCCATGCCTTGGCCGAACGCTCGTGCGGCGGGCAAGGCCAGCAGATTGAAGAGAAAGCGTCTTGTCAGGGAAACCATCGTGGAGGCCGCAACTAGCTGCAATCAGTATACTGAACACTCCTGAGTGAGACAGACAGGTGGGACCATCGCGTAGCGTGGTCTGTCGATAGGGTAGGCAGTCTTTTGGGTGGGCCAGCACGACAGACGACGCAAGCGATGGTCCCACAAAGCACAAGAGCCGTGAGAGCGGTTGCCCGCCCTCACGGCTCTGCTACGGTCTTGGAATTGCCTGCGGTCTAGCGGGCGGCTTTGCGCTTGCCCGGCCATTCGCGACGGCTGCCCGCGGCTGCCCGGGGCTGGAACTTCGAGTTGCGTCCACCGTTGAAAGGCTTCGAATCCGAGCGGCGAGTCTCGCTGTACGGCATGACGACCACTTTCTGCCGGTTTTCTCCGGACAGTGTCTCCGCCATCAGACGGTCGGTCGTGGACCGGATCTCGCGCTGGGCCGGAGCTTCCATGGCCGGAAGCGGCTGGCGCGTGAGTTGAATGTTGAGCGTACGCTCGATCCGGCGGATCTCGTGGCGTTCCGCGCGCGTGCTGAAGGTGGAGGCGGTTCCGCGCATTCCGGCGCGCGCCGTGCGGCCGACGCGGTGGAGGAAGTCCTCCGGCGCCTGCGGCAGGTCGAAGTTGACCACGTGGCTGATGCCCTGGACGTCAATGCCGCGAGCGGCGACGTCGGTGGCGACCAGGACGCGGTAGTGGCCTTCCTTGAAGCCCTTCATGGCTTCGTTGCGCTGGTTCTGCGTGCGGTCTCCGTGGATCCGCGCCGCTTTGGTTCCAGCCATGGAGGTGCTTGGCCAGCCGCTCCGTGCCGTGCTTGGTGCGCGCGAAGATCAGGAACGAGCCCTTGTTCTCCTTGAGCATCGACTGCAGCAGTGCGACCTTCTCGGTTTGCTCCACCTCATAGACGTTGAGGTCGATGTTGTCGGCGACCTTGGTTGTCGCGCCCATCGCGACCCGCACCGGATTCTTCAGGTACGTGTTGATCAGGGTCTTGACCGAGTTCTCGATTGTGGCGGAGAAGAACAGAGTCTGCCGGGATTCCGGCATGTCTTTCAGAATGGTCTTGATGGAGGGCAGGAAGCCCATGTCCAACATGCGGTCGGCCTCGTCCATCACGAGGGTCTTGATGCCGGAGAGTTTGATCAGCTTGCGGTCGAGGAAGTCGACCAGCCGCCCTGGCGTGGCCACCACGATGCTGGCGCCGCCGCGGATGGCCCGCAGTTGCCGGGTTTCGTTCATGCCGCCGCAAACCACCACGGCTTGCAGACCGGTGCTGCCCTGGAGCTTCGCGAAGGTCTCATGGATCTGCATGGCGAGCTCGCGAGTGGGCGTCAGAATCAAGGCGCGAACTGCCCCATATACGGAGGCTTGAATCGCCGCATCCAGCCGGGCTTTGTCGCTGGAGAGCGATTCTAAAATCGGGACCACGAAAGCAAGTGTCTTGCCTGTCCCGGTTTGAGCTGTAGCAATCACGTCTCGGCCTTCGAGCGCCGGAGGAATTGCTTCGGATTGCACAGGCGTCGGCTTAACAAAACCGGCGCGGGAAAGGTTGCTCTTCAACACAGGTGAGAGCTTAAAGTCAGAAAAGTTGTTCATTCAGTTGTTTGGGCAGTAGGATCAGCCGAACCGGCTGAACTAAACAGGCGGGACAGACGAGCCAACTTGCACTTATTATGATAGCGCACTTTTCTGTCTGGCACTTGACGTGCTATCAAATTGGGCTCTATCTCAGCAGCAACGCAAACTCCGGCGTGTGGTGGGGCGGACGCCCACGTCCGCGGCCGACGCCCACGTCGGCCTCCTTTCGGACTAGTTAGTCCCCGAAGCCGGACCTGGGGGTCCGGCGCGGACGTGGGCGTCCGCCCCACCATGAATGCGCGCCACCTGTGGCATAACGCAAGAACGCCCGGCTTTTCAACCGGGCGCCCTCGCTCTTACGGATGGTTTGAGTGAACGATCAGTCCCCGAACGAGCCGATCTCTTCCTTCTTTTCGGCTGGCTTCGCGGCCGGTTGAATGCCGCTGTTCGACCCACCGATCTGGACCAGATTTGACTCAGGCTCGTTCAGGACGTGCTTCTTATAGAGCGCTGCCATCTTGGCGTTTTCCGCATCCTGAACCAGCTTCTGTTTCTCGTCGCGGGCGCGGAACTTCTCTTCCCGTGCGGTCTTGGCGATGCCCAGCTTGTCCAGGTCGTGCTGGATTTCCGTGGTGATGATCTCTTCCCGCAGCGCCAGGTGGTGCTCGGCGGAGTTCAACTTGACCGACTTGCCGCCGGCGAAGATCTCGTGCCGGCCGTGCTCGTCGTACCACTTCGTGAGCGTGGCGGTCATGTGCATCTTCTCGACGATGTTCCGCCAGCCGACGCCGGTGTTGTAAGCGCAGAAGCTGATCTCGCCTTCCTGCGTCGCGTACGGGATGATGCACTGTTCAGTGCGGCGGAAGTCGTAGTTGAACAGATCCTGGAACCACATGCCCGCGATGAACAGGAAGTTCCAGCGGTCCTTGCGCCGCTGCTCGATATCGGTCAGCGTGCGGTCGCCCCCTACGCTACCGTACTTGCGGCCCGTTGCGCCGAAGGTCTTGTCGAATTTCTGCAGCAGGTCGCTCAGCTTGAAGTGCGTCGGCGCTTTGAATGGGTTGTAGTTGCGCATCAACGCCAGAGCCATGCCCGTGACGGTCCAGAACTTGCCGCGGGCGGCGTCGTTCACGCGCTGGATGTCGAGCGCGAGACGGTCGCCGTTCAGGAACGCGGTCACCGGGACGGCTTCCTTCGTTTCCTTGTCGCACATGACGGCCATGCCCACGCCGCAGTTCGGGTGGCAGCCGCAGCTCAGCGCGCCCCAATCGGCCTGCGGGCCATGCACCAGGTCGGCCCAGTCGGAGAACGTGCTCATGAACGAAATCGGATACCAGTCGCGGACCGGTTCGCCCAGGCCAGTCTGGTTCTTCACGTCGTGCGCGAGATTGGCCAGCGTGTAGCGCTGTGCCGCGCGGCGTTCCGGCGTCACGGCCTCGTCGCGGCCCGTGAACGAAACCGGCTGGAAGCTCAGGAAGCTGATCTTCCTGGGATTGTCGAGCGCGAACTGGACGATGCGGCCGACCTGCTCGTTGTTGATGCCGTTGATCAGCGTGATGACGGGCACGATGTCGACGCCCGCGGAGTGCAGGTTCTCGATCGCGCGCAGCTTCACGTCGAACAGGTTGCCCACGGCGCGGTGCGAGTTCGCGGCATTGCCGATTCCATCGAACTGGAGGTAGGCATAGCGCAAACCGGCCTCGGCGGCCTGGCGGGCGAATTCCTTGCTCTTGGCAAACTCGATGCCGTTCGTCGCAGCCTGGACCGAGTTGTAGCCGACCTTCTTGCAGTACCGGACCGCGTCCAGGAAGTACGGCGAAAGCGTCGGCTCGCCGCCCGAAAACTGCACCGACATCTGCCGGCGCGGCTTGATCTTCAAGGCGTTGTCGAGCATCGTCTGGATGTCTTCCCAGCTCAATTCATGGACGAAACCAACCTGGTTGGCGTCCATGAAGCACGGGTCGCACATCATGTTGCAGCGGTTCGTAAGGTCGATGGTCAGCACCGAGCCGCGGCCGTGCGTGATGGTCGAGGAACCGTGGTGATGCAGGTCCTTGTCGTTGTGGGCGCGAATGTCGCGGCCGGGGAAGACCTCTTCCAGGTGCTTGAAAAATGCCGGATCGATCGACATCACGTCCTCGAAATGGCCGTGAATCGGACAATCCTTCGTCATCAGGATCTTGCCGTCCCGCTCGATGATCTGGGCCTTGATTTCACCCGGACGATCGGTCACCAGGACGCTGACATCCTTTTTGCCGTCAATCACTTGCTGCCGGACTTCCGGAACGCACTTAGGGCACAGGGAATCCGTCGTACGGGGCCAGCCGAGCTTCGGCTTCATCTTCTCGTACGATTTCAGGAGGGGTTTGTCAGACCACTTGGGGGTGAATCCGGGATTCGGACTGATCTGGTTCAGCGTGTCAAAGACCTGCCAAACGGCGTTTGCCGCGACCGAGGCGGCCTTTTCCACGTACTTGATCGGTTTATGCATGATCGTTAAACGACTCCTCGCAATTGTTTGCGGACGAATTGCCCTACGCTCTAAATGTTAGGCAACTCGGGACAAATCGACCAGGATCTCCAGCCGAACGGCGAGGATTCATGCCCGATTGGCGAATTGAGGCAGCGAACGGGAGACGCTGCCGGCCCACTGTGGCGTAGTAGCATGATTTGCATGGAGATAGCGGCGGCGCGCGAGGTTCCCTCGCAGCGCCGGTTCGTCGAACTCGCTCACGAGTGCGGCTTTGCCCTCGCCGGCGTCGCACCCGCTCGCCCGCTGGAAGAGTTCGCCTTTTATCAACAATGGGTTGCGGACGGAATGGCCGGCCCGATGGGCTACCTGACCGACCACCGGATGGAGATTCGCTCGGATCCTCGCCAGTTGCTGGAGTCGGCCCGAAGCGTGCTCTGCCTGGGGATGCTCTACAACACCGTCGAGACGTTCACCCCGGATGAGGAGAATTGTGCGCCCGTACCCCAGCACAGAACCGCGAATGACAGAGAGCGGCCAACGTACAGAACATCCACCGCTCCCTCACGGTCGTGGCTCAGTTCCGGGTCGGAGCCGCGACCGCGCCCTGGGAACGCCGATCTCCAGATCGGCACTGATTGGCGCGTGAGCGGCAACGTTTGGGGAGACTTTCGACGGAGCGATGGCATTGCCGAGTTTGCCGCGGATCCTGCCGCACCAGCGCCAGCATTCGGCATCGTCTCCCGCTACGCCTGGGGCTCCAGCGACTATCACGATGTCCTGCGTGCCGCCCTGGAGACTCTAGCAGCCAGGCTGCGGGAGTATTGGGGTGACTTCGAGTACCGGGTCTGCGTCGACACCGCGCCACTTCTCGAACGTGGCTATGCCCGCGCCGCGGGATTAGGCTGGATAGGACGGAACACGTGCCTCATCAACGAGCCCGCCGGCTCGTGGTTCCTCCTGGGGGAAATCCTGATTTCTGTTGAACTTCCGGCCGGTTCTCCGCCGCTGGACCGGTGCGGTTCCTGCACACGCTGCATCGATGCCTGCCCGACGCAGGCGCTCGTCCCGGTCGCGGGAGCCACCGGGCCGGAATGGCAACTCGACGCCCGCCTCTGCATCTCGACCCTGACCATCGAGCAGAAGGGCGCGACGCCCGAAGCAACCCGTCCTGGCACAGGGCATCACGTGTTCGGGTGCGACATTTGCCAGGACGTGTGCCCGTGGAACCGCCGCTCGCCCGTCACGGACGAGCCCGCGTTCCAGCCGCTGAATGCCCGCCTGGACCTGGCGGAAATGGCCGGTCTCACCCGCGCGGACTTTCGGGTACGATTCCGGTCCACGCCCGTTTGGCGTAGCAAGTTTGAGGGCTTCCTGCGAAACGTCGCGACGGTGATGGGGAACTCGGGCGATCCGCGCTATGTCAAGCCTTTGCGAACGCTGGCCCAGTCCAGCGGCCCGGGAGTCGCCGCGCACGCGCAGTGGGCGCTCGCGCAGTTAGAACGGCAGGAGCGAGCCATCGAGCCTACCCTGAAAGAGCAGGAATGAACATCTCTGGTGAGCCGATGGAAGAGAACGCCGGCGGCGCTGTCGCGCGGGATTTGGCAGCGCCGATTCTCATGGATGAGCGCGCGGGCGCTTCGAAGCCGTCCGGAATGATCCATTTCTCATGGCTGGCGCTCTTGCTGCTCGCCTTCGCTCCGCTGGCCGCTGCGGCGCCCGGCCGGGCGGCCCACCAGTTTTCCGATCCGCTCGTACAGAAGGGCTTCGATCACTTCTACAACGTCGAGTACCCGGAATCGATCGCCATCTTCAGGCAGGCTGTGGAAGCCGCGCCGAACGATCCTAGCCGCTACAATCACCTGGCGGAAGCCGTGCTGTTCGGCATGATGCACCGCGTCGGCGCGCTGGAAAGCCAGATGGTGACGGGCGGCAATTCCTTCTTGCGGTTGCCGAAGATGGAGCCCACCTCCGAGGAGGAGGCGCTGTTCGCCAATTCCATCCAGAAAGTGATGGAGCTGACCGGCCAGGCGCTCCGGAAGAACCCCAACAACGTGGACGCGCTCTACGAGCAGGGTGTCGCCATCGGCTTCCGCTCCACCTACGACTACATGGTGAAGAAAGCCTGGCTGGACTCGTTGCGCGAGGCAACCGCCGCGCGCAAGCTGCACAACCGCGTGGTCGAACTCGATCCGTCGCGCGTTGACGCCCGCATGATGCAGGGCCTGCACGACTATCTGATCGGTTCCTTGCCGCTGGTTTACAAGATGCTCGGGTTCCTGGCCGGCTTTCATGGCGACAAGGAACTGGGGATGCGCACGCTGAAACTGGTCGCTGAGAAGGGCGTCTACAACAAGGTCGACGCGGAGATTCTGCTCGGCGTCATTTACCGCCGGGAACGGCGTCCGTGGGAGGTCATCCCCACGCTTGAAAGCCTGCATGCCCGCTACCCGCGCAACTTCCTGGTGCTGTTCGAGCTGTCGCAGATGTACGCCGACATGGGAGACCGGGCCAAGGCGCTTGCCCCGCTCGACCAGATTGAACAGTTGAAGCAGACCGGCGCGCCCGGCTTCCGGACGCTGCCCGAAGCGCGTATTCAATTCGCCCGGGGCAATCTGCTGTTCTGGTACAAGGACTTCGACGGCGCCATCCGCGAATTGGAGCAGGCGACGGCGCACGCGGAGGTGCTGGACCCCAACTCGGGACCGTCGGCGTGGCTCCGGCTGGGGCAATGCTACGACATCAAAGGACGCCGGGCCAACGCGATTCGCTGCTACCAACGAGCGGTCGCCTTCACGCCCGCAAGCGATCCGGCCAAGGAAGCCAGGAAGTATATCGACTCGGCCTTCAGCCTGCAGCAGATGAAGGAGATCCAGCGCGCGACGAAACTCCAGAGGCCCTGATGCGCAAAGGATAGAGCGGCTTCCGGAACCTCTCAGAGCGGTCTTGCATCTCTGTGAACCGTAGCCCGTTCGCGCGTACCCACAGCCAGCACAGAACCGCGAATGAAAAGAGCGGTCATCTCTCGCGCCTGCGACGAGCCTTTTCTTCTCAACTAGAGACGGCATTTTCCCTGAAGACCGTGCATCTGGAGGAAGGCCGCAATGGCCGCTCTTTTCATTCGCGGTTCTGTGCTACGGACACGCAGGACCACCGCTAACTGGCAGTGAGACGTTCTGTGATGGTCTGCTCCTATCCAATGAAACAGCTCAGCGATGCGATTCCGTGCAGAGCCAGAGGAAGGCTTCGAGAATCCGCGCCCTTTGGATATCATTCACGGAAAGCACGTGGTGCAGTCCTCCGGGACGAGCCTGGAACGCCGTGTTGCCTTTGTCATCCACACTCACAACCCCCGCTTCCGAAGCTGTGAGATAGCCGTCGTCCGGGCGCACGGCATACAGCGCGGCCGTCAGATCCCACGTTTCGCGGTCGTACGGCATCTTCATGTACAGGCGATAAGCATCGGCGACCGGATTCGTGCCGGGGGCGCCGAAATCGCGGACGATGCTGGCCGCCGGGTATTTGATGGTGCGTCCCACCTCGAAGCCGCTCCAGTAGAGCGGTGTCGGCCATTCGCGGGCCAGCTCTTGCGCGGCGGGCACGTCGGTTTTGACGTTGTACTCGGCGCCGCTGCCTGCGAAGTCACCAGCCATAAGGACCAGTCGGCTCACCTTCTTCGCGATCAGATCGCGCCCGCCCGGTGATTCGAGCAGGTGCGCCAGGTTCGTGCTGAAGCCGACCTGGACGATGACGACGCTGCCATCGGCCTCGGCGGACAGCACACGGCGCAAGAGCGCGACGGCATCCTCCGTACGATCGCTGTAGCCATAGTGGCCTGCTTCGATGGTCTTCTTGAGGTAGCCGTCGTCTTTCGTCTGCCCGTTCGCAACGACACCGATGGGAATGCCTGGATGCCCGTAAAACCGGTTGATCGCCGAGGCCAGACGAGGCGCCCACGGGTTGTCTTTGGTGATGGTGACGGCCGCCAGACGAATGTCTCCCCGGCTCGCGAAGCTGTGGAGCATGGCCAGCGCCAGGCAGTCATCGACGTCATTGCCGATGTCCGTGTCGAAAATC
>Ga0302157_10005604_pt1 | contig 13249 bp, 9 predicted proteins | sample I_Bog_N3_3_FD_193502 | JGI IMG/M metagenome (GOLD analysis project Ga0302157, IMG submission 193502) | Peat permafrost microbial communities from Stordalen Mire near Abisko, Sweden - I_Bog_N3_3 | ecosystem: Environmental > Terrestrial > Soil > Wetlands > Peat | place: Sweden: Abisko, Stordalen...
GACGGCGTGGTGTTGGTCACAGACAACGGCGGGACCTCGTGGGCCGACGGGATAGCCCCTCCGATCACCAGTTCGATCACCGGGGTGAGTTGTGGCTCGGCAGCTTCGTGCGTCGCCGTCACCGGAAATGGAGCTGTCTTCGCCTCTACGAACGGCGGGTCCACTTGGACCACTGGCACGGTCGAAACAGATTCACCACCATCTTTGGACGCGGTCACCTGCACGTCGGCTACGGACTGTGTGGCGGTTGGAAATTCAGTCAACGGGACCCTTGCCGTCATTGCCACCACCGATGGCACGGACTGGCTCAACCAAAGCGTTCCGGACACCACCGGGACACTGCTGAGCGTCTCGTGCGCATCGGCGACGGTCTGCGATGCCGTGGGTGGTCCCAACATCCTGTCCCTCGGCGACAACGCCTGGTTCAGCCAGCAGGTGCCCTCGGGGGCCTCGGATCTCACCGGGGTATCCTGCCCTTCCGTCGACCTCTGTTACGCCGTCGGCCTCGACGACTCCGGCGGCAGCGTGATCGCGGCTGGAGGCGCAACTCCCGGGCCCGCCATCACCACCACCGTTCTGCCACAGGCCGTGGTGGGCTCCAACTACTCCAGCGACCTCGCCGCCACCCGGGGAACCTCGCCATACACGTGGTCGATTGCCAACGGATCGCTGCCGGACGGGCTCAGCCTCGATCCCACAACGGGGGCTATCACCGGTATCCCGACGGCATCCGGCAACGACTCCTTTCGCGTCGAGGTGACCGACTCGGAGTCGCCTCCCCGGACCAACACCGCTTCGGTCGAGCTGGACGTGGCTGAGACCCCCACCATCACCACCGCTGACTTCACCCCCTCCACGGTCACGGCGGGTCAGAGCGTCACCTATACCGCCACGGTGAGCGCCCACACCGGAACGCCGACCGGCGCCGTCAACTTCGCGGCGGGGAGCATCCCCCTCTGCACGGCCACACTGGTCAATGGGACTGGATCGTGCGCAACAACCGCCACTCCAGTTGGCTCGAACCCCGTGGTGGGCTACTACACCGGGGATACATCGCACACGGGATCCCAGTCGGAGATCACCACGATCACGGTCGTTCAGAGCCCCGCCTTCACCATCGCCCATCCTCCAGATACCGCCGCCATTGGCCAGCCGTACGACTACACCTTTGCTGCCCTGGGCTACCCGGCGGCAACCTTCTCCCTGATCGGGGCTCCGGCCTGGCTGTCGATCGACGCCATCACCGGCGCAACTTCGGGCGCGCCGCCAGGGGATGCGACCTCCTTCTCCTACACGGTCCAGGCCTCGAACCCGCTCGGTTCGGTCACCGCCGGTCCGTTCATCGTCACGATCAGCCGCGGGTCGCTGGTCGCGCCGGTAGTTGGGATGGCCGCCACGCCCGACGGTGGCGGCTACTGGTTGGTCGACTCCGCCGGTGGCGTATCCCCGCACGGCGACGCCCTCTCCTACGGTTCGATGGCCGGTCAGCCCCTCAACTCCCCGATCGCACACATTGTCTCCACGCCCGACGGCAAGGGCTACTGGCTGGTGGCCGGCGACGGAGGCATCTTCTCCTTCGGTGATGCCGGCTTCTTCGGCTCCATGGGTGGCAAGCCACTCAACGCTCCGGTCGTCGATCTTGCACCCACCGCCGACGGCAATGGTTACTGGTTGGTGGCCTCCGATGGCGGCATCTTCGCCTTCGGTGATGCCGCCTTCCACGGGTCGATGGGAGGAAGCCCACTCAACCAACCGGTGGTCGGTATCGCTCCCGACTCCACGACCGGGGGTTACTGGCTGGTGGCCTCGGATGGTGGCATCTTCGCCTTCGACAGCCCGTTCCTGGGCTCGGCCGGAAACCTGAACCTCAACCAGCCGGTCAATGGGATGACCGTCGCTCCTGACAACCTCGGGTACTGGTTCGTCGCCAGCGACGGTGGCGTCTTCGCCTATGGCGACGCCACCTTCCACGGGTCGGCCGGTGGACTCACCCTGAATGCACCCATTGTGGGGATGACCGTCGACAGCGCCACCGGGGGTTATTGGCTGGTGGGATCGGACGGTGGCGTCTTCTCCTACGGGACTCCGTTCTACGGGTCTGACTGAGGGACTCGTACCGGGCCGATCAGCGTGCCGACCGATCCGCCAATCTCGAGAGGGCGTCGGTGGCCCGGTCGGCTGCCCGGCTGACGACGGGACGTATCGCTTCGGCACCGGCCCCAACCAGACGCTCAGCCAACGGCTCGACCTGACTGACCACCGTCCCCAACGCCGAACCGGCCTGGTGTGCCGTATGTGGGGCGGAGGCACCCGGGTCGTGGACCGCAGTCCACGCCGCCTCACCTGCCTGCTTCAGATTTCCGGGGAGCGTGGACGGTAGCCGGTGGGCCACGTTCGATCCAGAAGCGACCAGTTGCTGCAGGGTGTCGGTGTCGATGCGATCCGCCAGGGTAGAGCTACCCTCCTGGGCGACATGGGTCAACGCGGCCTTCGACTGCCGGACCGCATTGTGCACCCGGTCGTTGTCGACGGCCCGCTCGAGCGCGAGCACCGCCCCCGCTCCTGGGAGGCGACGTCCGGCGGAGGTTGCCTTTCCAGAGTTGGATCCCACGACGACGAGGCCAACCAGCAGGCCCACGTTCTTCAGGAGATGCGTCTTCTGGTGGTCCCGGATGTCAGGATCAGACTCCTCCCAAAACCGGAGCCGGATCACCGTTGTCGGTACGACTGAGACGACGAGCGCCAGTGAGGCCAACCGTCTGAATTTGTCGGTCAACAGCAGCACCCCGCCGCCGATCTGTACCGCGGCGCTCACCCGTCCACACACGTTGGCTTCGGCTCCCCCGGATGCATCAGGCGGACCATCGGAGGTACCCCCTGACACGCGGAGGCCATGCACCCCTTCCACCACGAAGGCCGCCGCCACCAGGGGTCGGGCGACTCGTCGGACCCGCGCCATCGTCATAGGCTCCCGTCTTCCGAGGGCTGTACTCGGCGCGTCCGGGTCTGGTGGTCGGTCACACGTTCCGGTCGGTACGGGTCACCACGTTCCCGCGGTCGTCTTGGACCACCGTGCGGTGGCCGCGGAAGCTGGAACCGAGGAGCCCGATCAGCGAGAAAACGGCACCCACAGCGCCGACCACCATCAGGATGATGCCGACCGTATGGATATTGAACCCGTGCTGCTCCGTGTTGGTCGTCACCGCGAAGTCCAACACCGCGCCTACGGCAAAAGCGATGATGCTTGCCACCAGTCCGCTGGCCATGGTTCCATCCACCCTTTCGTCGAGGTACAGGCAAGGAGATACCCACATCGACAGAACGGCAACCGTCGCCGGCGTCCGGCGCAGTGTCCCGGGCAGCCCCGGTCCGGAAGCTACGTCGGTCAGCCCGCCCCGGTCGCCGGTACGTAGGTGATGGTGGTCGGCACGTCACCGTCGGCGACCGTTACCGAAGCAGCCGTGGGCGCGGTACCGGCCACTCCGTCGGTGAGGACCAGCTGGGCCTTTCCGGTTCCGGAACTCACCATCCGGGGCGTGAAGAGGAACCCCCACAGCGGATCCACCGTCGGGTGGTAGCCCTCTCGCCGAAGCTGGAAGACCAGACCGGCCGCCTCCGGCCACCGGTCGGCGTTGCCGATCACCACATGGACGTCGGCGCCGGGGGTGGCCGCCAGGTGGGTGGTGGCGAAGGAGGCCAGCTGACCGATCTCCGGATCGCCGGCCGAGGCCAGTGACCCGGTACCGGGTGCCCACTGCCAGGCCACCACCAGTGCCGGCACCACCAGCACGACCGCCAGCACCCAGGCGCCGACCTGATGCCACACCGGGCGGGTGGTCGGGCGGGCATGGCGCGGCGCCCGCTCGAGGGTGCCGGCCTGGCGCCGACCGATCACTCGGCCGAGCTCGCCGATGGCCAGGTCGCCCACCGCCACCAGCCCCGGAATCGGCAGCAGGGCCATCCAGTAGGTGAGGTAGCCGGCCACCGGACCGACGATCCGCTCGGCGGAGATCACTGCCACCACCAGGCCACCCAACGTCGTCACCCCCAATCCGACGGCGAACCAGCGTCGCCGGAGGGCGCCCCACACCACGGTGGCCAGCGACAACCCGGCCCAGACCACCACCGTGGCCTCCCTTCCGATGGCGGCGGTGGTCACCACGGCGTTGGCGGTGGGATTGCCCCACGGCACCGAGGTCGTGGCATTGGCCACCATCGACCAGGCGTCGGCCAGCGAGTGGGTGTGCCCAACCGATGCCGGCGTCGGGGAAGTGAAGAAGTGCCACAACGCCCACAGGTTGCCGGGGTGCCCGGTCAATTGCTGGTGCACCGGGGGAATCCACAGCAGGATCACCCCCACCACCCCCACCGCCCCCAGCACCCACCTGGTGGTCTGGCGATGCTGGGCGCGGGCCTCCGCCAACCGGGACCCTCCGAGGTGGACCCGACGAGCCGGCGTCCGGTCATCGACGGCGGCCAATGCCTGCGCCGCCTCCCGCCGGGACCGGGCCACCGCCTGGACGACCCAGCCGATCACGGCCACCACCGCCAGGAACCCGATCAGGGGCAACGTGCCCACGTCGGTCTGCACCACATAGGTCCCCACCACCGCCAACCACACCACCGACAGCCCGGAGCCCGAGACGGCGGCCGCCGTCAGCACCATGGACAGGAGGACCGCCGAGGCCTCCACGGTCGGATTCCAGAAGTACTCGAAGAAGTTGAGCCCCAAGGCCAGCACGGCGATGCTCACCACTGCCACCGACCAGCGGGCCGACCACTCACCGGCGAACCTTCTGACCACCCCCACCGCTCCCACCAGGCAGAGCCCGTTGATCAGGAGGGCCCCGGCGGTGAGGGCCCGGGGATCGCTGCCCGAGAACCGGTAGAGCGGGGCGATCAGGTAGAAGAGTGCCGGGCCCGGGTGACTCCATCCGTAGCGCGAGTAGGGGCCCAGCACGGCTTGGAGATGGGTGGCGTCGATGACCCGGAGGCCGAGGACCGCCTCGTCGCCGTAGAAGAAGAACGGCCGGCCGAAGGTGGTCATCACCTTGATGACGCCGACGGCGACGGCCACCGCCATGGCCACCACACTGAGCGGCCAGGTCCGGAGCCGTTCCCACCCGGTGACCGGCTCCGGGGCGGTGGAAGGCGCGGGGGCGCCCTCTCGCACTGAAGGTGGCGAGGCGAACCACTGGCCGGTGGCCCGGGGGGCGGCCGGACCCGGCGGCGTCGCCATTGGTCAGGCCCGCTTTACCGGCGCCATGCGGAGCAGGAGCTTCTTTCGACCGACGCTGGCGAACACGACCTCGGCTTCGGCGTCGTCCCCCTCGCCCCCGGTGGACACCACGTCGCCTTCACCCCACAGCCCGTGGACCACCCGGTCGCCGGGTTCGAGGCCCAAGAGCTCGGCCCCCGACGAGGCCCCTCGGCGGGGACCATCGTCGCCGGTCACCGCCCCGGCCACCCCGCGCCCGAAGACACTCCGCCCCGGCGTTCCCCCGCCGTCGTCGGCGGACCGGGACCCGGCCGGCCGTCCCCCGCCGGCACCCCAGCGGTCGCGTCCACCGGACTGGCTCCCGACGTCCCGCAGCAGGTCGGCCGGTAGCTCGGTCAGGAACCGGCTGGGGATGTTGGATGACAGGTTCCCGAAGATCATGCGGCTCCAGGCGTGGGAGACGTAGAGGAACCGCTCGGCCCGGGTGATCCCCACGTAACAGAGCCGACGCTCCTCCTCCAGCTCCACCGGGTCGCCCAGTGATCGGAAGTGGGGAAAGATCCCATCCTCCATCCCCACCAGAAACACGGCTGGGAACTCCAGCCCCTTGGCGATGTGCATGGTCATCAGCGACACCTGGGTGCCGTCGCCGCCCACCTCGTCGGAGCCGGCGATCAGGGCGGTCACCTCCAGAAACTCGGCCAGGGTCCGGTACTCCGAGGCGTTGCCGGCCAGCTCGTCGACGTTCTCCACCCGGCCCAGCGCCTCGATGCTCCCCTCCGCCAGCAGCTCGGTCCGGTAACCGGTGCGATCGAGGATGGCCACCACCAACTCACCGGGGCCGAGGGTGCCGGCCACCGGCTGATCGCCCGGGTCGTCCGGGTCGGGCTCGGTGCGGTTGCCGGGGGTGAGCGCGTCCCCGTCGTCGTCGGCCAGGGCGGGGACCGCCATCTGCGACCGCAGGTCGTCGAGCAGGTCGCTGAGCTGTTCGAGGGCCTTGCCGGCCTTGCCACTCACCCCGGCCTCGGTGGCCCGGGCCACGGCTTCTCCGAAGGAGGCGCCCTGCTGGTGGGCCCAGAGGGCCAGCCGGTTGACCGAGGTGTCGCCGACCCCGCGCTTGGGGACGTTGACCATCCGCCGCCAGCTGATCTCGTCGTCGGGATTGACCAGCACCCGCAGGTAGGCCAGGACGTCCTTGACCTCCCGGCGGTCATAGAACTTGGTGCCTCCCACCACCTTGTAGGGCACCTCGGCGTGGACCATCGACTCCTCCAGCGCCCGGCTCTGGGCGTTGGTCCGGTAGAAGACGGCCACGTCCCCCCAGGCCAGTCCCTCCTCGCCGTGGAGCCGCCCGATCTCCGTCGCTACCCAGGCGGCCTCGTCGTACTCATCCTCCGCCCGATAGCGGGTGATGAGCTGACCGTCCCCCTGGTCGGTCCAGAGGGTTTTGGGCTTTCGCGAGACGTTGTTGGCGATCACCGCGTTGGCGGCATCGAGGATGGTCTGGGTGGAGCGGAAGTTCTGGTCGAGGGTGATGACGGTGGCGTCGGGAAACGCCTGCTCGAACTCGAGGATGTTGGTGATGTCCGCCCCCCGGAACCGGTAGACCGACTGGTCGCTGTCCCCCACCACCACGATGTTCCGGTGCTGGTCGGCCAGCAGGGTGGCCAGGGCGTTCTGGACGGCGTTGGTGTCCTGAAACTCGTCGATCAACACGTGGGTGAACCGTTGCCGGTAGTGCTCGAGGACGTCGGGGTGCTGGCGGAAGAGGCGGACCGTGTTGAGGAGGAGGTCGTCGAAATCCATAGCGTTGGCCGCCACCATCCGCTGTTGGTAGAGGTCGAAGACGTCGGCGATCCGACGGTCGAAGATGGTGTCCGCCGTCTGCCGGAACTCACGAGGACCCTGCTGTCGGGACTTGGCCTGGCTGATCTGCCCGAGGATCGAGCGGGGGGGCAACCGCTTGGTGTCGATGTCCAGCTCTTTGCAGACGATCTCCACCAGGCGTCGGGCGTCGGCGTCGTCGTAGATGGTGAACGAGCCCTTGTAGCCCAGTCGGTCGCCGTGGGCCCGCAGGATCCGCACCCCGGCGGAGTGGAAGGTGGAGACCCACATCCGTTCGGCCCGGGGTCCTACCAACTCGGCCACCCGGTGCCGCATCTCGTCGGCCGCCTTGTTGGTGAAGGTGATGGCCAGAACCTGCCAGGGGGCGGCATCGCCGGTGGCGATGAGGTGGGCGATCCGCCGGGTCAGCACCCGGGTCTTCCCCGACCCCGCCCCCGCCACGATGAGCAGCGGGCCGCCGCGGTGCTCCACCGCCGCCCGCTGGGCGGGTGTCAGCCCCTCCACCAGTCCATCGGCGTCGACCACCGGATCGGCCCGCCACCCGGCGTCGGCCCGAACGTTCCGGGCGGAGGGGCCTCCGGCGTCGAAGAGGGTCCCCGGGGCCCCGTCCGTCACGCCTACTCCCACTCGATGGTGCCGGGCGGCTTGGACGTGATGTCCAGAGCCACTCGGTTGACACCCTCCACCTCGTTGATGATCCGGGAGGAGAGTCGTTCCAGGACGTCGTAGGGCAGGCGCGCCCAGTCGGCGGTCATGGCGTCATCGCTGGTGACCGCTCGGATCACGATGGGGTAGGCGTAGGTCCGGCCGTCACCCATCACCCCGACGGTGCGGACGGCGGGCAGCACCGCGAAGCTCTGCCACAGCTCACGATAGAGACCGGCCCGTCGGACTTCCTCCACCACGATGGCATCGGCCGCCCGAAGGACCTCGGCGCGCTCCCGGGTCACTTCGCCGACGATCCGGACGGCCAGACCCGGACCCGGGAACGGCTGGCGCCACACGATGTCGTGCGGGAGGCCGAGCTCCTCGCCGACCGCCCGGACCTCGTCCTTGAACAGCAGGCGGAGCGGCTCGACCAGATCGAAAGCCAGGTCGTCGGGGAGCCCGCCCACGTTGTGGTGGGACTTGATCTTGGCGGCGCTGTCGGAGCCCGACTCGATGACGTCGGGGTAGAGCGTCCCTTGCACCAGGTAGCCCACCGGGTCATCGGCATCGGCCACCAGGTCGCGTGCCACTTCTTCGAAGACCCGGATGAACAGCTCCCCGATGATCTTCCGCTTGGCTTCGGGATCGGTCACCCCGGCCAAGGCATCGAAGAACCGGTCGGCCGCCTTCACATGGACCAGGTCCACATGGAACTGGCCCCTGAAGGTCTCCTCCACCTGGGCTCCCTCCGAAGCCCGCATCAGACCGGTGTCCACGAAGACGCAGGTCAGTTGATCGCCGATGGCCTTGTGGACGAGGGCGGCGGCCACCGCCGAGTCGACCCCGCCCGACAGGGCGCACAGTACCCGGGCGTCACCGACTTGAGCCTGGACCTTGGCCACCTGGGCCTCGATGATCGAGGTGTGGGTCCACGAGGGCGCCGCCCCACAGATGTCGTAGAGGAAGCGCTCGAGCAGATCGGTGCCCCGCTCGGTGTGCACCACTTCAGGGTGGAACTGCACTCCGTAGATCCGGCGATCGGGATCGTGAAAGGCGGCCACCGGGGCGTCCGGGCATTCGGCGGTGGGCTCGAACCCCTCGGGTACCACCGTGATGGCGTCACCGTGGCTCATCCAGACCTCGGCATTGGCCGGCCAGTCCACAAAGATCGGCGATCGACCGGTGAGGGTGAGCGGCGTGCGTCCGTACTCACCACGACCGGTCTTGGCGACCTCACCGCCCAGCTGCTGGGCGACCAGTTGGGCGCCGTAACAGATGCCCAGGATGGGAATGCCGGTGTCGTAGATAGCCGGATCGATCAGCGGAGCCGGGACATCGTTGACCGACTTCGGGCCCCCGGACAGGATGATCCCCTGCGGCCGCCTGGCCACCAGTTCAGCAGCGGTCAGCGTATGGGGGACGATCTCCGAATAGACGTGCGCCTCCCGGACCCGCCGGGCGATCAGCTGGGCGTACTGAGCGCCGAAGTCGACGACCAGGACCGGGCCGTCGACGAGCGTCTCGACGGCGCCGGGGGTGGATGGGCTCAATGGCCCATGCCGACGCCCTGCGAGCGCTGTAGGTCCTTACCCTCCGTCTGCAGGGCCGGGGCCACCATCACTTCGGCCTTCTGGAACTCCTTGACCGTCTGGTACCCGCAGGTGGCCATGGCCGTGCTGAGGGCGCCGAACAGGTTCATCCGACCGTCGTTCTCGTGGGCGGGGCCGAGCAGGATCTCCCGAAGGGTGCCCCGGGTGGTGGTCTTCACCCGGGCGCCGCGAGGGAGCGTCGGATGGAAGGTGGCCATACCCCAGTGGTAGCCGCGGGCCGGAGCTTCGACGGCCGACGACAGCGGCGAGCCGAGCATCACGGCGTCGGCTCCGCAGGCGATGGCCTTGGCGATGTCGCCGCCCTTGGACATGCCGCCGTCGGCGATGACGTGGCAGTAGACGCCGGTCTCGTCGAGGTGGCGCATCCGGGCACCGGCCACGTCGGCGATGGCGGTGGCCTGGGGGACGCCGATGCCCAGCACGCCTCGGGTGGTGCAGGCGTTACCGGGACCGACGCCGACCAGCACACCGACGGCTCCGGTCCGCATCAGGTGAAGGCCGGCCTGGTAGGAGGCGCAGCCCCCCACGATGACCGGAATCTCGAACTCGCGGATGAACCGCTTGAGGTTGAGAGGTTCGGCCGTCTTTGAGACATGCTCGGCCGAGACCACCGTCCCCTGGATCACCAACAGGTCGAGCTCAGCGGCCAGCACGGCGGCCGCGAACGACTCGGTCTTCTGCGGGGTGACCGAGGCGGCGGTGGTCACACCAGCCGCCTTCATCTCGCGGATCCGCTCGGTGACCAACTCCATCTTCACCGGCTCGGCGTACATCTGCTGCATCCGGCTGGTTGCCTTCTCGGCCGGCAGCTCGCGGATCTCGTCGAAGAGCCCGGTGGGATCCTCGTAGCGGGTCCAGAGGCCCTCGAGGTTGAGAACCCCGAGCCCACCGAGTCGACCGATCTCGATGGCGGTCGCCGGGCTGACCACGCCGTCCATGGCCGAGGCCAGCAGCGGCAGTTCGAAGCGGTAGGCGTCGATCTCCCAGCTGATGTCCACATCCTCAGGGTCCCGGGTCCTGCGGCTCGGAACGATGGCGATGTCGTCGAACCCGTAGGCCCTCCGACCCGACTTGAAGATGCCGATCTCTAGCTCAGCCACTCTGTGTCCTCCGGCCCATGGGTGGAACTGCTGGATGACCGATGAGCATGCCCGACCACCTGCCGCTCGATCTTGTGCCTAGGTTACTGCCTGGCGAGGGGGGCTCAGGCGACGGGTGGCGGGCGATCGGAGGGCCCCGGGAGGCCTAGGGCGACGCAGAGCAGTTCGGTCAGGACCCGGGCCGTGGCCCCCCAGATGATCTCCCCGGCCGCCTCGAAGAACCAGACCGGGAACTCGCTCCCCACCTGGCCGTCCGCCCCCGGTCGGCCGTCGATCGACCACCACTCCTCGCGGAAGATCCGGTCCTCCAGCAGGTCGGCCAGGGCCACGTCGAACACCCGGTCCACCTCGTCGGGGCCGCGGACCAACGTTGGGCGGTCGGCCAGGGTGGCCACCACCGGGGTCATCAGGGTGTTCGACGACACGGTGGGCATGGCCGTCAGGTGGCCCACCAGGGTGACCGCTGACGGGTCGAGCCCGACCTCCTCGCCGGCCTCCCGGAGGGCGGCGGTGTCGGCGTCCTCTCCCGGCTCGAGACGCCCTCCGGGGAACGCCACCTCGCCCCGGTGCGACCGCAGGTGGGCCGACCGCACGGTGAGCACCACCCGGGCCTCGCCGTCGTCCTCGAAGAGCGCCACCAGTACCGCCGAGGGCCGGCCGGCCGGGTCGACGCCGGAGACCGATCGGATGAACTCGGTCATCCGCCGATCGGTGCCGGGGGCGTTTCCGGACCGGGCCCGTTCGGTGACCGCTTCGACCACCTGGGCCACGGTGACGTGCTGCCGCGCCGACTCGGGGAGGTTGGCCCAGGGTGGCGGACCACCCGGGCGGCTGCCGGGCGGACGGGTGATGACCTGCAGCCCGGGGCGGTAGACGGACGATTGGGGGTTGGAAGCGTCTGGCCGGGACCGTTCGTCGAGCGATGGTGGCGGGTCGGCTGGCACGGATGTCGAGACTACGACCGATCGAACGACGACCCGCCGGTGGCCGCAGCTGCCCCGGAGCGAGGTCGCCCCAAGTCCACCACCACCATGTCGGCCCCAGCCATGCGGGCCCTCTTCCCCCGGACTGACGGGCTGCACCATCAGGGCACTTCGAGAGAGGGCGGGCTGCAGCGCTCGCGCCGGCAATTATCTGGTCGACGCGGTCCCCATGAACTCGGCCCGTAACCGGCGGTCAAGGGCTGGGGTGAGGCGGCGGGCGTCGAGCATTTGGGGACACCTGGCGGACCTCGGGGGTTGACCCGTCTCCGGACGAGTGACATCATTTGTGGTGTCACGATGATCGGTCGAGATGGAGCCCGAGGTTGAGGAGTGGTTGGATTCGCTGCCCCCTGTCCTGTTCGCGGTGGTGGCATCGCGAGTCGACTACCTGGCCGATGTCGGTACCTCCATTCGGATGCCCCGGTCGCGCGCACTCGGAGATGGCCACTTCGAACTCCGGTTCGACCTTGGCCGTCTCGCCCAGCGAATCACGTGCTTCTTCCCTGGCGAGGGTCGGATCGTCCTCTTGACGGTCTTTCGGAAACAACGGCAGAACGAGCGTGCCGAGGTAGCTCGGGCACGTCTGGCCATGAGGGTCCGCGTCGAACAGGCCCATACCGCTGACGAGGAGGACGAATGACGAGGACGAGCTGGACCGCTCTGAAGAACCAGAAGGTCGACACCATGACGGCGGAAGAGCGAGTCGAATACGACCGCGCCTACGCCGAAGCTCGCCTCGCCGCGGAGGTCGGACAGCGCATTCACGACGCCCGAGAAGCCGCCGGACTCAGCCAGCGAGAGCTCGCACGCCGCATGGGTACCAGTCAGGCCGCGATCGACCGGCTCGAGTCGGGTGGAGTTGGGGCCACGATCACCACCCTCCAGCGGGTCGCCTCTGCACTCGGACTCGAGGTCAGCGTCGAGCTCAAGCCGACTGCCTGATCGCCGAGCCGGCGGTCGGGGGCAGGTCCTTTTCAGTCGGTGGGCTCGGCTCTGAGCACCGAGATCACCTGTCCACACCGACTGCAGTAGACAACCTCCACCGACAGAGGAAACGGATCTGGCGAGGTCGGAGGGATCTTGATTAAGCGATATCGCAACACCTGTTCAAGGTCAGCCGAGCAGCCGGCACATCGCGGAAAGTTCGACACCTCGAACGTAGCTATGGCGGCCTCCTCCATTCCGCTGTCTTCATAGCCCGATAGAACTTGCATCACTGTCTGGCGCACCCGTGGAAGCTCCACGCCGAGATCTTTGAGCACTCGAGCACCAACGCCCTCACCTTCCCTTTCCAGTCCGAGTAGCAAGTGCTCCGTTCCGATGTAGGAGTGACCAAGCTGAAGTGCCTCTCTGAGAGACAGCTCGAAGACCACTTTCATGCGGGGCGTGAACGGAGCACTTCCAATTGACTGGCCGATGGTGCGACCGATGATCTCCTCGATTCGCCGTCGTGCTCCGTCAAGGGTGACGCCAAGTTCCCCCAATGCACGAGCTGCGATGCCATCCTGCTCCTCGATTAGGCCAAGAAGCAGTTGTTCCGTTCCGATGTGGTCGTGACCAAGCAGGCGGGCCTCCTCTTGCGCGAGGATCAGCACCCGGCGGCCCCTGTCTGTCAGACGCTCAAACACAGGCCGAAGGCTACCGGGCGAGGTATCCGCCCCGCTCCCGGCGTTCGGGGATAGGTCGCCATCCCCTGGCACAATGTTTGAGTGGCCAACGTGCAGAGCTTCTCGCTGTCGGCGACGGATAGGGCGATCGGGGCCGGGACCGGATCGAAGGCACATCGGAGATTCCTGGATTTTGTTGTTGACGGCCAGCCGCTCTACCCGGCGACGCACAACTACG
>Ga0302157_10005607_pt1 | contig 13245 bp, 9 predicted proteins | sample I_Bog_N3_3_FD_193502 | JGI IMG/M metagenome (GOLD analysis project Ga0302157, IMG submission 193502) | Peat permafrost microbial communities from Stordalen Mire near Abisko, Sweden - I_Bog_N3_3 | ecosystem: Environmental > Terrestrial > Soil > Wetlands > Peat | place: Sweden: Abisko, Stordalen...
GGTCCGGACGTCGGTGGCCATGCCCACGGTGCCGACCCGGTCCCCGACCTCGAGATGCGAGCCGGGCTCGGTACCTTCGCCGCTCCCCGGGGCGGCGGTGGCGGCGGCCAGGGCAGTGGTCTCCAGGGCGGCCAGCTCGACATCGGGCTCGAAGACGCCGGCCGATGGACTGACGATCACCCGTTCGGAGGTGTAGAGATGCTCGCCCTGGTGGGTGGGGGAGGCGGCGTTCCAGGTTTCGGGGCCGGCCAGGGCGTCCATCAGCTTGTCGAGGTCGGCAGGGACCGCCACCGCCACCGCCCGGACATCGGGAATGGTGCGGCGGATGAGACCGGTGAGCACGCCCCCAGGGCCCAGTTCCACGATGGCGCTGGCTCCCCTCCCCCCCAGTGCCTCCAGGGTCTGTCGCCAACGCACCGGACTGCACAGTTGGGCGGAGAGCAGGCCGGGCCACTCAGCGGGGTCGGTGTGCTCACGGGCATCGACGTTGGCGAACACCGGGACGTCGGGGGACCGGAATTCGACCTCGGAGAGCGTCTTCCGGAGGCGAGCCCGGGCCGGCAGCATCAGCTGTGTGTGGAACGCCCCCGAGACCGGGATCGGGAGCACCTTTCGAGCACCCAGCTCCTTGGCCCGCACGCCACCGGCGGCGACGCCCTGGGCGGTGCCGGCGATGATCACCTGACCGGGAGCGTTGTAGTTGGCCACCCAGACCTCGTCCTCCGCCCGTTGGCAGGCGGCTTCGGCGTCGTCGTCGCTGATGCCGATGAGGGCGGCCATGGTGCCGGGGTGCTCGTCGGCGGCCGACTGCATGGCATCGCCGCGATCGAGGACCAGGCGCATCCCGTCGGCGAAGGAGATGGCACCGGAGGCGACCAGGGCGCTGTACTCGCCCAGGCTGTGACCGGCACAGGCGGCCGGAAAGAGGCCGAGCCGCTCGACGGCGTCCAGGACCACCAGGCTCAGGACGAAGGTGGAGAGCTGGGCATTGGCCGTCCGGGTGAGCTCCTCCATGGGAGCATCGAGGAGGAGGGCGGCCAGGTCGCGGCCGGCGAGCTCGGAAGCCTCGGTGGCTACCTCCCACGAGGGGTGCTCGACCCAGGCGCGCCCCATGCCGGACCGCTGCGACCCCTGCCCGGGGAAGGTAAAGGCCAACACCTGGGGTCTCCTCTCGAGCGCGTTCGAATGTTTTGACCTCGGCGAAGGGCCAAGTGTTACACGGGGCTGGGAATTCCGTTACTTACCGAGGGGTCATGGAGTGGCTGATGCCCGATCCATCAGCCGTCGGACTGGCATCTGGGATCTGGCATCTGGGATCTGGGCGACGGGCACCGAGTGCCCTCCCTCTCGAATCCGTCGGCGAGTGCCCGGGGCGGGACTCGAACCCGCACGCCCTTTCGGACAATGGATTTTGAGTCCATCGCGTCTGCCATTCCGCCACCCGGGCCAACGGCCGGACAGCCTAACGCTTACGTTCGGAGTCAACGGTTGTGGTCCCGGTCGATATGGGCCGAGGGGCCGTAGGCTTCGTCGATGACCGACGCCCACGTCCCGTCGGCGGCCTGGGCCGCCCTGGGTGAGCGCGGTGGAATCGCGGTGCACTCGGTGGAGGTCCGAACCCTGGAGCTGTCGTTTCTCAACGCCGTGCAGACCGCCAGAGGGGTCCACCGGCGACGCCCGGTGGTGCTGGTTCGGATCTTCGGAACCGGGCGGTCCGGTGCGGTGGAGGGATGGGGCGAGTGTGCCGCACTGGCCGACGACACCTACGACACCGAGGACGTGTCACTGGCCGAAACAACCTTGGTGGAGACCTTGGTTCCGCAATTATTGAGGGCCTGCCATGAGTATGGAGGGTTGCCCGCCCCGATCCACCTCCGAGACGTCCTCGGGCGGGAGCGGATCCGGCCACTGAGCTTCGCCGCCCTCGAAATGGCCGTTGCCGACGCCCACCTCCGTGATGCCGGGCAGTCGCTGGCCGATCTGATCGGGTCGGGACCGGGTCCGCTGCCGGCAGGGGCGGTGGTGGGACAGTTCGATCGACCCGAGGCACTGGTCGAACGGGTCGATGGCCTGGTGGATGCCGGATTCACCCGGGTCAAGCTGAAGGTCGGGCCATCCGCGGACGTTGGACCGGTGCAGATCGTCCGGCGCCGTTACCCCGAGCTCCTCCTCCAAGCGGACGCCAACGAGAGCTATGCCGGATCGGAGGAGGACGTTTCACTGCTGAAGGCACTCGACGGCTTCGATCTCCTCTGTATCGAGCAGCCATTTCCCCGCGCCGACCTGGCTGCACATGCGCGACTGGCTGCTCGGATCGACACCCCGATCTGCCTCGACGAGAGTCTGACCTCGCCGGAGGTGGTCGTCGCTGCCCTGGCGATGGAGGCCTGCTCGGTGGTGTGCGTCAAGCCGGCCCGGCTGGGGGGGATCGGGGCCGCCCTGGAGGTAGTGGACCACTGCCGTGCATCGGGAGTTCCCCTGTGGATCGGCGGGATGTTCGAGACCGGCTTCGCCCGTCAGGTCAACGCCGCGGTCGCCTCGCTGTCCGGGTTCGCATGGCCGGGAGACTTGGCCCCGGCGTCGAGCTACCTGGCGGAAGACCTGGTGTGGCGCCGGGGGGCAGCCCCGACGACCGTTGACCAGGTCGAACCGGGCCAGGCGGAGGTGTTCGTTCCCCGAGTGCCGGGCGTCGGCCACCCACCGGATATCGCCTCCGTCGAGCGGTTGACCCGCCGAGTGGTCAGCCTCCCGCTCGATCGGTGAAGCGGTACCGCCCGGGCGTGCATACAATTGCCGCCCCATGCATCGCTCCACCGTCGAACGCCGACTGAACGACACGCACCAGCGGCTGGTGCGTGCCCGGAGCGAACTGACCGTTCTTGACGAGCAGCTGACGGTGGTCACCGATATCGCCGACGACACCCGTCTCAAGGCCTTGGTGGCCGAAACTCCGGTAGCCTGCCGTGAGCACGACGAAGCCAGTCGTCACGCCGCCGCCATGCTCCGGTCCCGTCAGGACCTGGTGGAGTCGATCACCGAGCTCGAGCGCCGACGCGACGAGCTTCTCGACCGGCTGGTGGTCGGACCAAGTTGAACGAGGCGCCGGGGGTGATCGGCGTCGGCCCGACCGGGTTGTCGGGCGTGTCCGTGCAGTGGAGGCCACCGACCGGTGGGTCGAGAGGAGCCGTTCGGCAATGAGTAGGCGTGTGGTCATCGCGGAGGATGAGGCGATCATCAGGCTCGACCTGAAGGAGATCCTTCAGGACGAGGGGTACGAGGTGGTAGGCGAGACCGGCCGCGGGGACGAGGCCGTGGAGCTGGTCCGCCTCCACAAGCCCAACCTGGCCATTCTGGACGTCAAGATGCCCGGTTCGGACGGCCTGGCCGCTGCCCGGGCCATCCGTGATCTGGGAGAGAAGGTGGCAGTGCTCATCCTGACCGCCTTCAGCCAGCGGAATCTCATCGATGAAGCCCGAGAGGCCGGCGTGGCCGCCTACCTGGTGAAGCCGTTCCAGCGGAGCGAGCTGGTTCCGGCCATTGATCAAGCCATGACCCGGGTGGAGCAGGAGTGGGCCATCGACGCCGAGGCGGCAGCTCCGTCGGCTGCCGGTGCGGCCGACGGTCAGGGCCCGGCCAGTGCCGAGGACAAGCTCGAGACCCGTCGGATGGTGGACAGTGCCAAAACCTTCTTGATGGAGCATCACGGACTCACCGAGTCCGACGCCTTCGGGTTCATCCAGAAGACGGCAATGGGCACCCGATCCCGGATGATCGACGTGTCCCGTCAGGTCCTTGAGGGTTCACTCGCCCCGTAGGGGGCACCGGTGATGGCCAAGCCCGACGCCGACGCTGACCGACCGCTCATACTGCTGGACGGCATGTCCTTGGCCTTTCGGGCCTATTTCGCCCTACCCGCCGACCTGACCACCAGCGCCGGCGTGGTGACCAACGCCGTCCACGGGTTCGCCTCCATGCTCCACAACCTGGTGCGCGACCACCACCCCAGCGGCCTGGCGGTGGCCTTCGACCTCCCCGGCCCCACCTTCCGGGACGAGGTACTTGACGACTACAAGGGCGGCCGGGCGGAGACCCCGGCTGATCTCACCGCCCAGTTCGCCATGATCCGTTCGATGGTCGAGTCGTTGGCGATCCCGGTGGTCGGCACCGTGGGCTACGAGGCGGACGACGTGCTGGCCACGCTGGCTACCGAGGCCCGGGACCGGGGCCGCCCGGTGATCATCGTCACCGGCGATCGTGACTCGTATCAGCTGGTGGAGGATCCGTTCATCCGGGTGCTGTACAACCGCCGGGGTGTCAGTGACTATGCCCTCTATGACGAGCAGGGCATCGAAGACCGGACCGGTGTGCGGCCGGAGAAGTACCCTATCCTGGCCGCCCTCCGGGGCGATCCCTCCGACAACCTTCCCGGGGTGCCGGGGGTAGGGGAGAAGACCGCCGCCAAACTGGTGAACGAGTACGGCGACCTCGACGCCATCTACGCCCATCTCGACGCCCTGTCACCCAAGCTCCGCGAGAACCTGGCGGCCAGTGCCGAACGGGTACGCCTGAACGCCCAGGTCATCCCCCTGGTCCGGACGGTGCCACTGGATGTGCACGTCGACGACCTGACGTTGGGCGGATGGGATGCCGAGGTGGCGCGGCGGGCCTTCGCGGAGCTGGAGCTCCGGACGCTGTGGACCCGATTCGAGACGCTGATGCGCGATGGGGCCCTCGGCAGCCCCGGAGCGGGGACGTCAGGGATCGACGGAGGCTCCGGAACGGCCGGTGAGCCGGGAGAAGGCCCTGACGGACCCGCCGTCGGAACCGGGGCGCCCGACTGGCTGACCGAACCGGTGGTGGCGATCCCTGACAACGCCGGCACGGCAGTGGAGGCCTTGGGGGCATCGGTGGTAGCCGCCCGTGCCGCGACGGGAAATCTGGCGCTCCACCCGGTCTGGATCGGCGACCCCGGACGGTCACCGCTGGCCTCGTTGACGGTGGTGGCTGAGCCAGCAGGAGGATCGACCGGTGAGGCCGAGGATCCTCCGACGGTGCTGCACCTGACTGGCGGAGGTGATGGCCCGCTCGACGCTCCCGAGCTGCTGGAGGCGTTGGCATCGGCCGTCGGCCCTGGCGGAGTGGGGGTGATCGGTCACGACGTCAAGGAGCTGATGCGTTGGTTGCTGCCACTCGGGGTGGATGTGGTGGGCCTGGTGATGGACACCGCGGTGGCCGCCTACCTGCTCGACGCCTCGGTCGACCACTACCGGTTGGCTGATCTGGCCTTCGCCCAGCTCGACCTGGTGGTGGAGGACGGATCGGGAGCGGTGGGTCAGGGGGCCTTCGATCTCGAAGATGCCGACATCGATCCGGACACGGCGCCCTTGGACACCGCGGTGTTGGCGGCCGCCCGGCTGGCCTCGGTCATCGCCCGCCTCCGCCCTCCACTGGCGGCGGCCCTGGCGGAGGCCGGTGCCACCCAGCTGCACGATGAGATCGACCGCCCGCTGGTCCGGGTGCTGGCCCGTATGGAAGTCACCGGGGTGCCGGTGGACCGCGAGGTGTTGCGGACCATCGCCGCCGGCCTGGCCGACGAGTGTGCGTCGCTGGAGACCACCATTCAGGATCTGGCCGGAGGACCGTTCAACGTCAACTCGGTGAAACAGCTCCGGGAGGTGCTCTACGACCGCCTGGGTCTCCAGCCCATCCGGAAGACCAAGACCGGGTACTCCACCGACGCCCGTACCCTCGAGCAGCTGAAGGATCAGCACCCGGTGGTGGTGGCACTCCTCCGCTACCGGGAGGTTGAGAAGCTCCGATCCACCTACGGTGAGTCGCTGGCGGCTGAAGTGGCCGACGACGATCGGATCCACGCCACCTTCCGGCAGACGGTGGCCCGCACCGGTCGGCTCTCCTCCGACCGCCCCAATCTCCACAACATCCCGGTCCGGACCGAGGAGGGGCGACGGTTCCGCCAGGCGTTCGTCCCCTCGCCCGGCCGGCGCCTCCTGGTAGCCGACTACGACCAGGTGGAGCTGCGGGCCATCGCCCACCTGTCGGGAGACCCCGGGCTCACCTCCGCCTTTGCGGCCGGGGAGGACATCCACCGGACGGTGGCCTCCCAGGTCTTCGGGGTGGATCGGGAGGCGGTGACCTCCGCCCAGCGCTCCACCGCCAAGATGGTCTCCTACGGTCTGGCCTACGGCATGGAGGCCTACGGTCTCTCCCAACGCCTGGGGGTGCCGGTGGAGGAAGCCCAGGTGATCCTTCGGGCCTTCTTCGAGGCGTTTCCGGCCGTCCACGAGTACATGCAGCAGGCAGTAGCGACCGCCCGCAACTCGGGGTACACGGTGACCGAGTTCGGCCGACGCCGACTCCTGCCCGATCTGGTGTCGTCGAACTACCAGGTCCGACAGGCCGCCGAGCGCCAGGCCATGAACGCCGGCATCCAAGGGCTGGCCGCCGACCTCTTCAAGGTGGCGCTCATCCGGCTCGACTCCGCCCTCGAGCACGACGGATTCCACTCCGACCTGGTGCTCCAGGTGCATGACGAAGTGATGGTGGACGTCGCCCCCGACGAAGAGGAGGCGGTCGCCGAGCTCACCGAGCGGGCACTGACCGGGGCCGCCGATCTGCAGGTGCCGCTGAAGGTGGCCATGGCGTGGGGGACGTCGTGGGCTGAGGCCAAGGGATGATGCGCCCACCGGCATACGCCCGACCGGGGCACCTTCGCGGATAGTTCCGGCCGGGTCGGGCGCTACCTGCGGAAGTCCGGGTCCCGCTTTTCCGACCGGGCGGCCATCACCTCGGCGAACTCCGGCCCCTGCAAGGCAGAGGCGAACGCCGCCATCTCCTCGTGCATCCGACCGGTCACGGTTCCCTCCTCCGAGCGGAGGAGGGCCTTGGTGGTCCGGAGCGCCTCGGGGGGCATGTTGGCCAACCGGTGGGCGACGTCCAGGGCGGCCGGCAGGACAGGTGATGCCACCTCGGTGCAGAGTCCCCAGGCGGTGGCCTCGATGCCGTCGATGGACCGCCCGGCCAGAAGCAGCTCACTGGCGTGGCGGGCTCCGACGGTCTTGGGCAGCAACAGGCTCGAGGCCGCCTCGGGCACCAGGCCCAAGGCGGCGAACGGCACCGAAAACCTGGCGTCAGGCTCGGTGTAGACCAGGTCGAAGTGGAGGAGCATGGTGAGCCCCACCCCGATGGCCAAGCCGTTGACGGCTGCCACCACCGGCACCCGGATGGTGGCGATGGCGTGCAAGAACCGAGTGACCTGGTCGAGGTCGACGCCGGAGGCGAAGTCGACCAGGTCGTTGCCCGAAGTGAAGGCTCCCGGGCTGCCGGTCACCACCACCGCGGAGATGTGCAGATCCTGGTCGGCTGCCAGCAGGGTGTCCGACAGGGTGCGGTACATGGCCTGGGTGAGGGCGTTCTTCTTGGCGGGTCGATTGATGGTCACCGTCACCACAGGACCATCGACGCCCACCAGCACCTCGCCGGTGTCGTGGGGTTGGACGCTCATGAGTGCAGCCTGTCAGCTGCGTGGCGGCACCGGCAATCGAAGCGTTCCAACGGTGATGGCAATGGACAGGCCTCGGTCGGAAATGCCATGGTCACGGTGGACCGACTCAGAGCGGAGGAGACGGCACATGGATGGCGAGGCGACCGAGCCAGCAACGTCGGATATCTACACCGAGCCGATCAGTGACCCTGACACCCTGGCCAACCTCGGCCCCCTGACCCCACTGGCGGGAATCTGGGAGGGCTTGGCGGGTACCGATGCCCACCCGGTGGCCGATGGCACGGAACAGAACACCTTCCATGAGCGGTACGAGGCGCAGCCCATCGACCCGCAGACCAACGGCCCCCAGCTTCTGTACGGACTCCGGTACCACACCCACATCGTCAAACCCGGGGAGACGGAGACCTTCCACGACCAGGTCGGCTACTGGCTGTGGGAACCGGCCACCGGCACCATCACGCTGACCCTCGGGATCCCTCGCGGTCAGGTTTTACTTGCGGCCGGCACCGCGGACCCGGACGCCACCGAGTTCGAGCTGCGGGCCGAGGTCGGGTCCGAGGTCTACGGGATCCTGTCCAATCCCTTCCTCGACCAGCACTTCCGGACCCTCAGCTACCACCTGGTGGTGTCGGTCCACCCCGACGACACCTGGTCATATCGGGAAGCGGGCTTGCTGGGGATCCCCGGTCACGACCGGCCATTCCCGCACGTCGACACCAACACCCTGGTTCGGGTGGCCGGCCCGCAGCCGAACCCGTTGGCAGCATCGTCCCAGGCGGCGGCTTCCGAAGCGGGGGCGGGCTTGGGAATCGGGTCACTCCGGCACCTGGCGAACGAAGATCCCCTCACCGGACCCCGGCGGTGGCCCGGCTCCGGTTGAGCCGGTCGCCGGCCAAGGTGCGACCCTGGTCGGCTAAGCTTTCCTCCCGGTCACAGCTCTGTGGCCGCAGTCTTCTCCCCGGTGACCCGCAGGGTCCACCGGAACCTGTCCGGAAAGCGAGCTACCTACCTTCATGTCCGATCTTCTTGCAGCACCCGGGGGTCCCGCCCTCCTGTCGTCCGAGGCCATGGGCCACTTCGACGAGGAGGGGGTGTACATCCCCCGTTCCATCACCGAGGACGACCTCGGTGGCGCCTCCCTCGAGGACGCCATGGCCGGCACCATCGTCGAGTTCGAAGACGGTGACCTGGTGCAGGGCACCGTGGTCAAGATCGACCGCGATGAGGTCCTCCTCGACATCGGGTTCAAGTCGGAGGGCGTCGTGCCGGTGCGCGAGCTGTCCATCCGCAACGATGTCGACCCGTCGGAGATCGTGTCGCTGGGTGACTCCATCGAGGCCCTGGTCCTCCAGAAGGAGGACAAGGAGGGGCGCCTGATCCTGTCGAAGAAGCGGGCGCAGTACGAGCGGGCGTGGGGCACCATCGAGAAGCTGAAGGAAGCCGACGAAGTGGTGACCGGCCCGGTCATCGAGGTGGTGAAGGGCGGGCTCATCGTCGACATCGGGCTCCGGGGCTTCCTGCCGGCGTCACTGGTGGAGCTCCGCCGGGTCCGCGAGCTGCAGCCGTATGTCGGCCGCACCATCGAGGCCAAGATCATCGAACTCGACCGGAACCGCAACAACGTGGTGCTGTCCCGCCGGGCGTGGTTGGAGGAGACCCAGAAGGAGCAGCGCGGCGAGTTCCTGGAGAATCTCAAGCCCGGCGAGCGTCGTCGGGGCACGGTCTCCTCGGTGGTCAACTTCGGCGCCTTCGTCGACCTGGGCGGCATGGACGGCCTGGTGCACGTCTCCGAGCTGTCGTGGAAGCACGTCGACCACCCGTCCTCGGTGGTGGCGGTGGGTGATGAGATCGACGTCGAGGTCTTGGACGTCGACCTGTCCAAGGAGCGGATCAGCCTCTCCCTCAAGGCCACCCAGACCGATCCCTGGCAAGAGTTCGCCAACTCCCACCAGGTGGGCGAGCTGGTCTACGGACGCATCACCAAGCTGGTGCCGTTCGGTTCCTTCGTCCAGGTTGGCGACGGCATCGAGGGCCTGGTCCATATTTCGGAGATGGCCGTCCACCACGTCGACCTGCCCGAGCAGGTGGTCACCCCCGGCGAGGAGCTGTGGGTGAAGATCATCGACATCGATCTCCAGCGCCGGAGGATCAGCCTGTCGATCAAGCAGGCCGCCGAAGGCGGCGAGGTGTCCGAGGAGTACCGCGAGGCGTTCGGCGAGCACGCCTACGACGCCGAGGGCAACTACATCGGACCCTTCGAGTTCGCCGAGACGGAGTTCACCCCGGAGACGGAGGCGCAGGCGGCCTGGGCCGACTACGTCACCGAGCACGGGACCGGTGAGGCCAGCACCGAAGGTGTCGAAGGTGAGGCCACCACCGCGTTGGCCACCGAAGAGGCGTCGGCCGAGGCCGTGTCGGCCACGGAAGCACCTGCCGCGGAAGCTCCGGTTGCCGAGGTGCCGGCGGCTGAAGCCGCTCCTGAGGAGGCTCCGGTCGTCGAGGCAGCCGCAGCCGAGATCCCGGCCGAGGCCACCGACCCGAGCTGATCACATCGGCTGGTTCCGGCCCCGGGACACTCGGGTGGTCGCGCCAGTGGTCAGGTAGTGGTGCTCGCCGGCGCCGCCACCGGGGTCCCCAAGGGGAAGTGACAGGCCACCTGGTGGCCGGGAGCCACCTCGCGGAGGGGCGGCTCTTCGGCCGAACACTTGGGCTGAACGTAGGGACACCGGGTTCGGAACCGGCAGCCGGACGGCGGGTCGAGTGGAGAAGGGAGTTCACCGATCAGTCCCGCGTACGCTGAGGTGTTTTCCGGATCAGGTTCCGGGATGGAGGCCATCAGTGCCTCGGTGTAGGGGTGGGCGGGTGATCGGTAGAGGTCGTCGGAGCCGGCTACCTCGACCAGCTTGCCCAGGTACATGACCGCCACCCGGTCGCTGACGTTCTTCACCACGGCCAGGTCGTGGGCGATGAACACCATGGTCAGCCCGAACTCCGCCTTGAGGTCGGCCAGAAGATTGAGGATCTGGGCCTGCACGGAGACGTCGAGGGCGGATACCGGTTCATCGCAGACGAGGAGCGAGGGTCCGGCCATCAGCGCCCGGGCGATGCTGATGCGCTGGCATTGCCCACCCGAGAACTCTTGCGGGCGTCGATCGCCGGCGGTGTCCGGATCGATCCCGACCGAATCGAGCATGGACCGGACCCGGGCTGCACGTTCCTCAGCGGTGCCGACCTTCCAGATGGACAGCGGTTCGGCCACGATGTCGCGGATCTTTCGGCGGGGGTTGAGCGACGAGATGGGGTCTTGGAAGATCATCTGCATTCGGGTCCGGGTGGCTCGTAGCTCCCGATTCGACAGCCTCCCGAGGTCCTGTCCCTCGAAGCGGACCGTGCCGCTGGTGGCCGGCTGGACCTGCACCATCGCCCGTCCGGTGGTGGTCTTTCCGCAACCGGACTCGCCGACCAGTCCCAGGGTCTCGCCACGCCGGACCTCGAAGCTGACGTCGGAGACCGCCTGCACCCGACGCTTGCCGCTCTGGAACTCGACCACCAGGTGGTCGACGCTCAGGACCACCTCCGGGTCGACGTCAGACCCGGGAACCGGAACTGGGGTGGCAGTCACTGCTCGGCTCCGGTGTCGACGTCAGCGCCAGCGCCAGCGGCCACCCCGGCTCCGCCCCCCGACCGCCGCGGAGCTGCCACCGCCACCGGCTCCGGCGTCGCCGAGGCACCGTCGGCCAGCGGGAACCAGCAGGCGAAGACGTGGTCGGGATGCTCCGATGGCTGCAGCGGGGGCTCCTCTTGGCGGCACTTGTCCTGGGCGAAGGCGCATCGGGGGGCGAATCGGCACCCGGTCGGCGGGTTGAGGAGGTCCGGGGGGCGTCCTCCGATGGCCCGGAGCCGGGTGCCACTCGGATCCGCCAGCCGGGGAATCGACTCCATCAGTGCCCGGGTGTAGGGCATCCGGGTGTGAGCGAACAGCGTCCGGGTGGGCGCCCGCTCCACGATCCGCCCGGCGTACATGACCGCCACGTGGTCGGCCCGCTTGGCCACCACCCCGAGATCGTGCGTGACCAGAATCACCGCCATGTGACGCTCGCGCTGCAGTGTGGCCAACAGGTCGAGGATCTGGGCCTGGACCGAGACGTCGAGTCCGGTGGTGGGCTCGTCGGCCAGCACCAGCCGGGGGGAGCAGGCCAGGGCGATGGCGATCATCACCCGCTGGCGCATTCCGCCTGACAGTTGGAAGGGGTACGACCGGACCCGTTCCTCGGGCGAGGGGATGCCCACCGACCGGAGGAGCTCGACGGCGGTGGCCAGCGCTTCCTTCTTGTCGAGGTGGAGGTGGAGGCGGAGCGATTCGGTGATTTGGCGACCCACCCGGACCACCGGGTTGAGGGCGGTCATCGGATCCTGAAAGATCATGCTCATCTCCGCTCCCCAGATCTGTCGGAGGTCGGCCAGCGGCAGGGCGGTCATCTCGTGGCCGGCGAAGTGCACGGTGCCGCTCCGGACCACGTCCCGGGCGGGGAGGAGCCCCATGATCGAACGGGAGAGCACTGTCTTGCCGGAGCCCGATTCGCCGACCACCCCCAGCGTCTCGCCCCGCCTGACCGACAGTGACACCCCGTCGACGGCCCGTAAGGTTCCCCGTGGGGTACGGAAGGCGGTACGGAGGTCGTCGACCGTCAGCAACGGGTTGGAGGAGACCTCGCTGATGTCCGGGAACTCGATGGTCCGGCTGGACGTCCGACGGCCCGGGCTCACAGGAGTCCTTCCCGGATGTCGAACTTCTGGCGGAGCCGGTCGCCGATCAGATTGATGGAGAGCAGCAGCAGGAACATGGCCAGCGCCGGCCACAGCAGGACATACGGATTGACCTGGAGGACGCCGTTGGAGACGCCCTCGGCGATCATGTTCCCCCACGACGGTGTGGGCAGCGGCACCGAAAGGCCGAGGAAGGCCAGCGATCCCTCGAGGACGATCACTCCGGCCACGGTGATCAGGCCGAAGGAGACGGCGGCGGGGACCACGTTGGGCAGGATCTCCCGGAAGACGATCCGGTTCCGGGTCGCCCCCAGGGTCCGGGCGGCGATCACGAAGTCACGGTTGGCGAAGGCCAGCGATGAGGCGCGGATCACCCGGAAGAGGATGGGGATGGTGCCGACCCCGATGATGATGGTGATGTGGATGAGCGAGGCCTTCCAGAAGGCCACCACCGCGATGACCGCCACGATGGCCGGAAAGGCCAGCAGCACGAAGGAGGCGGCGTTCAGTCCGATGTCGATGGCGCCGCCCCGGACCCCGGAGATCAAGCCGAGGGTGCCGCCCACGGCCATGCCGATGAACACCGCGCCGAATCCGACGATCAGGGAGACCCGGGCTCCGAAGATCAGCCGGCTGAGCAGATCCCGCCCGAGTTCGTCGGTGCCGAGCAGGTGGTGGATGCTCGGCGAGGCATTGATCGCCGCGTAGTTCTGGAAATCGGGCTTGGGGAGCGGCAAGAGGTTGGCCACCACCGCCAGCACCACCACCAGCCCGGTGAAGGCCACCGCCAGCCAGAACAGGATCCCCAGGGCATGGGTCGCCATCAGGTCCTCGGAGTCGAGGTGTTCGCTCTGGCGCGACACCACCAGCTCGTCCACCGCCGCCTGACCGGGGAACCGGTCGGTCAGGAGCGCCCGGTCGGATCCGGTCGAACGTAGCTCGCGGTCGTCAGGCAC
>Ga0302157_10005608_pt1 | contig 13240 bp, 9 predicted proteins | sample I_Bog_N3_3_FD_193502 | JGI IMG/M metagenome (GOLD analysis project Ga0302157, IMG submission 193502) | Peat permafrost microbial communities from Stordalen Mire near Abisko, Sweden - I_Bog_N3_3 | ecosystem: Environmental > Terrestrial > Soil > Wetlands > Peat | place: Sweden: Abisko, Stordalen...
AGGCGGCTTCACACCGCCGAGGACCCTGCCCGGCGGGGCCGGCACTTACGCTGGCGATCTCGTGGCCGCACCCGACGGGAGCGGAGCGGCGCTGGCATGGATTCAGGGAAGCAACGTCACCGACCCCGGCCTGATCGCGGAGCCGGTATGGGTGGCCCGCCAGAACGCGCAAGGTTTCGCCAAACCGACGCGGGTGTTTGGCGGCTATGCGTTCTCCCTATCGCTCGCCGGCGGTGGTGACGTGACGGCGCTCGCGTTCAACACCGCAAAGGCGGCGGGACTTGACGGCGACAGCGACGGCCCCGTGCTGGTCGCGCGAAGCGTTGACGACGCGCCTTTCAGGACGATGACTCTTACGGCAAACGCCGCGCCATATCCAACCGCGTCCGTCAACAGCGTCGGCGAAACGCTCGTGACCTGGAACCGCCAGACGCTCTATCCGCAAACGCCGACGAGCACGGCCGAAATCGCGATTGCAGCCCCGCATGGCACATTTAGCTCGCCGGAAACGCTCGGCTCCGAGCTCTTCGACGACTCGCCGAACGTCCACACCGTCAGCAGCCGGTCACTCGTCGTCTGGCAGGCGGCGCCCGGAATCGCGCAGGCCACACTAGTCACGCCGTAGCCGTGCGTTTGCTTGGTAGGGTCGCGGAACTGGTGCAAGCCGGGCGCCAGTGCGGCGTTGCCCGCGTGAGATTGCGCTGAGGTCGAGAGCGATGGGCAGCGCATGGGCAGCTCACGTTGCCGCGACGTGTCGTGCGGCGTGGCGTAGCCCAGACGAGCGACACGCCCAGACTGATTTCCTACGACGGCTGGCAACGGGAGGCAACCGCCTGCACTCTCTGATAACGAGGAGGTCCCAGGTTCAAGTCCTGGATCGCCCAGTCGCTGGACGCGCGAAGGGCCCGGCGAAGTGCCGCCCGCCCGCGTGCGTGGCTGCTAGCATGCGCGGCCGCCAGGGCGGCCAGGCCGAGTACGGCAGGGGCGAGAACGACGTTTCGGGAAGCGAGGGGACCGTTGCGCGCTGATGTTCGCCAATATCGCCGTGCCCGCTCAGGTGCGTTCCTGCTCATCGTGGGCGCCGTTGCGCTCCTCGTCCTCGCGTCCCAACCCGGCCGCTCACTCGGGGCCACGCCGTCGCTCACCGACAACGGCGCGACAACGATCTACTACGACGGCGCCGGGGTCACGGGCTCGCTCAACAGCGGTGGCGACCCCTACCTCGTGACGCTGTCCTACGGAGTCACGGGCGGCACTCAGACGATGCCGAACTACTGGAGCCAGCCGGATGCCAAGGGGAATGTCAGCGTGGGGCTCACACAGCTGGCTCCCGCCACCCAGTACAGCTATCAATGGATCCTGTGGGACCAGACGACCCAAGCGATGACCATGGGTCCGTCCGGGGTCTTTACCACGGGCACCCTCTCCACCGCCGCGGCGGCACCGATCATCCCGCCGACGGAGCCGGCGAGCGACGGAGCCATTCCCTTCTGTAGCACCGACGCCGACTGTCTCTCGGCCATCAACGGCGTGCGCAATGCGCAGGAGCACCTGGCGCCCCTGGCGCTGCCGACCAACTGGAGCAGCCTGACCGGCGCAGAGCAGATCTTCGTCTTCACGAACATGGAGCGGGTCTCGCGCGGCGAAACACCGATCACCGCCCTGGTCAACACCTACGACTCCTTCGTCCAGACCGGAATGACCACCGACACTGATCCGAACCTCCCTATTGGTAGCCTCGCAATCGAGGACTCCGGCCCCCCGACACCACTGGGGGCGATGTACGTCTGGATGTACTACGACGGGTACGGCAGCGCCAACCCCGACTGCCAGTCGGCTGCGGCCGGCGGCTGCTGGTCACACCGCCGCAATCTCCTCGCCACCAGCGCGACGACCATCGATCCGGACGAGATCGACGTCGTCGCGGGGACCGACGCCCGCGGTGTTCCGGCGGCGGCGGCGGCGCTGTGGAGCGACAACGGGACGGCGCCCGCGGCGAACAATGTCGTCATGACCTGGGCGTCCGAGCAGCAGTACCTCACCGCGGCGCCGGCCAATGGCACGCAGCCACCGCCGCCTCCGGGCCCGCCGCTCGTCTCGACTCAGAACTGCCAGAACTGCAAGCCCCCGCTGACGAACGGCGGCGGTCCGGTCCTCGACATCGACGGCACCCCGCTCACCGTGACCCCAATCTGGTGGATTCCCGGCGGCTACGCGCTGCCGACGACCACCTACCAGAGCCTGATCGACAAGTACCTCACGGATGTCGCACAGGACTCTGGGCGCATCACCAACGTCTTCTCGGTCGCCACAGAGTACGGCCAGATCAATTACAACATCGCCTACACGGGTGACCAGACCGATACCGATGCCTACCCCGGCGTGGGGAGTTGCACCGTCCCCGCAGGCTTCACCGCGTGCCTCACCAATACGCAGATGCAGGCCGAGCTGACGTCCTATCTGGCCGCCACCAAGCTCCCCGAGGACAGCGATCACGTGTATGTCCTGATGCTGCCCGGCGGCGTGGCAACCGCATCCCTGACTCCGACGGCTGCGTTCCCGGCCAACTACTGTGCGACCCACTCCTACGTCCAGACCGCTGCCAACACGTATCTATGGACCAGCGAGCCTGCACCGACCGCAACCGCCTGCAACAGCGGCCAGGCGCCCAACGGCGACGCCATCGCCGACAGCGAGATCAGCATCCTCAGCGGCGAACTGATCGACACGATCACCGATCCCATGGCAAACGCCTGGCTCGACAGCGGCATGCATGAGATCGCCGACGAGTGCGCGTCGACCTTCGGGACCCCGCTCGGATCCACCAACGCGGCCTCGCCCGGAACGTCCGAGTACAACCAGGTGATCAACGGCGACAACTACTACGTCCAGGAGATGTTCAGCAACGCCGACTATGCCACCGGTCCGAACCGCGGCTGCGTCCAGAGCGAGGTGCTGGCGCAGGCCGATGTGACGGCGGCAGGGGCCACGCCGACGCACGGACTGCGTCGGCGCTCCACGCGCCTGGCTGCGACCGCGGCCGCAGCGTCGCAGGCGAAGGCCGACGTCGTCTCCGTGACCTCACAGCACTATGCGCTCAACGGCTCGCAGGTGAGTGTGGAGACGGTCCACGTGGACGCTCCGTCTGGAGCGCCGGTGAAGCACGACCACGTCATTGTCGACCTCACTGCAAACACGGATGAGACAAATCCATGCGGAAGGCTTTCCGTCGACCGGGGCTTCACCAACGCCGCGGGTAACTTCGTCACCTCCTACACCGCCGCGGCCGAGAACACCGAATGCACGCTGATCGCGATCGAGGGGAACACCGGGCAGCACGGCATGGGAACGCTGTACCTCGGCAAGGATTCGAGCCTCTGCCCGCTGACGAGCTACTCGGCGCCGGCGTCGCTGACGCAACGCCGTAGCGTCGCCTTCGCCGCGCAGGTGCGCAATCCGAGCGACGCGATCCCGGACGCCGTCACGCAGGTCGTGATCGCCGGAGACGACACGGCTCGCACAGGCGCCCGAGCCTCTGCGGTCTCACTCAGTTGGCGCGTCGGCACAGGGCGTTGGGCCAAGGTTCGGCTGAGCGGCACGACGCGCAACGGCGGAGCCATCACGGGCGACCTCGAGGCGCTGCCCGCCACGCTCCCAGCGAAGTCCGTCGAGCGCCTCCACTTCAGGCTGGAGGTGTCCGGGGTACCCGCGGCCGGCGCGCTCTCCTTCGGGCTGTCGGTCAACCAGGTGAACGAGGCGAGTGGTGACTGTGACGGCATGTACGTCAAGACCACGCAGTTCAGGCTGCTGCGTTAGCGGACCGAGATAGGCGGAGAGCGCCGAGACCGTTCAGCCGGGGGTTGCCGAGACCGGCTGGCGCGGGGCCGGGCGCCCCTGGATCGCCCACTTGCACAAGCGCGGCGATTTGGGCAATTGGCTAGTCGGCTGTCCGGCCTTACGATGCGGCGCTTCGGGCGTGCGTCGGCCGCTATGGTTGGCGGGCACATCGCGTCGAGGTGGCGATGAGCGGTCTGTCTGGGAAGGGTGGATGCTCGCTCGCTTGCATAGCAGCGCCGGCCGCCGGCCGGTTTGGACGACCGCCGTGGCACTGGGTGCCGGCGCGCTGTTGGCGGCCGTGGGGTGGAACTGGCAGGGCGGCGACGCCAAGGCCGCGGTCTCCCGCGCCGCTGCGGCCGCGCTGCCAAAACCGCTCGCCTGCCTGCAGACCAGCGCGGCAGCCGAACCTAAGCCGGTGGGGCTTATCGCCCTCGTGCGCATCACCGATACCGACCCCGCGACACCGGTCGTCCCGAGCGCCGTGTTCGCCAACGAGGCGATCTCCGGTGTGCAGGTCTACATCGGCTGGAACGACCTACAGCCAGCCTCATTCGACAGCTTGGATGCGTCGGTCATTCATGCCGTCGATGAGATCTTCTGCGAGGCCGACGCCCAGCACAAGTTCGTCGTTCTTACACCGCAGCCCGGGTTCTACACACCGGTCTGGGCGCTGTGCCCTGGTGCCTCGGGTGACTGGGCGCCCAAGCTGAACTGCCCGGCCAAGCCGTCGCCGAGCGGATCCTGTAGCGGACGCGTCGCCTCTGGCCAGTTCACCTACTCCTACGGAGGGGCTGCCGGGCCTCGGCAGCTGCCGCTGCCCTGGGATCCGACCTACCTGTGCCGCTGGTTCGCGCTGCTTCACCTGCTGGACGCCCGTTATGGGGCCAATCCGGCGTTCTCGATGATTTCGGCCGACGGCCCGACATCGGTCTCCGAGGAGATGTCCCTGCCGGACAACCCCTCAGGCGACAGCGGCCTGCCGGCGTCCTACCCCTTGCCCCCGGCCGCGGGGACGCCGATCGGCGGTGACGACTTCACGATGTGGGGCGCCCTGGGGTACACGCCGGCGGTCTACGAGGCGGCCTGGCAGAAGGTCTTTGAGCAGTACGCCAACAGCTTCGCCCGTCAGTACGTCTCGTTCTCGCTCTTCGACGGCCTGCCGATCCCAACGTCCTCCTGCGACGCCGCATGCCAGACCTCGGCGACACTGGACGCCGTCTTCGGCGAGGGAGCGCAGGACCTCGACAAGGACGCCGTCAAGCGATTCGTGTTCCAGGGCGACGGCTTGAAGGCGAACAACACAAGTCAGCACTACCAGTACGTCGAATCGAAGGACGGCACGATCGGCGCGACCGGCTTTCAGACCACCAACAACACAAAACTCGGTGGCTCGGTCGATGACCTCGCCGGGGCACTCGAGCGCGGCATCGCGGCGGGCGTGAACTTCATCGAGTTCTACGAGAGCGACGTCTACGACGGCGACACCGAGAATCCCGGCTTCCAGTGCGCACTCGAGGCGGCGGCCGTCCACTGGAAGACCGGTCCGGTGTGCCCGCCCGGCGTTTCCAAGCCGCCCAAGCCCTGCGGGGACACATGCACCTGAGCTCTCGCTGACCGCGCCGATCCCGATGCGCTCGTGCCCGGGCCTACCAGCGGTTGGTGGTTGACGGGGTCGCGGCGTGCGGGGAGACTATGTCGATGGGGGCGGGGATGGTTCGTGGCACCGGTGTTGCGGCGGTGGTTGGGGTTGTGGTTCTTGTGTGCGCGGTGGCCGGCGCCAGCGCCAGTGGCGGTAAGAGCCCCACGCCGGTGAGGAAGCTGGCGCCGTGCACGTTGCAGGCTGGTAGTGACACGACGCTCGGCCCGCGGCCGAGCGGGTTGATCGCCTACCTGGACGGTGCGACGGACGGTCTCACGACAGCGTCCGGCGCGACGGGGGCGACTGGCCCGTTCAGCGAGCGCGTGTTCAAGGACTATCGGATCAGCGGTGTAGATCTGGCGATCGGGTGGGACATTCTGCAGCCAACTGACGGGCCGATCGACTGGGCACCGTTGGACTGCACTTTCGCGCAGGCGGATGCCCACCAAAAGTTCGTGGTTCTCACGCTGCTGCCTGGGTGGCACACGCCGGCTTGGGCGCTGGCCACGACCACGAGCACGACGCCGGCCGCGGACCCGATCACTGCCTGTCCGGGGAGCGTGACGGCGACACCGTTCGCGTGGACCTACGACGGGAGCGATCCGCCGGCCAAGACGGTCCCCGACCCGTGGAACTCCGTGTACCTGTGCCGCTGGTTCAACTTCCTGAAAGCTGTCGAAGCTCGCTATGGGGGCAACCCGGAGTTCAGGATGATCTCGGTCGCCGGGCCGACGTCGATCTCCGACGAGATGACGCTGCCCAGAAACCCGGGCTCGCCTCCGCCGGGGTCTGACCTGTGCGCTGTGACCCACCCGGTACTCGTCAAGATCGACCCGCCGTGCGACACCGCGGTTCCCCCTGTTGCCAAGAGCGCCAACGGCACGCCGGTGGACACCTACGGCTCAGACATCAACATGTGGCGCGCGCTCGGCTACACCCCGGCCGCCTACACCGGCGCGTGGGCGACGGCATTCCGGCACTACCGTGCGATGTTCACCAACCAGTACCTCTCGCTGGCCTTGGGCGACGGGCTTCCGATCGGCAGCCAGCCGTCGACCGGCGCGCCGTCAGTATCGGACCCGAGTCAGACGACCGCGACGCCGCTCACGGTCATCCGCACCGGTTTGGGCTACGCGTCCCGGTTCGTTCTGCAGGAGGACGCTCTCAGCGGGGCGGGCGCGTCGCAGCGTCGGCCGTATGCGTACGTGCAGGCAAACTGTGCCGACGCGAACACGGGGTTCCAGACCGAGGCACCCAGCCAACCGGGCGTCAGTCCGAGCGCGCTCGCTGCGGCGCTCCAAAAGGGAGTCGCCGCCGGGGGGCGCTTCATCGAGGTCTACCAACAGGACGTGCTCGACACGGCCGGCTCGTCCGGACACGACGTCCAGGCAGCGCTCAACTACGCCTACCAGGCACTCCAGAACCCGGTCACGTGCGCGCCACTCACGATCACCGCAACGCCACAGACCGCCACGATCGGGACCGCGATCACGATCACCGTCAACAGCACCTTGTCACCCGACGAGCTCGACTACAACGAGGGCGTCCCACCCACGGTGCCCGCGACCGCCGCGATCGACATCTACGTCGGCTCGTCGACATCGCCCGCGATCACCTGCACGACATGGCCGTGCACCAAGACGCTCGGATCGACGCCCGGCGGCACGACCACTGTCACCGCCGAGCTCGCCTACCCCCCGGGACCAGGCGACCCGCCTCAGGCGCCAATCGCCACAGCAAAGACCTCCGTCGCGCGCACCGGCGCCGGTGGTAGCGGCAAGCCGTGCACGACCACCGTGTGCAACAAGACCTAGCCCTTCAGGCATCCGCTCGCTCCTGATCAGGAAGAGGTCCCAGATTCGAGTCCTTAATCGCTCGCGCGAGAGCCGGGACAGTGGGCTTTCAAGCGGGCGAAGCGGGCACTCGCCGAGCCGAAGGGTGCGCTAGGGGCGGGCCCCAGCCCGAAGACCTTGTCCGTGAATTGGCTCGCGGGTGCACTACGGGGCGGTGACCGTGTACTCGCCGCTCACGTAGCCCGCTCCGGTAATGGTCCAATACAAGATCGCGCCCCAAGAAGGCGTGCTGAAGGTTGTGGCGGATCCGGAGGTGGGCGGACCTCCCGTGGAGTAGAAGGCGTCCTCGCCGGACAGTCCGCTCTGCTCGTTGTCGTATAGGCACAGATAGCCGCGGGCCGCTTGTCCGATTCCGGGGCAGTTCAGAGAGGTCGTCCCAGACTGGTTCCAGATGACGTTCGCGTTGGCGATCGCCGTTGCAAGCGGCTGTGCGTAGGTGATTGCCGCTGCGAGGTGGCTGCCTGTCACGTAGCCACCGGCGGCTGCGTAGAAGCCCGACTCGGACCGTCCTGACGGCAGCGGCGTCTGGCTTGTCAGGTTCGTGCCGTTCTTGCCCTGCAGCTTCTTGAGGACGCTCGGCTTGATCTGGCTCGTCGAGGTGACCAGGTAGGTGTGGGCCGCCCACGCGGTGCCACCACCCAGCGCGATCACCAGCGCAAGTGTCGAGGCGACGTTGGCGTAGGACAGGCGCCTACGCGGCACGCCGCCGCTGCGGCGGCCGACTCGAAGGTGAAACTCGCGCATAACACTCTCCTCAAGTCCGTGGTTGCACCGCCACTGTCCGACGGTAGCCCACCCGGAGCGCACACGCAACAGGCTTCGACAAGCAAAAACCCGTCGCTGCCGCTCATCGCCTCGCCCCGCTCTGCCATCGACTTGGCGAGCGCCGGCCCGGTGATGCGGCAACGATCTTGAGCCTGCAGGTCTGGTTTGGCCGGCCCGGTGGCGGCGGTCGGATAGTGTGGCCGGGTGCCCTACCGCGTTGTCATCACCGAGACGAATATCGACGAGACAACGCACCCACAGGCCTTTCGCTACGTAGTCGAAGCCGACACAGAAGCCGACGCCGTCGCGAAAGGACGCGCAAGGTTCACCGAGCAGCACGCGCGCGAGCCGGCACCACGCGCGATCGTCGACGTCGAGTCCCTCGACTAGCCCCGCGGCGGTCAGGGCGCCGGAGCATCACGACGCTCGCCCGGTTCGCCCGCGCGGCTGATCAACGCCACGGCGACTGCGACGAGTTCTGCGTTGCCGGCCGCGGCGCCGCCAGCGGGCAGCACGAGGACGTCCTCGAGGCCGACGCGCACGTCGTGGCCGCGTGCGGCCCCGGCGGCGAGGACCTCCCAGGTGCGCTCCCCGTAGCCGTGCCAGAGCTGTGGCACCCCCGGCGGGACCAGCGCGGATACGGCCTCCGCGTCGCCGGCGCCGCCGTCGACCTCAACCAACACACGCACGACGCGGTGGGCGAACGGGCTGCGCGCAAACTCCGCCGCCTCGTCTGGCGCCGCGACGCCGGCCTCGACGCCGATGCCGGCATGCAGCGCGGCGCGCATGATCCCCGCCCAGCCAAGCTCGCCAACGTTCACCGAGACGAAATCCGGCGGCGTGCGCCAGGCAGCCACCGCTGCTGCGCGCGCGAAGGGATCGTGGTCAATGGCCTCGGCGGTCGAAAGCCCGACCGCGAGTCGCGGAGCCGCGGCTCGAACGGCCGCCACGGCGCCGTCGCAGGGCCGCGCGGCCAACGTCTGCGCCCCCGCGTCATCACGCGGATGGAAGTGCACGGCGAACGCTCCGGCGCGACGGACGGCGATCGCGTCGAGCGCCAACTCCGCAGCGGTCACGGGCACCGCCGCGTGCTCTGCCCGCGAGCGTCCACCGTTCAGGCACGCCTTCACGGCCACGGCGCCATCCTAGGGCTCCACCCAGGCGATGGCCGCGCCGTGGGCTTCAACCCGCGCGGCGGCGATGAGATGCGAGTGGGTCCCGCGGACGCGGTTGCTACCAGGTGCCGCCGACGCAGGCGGTCTTGCCGGTGGCGTTGACGCACGTGCGCAGCAGCGCACCCGACGCGGTGCGCGTGATGCTGTAGGTGTCGCCGGTGGTCGAGGCCGTCGTCACCGTGTAGCTGTTGCCGGTCTGGCTCACGCCTGGCACCGACACGGTGGCGAGATACGCGTTGCCGTTGCCGAGGGTCGTCTGGATCGTGGCCTCGTAGGCGGCCAATGCCGCGGTGGTGTTGCAGGTCGCGTACAGACCGCTGTTGTCGGTTGCACATGTCTCGATCGCGATCTGCGCGGTGTGGGCGAGCTCCTTTGCCGCGGCGTCGGAGGCCTTCGACTTCTGGTTGAGGAAGGACGGGATGGCGATCGCGGCAAGAATGCCGATGATCAGGATCACGACTAGAAGCTCGATCAGGGTGAAGCCGTCCTCGCGGTTGAAGCGGTGCCTCGACGCTCGCATCTGGTTCCTTCTCTTGTGGGGCAAGCCGGCCGCTGCCGGGCTTGCGCGCGTCATCGGCCTTTATCTCCGCCTAAAACAGGCTTTCTTCGAAACCTCTTACGTAGGCGGCCTCGTGGGCGACCAACAGCACGCCCGTCGCGCGTACCGGCCGACAGGACGGCGCCCACCCCGTTGCGCGATCCGGCGAACCACCAGGCGAGCGGCTAGCGCAACCCGGACGCCCCCCACGCGTCCCATGTCCAGAGCACGCGCGGCCGGCGGCCCGAGTCGCGGATTTCCCCCGCCTGCCGTGTGCGGGCCGCTACCGCGGACCGCACACGGCGATCACACCACCCCCAAAGCGCCCCAGAGCCACTGCTTTCACCCACGCAACCGCGCATCTATCCCCGGTCGACGGCGGCCGGCGGCCGCTACCCTCGGTCGCCGCGCAACCAACTTTGTCCAACGCTTCTCACCCGCTAGGTCGCGGCGATGCATCGACTTGAAAATATTCGGCGACTACGCGCCCGGCGCTCACGCGCAACGAGCACGCGGAGGGCGATCGCGCTCCAGATCCGCCACGGCCGGGCCCACGCGAGGGCGGCCTGGTGGTGCTGCGCGATCGCCGTCGCGCTCGGCGGTGTGTGGGCGGGTGTGGCGAGCGCCGGCACGGCCGCGCCCGCGCCCAGGCCGCCCGCCCTCGCTGGCGCGGCGTCGCGTCAGTACGCCTGCGACGCCACCTCGACGCCGAACAGCGCGCAGGAGGACTACTTCCCGTTGGCGCACGGTGTCTCGGCGGTCAACCTGTGGAACGTCACCTCCTCCGCCGGGTCGATCCGGCGCTGCTACGGCACAGCGGGCCTGACCACCGCGATCTCGCTCTCGCGCGTCGTCCAGAACGGCGCCGGGCCGGCCGGCTATCCGGAGGTCGCCTACGGGTTCGGCCTGACCGACCGCCCGTTCTGCCCGACCGCGAACGCCTGCCAGACCAAGCCCTTCCCGCTGGCGACGACGACGCTGCGCAACTCCTACCTGCTCTCGACCACCTACGCGATCGGCGCCACGCCGGTGCCCTACGACTTCATCTACGACTTCTGGCTCGAGCGCTCTCCCACGGCCGGCGGTCCCGTCACCTGCACCTCCACCGATGCGCCGCCGAGCTGCCCCCAGCCCGGCGACGTCGAGTTGCTGATCGTTCTCGACCACCGCGCGATCCCGTTCTGCAAATCAGCGCCGTCCCAGGTGAGCGAGCCGCTGACGCTGGATGACCGCGCGTCGGCGGCGACGTGGACCGTGTGCTCGATCGCGGGGGGCACGGAGGCCACCTCGGTCGCCTTCTTCCTCGACCGGCCGGCCGAGCGCCGGAGCGCTTCGGTGTCGCTGCAACCGAAGGCGTTTGTCGATGCGGCCCTCAGCTTTCTCGGCCACGGCTACGCGACGGCCGCCTACGACCTGATGGGGGTCGAGCTCGGCGGCGAATTCGATTCCTGCTCGACCTCGAACTGCCAGCCGGCGTGGAGCTGGCGCCTCGGCCAGCTCGCGCTGCGCACGCCGGAGGGAACGATCCGCCTGCTCGCCAAGTAGCGCGCGGTTCACGCACCCGCGTTCGCCGCGGCGGCGAGCAGGCGCCGGGCCTGGCGGTCATCGAGCAGCGACCAGTCCATGTTCCCGGTCGCCTTGCCGCTCTTCTGCGCCGCCGACGGCGTCTGGGACCAGATCAGCGCGACGATCCAGGGCCGCGACCTCAGCTCGCTCGCGAGCTGCCCAAGCCAGGCGTAGCGCTGCGCGGAGTCGACCTTCACCTCGGCGAGCCAGAAGGGCTTGCGGTAGCGCCGCGCGAGCCAGTCGATGCTCGCGAAGCGGTAGCTCAGCGGCCAGGCGCCCTGGAAGGCGAAGCTGACGAGCGAGGTGCCGATGTCGCTCACGTACCGGGCCCCGGGCCAATAGCGCTGGACCTGCGCCTGCCAGCGCGCGCGCGGCACGCCGGCAATCAGGTCAGGCGCCCAGACGAACCGCGCGTTACTCGCTCCCGCGTCGGCGAAGATCGTCCAGACGTGGCGCCAGGCCGCGACGTAGGCGAGCGGCTGCCCGCCCCAGCGGTACCAGTTGCCGTTCATCTCATGCGCGAAGCGGATGTAGACGACGTGCGGGTAGGCGGCGACCTCGCGGGCGACCTTGCTCAGATAGCCGTCCTGCGCACCGGCGGCAATCGAGCGCAGGCCGGCGTCCTCCGGCTCCCAGGTGATCATCGGGATGGCGCCCAGTTCGTGGTCTCCCCGCAGCAGCGGCGCCCAGTCGGTGCCGAACGCGACGAACTGGGCGTGCACCTTGGGCGCCAGCGGGCGCAGCGCCCGGAAGACCTCAGGCGTCCCGGTGAACCCGACCATGCGCGCCTGCGCCGTTGTCGCGATCAAACCGAAGAGGATCGTCGCAAGCGCAAGCCGTCTCATGCAACCTTGCGCCGCGCGACGGGCGTGAACGCGCGGGCGACGACGGCCACCGAGAACGCTCCCAAAGCCATCATCGGGACGAAGTTGAGGTGGGCGCCGTCCATGTCCAGGTCCCGCACCCCGGCGATCACGAGCCAGGTCACGCTCAGCACGCCGGACCACAGCACGAGCGCCCCGATCAGGATTCGGTCGCGAAGCTCACGCCCGCCGGCGGACCCCGTCGGCCGCCAGCCCATCGGCCGTCCCCGTGCGACATCGATCAGCGCGAACAGATGCGCCCAGCCGTAGATCAGCGACACCGTCCAGGCCTCAAGCCCGTAGCGGCAGCGGTGCCAGCGCGGGAACATCACGAACCGCCAGAGGAAGATCGGCGTCAGCAGAACGTAGTTGCGCAGGTGAATGAGCTCCGGGAACCACAGCAACAGGGCCAGCGGCACGGCCGGCCCGATCAGCACGGCGATCGCTGTGGCGGCGTAATAGCCGAAGCCACCGAGATAGCAGGCCCGCGCCCGCAGCGACAGCTTCGCGTCCCAGAACTTCTTCGATGTCACCAGCGACATCGAGCCTACGCACCAGCGGTATTGCTGACGGAAGAAGGAGCTCACGTCGGCGGGGCAGACGCCGGTCGCGAGGATCACGGGCACGTAGCGGAGCGTCCAGCCGTTGCGGGCGAGGTCGAAGCCGGTGTGCACGTCCTCGCTGTGGCCGATGATCGTCGTGCCACCGTTGCTGTCGAGCGCCGCCCGGCGGTAGATCGCGTTGGTGCCGACGCAGACGGCCGCGCCGTGAGCGTCGCGTCCCGGCTGGATGCCGCGGTAGAAGAGCTCCTGGACAGCGCCGGCGCCGCGCTGCAGCCAGCCCTGGTTCATCGTCACGTCGAAGTACTGGGGGCTCTGCACGATCCCGAGCGCCGGATCGTCGAAGTAGGGCATCAGCTCCAGCAGGAAGTCCGGACGCGGGCAGAAGTCGGCATCGAAGATCGAGACGAACGCGCCGCTCGTCTGCTGGTAGGCGAATTGAAG
>Ga0302157_10005609_pt1 | contig 13239 bp, 12 predicted proteins | sample I_Bog_N3_3_FD_193502 | JGI IMG/M metagenome (GOLD analysis project Ga0302157, IMG submission 193502) | Peat permafrost microbial communities from Stordalen Mire near Abisko, Sweden - I_Bog_N3_3 | ecosystem: Environmental > Terrestrial > Soil > Wetlands > Peat | place: Sweden: Abisko, Stordalen...
GCTCGACGCCGCGCTCGACAACGATCTGATCGCCTCTGCCCGTCCGGCCTTCGAACAGGGCACCCCGGTGCGCATCGAACGCAACGTGATCAACGTCAACCGCACTGTCGGCGCGATGCTGTCGGGCGAAGTGGCGCGCGCGTTCGGCCATGCGGGCCTGCCCGACAACACCATCCATGTCGCGTTTCGCGGCGTGGCGGGGCAATCGTTCGGCGCGTTCCTGGCGCACGGGATCACGCTCGATCTGACCGGCGATGCCAACGACTATGTCGGCAAGGGGCTGTCGGGTGGCCGCGTGATTGTGCGCCAGCCCGCGCATGTCGCGCGCGAGGCGAGCGAGAACATCATCGTGGGCAACACGGTGCTTTATGGTGCGATCGCGGGTGAGGCCTATTTCAACGGCGTTGCCGGGGAACGCTTTGCGGTACGCAATTCGGGCGCGATCGCGGTGGTCGAAGGCACCGGCGATCATGGCTGCGAATATATGACCGGCGGCGTGGTGGTCGTGCTGGGCCGCACCGGGCGCAACTTTGCCGCGGGGATGTCGGGCGGGGTGGCCTATGTCCACGATGTCGACGGGGTGTTCGCGCAGCTCGCCAACACAGCGATGGTCGATCTGCTGCCGATTTCGCCCGATCGCGATGACGAGGATGGCACCGGCCGTCCGCAACAGCGCGCGATCGATGTGGCCGATTATGGCATGGGCGACATGTTGCGCCACGATGCCGATCGTCTGCGCATCCTGATCGAACGCCATTTGCTCCACACCGGCAGCCGCCGGGCCCGCGCGATCCTTGACAACTGGGCCGAGGAACTGCCCCGGTTCGTCAAGGTGATGCCGCGCGACTATGCCCGCGCCCTGCGTCAGCTAGAGGCGGAGCGGGTTGCCGCTGCCTCGGTCGCTGCAGAATAAGGATTGACAGACAATGGGTAAGTCGACCGGTTTTCTCGAAATCGACCGCCAGGACCGTGGCTATGACGCGCCGACGGAACGGTTGAAGCACTATCGCGAATTCATCGTGCCGCACGATGAGGCCACGCTGAAAGGCCAGGCCTCGCGGTGCATGAATTGCGGCATTCCGTTCTGTCACAATGGCTGTCCGGTCAACAACCAGATCCCCGACTGGAACCATCTGGTCTATGAATCCGACTGGCGCGATGCGCTCGACAACCTGCATTCGACCAACAATTTCCCCGAATTCACCGGGCGCATCTGCCCCGCCCCGTGCGAGGCGGCGTGCACGCTGAACATTGTCGATCAGCCGGTCACGATCAAATCGATCGAATGCGCGATTGTCGACAAGGGCTGGCGCGAAGGCTGGATCGAACCGCAAGTGCCGGTGAAAAAGACCGGCAAGTCGGTCGCCATCGTCGGTTCGGGCCCGGCGGGCATGGCTTGTGCGCAGCAACTGGCGCGGGTCGGCCATTCGGTCACCGTGTTTGAAAAGTCCGACCGGATGGGCGGGCTGCTGCGCTATGGCATTCCCGACTTCAAGATGGAAAAGGCGCTGATCAACCGCCGCCTGGTGCAGATGATGGCCGAAGGGGTGGAATTCCGCACGTCGGTCGAAGTCGGCGTGACGGTGTCGATGGCCTCGCTCAAGGAAAATTTCGATGTGGTGGTGCTGGCGGGCGGCGCGGAAGACCCGCGCCCGCTGCTGATCCCCGGTTTCGAATTGCCCGGCGTGCGCTTTGCCATGGAATTCCTGACCCAGCAGAACAAGCGCAACGCGGGCGACGATGAAATCCGCGCCGCGCCGCGCGGGTCGCTGACCGCCACGGGCAAGCATGTGGTGGTGATCGGCGGGGGCGACACCGGCAGCGATTGCGTCGGCACGTCGAACCGCCAGGGCGCCTTGTCGGTCACCCAGCTTGAGATCATGCCGCGCCCGCCCGAAAAGGAAGACAAGGCGCTGACCTGGCCCGACTGGCCGCTGAAACTGCGCACATCGAGCAGCCACGAAGAAGGCGTCGCGCGCGAATTCGCCGTGTTGACCAAGCGCGTGGCCGGCGAAAACGATGTGACCGGGCTGGAATGCGTGCGCGTCGAATGGGTCGGCGGCAAGATGCAGGAAGTGCCGGGCAGCGAGTTTACCATCAAGGCGGATCTGATCCTGCTGGCTATGGGCTTTGTCGGCCCGCGCAAGCAGGGTCTGCTCGAGCAGGCCGGGGTGGAACTTGATCCGCGCGGCAACGTGCGCGCCAATGTGCAGGATTATCGCACCAGCGCCGACAACGTGTTCACGTGCGGGGACATGCGGCGCGGGCAAAGCCTGGTGGTGTGGGCCATCCGCGAAGGTCGCCAGTGTGCCCGCGCGGTGGACGAGGCGCTGATGGGTGTATCCGAACTGCCGCGTTAAGCCCGCATGCAATCCTTTTGTGCCAAGATCGGCCGACGGGCGCGTGTGCACCCGTCGGCCGCTTGACTTGTAATGGTGTTGTAACATAGCGGCCGGGATTCAGATTGCCCGGAGTTGCCGCCATCGATCAGATTGCCGCCTTGCCCTATCGTACCCGTGGTGACGGTCTTGCCGCACCGACCGAAGTCCTGCTGGTCACCTCGCGCGGGACCGGGCGCTGGGTCATCCCCAAGGGCAACCTGGGCAAGCGCGAGGCCGCGCATATGGCCGCCGCGCGCGAGGCGATGGAAGAGGCGGGCGTGGCCGGCGCGGTTTGCCCCAGCCCGCTGGGTTTCTATCACTATCGCAAGACATTGCGGTCTGGTGCGGCAGTGCGCGCGCAAGTGCAGGTCTATCCGTTGGCGGTAACCGACGAATTGTCCGACTGGGCCGAATCGGGCGAGCGCACCCGGCGCTGGTTTTCGCTGGGCGAGGCCGCCACGCTGGTCGATGAACCCGATCTGGGTGACCTGATCCGCAGTTTTCGCGCGTCCGAAGTGCGCGTGCTGACCCGTACCGCGCCGCTGCTTGCCCGCATCAGCGGCGCGAAGGAGAAATTGGGAATGTTTCACTGGTTTCAGTCGCTCTTGCCGCAACAGGGCAATTTCTTTGCCTTGTTCGAAGCCCATGGCGAAACGCTGGTCGCGGGCAGCAATGCGCTGGTGCGCATGTTGCAGGGCGGCGAGGCGATGTCGCAGCACGTGCGCGAAATCTCCGAACGCGAACACGATGCCGATGCGATCACCCGCGAAGTGCTGATCGCGGTGCGCAAGACATTCCTGACGCCGTTCGATCGCGGCGCGATCACCTCGCTGATCGGGGCGATGGACGATGCGATCGACCAGATGCACCAGACATCGAGCCTGGCCGCGATCTACAGCGTGACCACGTTCGAGCCCGAGATGCAGGACATGGCTGCGATCATCGTCGATGCCGCGCGCCTGATTTCCGAGGCGCTGCCGCTGTTGCGCGCGATCCACGGCAATGCCGCGCGGTTGCACGAATTGACCGAACGGCTGATCCGGCTGGAAGGCCGCGCCGATGAAATCCACGATGCCGGGCTGGCGCGTGCCTATCGCGAACTGGGCGAAAGCGCGCCGATGCGCTTTTTCGTGCACCGCGAAATCTACAGCCATCTCGAACGCGTGGTCGACAAGTTCGAGGACGTCGCCAACGAGATCGACAATCTCGTGATCGATCACGCCTGATCATGCAGCATATCGGTCTGGCGCTGCCCCTGATCATCGCGCTGGTGGTGATGGCGTTCGCGTTTGATTTTCTCAACGGCCTGCACGATGCGGCCAATTCGATCGCCACGGTGGTGGCCACCCGCCTGCTGACGCCGGTGCAGGCGGTGCTGTTTGCTGCGGTGTTCAACTTTGCCGCCTATTTCGTGTTCGGGCTGAAAGTGGCCGAAACGGTGGGCAAGGGCATCATCAACAAGGATGTGGTGACGCCGGGCGTGGTGTTTGGCGCGCTGGTCGGCGCGATGGCGTGGAACGTGATCACCTGGTGGCGCGGCATTCCGTCGAGTTCGAGCCACGCGCTGGTCGGCGGGCTGCTCGGCGCAGGCATGATGCATGCCGGGCCCGGCGCGATCGTGTGGGGCGGGTTGACTGCGACGACGCTGGCGATCGTGCTGTCGCCGCTGATCGGGCTGGCGGTGTCGATGCTGTTTTTCCTGGTTACCGCATGGCTGTTTGTGCTGGTTACCGCGCGCACGGCAGAAGGGCTGTTCAAACGGCTGCACCTGGTGTCGGCGGCGGCCTATTCGCTGGGCCACGGCGCCAACGACGCGCAAAAGACGATGGGGATCATCACCGTCCTGCTCTATTCGCAAGGGTACATGGGCACGACCTTCCACGTGCCGCTGTGGGTGGTGCTGGGCTGTTATGCCGCGATGGGGTTGGGCACGCTGTCGGGCGGGTGGAAAATCATCGAAACGATGGGTAGCCGGATCACCCGCCTGACCCAGCATCAGGGGTTCTGCGCGTCGGCCGGCGGATCGGTCATGCTGTTTGCGGCGAGTTCGCTGGGCATTCCGGTGTCGACCACGCACACCATCACCGGCTGTATCGTCGGGGTCGGCGCGGCGCGGCGCACCACGGCTGTGCGCTGGGGTGTGGCGCAGCGGGTGGCGGTGGCCTGGGTGGTCACCATCCCCGCCGCCGCCGCCGTTGGCGCGCTGTTCTACGAGATATCGCGGCTGTTCTGACGTCCACGATTGGGACTGTCAGCTTTTTTGGTAATGATGCACGCCGCGCTTGAGCGGCGTCCGCACATGACTAATGTGCGATCGCAGATTTCCATAGCGCTGACTCGAGGATCACCCCATGTCGTTTTCCGCCAATGCCCTGAAATTCTATATCGATGGCGCCTGGGTCGATCCCGCCGGAACCGCCACGCTCGATGTGATCAATCCCGCCACCGAGGCACCGTTCCTGACGATCGCGATGGGCGGTGCCGCCGATGTCGATCGGGCAGTGGCCGCCGCGCGCAAGGCGTTTGGCACCTGGGCCTTTTCGACCCGTGAAGAACGCCTGGCGCTGTTGCGCCGCGTGCTCGACGAATACAACCGCCGGTTTGAAGACATTGCCCAGGCGGTGACCGCCGAAATGGGCGCGCCGATCGAATTCGCGCGCGATGCCCAGGCCTGGGCGGGCCGTGCGCATATGGAAGCGGCGATCAAGGCGCTGGAAGATTTCACCTTTGAACAGGCGCGCGGGTCCAGCCGGATCATCCTCGAACCGATCGGCGTCGCCGCGCTGATCACGCCATGGAACTGGCCGCTCAACCAGATCGTGTGCAAAGTTGCGCCCGCGCTGGCCGCCGGGTGCACCGTGGTGCTCAAGCCGTCGGAAATCGCGCCGGTCAGCGGGCTGATCTGGGCCGAGATCATGGATGCCGCGGGCACCCCGCCAGGCGTGTTCAACATGGTCAACGGCAATGGCCCCGATGTCGGCCAGGTCATGGCCGAACATCCCGATGTCGACATGGTGTCGTTCACCGGATCGACCCGCGCGGGCGTGCTGGTGGCCAAGTCGGCCGCCGCAACGGTGAAGCGCGTGGCGCAGGAACTGGGCGGAAAATCGGCCAACATCATCCTGCCCGATGCCGATTTCGCCGCAGCGGTCGATGCAGGCGTGCGCGGCTGTTTCAGCAATTCGGGCCAGTCGTGCGATGCGCCCACGCGCATGCTGGTGCCCGCCGATCGCCATGCCGAGGCGCTGGACATCGCCCGCGCCACCGCGCAATCGATGGTGGTTGGCGATCCGCACGATCCGGCCACGACCCACGGACCGGTGATCAGCGATGCGCAATGGGCCAAGATTCAGCGCCTGATCCAGACCGCAATTGACGAAGGCGCCGAACTGGTCGCTGGCGGCACCGGCCTGCCCGACGGATTGACCAAGGGCTATTACGTGCGCCCGACGGTGTTCGGCGGCGTGACCACGGCGATGACCATCGCCAACGAGGAAGTGTTCGGCATGGTGCTGGCGATCATGCCCTATGACAGCATCGAACAGGCGATCGAGATCGCCAACGACACCGTCTATGGCCTGGCCAACTATATCGCCGGGACCGACATTGACCAGATCCGCGCCGTCGCCCGGCGCCTGCGCAGCGGCACCGTCAACGTCAACTATCCCGACTGGGATGTCTACGCCCCGTTCGGCGGTTACAAGCAATCGGGCAATGGCCGCGAGTATGCCGATTACGGCATCCACGACTTCCTGGAAACCAAGGGCGTCATCGGCTGGGGCTGATCTAAAGCCCTCCACCTCAGGGGGAGGGTTGGGCGGGGCTGTCCGAGGCCCAAGGGACGCGTGCCATCGCACCGTCGGACACCCCTCCCCAACCCCTCCCCTGAGGGGAGGGGCCTAAATCGCGCCGCGCTCAATCCGGCAAGCGCCAGTCGATCGCGCCGCGTCCGTGTTCGGTCAGAAAGGCGTTGGCCTGGCTGAACGGGCGGCTGCCGAAAAATCCGGCATAGGCCGACAGCGGGCTGGGGTGCGGGGCCTTGAGTACGAGGTGCGGGCCGGTAGACAGGCCGGGCACGCGGGCGGCCTTTTTCTGGGCGTGGCTGCCCCACAGCAGGAACACGCATGGTTCGCGGCGCGCGGCAACGGCGGCGATGGCGGCGTCGGTCAGCGCTTCCCAGCCGCGATTCTGGTGCGATCCGGGCTGGGCCTGTTCGACTGTCAGCGCGTTGTTGAGCAACAGCACGCCCTGCCGGGCCCAGGCATCGAGATGGCCGTGGCGGGCCGGGGCAATCCCCAGGTCGGATTGCAACTCCTTGTAGATGTTGACCAGGCTGGGCGGCACTTTCACCCCCGGTTGCACCGAAAACGCCAGGCCATGCGCCTGGCCCGGCCCGTGATAGGGGTCTTGCCCGAGGATCACCACGCGCACGGCATCGAGCGGGGTCAGTTCGAGCGCGGCCAGCCGGGTGCCGCGCGGGGGAAACACCACTTTGCCCGCCGCCTCTTCGGCGCGCAGCCAGCCGCCCAGCGCGCGCAGGGCGGGGCTGGCCAGGACGGGATCGAGCGCCGGGCGCCAGCTATCGGGAACGGTGGTCTGGGTCATCGTCCGCCCTTCTAGCCATGCCCGCGCGGGCTTGCCAGCCATAGCCGCTTGCCCCACGCAGCCAGAGCGCCTAAGCGACGGAGCATGGCCGTATATCTCCACGAAGAAGACTTGCCCTCCGATGCGCTCGGGCCGGGAACCGTTGCCGTCGATACCGAAACGATGGGGCTGATCACGCGCCGCGACCGGCTCTGCCTGGTGCAGATCGCCGATGGACGTGGCGATGAACATCTGGTGCGGTTTGGCCGCGACAGTGCCTTCGATGCGCCCAATCTGAAGGCGGTGCTGGCCGATCCGGCCCGGCTGAAACTGTTTCATTTCGCGCGGTTCGATCTGGCCGCGATCCACCACTATCTGGGCGTGATGGCGACCCCGGTGTTCTGCACCAAGATCGCCTCGAAACTGGTGCGCACGTATACCGATCGGCATGGCTTGAAAGAAGTCGTGCGCGAAACCACGGGCAAGGAAATTTCCAAACAGCAACAGTCGAGCGACTGGGGCGGGCCGGTGCTCAACGATGCACAACTGGAATATGCCGCGTCCGACGTGCGCTATCTCCATGCCGCGCACAGCGTGCTGACAGAGCGGCTGGCGCGCGAAGGGCGGACGGAAATTGCGCAGGCCTGTTTTGATTTTCTGCCCACCCGTGCCTTGCTCGATCTGGCCGGTTGGGCCGAAAACGACATTTTCAGCCACGAATAGGCCGCCCGTGACCCCTGCAACCGGCATCCTGGCATGACATTGCGCGCCGACCAGATGCGCGACCGGCGCCGGGTGTTTGCCGCCCCCGGCGGGTCGCACGACCGTATGGTGCGCCTGCTCGCTGTGGTCCTGCCCGGCCTGATCGGTGCGCTGCTGGCGGTGATGGTGCTGGCCCCGCTGGGGCCGCGCGGCGAAATCAGTTTTCTGCTCGACCGCACCAAAGTTGCCGTGGTGGATGATCGCATGCGCGCGCTGGGCGCGCTCTATCGCGGTGAAGACGATCACGGACGCAGCTTTTCGATCACCGCGGGCAGCGCGGTGCAGCATTCGGTGCACCAGCAGGAAGTCGCGATGAAGGATGTTACCGCGCGCATGTTGCTCGACGACGGACCGGCGATCATGGTGGCGGATTCGGGGATCTATGACTTTGCGCGGCAGGAAATCGCCGTGCCGGGGCCGGTCAACATCCAGACCACCGATGGTTATCGTATGGTCACCCAGGGCGCGCAGATCAACCTCGACCATCGCATCCTGGCCAGCCACGGCGCGGTGACCGGGCGCATTCCGATCGGCACATTCAGCGCGGACCATTTCTATGCCGATCTCGACACGCGCGAGATCCGGCTCGATGGCCATGCGCGCCTGCATATGGTGCCCGGCCCGATCGCTTTGCCCGGGGCCTTGCCCCGGCCCCATCAGGCAGGTGCGTCCCCGACGCGTCATTCCCCCAATCCCTCCATCGAGGTGAGCAAGCCGTGATCCCCGTGCTTTCCAGGTCCGCAAATTCCGGCTCCAGTCTGACGCGCGTCGCGCTGCGCAGCCTTGTCATCGGCTTTGCCGCTTCGGCGGCGGTGATCGCGGGCGCGGGGCATCTGGCCGCCGCCACCAAAGTCGCGCACAACAGCGATGCACCGGTCGATTTTTCGGCCGATCGCATGGATTTGCAGGACAAGCAGGATCGCGCGGTGCTGACGGGCAACGTCATCGTCACGCAGGAAGAACTGCGGCTGACCGCCGATCGTACCTTGATGGCCTATACCAACACCAACAAAGTCACGCTGCAACGCGTCGATGCCACGGGTCATGTGGTGGTTACGCGCAACGACGAACGGGCCAGCGGCGATGTCGCGGTCTATGATCTCAACCGCAAGCTGATCACGATGGTGGGCCATGTCGTGCTCAACCGAGCCAATGGCGACGTGCTGAACGGCGGGCGGCTGGTGATGGATCTCAACACCGGGTTGTCGAGCATGGATGGCCACACTGCCGGCCCGGCGGGCGCCGCGGCCGGCCAGACCGACGCGCACTCAGGCCGGGTCAGCGGCACCTTCAACGTTCCCAAAAGCGACGACAAGACCAAGGACGCCAAGAAGCCCTGAGCCGGAAGAGTGCGCTATTCCTCGGTCCTGATCAGCACCGCTTCGCCGATCAGCAGGAACAGCAGGAACGGTGACCACGCCGCCAGGAACGGCGTGTAGGCCCCGAAGTTGCCCATTGCCAGCGCGGCGTTGTCGACCACGAAATAGGCAAAGCCCAGCGCCATGCCGATCAGCGCGCGCACGAACAGCTTGCCCGACCGGGCGAGGCCGAACCCGGCCACCGCGCCCAGCAAGGGCATCAGCAGCGCCGACAACGGGCCCGACAGCTTGTGCCACCACCGCCCGTCGAGTTCGCTGGTGCGATACCCGGCGCCATGGATGGCCTCGATCGTGTCGGTCAGCCGCCACAGCGATTCGCCATCGGCATTGGTCTTGCGCATCAGAACTTGGGTCGGGTCGACTGCGTTCGCGTAGACGCGCGGGCCCCCCAGCGGGGTCAGCTTGGTGCTTTGCACGTCAAAGCTGGTCGGCCGATCGAGCCGCCAGCCCGGGCGGGCGAATTGTGCATGGGGCGCGTGGACAATCTCGGTGACCATGCCGGTGGGGTCGCGCCGGTACCAACTGACATCGCCCATGGTCATCGCGGCACCCCGGCCCACCACGGTGCGCGCGTAGAACACGTTGGGCCCGTCCTGCATCCACACATTGGTCTTCAGATCGGTGTCGGGCGGCACCGGCCCATAGTCGACATCCTGCCACGCCTTGAGCGCGGCGGCGGCGCGTACGGTCACGCGTTCGTTGAAGGTAAAGTTTATCACGCTGGTAATCGCGGCGACCAGAAACAGCGGCGCCAGAATCTGGTGCGCCGACAGTCCGGCAGCCTTCATCGAGATGACTTCGCTGTTCTGGTTGAGCGTGGTCAGCGTCAGCATCGTCGCCAGCAGCACCGAATAGGGCAGAAACTTGCTGGCCAGTTGCGGCAGGCGCAGCGCGACAAAATGCAGCAGTTCCCTTTGCCCATTGCCCTTGGCGGCCAGAATATGCCCGCTTTCGCTCAGCAGATTGAGCATTTGCAGCACGAGCACCAGCATCACCAGCACGGCGACAATCCGCACCGCGAACATGCGCGCGATGTACCGGGTCATGGTTGCAGACGGGAACAGATCAAGCGACATTGTGCGGTACCAGTGTCTCGTCGTCGGGCAGTGCAGGGGCGGGCGGCTTGCGCACGATGGTGAACAGGCGGCCGATCATCTTGCCGATGCGGGCAAACGCCGTTTCCAGCCCGCCGATCGGTTGCCCGCCCGGAACATAGGCCAGGCGCCAGTACATCCACACGATCAGTGCGGCAAACGCGGTGAACGGCCCCCACAGCGCCACGGCCGGGCTGACTCGGCCAAGGCTGGCCACGTCCTGCCCGTATTCGTTCACCTTGTGATAGGCGACCACCATCACGATAGACACGAACACACCCAGCGCCGACGATGACCGCTTGGGCGGCACCGCCAGCGCGACCGCCAGCAGCGGCAGCAGGAACATCATCGCCACTTCGACCAGACGGAAGTTGAGATTGGCGATCGACTGGTTGCGGATGTCCCGGCTGGCGTTGCGGTCCCAGCCGATGCGCAGCAGTTCGGGCAGGAAATATTCGCGATCCTTGTCGCCGCGTCGGCGGAATTGTTCGATCTTGGGCAAGTCGATCGGCAAGTCGTGGCTGGCAAAGGTCAGCACGCGCGGGTTCTTGATGGTCGGCGATTCCTGCACCATCTGGCCATCGGTCAGCCGCAGGATCACCGTGTCGGGATTTTCCTTGTTGGCAAAGAACTGCCCCTCACGCGCGGAAATGACCATGGTCTGGCCATCCGGATTGGCGATCCGGGCAAAGATGCCTTCAAGCTGGCGGCCTTCATCCCGGCTCGATTCGACGCGCAACGCGGTGCGGTCCTGCAGCGAGTTGAATTCGCCGACGTTGATCGACGCGCCCAGCGCACCCGACCGCAACTGGAACTGCAATTCCTCGTAATAGTAACGCGACAGCGGCTGGATATAGCTGACGATCGCCAGATTGAGCACGGCCAGCCCGATGGCGAACAGGAACGGCACACGCAGCAGCCGGGTATAGCTGAGCCCCAGCGCGCGCATCACGTCGAGTTCGGAACTCGTCGCCAACCGGCGAAAGGCGAACAGGATGCCCAGCATCAGCCCCAGCGGCACTGCCAGCGCGGCATATTCGGGCATCATGTCGGCCAGCATCTTGAACACGACGATCACCGGCCCGCCCTGGGTCGCGACAAAGTCGAACAAGTCGAGCATCTTTTCGAGCGACAGCAGCGAAGCCGCCAGCACGAACACCCCCAGCATCGGTACGAACACCAGCCGGGCGATGTATTTGTCTATAGCGGTTATGAATTTCACGAAGCGGGCCAGTGCTTTTCCGTTGTCGCGTGCCGGGGCGATGGCCTTGGCCACAAGGCGTGGCGGCACGTATTTTGCCTAGCCGGGATCACGCGGCGAAGAAAGGGCTGTTTGGCCGCTCGTGCTGAATCGCGCCGGACCGTTGCAGGCGCGACCCGTTCGCGCGCGCGGTCAGGCCTTTTCAAGCGTACAGCGCAGCGGGTGCTGGTTCTGGGCAGCGAAATCCATCACCTGGTTGACCTTGGTTTCGGCGATTTCGTAGGGAAAGATGCCGCAGACGCCGACGCCGCGCTGATGGACGTGGAGCATCACGCGGGTCGCCTGTTCCAGATCCATGCTGAAAAAGCGCTTGAGCACCAGCACCACGAATTCCATCGGGGTGTAGTCGTCGTTGAGCATCAGCACTTTGAACATGCTGGGCTTCTTGGGCTTTGCTCGCGTGCGCGTGGCGACCCCGACCTGCCCGTTGCCGCCTGCTCCGTCGCCCGTGTCCGAATCATCGGGCCCGGCCGCCACCACCGTGATGCGATCGGCGTGGGCAACGGGAATGCGCCCGGTTTGGTGCGGGTCTGAAGAAAGGACTGACTGCATGGTGGCCTGAATATCGCATCGCGCAGGTCCCCATTCAAGAGGCGACAGCGGCGCTTGGGCAATCGGCGTGCAATTGGGCAACGCAAGGTTCCACACGAAGAGGGGGCTGACCCCCCTCATGCCGCCAGACACCCTGCCAAAACGCAAACGGGCCGGACGGAGACATCTCCGTCCGGCCCGCAGGGACTTGTTAAAGGCGCCTGGATCAGGCGGCCTTCTTGACCTTTTCGACCGCCAGGCTGACGCGGGTCGAGATCGGCTGGAACGCTTCGTTGACCAGCTTGAGCACGGCTTCGCTGTTCTTCGAGCTGGCGGCAACCGCTGCGTCGAACTGCTTGCGCAGCAGGGTCGACTGCTTTTCGAGCAGTTCACTGGGCGATTTGACCGCGGCCAGTTCCTTGAACTCGGCGGTCAGCGTTTCGAACGCCGACTTGCTTTCGGTCAGATAGCCCTTGCTCAGTTCCTGCAGGCCGGTGGCGAGGATCTTCGACGATTCGACCAGGGCTTCAACGTTGCCCTTGGTGAATGCGCCCAGCTCGCCGAGGTTGGCCTGGTTCTTTTCGAAAGCGGCCTTGGCCTTTTCCGAAGCGTCCTTGAGAGCGGTCTGGAACTTTTCGGTGATTTCGGTGGTCGCGGTGGTCATGATACGGGGTTCCTTGCTGGGTGCCGTCACGGTCCGCGCCGGGGGTGTCCGGGGCGCGGCAGCGGCGGCTGGTTTTGTGGGCTTTGGCGTGGGTTTTGGCGATTTGGCCGCTTTCGCGACGGGTTTCCTGGCAGGGGCGGTCCTTGCTCGGATCGTCTTGGCTGGCGCCGGAGCAGCCGTCTCCGCCTTGGCAGGGGCAGTCACCACGGCGGGTTCGGCCTCGGCTTCGGGGGCGACTTCGACTTCGAGGGCAACCGGTTCGGTCACCACCACCACCGCATCGGCGGGGGCGCTGGTCACGGCAGGCGCCGGCGCCGCCCGTGCCTTGCGCACCGCACGCTTGGGTGCTGTTGCGTCCTTGCCCGGGGCAATTTTGTCCGGGGCGATGGCGGGTACGGCCTCGCCGGCTGCCGTAGCGGTGCCTTGCTCGACTGATTCGACCATTGTCCCATGCTCCTTTGCGCCGCAGCGGTCCGGCTCGACTCGGTATGATGCCGGTCTTTGCTGCAATGCAATAACTATGGGCGTGCAGGTGCGAAGTCAAGGTTTATTGTGCAGTGCACAATGGGACAATCTGGTCCAG
>Ga0302157_10005613_pt1 | contig 13227 bp, 6 predicted proteins | sample I_Bog_N3_3_FD_193502 | JGI IMG/M metagenome (GOLD analysis project Ga0302157, IMG submission 193502) | Peat permafrost microbial communities from Stordalen Mire near Abisko, Sweden - I_Bog_N3_3 | ecosystem: Environmental > Terrestrial > Soil > Wetlands > Peat | place: Sweden: Abisko, Stordalen...
GCAGGCCACAGCTAAATGGACGCTTATCTTGGCGAACGCCGTATCAACATCGTGCAGGGCGAACAGCGCGTGGAAAGCGACCCGTCGGTCGTGCTGACCACGATCCTGGGCTCCTGCGTTTCCGCATGCCTGTGCGATGCGGAAGCCGGCATTGGCGGCATGAACCATTTTCTCTTGCCCGGCGAAGACGTCGAAAGCCGGCCCGCCAGCTCGGCGCTCGCCACGCAGCGCTACGGCGTGCATCTGATGGAGCTGCTGGTCAATGCATTGCTGAAAAAAGGCGCTTCCCGCTCCCGCCTGCAGGCCAAACTCTTTGGCGGCGCCAGAATGATTCGCGGTCTGACCGATATCGGCGATAAAAACGCGATCTTCGCCGAAAAATTCTTAAGGGCTGAAGGCATCCCAATCGTTGGCGGCAGCCTGCGCGGGGATTTCGGCCGCCGGATTCAGTTCTGGCCGGTCAACGGCCGCGCCCGCCAAAGCCTTCTCGATTCCGAAAAACAGAGCATTTTTCAAGAAGAACGCCGGATTGTGGCAAAACCCGCCGCCGCCGGCAGCGTTGAACTCTTTTAACCGGTATGTCCTACATGACCGAACTCCGTCCCATCGACACCGAATCCATGAATGCCAGCTTGATTCGTATCCTTGGCCTGCTCGGCGACGAGGTGCTCGATCTCGGCCGCACCATCGAGCAGCTTCAGGTCATCCTCGCACCCGCGCTGTTCCACGTCGCGGACGATCCGGCTTGCCACAGGAACGCGCAAAAGCTCGACCTGCTCACCCAACGCCTGCACGCTCTGGCGGATTTCGTCAGCTCGATCAAAACCTCCGTGCCGCCGTCCTGGCACCTCGACTTCGCCGCCGCCCTGCGCCGCGTTAAACTCTCCGATCTGGCCTGGCGCCTGAAAGGGGAACGCCCGGAAGAGCCATTGGTGCCGGCGGGCGAGGCGGATTTTTTTTGAGGTGAAGAAAGCAGTTACTTTTTTGAAAAAAAGTAACCAAAAAACTTTTGATTTCTCCGGGGCTGCAACGGCGTCGTCTGGCCGCTCAAACGCTGGGGAGGTTCGCCTTGACGCGGATGTGTCACCAGAGCCGGCCCGGGGCCTGGTCACCACCGCGGTCCAGATGATCAAAAAGTTTTTGCGCGCTTTTTTCAAAAAGCGCTGCTTGCTTACTTGAATGAGCTTCCTACCGCCGGCCCCGCAGCGCCGCCACGATGCTTTGCAGCTCGGTGTCTTCCTCAGAATCGACGGCCGACCAGCGTTCGGTGAAAGGTGCGGCGTTGCTGCGCGGACGTTCATGGTCGGGCAATTCGTCGAACCGCAGCCGCATCGGCACGCGCACGCCCTCGCCGATGGCGATGGCTTCCGAGTTGCCCAGGAACGGCAGCACCGAGAGCATGGCGGTGGATGCCTCGGCCAGCGTCGCGCCGATGATTTCCTGGTCGCGTTCGTTCGACATGCGGAACGCGAACACCGTGTTGCATTGCGACAGAATTGTGGAAGCCAGTTCCGACGGCCGCTGGCTGATCACGCCCAGGCTGATGCCGTATTTGCGGCCCTCCTTGGCGATGCGCGAGAGCGCGCGCTTGGCGGGCTCGAAGCCGAGCGCGGTGTCGTGCGGCGCGTAGCGGTGCGCCTCCTCGCAGACCAGCAGGATCGGCACGCGCTGCCCGGCCTCGACCGCGAAGTCGAACGCCAGCCGGCATAGCAGCGCGACCACCACGTTCAGAACTTCCGAGGGCAGGCCGGCGAGGTCCAGAATCGCCACCGGCTTGCCGTTGGCCGGCACGCGGAACAGGCGGCGCAGCACGGTGGCGAAATCATCGCGCAGGACGAGGCCGGTGTCGAACATGAAGTCGAACCGCCGGTCCGCCTGCAGCGAGATCAGCCGGGATTTGATGCGCGCGTAATAGGGTTTTTTGTCGGAGTTTTCCAGGCTGCCGATCTTCTGGTCCAGATACCGCTTCACGTCGCCGAGCGAGTAGGGCACGGGCGTATCCACATAAATGCCGGCGGGATCGGAGGCGTTGCCGGCGAAGGCCAGCTTCGCGGCCAGCACCAGTTCGCGCAGATACATGATCTCCATGCTCGATTCTGTCATTTCGTGGCCGAATAGAATTTCCGTCAGTTCCTCGAAATTGCACAGCCAGTACGGCAGCCGGAACGTGTTCACGGTCAATTGTTCCGCCTGCGGGCCGAAGGCGCGGCCGTATTCGCCGTGCGGGTCCAGCAGCAGAATATGCCCGTTCGGGTTTTGCGCCAGGATGCGCTTGAGCACCAGCGTCAGCGCGCACGACTTGCCGGTGCCGGTGGTGCCCAGCATGGCGAAATGTTTGCCCAGCATGTCGTCCACCGAAACCCGCGCCAGTACGCTGTGGTTCTGGTGGATGGTGCCGACCGAGACCGAGCTGCGGTCATCCAGCGCGTACACCACCGCGGTGTCCGCGTCGCTCGCCTGGTGCACCACCGCGTCCAGCGAGGGTAGCTGCGAGACGCCGCGGCGAAAACCGCGCGAGCCGCCATAGGGCGCGTCCGGCACCTCGCCCAGCAGGCCGATCTCCGCCACTTTCAGCTCGCGGCCATCGACCGGCTGCAGCGGCATCGGCGTGCTCAGGCCCTCGACGATGCCGTACACCGTGGCGTGCGGGCTGCGCACGCTGACCAGGCAGCCCATTTCGACGGCGGGGACGCCCGGTTCGCCGTCGAGCAGAATGATGATCTGCGAGCCGGCGGTGGAGACCACCCGGCCGACGCGATGGCGGATCAAAGGTAGGGAGGCCGGCGGTATCGCTTGCACTTCGTTCATGACACGGGGTCCGGTTCTGTGGTTCGCAGGGCGAGTTCCCGGATCGCGTCCGGTGCGACCGCCTTGCTGAAAAAATAGCCCTGCGCGAAATCGCAGCCGTTGCGCCGCACGAAATCCATATGCGTGGCGCTCTCGACGCCCTCGGCCACCACTTCCAGCCGCAGGCTGTGCGCCAATTGTACGATCGCGGTGGCGATCACCGCGGCGTCCTCATTGTCCGGCGCGTCGCGGATAAAGCTCTGATCGATCTTGATGCGGTCCGCCTTGATCTGCCGCAGATAGCTGAGCGAGGAATAGCCAGTACCGAAATCATCGATCGCCAGCGCGACCCCCATCTCGTGCAGCGCGCCCATCACCGCGGCCGGGTCATCCGCGGGGTTCATCAGCGCGGTTTCGGTGATTTCCAGCTCGAGCGCCGAGGGCGGCAGACCGGTCTCGCGCAGCGTCTCGGCCACCAGCGCCGGAATGCCGCCGGCGCGGAATTGCAGGGCGGAGACGTTCACCGACATCGTCATCGGCGGCAGACCCTCCTCCAGCCAGCGCGCCGCCTGGCGGCAGGATTCCAGCAGCACCCATTTGCCGATCGGCAGAATCTGGCCGGAGCGTTCGGCGGCAGGAATGAATTCCGCCGGCCACATCCAGCCGTGCCGCGGGTGCTGCCAGCGCAATAGCGCCTCGACGCCGGAAAACCGTCCGGCGCGCAGGTCGATCTGCGGCTGGTAGGCGACCTGCAGCTGGTCGAACAGGCCGGGCTCGCGCAGCGCCTGTTCCAGCAGCGCGCGGCGTTCCACCTCGTCGTGCACGCTCTGGTCAAATATGGTGCAGCGGTTGCGGCCGTCGGCCTTGGCGCGGTACAGCGCCAGATCGGCGTGGCGGTGCAGCAGGTCGGTATCGCCGGCGTCGTCCGGAAACAGGCTCACGCCCGCCGAGGCGCCGACGAAAATCGGCCGGTTCGCGATCTCGAACGGCGTGCGCAGCAGCGCGATCAGCGCCGACGCCACGCCGGCGGCGGCGTGCGCGGAACGGGCGTCGGGCATGATCAGCGCGAATTCGTCGCCGCCGATCCGCGCCACCGACTGGCCCGGTTTCAGCGCCGCCATCAGACGCTCCGCCACCAGGCACAGCAGCTGGTCGCCGACCTCGTGGCCCAGCGTGTCGTTGACGTCCTTGAAATTATCGAGATCGAGATACGCCAGCGCCACTTTGCGGTTCTGTCCGCCCGCCTCGCGCACGCGCTCGGCCAGCGCGTCGTTGAACCAGGTGCGGTTGGGTAAGGCGGTCAGGGGGTCATGCGTGGCCAGGTACGCGAGCCGGGCCTGGGTGCGTTCGCGCTCCGCGACTTCTTCGCGCAGCGCCGTTGCGGTGATCTCGATCTCGCGCCTGGCCGCCTTCGCCTCGGCGGCTTCCCGCTCCGCCAACTGCCGGGCCGCGATCAGCGCGGCCTCCGCCAGATGGCGTTCCACCAGCCGTCCCATGCGCTGGCTGTAGCGTTCCAAAGCCCCGACCTTCATGGCCCCCATGCCAAAGCCTCTCCGCAAGTGGTTTCGTTGTCAACAAGAGTCCGGGCGCTACGCGCCGTCAAGTGCGGCGCGCCTCCGCCGCCCATTACACATTTATTCTGGGAGAGTTAATATTTCACTCGCCCAGGCGCAGGCAACCGGGTGAAGGGGAGCCGTTCTGCGAAAGGAAGCAAAAAACTTCTTTTTTGAAAAAAAGAAGCAAAAAACCTTTGATTCCCCTAGACCGAGGCCCTGCTACCCCCGTGACTCAGTAAATCAAAAGTTTTTTGGTTACTTTTTTCAAAAAACTAACTGCTTTCTTCCTGTCTTCACTCACCCAATCCCCGCGGCGCGGTGTTTTGCCTCTGCCGTTTCATGCACCGTTAACAAACTGCGGTTTACAGGTTCCAAGCCCGCCGGAACGAAAGTGCAAGATATGAAGAACCTCCCCATCATCGTGAAATTTCTGCTGGTGATGGCGGCGTTCGGCCTGTTTTCACTCGCCTCCACCACTTACGCCACCAGCCAGATGCAGGGCATCAGCGCCGGCTACCGACAACTGATCGACGGCGACGGTGCCGCCGCACTGGCTGGCGCCCGGGCCAACCGCAGCCTGCAAACCGCGATCGGCAGTATCGGCAACCTGATGATGGCCGACACCGATGCCGGCAACCAGGCCGCGAAGGCCACGCTGAACAGCGCCAAAGCCAGTTTCGTCAGCTACATGGATAAAGCGGCGGCGGCCGACCCGGGCGAATTGGGGACGCTTCAGACCCTGAAGGCCAACGGCCTGCAAGTTATCGAGGGCGATTGCGGCCACAGCATCCAGCTCGGTCTGGCCGCCAACACCCTGGCCACCAACGGCGTCGCGCAACAGTCCTACCTGAACGAATGCCAGCCCAATCTGCCGCCCCTGACCGCCGCCTTCGTCGCCGAGTTGACGCATATGCAAACCATCGAAGCGGCGGACGAAGCGCGACTCGCCACCACCACGGACAACACCGTCCTCACCACCTTCGCCATCCTGCTCGCCGGCCTTGCCGCCGTCATGGCCGGCGGCTTCTTCATCATCCGCAAATCCGTCGCCACCCCCATCGCCGCCCTGCAAACCGTCATGGACCGGCTCGCCAAGGGCGATCTCGACGCCCGCCTCGCCGATGATGGCCGCCGCGACGAAATCGGCCGCATGGCTGCCGCCGTCCGCGTTTTTAAGGAAGCCGGCCTCGAAAAACGCCGGCTCGAGGAGCAAACCGCGCGCGACCGCGCCACCGCCGAAGCGGCAAGCCGCCAAGCCGAGGCTGTACTTGAAGCCTTCGCCGTCGAACAAAAAACCGTCGTCACCGCGCTCGGCCTGGGCCTGGAACGCCTGGCGCAAGGCGATCTGCAATTTCGCCTGACCCAAGAATTCAATCAAACCTACGAAAAACTCCGCACCGATTTCAACGTCGCCATCGGCACGCTGCACGAAACCATGAAATCCATCACGCGCAATGCCCACGGCGTGAAAACCGGCGCCACCGAAATCAACCGCGCCTCGGACGACCTCTCCCGCCGCACCGAACAGCAGGCCGCCGCTCTGGAGGAAACCGCCGCCGCGCTGGATGAAATCACCGCCACCGTGAAGCGCTCCGCCGACGGCGCCAAACAGGCGCGCGACCTCGCCGCCAACGCCAAATTGGACGCCGAGCGCTCCGGCGAGGTCGTGCGCGACATGGTCGGCGCCATGAACGGCATCGAAACCTCCTCCAAGCAGATCGGCAACATCATCAGCGTGATCGACGAAATCGCCTTCCAGACCAACCTGCTCGCGCTCAACGCCGGGGTCGAAGCCGCCCGCGCCGGCGACGCCGGCCGCGGTTTTGCCGTGGTCGCCACCGAAGTGCGCGCGCTGGCGCAGCGCTCGGCCGAAGCCGCCAAGGAAATCAAGACGCTCATCTCCGCCTCCGGCGAGCAGGTGGAGGGCGGGGTCAAGCTGGTGGGTGAAACTGGAAAAACCCTGGCGCGTATCGCCGAGCAGGTCGCCCAGCTGAACGCGGTTGTGGCCGACATCGCCGCTTCCGCGCAGGAACAGGCGACCGGACTGACCGAGGTAAACACCGCGATCAACCAGATGGACCAGGTGACGCAGCGTAACGCCGCGATGGTTGAGGAAACAACCGCCGCCAGCAATACGCTGGCGAGCGAGGCCCAGCAGCTCGCGCAGCTCGTCGCGCGCTTCAAGATCGCCGGCGCCCCCGCCGCCCCGCCGCCGCGGCGCAGCGCGCCGTCGCCCGCGCCTGCGGCAGCACCGCCGCCTGCGGCCGCGCCCAAAAAGCCGGCCGCCACCGGGCAAAACATCGTCAGCGAACTTGCCGCCAGCACAAAACGCGCGGCCGGCGGCGGCGGCGTCGCGGAGAGCAGCCAGGACTGGTCGGAGTTTTAGAGCTTGATAATTTGATGTGACGTTAAGCAAGCGGTCGCTTTTTTAAAAAAAAGCTCCGCAAAAAACTTTTGATTCCGCCTTGCTGTTGAGTGGCCACAGTATGGCCCCTCAAATGCCGCGCGCAGAAGAAGTTTTTTGCAGAGCTTTTTTTTAAAAAAAGCGACCGCTTGCTTCTCCGTTGAGTCGAGCCAGATCCATCAAGCGCTAAGGAAGCCAGCGCGCAAAAATTTTGCGACGCTGCCTGCGGGTCGAGACCGTGACAGTCCCGCCCCGCGCGAAGCGGCGCAAAATTTTTTTGGATTTCCAATTGGTGATCTTGAACGCATCGCATGTATGATGGATGGCGCCGCATGCGGCGGAGGACAACCGCCGCAGGCTGCTGGACGCGGGCATACCATGCCACAACTGGCCGGCGCACGCCGCGCATATTCTGGCGCTAACCGCGCGGCCGGCCGGCTCGATTCACCCGAGGTGCTACTGCAGGGCCCGGCCCGGCCTGGAATTCGTGGTGGCGGCTTGACCGCCGCTTACGCCCCGAAAAGGGAACACAGCCTCAAACAAATTTTATGTAAGTCCCCAATGCGCCGTCCGAGGCAAACGTGAAGTCAGACGCGCTGTACGTACCCGAAAAATCGATGACGGCGCTATGCGTGCCATCCGAAATGCTCAGCTTGCCGCCTTTGCTGGATCGCGTCCAATGCAGCGCGCTCACCAGGGACGATTTGACATTGGTCAGATCGACCAGGTCCGTGCCGCCAAACAGGCTGATCGTGTCGCCGTTCAGTTCCGCCGCGGTGCCCTTGAACATGTCGCCGAACCCGGCATAGCCGATCAGCGTATCACTGGCGCCGCCGATCAGCGTCTGGTTGGCCGCCATGGCGGTCAGCTTGTCCTTGCCGGCCGCGCCGTCCACCGTCACGAAGCCCATCTTCGAGAGCAACAGATTGCTGGACGCGCCCAACGTGACGAACAGATCGGTATCGCCGGTGTTCAGCGTGCCGGTGCCGCTGGTGGTCAGGTCCAGAGAGACGCTGCCGATGCTGTTGGCGGTGATTGCGGCACCCGCATCTTTCATCGAGGCTTCGATGAACGTGGCGCCGCCACCGGCCAGCACGCTTTGCGTCGCGGCGTCCAGAATGATGGTGTCGGCACCGCTGCCGCCGTCGATCACCAGGTTGGCGGTGTTGTTGGCGGTGAAGGTCGTGCCGGGAACGGCCGTGTCGATGATTTTGACCAGGGCCACGCCACTGATCGCGGCCCCCATCTGCACGTCGCCGCCGCCCGAGACGGCCAGGATGTTCGCACCTTTGCCGGCGGCGATGGTGGCGCCGGCGGTGGCCGATGTGACGTAGAAAATGCTGTTGCCCTTGCCGCTGGAAATCTTCTCACTGTCGGAGCCGACATAAACCGTGTCGTTCCCGTTCCCTAGGATGATGTCCGCGCTGTCGTGATTGCCATAGATGAAAATCCCGGAGCCGGACGCGCCGGACGCCGCGGTCAACGTGCCGGTAAAGCCGCTGCGCAGGAAGACGCTTTGCTCGGCTTTGCCTTTTGCCTCCACCGCCAGCACCTGCGAGATATTGGTCAGCGTCGCGGGCGCCGTCATATCGAATGTGCCGCCGCCGGTCAGCTCGAGCGTGTTCAGCCCGCTGCCGCCGATCAGGATATCGCCGCTGCTCAGGCAATTATTGGCGGCGATAAAGGTGTCATTGCCGGCGCCGCCGACAAAATCGTCGGCGTGCGGCGTCAGCGTGAACACTTCCGGGCCGAGGCTGGCGACGGTTCCGGTGATGGTGACATAGACCGGGTTCAGCGTGCCGGTATAGCCGCTGGCGTTGCTGCCGGCGGCCTCGATCTCCAGCACCTCGGTAAATGTGCCGGCGATGGCGGTGCTCAGCGTCAGTTCGGGGGCGGTGTCGGCGGCGCCGGCGCCGAGGCCGGTGAAGCCGCCAATGCCGGTATTGCTGAAGGCGGCGCTCGCCGAAACCACCGTAAAGCCGCCGCCCAGCAGGTCCGCGAGACCCACGGCGGTGTTGAGCACTTCCAAATCCGCGGTCAGTGCCGTACCGCCTTGCGCCGTGCTGCCAAGATTGAGCCGGTAGTCGCGGCTGTCCACGCTGGTGAGCGTGCCGGCACCGCCGGTCTGCGCCACGCCCAGGGTGGCGAAATTATCCACGGTGCCGATCAGGCTGATGATCTGGCTGCCCAGGGACGTGATGCCAAGCCCGCTCGTCAGTTCGCCGTCAGAGACTTCAGCCAGCGTGGCGGTGCCGGAGAAGGTGCCCGAAGCGCCGGTGCTCAGAATCAATTCGAGGTGGGAGTCGTCCATGCCGCCGGCGGCGAGCAGGTTGACGGCGCCGCTCGCCAGCACCGCCCCGCTGGTGCCGCTGAAGGCGGCGTCCAGACCTTCGGTAAAGGCCGGGTCGGCGGCGGCGTTGCTGAGCGTGAGGAAGGCGGTGCCGGCATCGCCGACGTGGATCACGCCAAGATTGATGCTAGTGGAGGAGAGGCTGGGTGCGGCGTAGGCGAAAACCGCGCCGGATACGGCGATTTCGGCGCCGGGCAGCGCTGTGGTGCCGAGCTGGCTGGTCAGGGCGCCGTCCGAGATCAGGCTGAGATAGGCATCGCCAGAAAAACTGCCGGCCGCGCCGGTGGCAAGGCCGACGCTGAGGTCCTGGCTGTCAATCTGGCCAGCGCCCAGCAGATTCACGGTGCCCGCGGCGGTAACGCCGGAGGTGCCGGAGAAATACGCGTCCAGCCCCTCCTGGTAGGCTGCGTTGGGACTGACACCGCTGTTGGCGATGGTCAGCGCCTGCGAATCCGCGCCGCCGACATGCACGTTGCCGAGCGTGACGATGGTGCTGGCGAAGCTGGGGGCCGCGTAATCGTATTCGACGGCGGAGACGGCAATGGTTTCAAAGCCGAGCGCGGTGGTGCCGAGCGTGTCGATGCCGGCGCCGTCCGAGATCAGGGCGATGGTGGCTTGCCCGAACTGATCGCCGGGATTGGTGGCGCCGATGCTGATGAGCAGGCCGAAGGACTCGAAGCCGGCGGCGAGTTCCGAGACCGTGCCGCTGGTGATGAGATTGCCCGAGGCGCCGACGAAGCCGGCGTCGAGATTTTCGGAATACTGACCCTGCGCTGCCGCGTTGGCGAGCAGGATAGAATCGGTGGGGACGGCGCCCGCGTGGACGTTGCCGAAGTCGATGGACGTATTGCCGAAGAAGTCGGCGATGGCGTAGTTGAAGAAAGTGCCGGTCAGCGTCACGATTGCGGGCGGCAGGGCCAGGGTGCCGAGGCCGTCGATGCCGTTGCCGTCGCTATCGAAGCCGATGGTGCCGGTGCCGGAGATCAGGCCGCCGGTGGCGGAGGACAGCGTGGCACTGATAGCCGTGGCATTGCTGGCCTGGACCGAGATGTTGACCGAACCGCTGCCGGTGACCCCGCCGGTGCCGCCGGCAAAGCCGGCATCCAGGTTTTCCTGATAGGCGCCGAAAACGTTTTCGTTGCCGATGGTGTAGAACTCTGTGAGCAGCGCGCCGGCGTGCTGCTCGCCAAAATTGGTCGTGGTGGGGGAGATTTCAGGATCGGCGTCGCCGTACACCGTGATGTCGGTGCCGCCATGGCCGTCGGAGGACAAGGCGAAGCGGTCGGCCGGGTTGGGATTGGCCAGGCTGTAGTCCAGCGTGCCGCCGGCGGAGAGCGAGATCAGCAAATTGCCGCCGGCGATACTTGCGCTGGTGGCGGTAAGGCCGGCGAGGTCGATGGTGTCGGAGGGGGCCAGCGAGACGATCTGCTCGTCGACGCTGGCGGGCGCATCCAGAGTGAGTTTGCCGCCGGTGCCGGCGAAGGTGATGGCGCCGCCGGTGGCGGCGGTGCCGAGCGTGAGGTCCGCGCCGGCCTCGATGCTGGCGCCGCCGGCGCCCGCAAGCGCGCCGGTCAGCACCAGCGAGCCGCCGGCGGCGATGATGACGCCGGCGTCGGTGATCGCGGACTTGACGGTACCGGCGCCGGCGAGCGTGCCGGTTGAGGTGATCGAAAGGGCGGTAGCCGAGAAGGTGACGCCGCCCAGCGTCAAATCGCCGCTATCGGAAAAGCTGCCGGTGGCGGCAAAATTCCGCCCGGCGAGCAATGCCAGCGTGTTGGTGGCGGCGATGCTGGCGAGTTTCGAGTCGAGCGATATTTCCGTACCGACGGTGGAATTCAGGGCTTCGATGACGGAGCCGGCGCCGCTGAGAGTGATGCTGGCGGCGTCGGTGGTGATTTTGCTGTTGGCGGCAAGCTGGAAGGTGGACCCGGCGCCGATTTCATAGGCGCCGCCGGTGAGTGTGGTGCCTTTGAGATTGGAAAATGTTGCAACGCTGCTGATGTCAAAGATGTCGCCGTTCGAGACGATGATACTGCCCTGATTGGTGAACGTATCGCCGCTCGGCCCATAGATATAAAAGTAACCCCCGCTCGCGCCGGCGGCGATGGTGCCCCGGTTGACCAGCGTCGCTTGTGCCCCTGTTTCACTGTAGAGATCGATGTCATCGGAGCTGTCTGCCGCCGACTGCACCACGTCGAGGCTGGGGCCGAGCGTCAGCGCCTGGACCGGGCCGCCATTGCTGGCGAGGTAAATATTATCGCTCGTGTCGGCGCCGCCGAAATTCAGGGTGGCGTCGTCGAGGCTGAAATTGTCATCGGTAAAGAGCGCCGCGCCGCTGCCGGCGAGGTTGATGGTGCCGGGCCCGGTGCCGCCGGCGCCGGTAAAATCATCCGTGCCGGCGAGGTAGAGCCCGCCCCCGGCGACGGTGAGGCCGAGCGTGCCTTCATAGGTCACGCCGTCCAGTTCGCCATCAATGCTCACGAGTGCGCCGCCCGCGTCCACTACTGTGCCGCCGGTGATGGTGCCCGAAAGCGTGACGGCGCCGAGCGCGCTGCCGGCGCCGACGGCCAGCGTGCCGGTGTCGAGCAGGTCGCCGGTGATGCCGACAGTGCCGCCATTGTTGATAATGCCCGCCAGCGCCGAAAGACCAAAAGTGCCGCCGAGATCAAGCAGCGCGCCGCCGCTGACGCTGATCGCGCCGGTATTGCTCCAGCTCGTGCTGGCAAGATTGAACACCGTGCCGGCGCCGGTCGCGCTGATCAGGCCGGTATTATTGAAACCGGCGAGACTCGACATGTCAAAATGGTCGCCGTTCGAAACGATGATACTGCCCTGATTGGTGAACGTATCGCCGCTCGGCCCGTAGATATAAAAGTAACCCCCGCTCGCGCCGGCGGCGATGGTGTCGCGGTTGACCAGCGTCGCTTGTGCCCCTGTGTCACTGTAGAGATCGATGTCATCGTCGCTGTCAGTCGCCGACTGCACCACGTCGAGGCTGCCACCGAGCGTCAGCGCCTGGACCGGGCCGCCATTGCTGGCGAGGTAAATATTATCGCTCGTGCCGGCGCCGCCAAAATTCAGGGTGGCGTCGTTGAGGGCGAAATTGTCATCCGTATAGAGCGCGGCGCCGTTGCCGGTGAGGTTGATGGTTCCTGGACCGGTACCGGCCGCGCCGGTGAATGCGTCCGTGCCTTCGAGGTAGAGATCGGCGCTGGCGGCCGTCAGATTGAGGGGCGATTCGTCGGTGATATTGTCCCAGGTCGATCCAATGAACGTGAGGGTGCCGCCGGTCTGCGCGATGGTGGCGCCGATCAGGGTGCCGGTGATATCCAGCAGGCCGCTTTGCAGCGACAACTGATTCGTGGCGCCGGCGAAATCCAGCGTACCCGCGATGGTTAGTTGCGGCGCGCCGGAATCCAGCGTGAGCGAATCGACCGTGTAGGAATTGCTGGACCCGATGGTGACGTTGCTGCCGGTGCCGGCGATCGTCACGTCCGCCGTGGCGCTGTTGGCCACCGTGCCGCCCGCCCAGTCCGCAGCCGTGCCCCAAGACCCTTTTTTCCCGCTCGTCCACGTATAGCTCGTCATCTGGCCGACCCCTGGTCCGCTTGTCCCGTTGCGCCGTCAGACCTGCCACCACCGACCAGCGGAACGCATCGCCAACGCTGCTTTCACGCAACGAAATCGTTTTTGTGACAGAGATCGCAAACAAGTATGAACCAGGTCCCGTGGAGCTGAACCGCCATCGTGAGGACCAAGCCTATCTTTAATCCCTGCATTCCCAATGTGCGCCAGACGCATGGCGACGCTGGAACGACGATATCATTACATAACAATTTCCCATGATCATATCACCCGTTTGGGTGAAGCCCGAACTTTTTTGCGCTGCCGTGCGCTATTCGCTAACGGCCCAGGCGCCGCGCAAAGCCAGACGAAGAAGCTCGAGCTGGGTTCGGGTGCCAGTTTTTCGAAAAATTGACTTGAGCTGACTGCGAAGTGTCTCTTTCGAAACATTGAACCGCGCGCTGGCGCTATCAAGCGTGTCTTCGGTCAGGAGCGCCCGCATGAGCCGCGCTTCGGAATGTGTCAGCCCATAAAGCTGGCGAAGCCGTTCCAATGGCGTGGTGCGG
>Ga0302157_10005614_pt1 | contig 13225 bp, 12 predicted proteins | sample I_Bog_N3_3_FD_193502 | JGI IMG/M metagenome (GOLD analysis project Ga0302157, IMG submission 193502) | Peat permafrost microbial communities from Stordalen Mire near Abisko, Sweden - I_Bog_N3_3 | ecosystem: Environmental > Terrestrial > Soil > Wetlands > Peat | place: Sweden: Abisko, Stordalen...
CGGCGCTGCCGTCGGATTGGAGCCGAGCGCGAACACCTGCCGGCCAACGCGCGAATGATTTGCGAACGCATAGGTCAGCAGGGTGACGCCGAGCGCCATGAAGATGATCCAGGGGATGTCGAAGATCGGCGAGGTGTTGGACATCGACTTCAGCGCCGAGGGCACGTACTGCCGATCGATCTGCTTGGCGTCGGAGATGATGAAGGTGAGGCCGCGATACAGGTTGAGAGTCCCCAGCGTGACGATGATCGCCGGCAATCGGAACAGGGTGATCAGCGCGCCGTTGACGAAGCCCAGCGCGACGCCGACGCCGATGGCGACGATGAAGCCCAGGAACCACGGAATTTCGGGATGGAACTTGAACATCATCGCGGTCACCATCGCCGCGAAGCCCTGCATCGATCCGATCGACAGATCGACGTTGCGGGCGACGATGACCAGCATCTGTCCCATCGCGCCAATCAAGATCAGCGGCGTGAGCAGCAGGATGATCCGCAACTCGTCGAGCGTGAGGAACCGCGGCTTGACCGCGCCTACGCAGAGGCAGAACAGCACGATCATGACCGCGATGCCCGCCTCGCGGCGCAGGAAAACATTGCGCAAAATATTCATGCCGCGACCGCCTCTCTGCCGCTGCGCGGCACCGCGGCGCTCATGATCGCTTCCTGCGTCGCCTCGGCGCGCGGAATGTTGGCGGTGAGGCGTCCCTCGGACATGACCAGCACGCGGTCGCAGAGCGCCAGCAGTTCCGGCAGTTCCGAGGAGATGAGCAGGATGGCGCGGCCGCCGGCGGCGAGCTCGCCGATCATATCGTAAAACTCCGCCTTGACGCCGATGTCGATGCCGCGAGTCGGCTCGTCGAGAATGAGCACGCTCGGGTCGGTCAGCAACCAACGCGCGAGAATCGCCTTCTGTTGATTGCCGCCGGACAATTCGCCGATCGGCTGGCGCAGCGAGGCCAGCCGGATGCGCAGCTTGCGCACGGAGTCCGTCGCCAAGGTCCGTTCAACCGCGCGCCGGATGAAGCCGTTGGGGGCGATTTTTCCCGGCGCCGCGGCGGTGATGTTCTGCTCCACCGGCAGCGAGCGAAAGATGCCCGCCGTGGCGCGGTCCTCGGGAACGAAGGCGAGGCCGAGATCGATCGCCTGCGCCGGCTCCGTGATCACCACCGCCTTACCGTTGATCGTCACCTTGCCGCTCGCCGCGGGGGCGACGCCGAATATCGCCCGGGCGACGTCCGTCCGGCCCGCGCCGACCAACCCGCCGAGCCCGACGATTTCGCCGGTGCGCACTTCGAGGTTGATGTCGCTGAAAACGCCGGGAAGCGTCAGCCCCTCCACCTTGAGCGCGACTTCGCCGATCGCCGCCCCGAGCTTCTTCATATATTCGCGCAGTGGGCGACCAATCATCAGGCGGATGATGTCGGCGTCGGTCAGATTGCCGATCGTGTCGGTTTGCACCTTGGCGCCGTCGCGGAAGATGGTGACCCGGTCGCACAGCGCGCGAACTTCCTCGAGCCGGTGCGAGATGAAAACGATGGTGCGGCCTTCATCGCGCAGGCGCCTGGCGATGTCGAACAACGTCTCCACTTCCTTGGGCGTCAACGGCGCCGTCGGTTCGTCCATGATGATCAGCCGGCTGTCCGAAGCCAGCGCCCGCGCGATTTCGACCATCTGCTGATCGGCGATCGAAAGTCCGCGCATTGGCTTGACCACGTCGATCTTCACGCCGAGCAAGTCCATCAACCCCTTCGCGTCGCGAGTCATCTTCGCCCAGGGCACGCGTCCGAGCGGCGAACCGTCCGAGCGGCCGAGTACGAGATTTTCGGCGACCGAGAGGTCCGGGAACGAGATCGGCTCCTGATGGATCAGGGTGATCCCGAGCTTCTGGGCGACGATCGGGCTGGGAATTTCGACGGGCGCGCCATTGAGCGCCAGCGTCCCGCGTGTCGGGCGATGCACGCCGGCGATGATCTTGGCGAAGGTGGATTTGCCCGCGCCGTTCTCGCCGAGCAGAGCGTGGATCTCGCCGCGCGCAAGGTCGAGATCGATATCGCGTAAAACCTCGATTCCAGCGAAGGATTTGGAGATGCCCCGCGCCGCGATGAGCGGCGTATCCTTCGCCCCTTCCGCCATGGTCGTCATCAGCGAGCCACCGGAACCGGCGAGGTGGGATCGATGAGGTTCTGCGCCTTGAGCTCGGACCAGAAAGCCGCCGGGATCGGCGCCTTTACGTGATGCGCGTTGGCGATCACCTCGCTTGGGCGGGCGGCGCCGGGAATGGCAGAGACGACGGCGGGATGGGCGAGCACGAATTGCAGCGCGGCGGCGGGCAACGCGACGCCATGCGCCTCGCACACCGCCTCCATCGCGCGAACCTTCGCCTGCACTTCCGCCGGCGCCTTGGCGTAGCCGTAATGCGACGCTCCACTCGATCCGGTGGCGAGAATGCCCGACGCGAGCGGCGCGCCGACGATGACGGAAACGCCGCGCTTCACCAGATCCGCCATGCCACGATGCAGGCTGCGCTGATCGAGCAAAGTGTAGGGCATGGCGACGAGGCAGAAGTCGAGATCGACCATGCGGGCCGTGGTCTCCAGCGCGACGTCGTTGTTGATGCCCATGCCGTAGGCCTGGATATCGCCCGAGCGCTTCAACTCCTCGAGCGCCTTGATGCCGCTTTCGACGAGTTGCTTCTCGTAGCCCGCCTGCGCGTCGCCGTGAAAGCCGGCGTCGAGATCGTGGATGATCAGCGCATCTACGCTATCGAGCGCCAACCGCTGCAGCGCCTGCGCATAGGAGCGCATGATGCCGTCATAGGTATAGTCGAACAACACCTCGAAATTGAGTCCGCCGACCCAAGGCGACCGGTCGAAATGCGCGGGATCTTTGGGCCGCAGCAACTGACGACCAACCTTGGTGGTGATCTTGAATTTTTGGCGCGGCAAAGTTCTCAGGAAACCGCCGAGGCGATGCTCCGCAAGGCCGCGGCCATACCAGGGGGCGGTGTCATAGTAGCGCAAGCCGGCGTCCCAGGCCGCCTCCAGCGTGGCCCGCGAATCCGCCTCGTCGACCTTTGAGTAAAGTTCACCAAGATGCGCCGAGCCGAAGCCGAGCGCCGGCAGACTCAAAGCGGTGGCGCCGACCTTTTTCTCGGCTCCCGGTGCTTCGGACAAGGCGGCCCTCCCTGTAGTCATATCCAGGGACCTCAGAGGTCCCTTCGTTCTCCGTGCAACATGTCAGACAAAAATTAGTTTGACAAGTCCCTCTCTCATCGACCATCTTGGTCTTCGTCGTGAACCGCCCGACAAGACGGCGGCCTGCGCCAGGGAGGGCTTGCAGCATGGAAATCGGCGGCGCCTACCCGATGCTGTATGCGTTTTTCGACGAGGCCGGCCGGCTCCGCCGGGACGCGCACACGCGCCAGATCGGCGCGGCGCTGGCGAGCGGCGCCTCAGGCATCGCCGTGCTGGGGCTGGGCACGGAAGTGCAGAAGCTCGGTCGGGACGAGCGGCGCTCGCTCGTCGAATGGACGCTGGCCGATGTCGCGGGCCGGGCGCCCGTGGCGGTGACCATCGCCGATGGTAATATTCCCGACATGATCGAGAGCGCGCGTTTCGCGGTGCGCGCCGGCGCCTCCTGGTTGATTCTGCAGCCGCCGCGACCCCCGGCCAGCAGCGCCGACCTCATCACTTTCTTCGGCGCGGTCGCCGACAGCGTCGATGTTCCCATCGCCATCCAGAACGCCCCGGAATTCCTGGGGCTCGGACTCTCCCCGGCGGATCTGCTGAAGCTGAATGCCGCCCACGGCAACGTCAGGATCGTCAAGGCGGAGTGCACGGCCTTGACGGTGGCCGGCGTGATTGCGGAACTCGGCGGCCGGATGAAAGTGTTCAACGGCCGGGCCGGATTCGAACTGCTGGACAATCTGCGCGCCGGCGTCGACGGGATGATTCCGGGCGCCGAGACGATCGATTTGCAAGTCGCCGTCGAGCGCGCATGGCGGGCGGGCGACGAGGGCCTTGCCGAGGCGCTGTATCGCAAGCTGTTGCCGGCGATCGCCTTCGCCATGCAAGGACTCGCCACTTTTCTGCTCTACGGCAAGTGGATCGCCGCCGAACGGCTGGGAATCGCGCCCAGCGGCAATCGTATTCCTTGCGACACCGCGACGCCGAAGGGGATCGCCTGGGCGAAGCGCTTCGCCGCCGAACTCGGCCCCTTGCCCGCTTGAACAGGAGTTCTCATGCCACGTATCAAAGACGTTCGCACCACGATTTACGAATGGATCGGCCCCGTGGCGCCGATGCCGCCGCATTTCTGCACGACGGCGAGCGATCTGGTCGCCGACGTGACCGGTTCGATTTCCGGCTTCCGCTTCCTGGGCTGGCTGATCGTTGAGATCGAACTCGACGACGGCACGATTGGCATCGGCAATGCGGCGCTGTCGCCGCACGCGACCAAGACGACGATCGACACCTATCTGAAGCCGTTGTTGATCGGCGCCGATCCGCTCGACAGCGAATATCTCTGGCAATCGATGTATCGCCGCACGCTGCCCTTCGGCCGCAAAGGCATAGCGATGACAGCGATCAGCGCGGTCGATCTGGCGATCTGGGACGCCAAGGGCAAGATTCTCAACCAGCCAGTCTTCAAGTTGATTGGCGGCCGGACCAAATCGAAAATCCCGGTCTACGCCTCGCGGCTCTATTCGCAGCCGCTCGACACGCTCTATACCGAGGCCAAGGCCTATGTCGACCAAGGTTTCAAGTCGGTGAAACTGCGCTTTGGTTGGGGGCCGAAGGACGGCCTGGAAGGCATGCGCAAGAACGTCGATCTGGTCCGCGTCACGCGCGAGGCGGTCGGGGAAAACATCGACATCATGGCCGACGCCTATATGGGCTGGAACGTCGAATACGCCAAGCGGATGCTGAAAATGCTGACGCCGTTCGACATGCGCTGGGTCGAGGAGCCGGTCATCTCCGACGACCTGCACGGCTACGCCGAATTGCGCGCGCTGAATCTCGTCAACATTTCCGGCGGCGAGCACGAATATACACTCGCGGGCTTTCGCGACGCGCTGGCGCTCAAGGCGTTCGACATTGCGCAGTTCGACGTCAACCGCGTCGGCGGGATCACCGCCGCCAAGAAGATCGCCGATCTCTGTGAGGCCAACGACGTGCTGGTCATTCCGCACGCGGGTCAGATGCACAATTATCACATCACCATGTCGAGCTATGCCGCGCCGATCTCCGAATATTTCCCCAAAGTGCCTGTCGAGGTCGGCAACGAATTGTTCTGGTACATCTTCGACGGTGAACCCGTCGCCGAGAACGGCTTCGTCGATCTCGACGATTCCAAGCCGGGCTTCGGCCTTACCCTCAAGACCCCTGATGAACACTTCAGGTTGACACGCTGATGCCCAACTTTCCGGTCATCGACACCCATCTTCATGTCTGGGACCAGACGAGGCTGAAATATTCCGCCTTCGCCGGCAGCCCGCTTTTCAATCATCCCTATCACGTCGAGGATTACCAGCGCGACTGTGACAAGCTGCAAGTCGAGGCGATGGTGTTCCTCGAGTGTTACGCCGATTTCTGGGAAGGCGGGGGCCAGTACATCGAGGAAATTCAATTTGTCGAGGACGAGCAAAGGCGCGATCCGCGCATTCGCGGCATCGTGCCGATGGCGCCGTTGGAATGGGGGGCGCGCGTCGAGCCGATGTTGCGCCAGATGCGCGACAACCATCCCAGCGTCAAAGGCATCCGTCGCATCATGGAGTTCGACGCCGATCCGCGCGCCTTGACTCTCAGTGACGGGTTCATCGAAGGCGTCAACTTGCTGGAGACATTCGGCTGGTCGTTCGACATCAATCCCAACTACACCCAGATGGACATCATCCGGGAATTCGTGCCGCGCGTGAGCCGCGGCGTGCCGATGATTCTCGATCATTGCGGCAAGCCGGGCATCGCGCAAGGCGCCATCGCGCAATATCGCGAAGACGTCAAAGACCTCGCCCGTCATCCAAACCTGTGGATCAAACTCTCCGATCTGCCGCCTTACGCGGGACCGAACTGGACGCCCGCGGATCTGCGCCCCTACATCGAAGCCACTCTGGACGCTTTCGGCCCCGAGCGGACGATTTACGCCGGCGACTATCCGATCCTGCTGCAATCCACCACGCTGACCCAGTGGGTCGAAATCCTCGACGAGGCGTTTGCCGATCTGGGCTTGAGCGAGGCGGAAACGCGCAAGATCTATCGCAACAACGCCAATGCGTTCTATCGACTCGGGTTCTGAAGGAAGCGCGGTGACCGACAAGTCGAAAGAGGAGCCGGGACTGGGGGAGGGCGAGGCTTCCGACGCTTTCGCCGACCTCATCGACTCGACCCGGCGCCCAAGCGCCAGGTCGCGGTTCGGCGGCGGCGCGCTCGAACGCCGGTCGATCTCGGAGCAGGTCGCCAACCGCATCATGGCGATGATCAAATCCGGCAACCTCAAGGCCGGCGACCGCCTGCCGACCGAGGCGCAGATGGGCATTGCCTTCGGCATCTCGCGTCCGCCGTTGCGCGAGGCGTTGAAGGCGCTGACGCTGATGGGCGTGCTGGAGAGCCGGCAGGGCGGCCATTACGCCGTCACCGATCTGTCGCCGAGCCGGCTCGTCGCGCCGTTCAACATCATGCTCTCGGTCGGCGACTACGACGTCGACGAACATTTCGAGGCGCGAAAGGTCGTCGACCTCGATCTGGTCCGTCTCTGCTGCCGGCGCGCAAATCGGGAACAGCGAGAGCGCATCCTGCAGCATGCCCTGGACGGAATGGCGTTCTACAACGACCCGATCGCCTTTCGCCTGCTCGATGTCGAGTTTCACCGATCGCTGAACGAGAGCGCGGGCAACCGGTTGCTCACCGCCCTCGCGCAAGGCCTCTACGACATCGGCCTCGACTTGCGCCGGACGGCGAGCGCCGTCCCCGGCCACATCGAAAAGAGCGTCAAACAACATATCGCCGTCGCCGAGGCGATCATGTCCGAAGACGCGGACACGGCGGTCGCCGCTTACGGCGAGCACCTCGACCACATCAGGGACACCACCATCGAGGCCATGTTGAAGGCCCGCGCCGCTTCGTGAGGACAGGACCATGCCTGAGCAAATCGCGTTTCGTATGAATCTGTTTCCCGGCAAAGCCGCCGAATATCGCAAGCGTCACGACGAGATTTTTCCCGAGTTGGCGCAGGCTCTGAAGGACGCGGGCGTTTCCGATTATTCGATCTGGCTCGATGCCGAGAGCGGCCACTTGTTTGGCGTGCTCACGCGCACAGACGATCACACCATGGACAAGCTCCCCGAAACCGAAATCGTCAAGCGCTGGTGGGCGTTCATGGCCGACATCATGGCGACCGACGCCGATAACGTGCCCGTGCAGATTTCGCTGAAGAAAGTGTTTCACCTCCCGTGAGCAAGGCTTTCGAGATCAAGGACGTTCGCGTCTACACGATGGCGCCGACGAGTTCGGCGGGTACTTACTTCATGCCGGGCGCGTCGTCGCATTGGCTGGTCGACAGTCTGATCTCCAACCCGATGTCGGCCTACGCCAAATACCGGGAGAAGCGTTCCAGTTGGGGCATTGGCGTGCTCGGCAGTCTGGTGGTCGAAATTGAGACGCGCGACGGCGTGACCGGCGTCGCGACCGGAACGGGCGGCGCTCCGGCGGCCTGGTTGATCAAGAACCATTACGCGCGCTTTCTGATTGGCGAGGACGCCCGCAACACCAATCTCATCTGGGACGAGATGTACCGGGCCTCGTTGCCTTATGGCCGCAAGGGGTTGCCGATCATGGCGATCAGCGCGGTCGATCTCGCGCTTTGGGATCTGCTCGGCAAGGTGAGAGGCGAGCCGGTCTACAATCTGATTGGCGGCCTCACCCGCGAGGAGATCAGCTTCTACTGCACCGGCCCCGATGCCCGCGCCATCCAGGCGATGGGGTTCTGGGGCGCCAAGGTTCCGCTGCCGCATTCGCATTTCGACGGCGAAGAGGGCTTGCGCGCCAATGTGGAATTTTTACGCACGCACCGGGTTGCGGTCGGCCCCAACTATCCGCTGATGGTCGATTGCTACATGTCGCTGACGGCGCAATATGCGATCCGTCTCGCCGAGGCCTGCCGGGATCTCGACATCTACTGGTGGGAGGAAGTGCTTTCGCCCGACGATACCGAGGGCTACCGCGAGATCAAGCGCGCGCATCCGACCTTGAAATGGACCACGGGCGAGCACGAATACACCCGCTACGGCTTTCGCAAGCTGATCGAGGAGCGCACGCTCGACATTCTTCAGCCCGACGTGATGTGGGTCGGCGGCATGACGGAACTGTTGAAGATCGCCGCCCACGCCTCCGCCTACGACATCCCCGTCATCCCGCACGGCAGCGGGCCCTATTCCTATCAGTTCATCGCCAGCCAAACGGCCCCGTCGTTCTGCGAATATGTGGCGGCAAGCCCGGACGGGCAAAGCATCCGGCCGGTGTTCGGCGATCTGTTCACCGGCGAAGCGCTGCCGGTGGACGGCAAGCTCAGGCTGACCGAAGCGCCCGGTTTCGGCATGGAGCTGAGGGACCGGGGGATGTTGGTGACGCTTTGACGGTTTGGCGGCAGGGGAAGGGGCAGGGCGTTTGCTCCCCACCAGCGTAAGGTTACCCGAAGGTTGAAGCCAGCCAATCCAACCACCTCGTCCTGACGCGCCCGCGCTTGCGCGGGCCTCGCCGTACGACACGCTCACGATGACGGGACGCGCCTCAACACGACAGCTTGGGACCGCGAACGGTTCTGGCACACGTCCTTCGAGGCCCCCTTCAGACGCTTTCCGCGCGGTGCGAAAATCATGATTTCCGCCCCACGCGCCGCCGGCCGGGATTGGTTCCGAGTCCGCGGGCGAAACAACGAACATGGACATGACTGTCCTGGTGGACCGTCGCGGGCAGCCACGGCTTGGGCTGGCGGCGCTTTCCCTGGTCACCGATTCGTCAAAGTTTTTCCCCAAAAAAGGCGCCTTGCCGTCATTACCGAAAAACGAAGTCATGATATTCTGGAACGGTGAATTTCGGCATTCCGTCTGAACGGCTCCGGGGGGCGGGTCAAAAGATTTGCAAAAAATGAAAATGGGCTTGGTGGACTTGCAAGCTATTGAAATCGCTCAAAACCGCCAAGGAAATGTTTGGAACGGCTTGGCGAAAAAACAGCCGGATTTGGAAAGGCTTGACAAAAAAGCAAAAAAACTTGCCGGTGGCATGGCCTGCCTCTCAGCGTCCAGCTTATCGTGGGGCCTATGGTCCAATGACCTCTGCCCCGAGAATTTGCCCTCCGTTCGAACCTGAGGCGGCGTCAGCAAATATAGGCTTCAGCTAGCGGGTTTCACGCGCCCTAGCCGTCATTGCGAGCGTGACCCCAAGGATGTCGAACGACGCTGCGCTGAAGGATGAGGTCGTCAGGTGGCGGGACGGAGTTGCTCGACGGTTGCCGCGCATTTTTTCTCGTGTGACAATGACATGGAAACGCGGTCAAAGTCGGGAGGGCCGCCATGAGCAATGACGCACGGGTTTTGCGCTGGGATCGCGGCGAGGCGACGATGCAGGGCCTCGGCGCGATGCTGGCGCCGATCGTGTTTCGCCTGCCGAGCGGGCGCGAAGTTCAGCCGATGCAGATCGCGCCTTGGGCGGACGAGCCCGGCGCCGCCGAACTCCCAGGCGTGCTGCGCCGCTTACGCGGCGAATGGCCTTGCGCGCCGTTCGGCGTCACTCCCGATTCCGTTCCCTCGGATTGGCCGCAGGGCTTGCGCGGCGAGGCAGGCGAAGAAGCGCATGGTTACGGCTCCAATAACGAATGGGCGCTTGGGCAATCCCCGGACGGCGCTCTCACGGCGCACATCGACTATCCCGCGACGAGTCCGATTCGCCGGCTCGAGCGCCGGGTCGCGGCTTCAGCCGGCGAAGCGCGCGTAAAAATCGAGCTGACGATCGTCACGCGGCGCGCCTGCCGGCTGCCGATCGGCCTGCATCCGACGTTTCGCCTGCCTGCCGAGACCGGCGCGGCGCGGCTCGATCCCGGCGCCCACGACGCGGTCTGGACCTATCCGCTCGATATCTCCCCGACCGCGACGCTGTTCGCGCCCAACAGCCGTGGGGTCGGCATCGAGGCGGTCCCGGCGATCGGCGGCGGCGCGCGCGATGCGACCCGCCTGCCGTTCGTCGAGGATTCCGAGAATCTGCTGATGCTGACCGGCGCCCGCGGACGCTGCGCGCTCGACAACACGGGCGAGGGCTATCGCGTCGTCCTGGAGTGGAATCCCGCGCATTTCCCGTCGCTGATGCTGTGGATGAGCAATCGCGGCCGTCAATTCGCGCCTTGGAACGGCCGGCATCTGGCTTTAGGCGTCGAGCCGGTTTGCGCGCCGTTCGATCTCGGGACCGCCTTCGCCAACGCGGAAACCCCGCTTTCGTCCGCCGGCGTAGCGACGGGCATCGCTCTCGATCCTGACGCGCCGTTCAAAACCCGCTATTCGATCAGCGTCGAGGAGATTTACGCCCAATGATGTCCACCGCAGAACTGCGCGGCTATCAACAGATATGCCAGCCCAATGGCGCGATCATGACGATCGCCTGCGATCAACGCGGCGGCATCCGCACGTTGCTCAGCCCCGACAAGGCCGAACAGGCGAAAATCACCGACGCCATGCTCGGCGACGTCAAGATCGACGTCGTGCGCCATCTCGCCAGCCACGCGCCCTCGGTGCTGCTCGACGCGGTCTGCGCGGTGCCGCGCGTCGTCGACGAGGGGGCGCTGCCGCGCGACGTCGCGCTGCTTATCGGGCTCGATGCTTCCGGCTACGACACCAGCCCGGAGGGCCATTGGCATTCGCGTATGTCTAAGGGCGTCGACGCGCGGCGGATTCGCGAGCTGGGCGCGGTCGGCGGCAAACTGATGGTCTATCTGCGGCCCGATCGGCCTGGGGCCAATGTCCATAATCTCGCAATCATCGATCAATGTGTCGCGGATTTCGCGGCGGAAGACGTGTTCCTCGTCGTCGAATTCCTCACCTATCGGCGGCCGGAGGAGCCGCCGGAAGATTACCACGCGAAGTTCCCCGAACTGATCGTCGAAGGCTCGCGCCTGTGCATCGCGCATGGCGCAAAAGTGCTGAAGATCCCCTATCCCGGCTCGGCGGCGGCCTGTGCGGCCGTGACCGAGCTGGCGGGCGAGATTCCCTGGGCGGTGCTTTCGGCCGGCGTCGATCACGAGACGTTCTTGGGCCAAGTGGTGATCGCGCTCGGCAACGGCGCCTCGGGCGTCATCGCCGGGCGCTCGTTGTGGAAGGATTGCGTGTCCCTCGATCGCGACAAGCAACAGCATCTGTTGGCGACCAAGGCGGTGGCGCGTCTCGCCGAGATCCAGGCGGTTCTCGCCCGCCACCCGCGTCCGCTGACCCGAGCCCGGTGATGGGCGCCGCCATCGGCGTCGATGTCGGCGGCACGAAGATCCGCGCTGCCCGGGTCGATTCGGCGGGAAAGATCCTCGCGCACTGGGTTCGCTCGACGCCGTCGACAATTCCCGGCGTTCTCGCCGCCATCGACGCTGCGATCATGGAACTCGACGGCGACGACGTTCAAGCGATCGGAATCGGCGCTCCAGGACGCGTCGACGTCGGCGCCGGAGCGGTTCTGTCCGGCGGCTTCGTCAATCTCGCCGGGCCGCCGCTCGCCACGCGCCTCGACAGCCTCGCCGGGCGGCCGTTGTTCGTCGACAACGACGGGACGATGGCGCTGGTCGCCGAAGCGCGCGTCGGGGCGGGCGCGGGCGCGGTCCATCTGCTCATGCTGACGATCGGCACCGGCATCGGCGGCGCCGCGATCTCCGGCGGCAAGATTTTGCGCGGCGCCGGCGGCGCGGGGCAGTTCGGCCATATCACCATTGCCTACGGCGGCGCGCCTTGCGCCTGCGGCCGTCTCGGTTGTCTGGAGACGACAAGTTCGGGCACCGCGCTCAGGCGCCTCATCGACGCCACGAACTTCGGGCCCGAAACGACGGCGGCGTCCCTGCTCGCCGACGACAGCGAGCACGCGCGCGCTTTGTTGTTACGCTGGGCGGGCCCGCTGCGCGAGGGCATCGACTCTTATATCGCCGCCTTCGATCCGGATCGCGTCATCCTGGGCGGCGGCCTGGGGGCGGCGGCGGCGGCGGCGGTGGCGCGCATTCCGGGAAAATCGCCTTGGTTCCAAAGACCCGTCGTCGCCGCGCGGCTTGGCGACTCCGCCGGCGTCATCGGCGCGGGCCTGGCGGCGCTGGATGCGGCGCGATGAAGCGCGTCGTCCTCGTCAACGGCGTTCCGGCTTCCGGCAAGAGCGCGATCGCGCGGGCTCTAGCCACTGAGACCGGCTGGCCGCTGCTGACGCTCGACACCGTCAAGGAGGCGCTGTTCGCCCATCTCGGCCTCGGCGACCGCGATTACAATCGCAAGCTCGGCCGCGCCTCTTATCAGGCGATCTTCGCGGCTTTCGGCGATTTTCCGCCCGGCGCGACGGCTATCGTCGATGCCTGGTTCGGTTTTCAGCCGCGCGAGGTTCTGGAAGGCCATCTCGCGCGCGCCGGCGTGACGCAAGTCGTCGAGGTCTGGGCGCAGGCGCGGCCGGAAACGATCGGCGCCCGTTACGCCGCGCGGGTCGGGACTCGCAGCGCCGGTCATCTCGGCCTCGAATATGTGCCGGAACTCATCGAACTGGCGCGCCGCGCTCAGCCGCTCGGCGGCTTTCCGCGCATCGACGTCGATTGCGAGCAGGCGGTGGAGAGCCGCGAGCTGGCCTGGCGCGTCAGTCAGTCGTTTGCCAGGACGCGAGTTTGAGACAGAACTCAAGTCTATCCCGGGGAATGAAACCCCGCCCCATCCGTCATAGCGAGCAAAGCGTGGCAATCCAGGGGCCGCATAGACGCGGTTGGCAGCAACCGGCGGCCCCTGGATTGCCGCGCTCCGATCGCAATGACGGCAAGCAGCCTTACGTTTGTGCGGCGCCGACCGCCTCCACCCCCGCCAGCACGATGTGCAGCCGGCGTGGCCCGTGGGCGCCAAACAGCAGCGTCTGCTCGATATCGGCGGAACGCGACGGGCCGGTGATGAAATTCAAGGTGCGCGGCATCTCGGCGCCGTAGCGTGCGCGCAAACGGTCGAACACGGTCTCGAAATCGCC
>Ga0302157_10005618_pt1 | contig 13218 bp, 12 predicted proteins | sample I_Bog_N3_3_FD_193502 | JGI IMG/M metagenome (GOLD analysis project Ga0302157, IMG submission 193502) | Peat permafrost microbial communities from Stordalen Mire near Abisko, Sweden - I_Bog_N3_3 | ecosystem: Environmental > Terrestrial > Soil > Wetlands > Peat | place: Sweden: Abisko, Stordalen...
CGGTGATCCGCAAGGTGGTGGACGAACCCGCGCCGGAGACTCGGCGTGCGTCGGTGCCGACCGCGGGTCGTCCGGCGGCTCCGGCGTCACCGGCCGGGGGACCGACGCCGGCGCCGCAGCCGGGGTAGCGTTCGGTTTCGGGTCGGTGGCGGATTCGTCTTTTTTTCGTCATGGCCGGGCTTGCCCCGGCCATCGCAGCCGGCACGCGGCCGCGATTGAAGACTCGAGAAAGAGCTTGCTGTTATCTGAGAGCGATCAATTTTCGGTCCTATACCGTTCTCGCTGCTTCGTTCCGGTTGCGATGGCCGGGTCAAGTTTACGCACGGGCTGGTAGTGCCTTAGTTTCAAATCCCAGAAAAATGAGACAGACGGCCATATTTTTGGCGTCCAGGCCATCGTGCGGAAGGTACGTCGACCGTTCGGAACGGTACGGAGTTGAATTTGCGGCCAACGGAGGGCAACCGTCCGGGTGCTGAAAGAGCTTCACGATCTGTGGCACTGGCTGGTGGGCAAGGCCGGCCCGTGGCGGAAGAGTTCTACGTGATCATCTGGATGTTCGCACGCGAACTGAAGCGACACTGCGGAGTCTGCGGAGTCTACGAGCGCGACGGTCCCGGATCAGAGTCATGGGACGCACGCTGGCGGGGTGGGCGAGTTGCCCAACCAATGAGCGACAAAGGAGACTGACCCATGACGGCGGCGATGCGGACACCGGTGTGCCTTTCTCTGCTGCCGACCTTGGTGCTGCTTGCACTGCTACTCGGCGGATGCGCAAGCCAAGCAACTCATCTGCGTGGCGATCTAGCCGCCGCTGACAATTTATGCCAGCAACAGGCTTACAAGACTCAGGCCGGTCTCGCGCAATGCTATGGTGTGAATGAGCGTCCGGTCATAGCGAAGGATTTGCCGAACGTTCTGTATTCCTATGATGCGTTCCGGTCGGCAACCCTGGCTGCTGCAAAAGACTATGACGGCAAGGTAACATTTGCAAACGGCAGAGCCCTGGCTGTGCTGAATGCCGCCAATAAGGACAGCGCCAAAAGGTTCGACGCGGCCGTCGCTCCCTTCTGGCCCAAAGATCAGAAAGAAGGCGCCGCACTGCGGGATAAGGTCAGTAGTGCCCGGGCTGCCGCGTGTTCGAAAGACGGCTTCAGGCTCTTCCCCTCTTTGGTGGCAGACTATACATGCCAGCGTGACTCTGATTTGCGCGTAGTTGAAAAGGAAGTGCCAGCCGCTTCTCAAGCGCTCCGCGAATACTGGGACCGGATGCTTCAGGCAGAGGCAGTCCGCGATCAATCAGTGCTGCCAGTGCAGCAAAAGGCCACATCTGATTTTACGCAAGCGATTGCACCTGCTAGAGCCGCATATCAGTCCGACGTGCAAGCGGCGCTGCAAGCGGATGCGGCGGCAACGGTGCAGCAGCAACAAGAAATTTCCAACGCGCTCGGCCTTGCGCTCACCGGGTTTGCTGCAGGATACGCGGCGCATCCCGCGCCCGCCCCGGTGTTCACGAGCTGCACGCGGGTCGGCATCGTCGTGAATTGCATCGGCCAATAGCTCACTGCGGCGGCAGTGATAGCCAATTCATGATGAGGACCGGGCGCCTGTCCTGCGGAACGTGGACCGCCTCGTGATCGCTGTCACGTCATGGCTTGGGACATATGATTGCGGGTGCCCGATCGGTATCCCGGACAGGCGAGCAATCTGCTGCCGGAACATCGTCCGGCGCTGCCAGGTCGACACCGAACACCCTGGCTGCTGTTGTCAGTGCCGCCTCGGTCCGCTCGATCAGCAAGGCCATGCGCCGAGTCGAGGGCGTTTCCGAAATGCGCCCTGCGCTCCGCGGATACCGGTACGTTGTTGCGAACGGAGTCAGCTCCTCAAGCGGCTTCAACAGCAGTCTCATCGGGTTTGCCGCCGGCAAAAAGTCCACAATGACATCGATGCGGTGTTCACGTCCGAGATGGCCGCCCTCGGGGTGCGCGACAGCGCGCGCAACCTTCTCGGCCGCCTGTTGACACAGGTACGGTGCGTTGCGATTGCCAGCAACGGCAAGACGCCGAGCACCATCCAGGTCCTGCGCCGCGATGCGCAGAAGGTTGGCAATGATCAGGGCGTCAGAGACCGGCGACATCCAGCTTCCTGCCGTCCTTCGTCACCACCTCATAGGCCAAAGTGTTACGGACCCGGCTTTCCGCGTCGAATTCGGATGCGCGATAACAGACGATGTCCGCGTGCACGCCAGAGCCGCGCTGCAACCGCCAGCCGATCTCCGGGTCCAGCAGGGCATCGGGCGCCGCGTCATCTACGACCACCAGCATGTCCCAGTCGCTTCCGGGTCGAGCCGTATTCCGCGCTCGGCTGCCAAACACCCATATGTCACGCGGATCATAGAAGAACCGGATGCGCCGCAGCAGTTCCGTGAGTTCGTTCGGCAAGGTTGACTGAGACATCACGCCCTCCGAGTTCATGATACCATACTGCGCGCACCACATTGGCCGACATGATCAAATCGTCAACACCGAACCCGCCGGCCTGGGCCGGCCTGACCCTCGACCGACCCCGGGTCATGGCCGTCCTGAACGTCACCCCCGACAGTTTCAGCGACGGCGGCGCGCACACCGACCCCGTCGCAGCCGGCCTCGCGATGGCCGCCGATGGCGCCGACATCATCGACGTGGGCGGCGAGAGCACCCGTCCCGGCGCGCCCCCGGTCTCGCCCGACACGGAGCAGGCCCGTGTCCTGCCCGTGATCGAAGCGCTGGCAGCCGCGGGGCTCCGCGTGTCCGTGGATACCAGCAACGCCAGCACCATGCGGGCCGCCTTGGCGGCCGGCGCCGCCATCATCAACGACGTGTCCGGCCTGACCCGCGACCCCAACGCCAGCGCCGTGGTGGCGGAGTCCGGCTGCCCGGTCGTGCTGATGCACATGCGCGGCACGCCCGCCACCATGAACGCGCTCGCGACCTATAGCGACGTCGTGCACGACGTAAAATCCGAGCTCGCGGCACGTCTGCACGCCGCTTTGACCGCGGGGATCCAGCCGGCACAGATCGTGCTCGACCCCGGCATCGGCTTCGCCAAACTGGCACCGCACTCCCTGGCCCTGCTGCGCGCGCTCGCCGCGTTCCAGGACCTCGGCTATCCGCTGCTGGTCGGGGTCTCCCGCAAGTCCTTCATCGGCGCGTTGTCCGGCGAACCCGTCCCGGCCCGGCGTCTCGGCGGGTCGCTCGCGGCGGGCCTGTTCGCTGTCGCCCGCGGCGCCGCCGTGCTGCGGGTCCATGATGTGCGCGCGACGGTCCAGGCGCTTCGCATTTGGCAAGCCTTGTCCGCCTGAGGCCTCCCCAAACCCGCCAAACCGCGCTACATGCAGGCCTGCGGCAAAACGGAGACAGGATTGAGCGGCACCAGGCGCCTGTTCGGCACGGACGGCATCCGCGGCAAGGCCAACACCGACCCGATGACGGCCGGAACCGCCCTGCGTCTCGGCCAGGCAGCGGGGCTGATGTTCACCCGCGGCGCCCATCGCCACCGGGTGGTCATCGGCAAGGACACGCGGCTGTCGGGCTACATGCTGGAACCCGCGCTGACCGCCGGTTTCATCGGCGCCGGGATGGACGTGACGTTGCTGGGTCCTCTGCCCACCCCCGCGGTCGCCATGCTCACCCGCAGCCTGCGCGCCGATCTGGGGGTGATGATCTCCGCCTCCCACAACCCCTATGAGGATAACGGCATCAAGCTGTTCGGCCCCGACGGCACTAAGCTGTCCGACGACACCGAAGCCGCGATCGAGGCGATGATGGACAGCAGCTTCGCCCATCGCCTGGCCGCCTCCGCCGAACTCGGCAGAGCCGCGCGTCTGGACGACGCCGGCGGGCGCTATATCGAGGCCGCCAAGGCCAGTTTCCCGCGCGGCCTGCGGCTGGAGGGGCTGAAAATCGTGCTCGACTGCGCCAACGGCGCCGCCTATCGCGTGGCGCCCGCGGTGTTGTGGGAGCTGGGGGCCGCGGTCATCCCGGTCGGCGTCGCGCCTGACGGGTTCAATATCAACAAGGGCTGCGGCTCCACGGTGCCGGATTTCCTCTGCGCGCAGGTGATCGAGCACGGCGCCGATATCGGTATCGCCCTGGATGGCGACGCCGACCGGGTGCTGATCGCCGATGAGCGGGGGGAACTGATCGACGGCGACCAGATCCTGGCCCTGATCGCGCAAAGCTGGCAGGCGGCGGGCACCTTGCGCGGCGGCGGCATCGTCGCAACCGTCATGTCGAACCTGGGCCTGGAACGTTTCCTCGACGCGCGCGGCCTTTGCCTGCACCGCACCAAGGTGGGCGACCGCTACGTCGCCGAACATATGCGGGAGGCCGGGATCAACCTCGGCGGTGAGCAGTCCGGCCACGTGATCCTGTCGGATTTCGCCACCACCGGCGACGGGCTGCTCGCCGCCTTGCAGGTCCTGGCGGTGATCGTGCAGCGGAAGCGGCCGGCGTCGGAGGTCTGCCGCGTCTTCGACCGCCTGCCGCAGCGCCTGAAGAACGTGCGGTTCAAAGGCCGGTCGCCGTTGGACGACCCGCGGGTTCAGCGCGACATCGCGGCTGCCGAGACTCGCCTGGCCGGCTCCGGGCGGCTGCTGATCCGCCCCAGCGGCACCGAACCGCTGATCCGGGTGATGGCCGAAGGCGCGGACGAGGCTCTGGTGGCTCAGGTCGTGGACAGGCTGTGCGAGACAATAGCCGAGGCGACCCGCCTGCCGGACGCGGCCAACTGATGCGCGGGCGGGTGCTGATCGTTGCCGGGTCGGATTCCGGTGGCGGCGCGGGGATCCAGGCCGACATCAAGACGGTGACCGCGCTGGACGGCTTCGCCATGACCGCGCTGACCGCCTTGACCGCACAGAACACGCTGGGGGTATTCGGCGTGCATCCGGTGCCGCTTGCCTTCATCCGCCAGCAGATCGAGGTCGTCATGACCGACCTCGGCGCCGACGTGATCAAGACCGGCATGTTTGGCGACTCCGCTGTTATCGAGGCGGTCTGCGACGCTTTGGCCGATTTCGCGCCACGCGTGCCGCTGGTGCTGGACCCGGTGATGGTGGCGAAAGGCGGCCATGCCCTGCTGGCCGCCGATTCGGTGGCGACCCTGCGCCGCCGGCTGCTGCCGCGCGCCGTCGTCATCACGCCCAACCTGCCGGAAGCCGAGGCGCTGTCGGGCATGGCCATCACCTCCGTCGCCGACATGCGGATCGCGGCGCGGGCGCTGCTGGCGCTGGGCGTCCCGGCGGTGTTGCTGAAGGGCGGGCACCTGGCCGGTGAGACGCTGGTGGACGTGCTGGCGACCGCCGACGGGGTCGAGGAATTTGCCGATCCCCGGATCGAGACGCGCCACACTCACGGGACCGGCTGCACCACCGCCTCGGCTGTTGCCGCGGGCCTGGCGCAGGGCCTGGGTCTGCGGGATGCGGTCATGCGCGCCCGAACCTACGTGCGGGCCGCGATTGCGGCGGCGCCGGGCTACGGGGCGGGGCATGGCCCGCTGAACCATGCGGTGACGGTCGATCCGGAGCGCCTGGGCTGATGCTGCCGCGCGCGATCCTGTTCGATCTGGACGACACCCTGATCTCGGCCTACCGCCAACCCGAACTGGCATGGCAGGCGGTCGCCGGGGAGTTCGCAGCCGCGTTGCACCCGCTGCCGGCGGGGGAGGTGGCCGCGGCGATCGCGGCATCGTGGAAGGCGTTCTGGTCGGACGCCGAACGCCACCGCCGGGGCCGGTTGAATTTGTTCGACGCGCGCATCGGCATCGTCACGGACGCTTTCGCCGCGATGGCGCGTGCGGGCCGGCCGCGCCCGCCGGACGATCTGGCGCCGCACCTGGCGGACCGTTACGCGCACTACCGCGAGGAGCAGATGTTTTTGTTCGACGGTGCCCACACCGTGGTGGACACGTTTCGCGTGGCTGGCGTGAAGCTGGCGCTGATCACCAATGGCACCGGGGCGGCGCAGCGGGCGAAGATCGATCGTTTCGATCTGGCGCACCGCTTCCACCACATCCAGATCGAGGGCGAGCACGGTTTCGGCAAGCCCGACACGCGCGCTTATCATCACGCGCTGGATGTGCTGGCGGTGGCGGCGCAGGAGACCTGGATGGTCGGCGACAACCTGGAATGGGAGATCGCCGCGCCGCAACGGCTGGGCATCCACGCGGTCTGGCACGATACGATCGGGGTGGGACTGCCCGAAGGGTCTGATGTCCGGCCCGACCGGATCATCCGGTCGTTGCGGGAGTTGCTGCCGGCATCATAAGATCGTGATGACGTCGTTCTGAGCGGGCGGGTTGATATGGGTCAAGGCACGCACGATTTGGCCGGACTAGTCCTCGGCTCATATCGCGTTCGTTGGCAGTATCGGAGGCCGGTCTGGTCGGGCGAACCTGTCTCGGATCGCCGGCGATGTCGGCATGTCTGCTATTTTTAACACGGAGGAAGAACGAGGGCCACCATGACGGACGTGCGCGGCAGGAGTCGGGCACTTCGCCGCTTGGTATAACCAAACCGAAGGGCGGCTGATGACCTGACAGCAAGGGATCCTCAGTGGCTCTCGTTCTTCCTCCGTGTTAAAAACCGCTGACTTGCGAACGTCCCAGACGATGCCAGTAAAACTCCCCGATATGAGCGTGATCTTTTGTCGTCAGTACAGGATATGAAACATGACACAGGTGAAGGCGCATCTTATCGGCTGCGGCATTGGCTCTCTGGCAGCGGCCGCTTTCATGATCCGCGACGGGCAGGTGCCCGGTGCGAACATCACGATTTACGAGACCATGACCCTGCCCGGCGGCAGCCTGGATGGCGCCCGCAATGCCGAACAGGGCTATACGCTGCGCGGCGGGCGGATGCTGACGACGGACAATTACGAGTGCACCTGGGACCTGTTCAAGACGATCCCGTCGCTCGGCTCGCCGGATCAAAGCGTCTTCGACGAAACCGTCGCTTTCAACCGGCTGCATAAACCGCATTCCATGGCGCGCCTGGTCGATCGCAACCGCCACCGGATCGACTGCACGTCGATGGGGTTCTCGATGACCGACCGCATCGAGCTGCTGCGGATCGTCGAAACCAGTGAGGACGCCCTCGGTACCAGCGCGATCACCGACTGGCTGTCTCCGGCATTCTTCGAAACGCCGTTCTGGTACATGTGGGCGACGACGTTCGCGTTCCAGCCCTGGCACAGCGCGGTCGAATTCCGGCGCTACCTGCACCGCTTCATGCTCGAATTCACCCGGATCGAGACTTTGGCGGGGGTCAAGCGGACCGTCTTCAACCAATATGACTCACTGGTGCGCCCGTTGACGCATTGGCTCGAAGCGCGGGGCGTGCGGTTCAACATGGGCTGCACCGTCACCGACATCGACCTGCAAGCCGAGAATGGCCTGCATGTGGCCAAGGGTCTGACACTGACCCGCGGCGGCTTTGCCGAAACCGTCGCCATCGCCGACGGCGATCGGGTGTTTTTCCAGAACGGGTCGATGACCGATGCTTCGAGCTTCGGATCGATGTCGAGCGCCCCGCCCAAGCTGACCAAAGCCGAAAGCGGCGGCTGGCGATTGTGGGAGACGTTGGCGACAGGGCGCCCCGAATTCGGCAATCCCGCCGCCTTCAATTCCAGCATTGCCGAATCGTACTGGCATTCCTTCACCGTCACCTTGCGCGACCCGGCGTTCTTCGATCGCATGCAGGCGTTCTCCGGCAATGAAGCCGGCACCGGCGGGCTGGTGACCTTCAGGGACTCCAACTGGTTCATGTCGATCGTGCTGGCGCACCAGCCGCATTTCATGGGGCAACCCGATGGCGTGCAGGTATTCTGGGGCTACGCCCTGCATCCCGACCGTATCGGCAATTTCGTTGCGAAATCCATGGCCGATTGCACCGGCGCCGAAATCCTGCACGAGCTCTGTGGCCATCTGAATTTCGACCGGACGACGGTTGCCGCCGCCAACTGCATCCCATGCCGCATGCCCTATATCACCAGCATGTTCATGCCCCGAGCACCCGGCGACCGGCCGCTGCCGGTGCCGAAGAATTCCAGGAACCTGGCTTTCATCAGCCAGTTTGTCGAAATCCCGGAGGACGTGGTATTCACCGTCGAATACTCGGTCAGAGCGGCGCAGACCGCGGTTTACCAATTGCTCGGGATCGATCGGGCGATCCCGCCGATTCTGCATCACGACCAGTCGGCCAGGGTCAAGCTGGCAGCTCTGATCAAGGCGTTCGCGTGACATCCGCCGCGGGATAAAGCCGCAGCAGGGTCTCCGCCGCGGCCCGCGCCCGCCGTTCGGTCTCGGCTGCGTCGGGCGCCTCCGCGACCCCCAGCAGCAGCCGTATCAGCAACGAACCCCACAGCAACGCGAAAAACCGGCCCGCCATCGTGTCCGGCTCGCCGGCGCCCACCAGGCCGGCGGCCTGCGCGCGCGCCAGCAAATCCACCAATGTCGCATGCGTCGCGCCCCGCCCCGCCGCATCGAGCGTCAGAGCGAGGTCGGGTGAGCGATCGGCTTCGGCGATGGCGAGACGATAGAGGGCCAGGACCCCGGGCTGGCTGACCTCCCGCTGCACCGCCGCACCGAACTGCACCAGCATCGCCAGCAGGCCGCCTTGGTCCCGCGGTGTGGGCAGCGACAGTGGCACCTGCATCCGCTGCGTCCGTTCGGCGATCGCCGCCGCCAGGATGCCCTGCTTGCTGCCAAACTGCGCGTACAGGTCGCGTTTCGAAACCCGGGCCCGGGACGCGATGTCGTTGGTGCTGGTGCCGTGGTAGCCCTGGTGCAGAAAACCATCCAGGGCGGCGCACAGGATGCGCTCCCGCAGGCCGGGTTCGGCCGGGACGTCAGAGGTCACAAAATTCTCCTTGCATTGGTACCAAGCGGTACCGTAGGCTGGTACCCGATGGTACCACAGCTTGGAGCACGTTGCCAGCATGACCGAACCAGTCGTCCGCCTCGACCATGTGGTGAAGACCTACCGCAGCGGCAGCATCACGGTCGCGGCGATCCAGGACATCAGCCTGACGATCCCGGCGCACCGGTTCTCGATGATTGTGGGACCGTCGGGCAGCGGCAAAACCACCTTGCTGAACCTGATCGGCTGCATCGACACGCCCAACGGCGGGCGGGTGGAGGTCTGCGGGACCGATATCGGCCGGCTGTCGGACAATGCGCTGACCGATTTTCGTGCCCGCAACATCGGCTACATCTTCCAGGGTTTCAATCTCGTGCCGGTCCTGTCCGCTTATGAGAACGTCGAGTATCCGCTGCTGCTGATCGGCGTGCCCGCGGCGGAACGTCTGCGCCGCACCCGGGCGATGCTGGAGGCGGTGGGTCTGGCACCGCAGGCCAATCAACGCCCCAACGAACTCTCCGGTGGCCAGAAGCAGCGGGTTGCCATTGCGCGGGCGCTGGTCAAGGCGCCGGCGGTCGTGCTGGCCGACGAACCGACCGCCAACCTGGACAGCGCGACCGGCGCGGCGATTATTACTCTGATGCACCGCATGCAGGCGGAGTTTCACACCAGCTTTATCTTCTCCACCCACGATCCGCATCTGATGTCGCACTCCGAGGCCACCTTCACCATCCGCGACGGCCAGTTGGTCGCGCCGCAACCGGAGACCGTGTGATGATGCTGCTGAAAATTGCCGCGCGAAACATCCTGCGCAACCGGCGGCGGTCGTTCATGACCGGATCGGCGATCGCGGTTGGCGCGACGGCGATGCTGGTGTTCGGTGGTTTCATCAGCTACGTGTTTGCCGGACTGGAAACCGGGCTGGTGCAGCGCACCGGCCACCTGACTTTGTTCCGTTCCGGCTATTATTTGTTCGGCGCCGGCAATCCCGCCGCCTACGGCATTCCGGACTATCAGAACGTCATGACCCTGATCGGTCAGGACCCGGCGATGCGGGCGCTGATCCGGGTGCTGACGCCGACGCAGTCGCTGGTCGGGATCGCCGGGAATTTCGCCGGCGGCGTCGATGCCGCGAAGACGTTTTTCGGGGTGGGCGTGGTGCCCTCCAACCAGCAGCTCATGCGAATCTGGAACGAGTATGGCCTGGTGCAGATCGAACCGATTGACAGCCTGCTGTCCGACGATCAGCCCCAGCGCGGGTCCGTCGGCGGCGGCCTTGCTCGTATGCTGGGTTTGTGCGCACCGTTGCAGATCGCGGGGTGTCCGGCGCCACCGATCATTACGACGACAGAGGCCGGCGCGCCGCTGGGGAATGACCTGGCCGATCTCGCGCGCGGCGAGCTCGGCACCGACAGCGCCCCCGCCGATGCCCTGCCGCGGCTTGATCTTTTGGCCGCAACGGCCGGCGGCGCGCCGAATGTCGTCAGTCTGGAAGTGGCCGGGGTCGCCCGCCAGGGGGTGAAGGAACTCGACGACAATTACCTGGCCATGCCCCTGGGGCTCGCGCAGCAGCTCGTCTATGGACGCGGGGAGCACAAGGTGACCGGCATCGTGTTGCAACTGAACCGGACCGCGGACATGCCAGCGGCACGCGCGCGCCTGGCCACCCTGATGTCGGAAAACCACCTGGATCTGGAAGTGCATGGCTTTGCCGAACTCAATCCGTTCTATGGCCAGGTGGTGGGTCTGTTCGGCACGATCTTTGTTTTTATCACCGTCATCATGGGGGTGATCGTGCTGTTCGCGGTGGTCAATACGATGACGATGAACGTGCTGGAAAGAACCAACGAAATTGGAACGATACGCGCGATGGGGGTGCGGCGCAGCGGCATAAGGCGGCAATTCCTGGTGGAAGGCTGGATGCTGGGCGCGATCGGCGCGACGGCCGGGGTGATCCTGGCGCTGGGCGTTGCGGCGATTGTCAACAGAGCGGGATTGACCTGGACTCCACCGGGCAACGCAAGCGCGGTGCCGTTCCGGCTGACCTCACCCCCCTTGCCGGGCCTGCTGCTGGGGACCTGGTTCGGCCTGGTCGTCGTCGCCACCATCGCCTCGTTACTCCCGGCAAATCGCGCCGCCCGCCTGCCGGTCGTGGACGCGCTGCGCCATGTTTAGGGCATGGTTCGCAGCGGTGCTGCTGCTGGCGGGGACCTTGCCCGCCGCGGCGCAGACGCCACGGGAAATCATCGCCGCGGCCGACCGGGTGCGCAATCCCGGCCAACCGTTCCGCACTACCAACACGCTGACCGAATATGTCGGCGGCAAGCAGAAGGACCAGGACCAGATCGTCGTCTATGCCAAGGAAGACCCCGCGACCCACCAGTTCCGCAACGTCGTGCGCTACGTGGAGCCACCGCGCGATGCCGGCAAGATTGCATTGCTGGACGGCAAGAGCCTGTGGTTCTACGACCCGGCTTCCAAAGCCAGCGTGCGGATTTCACCGCAGCAGCGGTTGATCGGCCAGGCCTCCATCGGCGATGTGCTGACGGTGAATTTTGTTGTGGATTACGCGGGCACCCTGCTGGGCAATGAAACGATCAGCGACGCGGAGCGGCAGAAGCGGGATTGCTGGCACCTGGACATGAAAGCGGTCAGCGATACCGCGACCTATGACCGTGTCGAATACTGGATCGAGCACGACAGCTTCCATCCGATCAAGGCCAAATTTTACGCCGACAGCGGCCGGCTGATGAAAATCCTGTATTACCGCGGCTACCAGGAGCGGCTGGGCGCGCTGCGCCCGTCAGAGGCGGTGATCATCGACGCCGTGGACAGCACACTGGTTACCACGATCAGTTTTGGTGATTTGCGGTTCCAGGACGTGCCGGAAACCTGGTTCCAGCGCGATACCCTGCCGCGGTTGCGCGCGGAGTAGGGCGGGTGCGGGCATGGTTCGCATTTTTGCCGGTGATGCTGGCGATCCAGCCGGTCTTCGCCGCGAACGAGGACACCGACCTTGATCTGATTCCGCAAGCGGCTCAGACCGCGCCGGTCGCGGCGCCCGCGGCGACACCGGGGCAACGGAACTATCTGGAGGACGCGTTGTCGTTCTCCATACCGCGGCAGACCCTGGCGGTGCCGTTCCCGCCGCCGCAACCGGCCAGTTGGGAAGACCGGCTGTTCCTGGACAGTCGCGACGAGTGGCGCCTGGGCGACGGCCTGACCGTCACCTACAGCGGCCGGTTCAATTTGCGGGCCGAGAACGATATCCCGTTTCCCAGCCACGAGACCGTCCGTAACGAATTGCGAGAGGCCTATGTCAGTTGGCAACCCGCTGCTGGGCTTTGGCTCGATCTGGGCCGCATCAACGTCAAAAGCGGTGTGGCAGCCGGTTACAACCCGACCGATTTCTTTCGCACAAGGGCCGTGGTGGAACCGCTGACGGTCGATCCCGGCGTGTTGCGGGAGGACCGGTTGGGAACCTTGATGGCGCTGGGCCAGTATGTCTGGGCTGGTGGCTCCATCACCGCCGCCTTTGCGCCACGGGTCACCTTGCCGACCGCGCTCTATACCAATCTGAACCTGCCAAGTTTCGATCCGATGCTGGACCGGACCAATGCCGCGGACCGGATGCTGCTGAAAGCCAGTGCGACCGTGGCGGATGGATTGAGCCCCGAGCTGCTGCTGTATCATCAGGGGAACCAGACCGAGATCGGCACCAACCTGACCGTTGGCATCGGCCAAAGTGCCATCGGCTACATAGAATGGGCGGGCGGCGTGCAGAACGGTCTGATCGACGAGGCGCTGCGTTACGGCCGGCAAACCGGCTCGATTCCCACCAGAGCGCCCGCGCCGCTGCCGTTTGACGCCGATCGGATGTTCCGCAACGATCTGTCGGTCGGGCTGTCCTATACCACGGCAACGAAGATCACGTTCAACCTGGAATATCACTATCATCAGGCCGGCTTGTCCCCGCAGGACTGGAACAATTGGTTCACCGCCGCGTCTCGGCTTGGTCGCATCCCGGGTGTCGATGCGGCGCTGTGGTTCATTCGGGCCTACGCGCAGGACCAGCAGCAGCCGATATCCCGGCACACCGGTTTCGTGCGGGCCGACTGGACCAATGCGTTCGTCACCAATCTGGAACTGACGGCGCTCGCCAGTGTCGATCTGCAGGATGGTTCGGGCGTGGCGCAGGCGACCGCGGATTACTTCCTGTCCAGAGTCTGGACGGTTGGCGGGCTGGCCAGTTTCACCTTCGGCGGCCGGCGCTCCGACTTCGGCAGCCTGCCCCAATCGGCCGGCGTGCTGGTCCGCCTGGTCCG
>Ga0302157_10005621_pt1 | contig 13214 bp, 12 predicted proteins | sample I_Bog_N3_3_FD_193502 | JGI IMG/M metagenome (GOLD analysis project Ga0302157, IMG submission 193502) | Peat permafrost microbial communities from Stordalen Mire near Abisko, Sweden - I_Bog_N3_3 | ecosystem: Environmental > Terrestrial > Soil > Wetlands > Peat | place: Sweden: Abisko, Stordalen...
GAAGGGCAGGAGTGGGCGAAGTGATGAAAAGTACCGAGCTTCCGCCCTATGCCCGCGCGATGGGCATGGAATTCGCCCCTGAATTTGCCCCCGAATTTGCCGATGCTGCGGATGGCAGTCCGGTCATCGCGATGGATTTTGCCCAGCGCGCGATGGGCCGGCCCGGTTTCATTCATGGCGGGGCGATCGGCGGCTTGCTGGAAATGGCCGGCTTTACCGCGCTTGAGGCAGAGCTGGAGCGGCAGGGCGTCGAGGTGCGGATCAAGCCGATCAACATCAGCGTCGAATATTTGCGTGCCGGGCTGCCCCAACGGATTTTCGCGCGCGGCGAAGTGGTCCGCGCCGGCCGCCGGGTCGCCAATGTGCGGATCGACGCCTGGCAATCCGACCGCGCACGCCCGGTGGCGAGCTGCTGGATGAATTTCCAGCTTTCGCCCAAAAAGCCCTAAAACCGCAATTCGACGACAATACCGCGAGGCTCGGGATCGCCCGGCGCGAGGCGTTGCGCATCGGCGCGGGCGCGCGACAGGATCGCAGGCGGCACATCAGGCCCGGCAACCACCGCATCGGCGTGGCCCAGCACGCGCGCCTGACGCAAGGTCAGGTCGTCGGGATCGATGCTCGACAGGTGAACGACATACCGCGCGGGCGCCGCAGGTGCGGCGCGGTCGATCCACTGCGCCACCGCATCGCCCGGATGATCGCGGAACGGATCGAGCGCCCCGCCTGCATCGAGCGCGCCATCAAGCGCGCGGCGCCGCGTTGCGCCATCGGGCCAGCGTGCGCGCAACGCGGTGCGGGCGGCATGTAGCGCGTCGGCCAACACGCCCAGACTGTGCGGCAGCATCGCATCGAGCCGCAGCCGCAGCGCCTTGGCCAGACCCGCGCTCGCCCCGCCCGTGCCCACCGCGATCAGCACCGGGGCACGATCGACCAACGACGGCGTGGTGAAATCGCACAAGTCGGGCCGATCGACGACATTGACCAGCAACCCGGCGCATCGTGCGCGCAGCGCATCGGCGCGCGCGGTGACCTCATCATCGTGGGCAATGAACGCCAGCCGCGCGCCCAGATCAATCCCTTGCGCGAGATCGTCGATCACCTGCCCCCCGGCGCGTTCGACCAGCCGCCGCTTCGCCGCCGCCGCCTCGCCCATGCCCAGCACGATCACCGGCTGGCCATGGATGCGATGGAACAGCGGGAGCGCCGGCAGCGTCACACCAGGAAATCCGGCACGCGCTCGGCGGCAAGGATCGTCGCGGGGGCGATGCGGTCGGCAACCACTGCCCAGCGGTCACCATCGACCATGACTTCGGGCACCATCGCGCGCGAATTGTATGTGCTGGCCATCGTCGCGCCATAGGCCCCGGCGGTGCGGAACACGGCGAGATCGCCGCGCCCGACGTCGTCGATATCGCGCGCCATGGCAAACGTGTCGCTCGATTCGCAAATCGGCCCGACGATGTTGGCGGTGATCCGCCGACCATTGGGCAAAACGGCGGCGAAATCGTGCCACGCATCATACAGCGCGGGGCGCGCCAGATCGTTCATCGCCGCATCGACCACCACCCAGGGATGCACGGCGCCTTCCTTGACCCGGATCACCCGCGTGACCAGCACGCCGGTGTTTCCGGTGATCACCCGGCCGGGTTCGAACATCAGCGTCACGCCCCAACCGGCGGTGACCCGCGCGACCATCGCGGCATAGTCTTCGGGTTGTGGAAAGACATCGCCCGCCTTGTAGGGCACGCCGACCCCGCCACCCAGATCCATATGGGTGACGGCATATCCGTTTTCACGAATGTCGCGCATCAGGCCGCCGACTTTGGTAAACGCGGCTTCGAGCGGGTCGAGCCGCGACAACTGGCTGCCGATATGCAGCGCCAGGCCGCGCATGGCGAGGCCCGCTTCGCCGGCCAACCGCGCATAGATTGCGCCGGCGCGGTCAAACGGCACGCCAAACTTGTTTTCCGCCTTGCCGGTCGAAATCTTGCCATGCGTTCCGGCATCGACATCGGGATTGACGCGCAAGGCGCACGACGCGGTGCGGCCAAGGCGACGCGCGATATCGGCGAGTTCGAGCCCTTCTTCCAGGCTTTCGAGATTGAACTGGCCGATCCCCGCTTCGAGCGCGCGGCTCATTTCGGCATGGGTCTTGCCGACGCCCGAAAAGACCACGCTGTCGGGCGCCATCCCGGCGGCCAGCGCGCGTTCCAGTTCTCCCCCCGAGACGACATCGGCGCCATAACCCTCGGCGGCGAGCACTTTGAGCACGGCCAGATTGGGGTTCGACTTGACCGCAAAGGCGATCCGCACCGACGGCAGGATCGACAGCGCATCGCGAAACACGCGTGCATGGCGGGTCAGCGTCGCGCGCGAATAGACATAGACCGGGGTGCCCACGGCATCGGCGATGCGCGACAACGGCACGGCTTCGGCATGGAGCACGCCGTCCTGGTAATGAAAATGGTCCATCGAAAGGGGCCTTTGAAATCAATCAGTTTTCGGGGGGCAGGTCGAAGGGATCGTCGCCGCGTTCCTCGGAACGCACGCGCGCATCGACATTGCGTTCGGGTTTGGCCTCGACCGGGGCCTTGAGCAACTGGTCGGCGTTGGGTTTGTACCCGCTGGCATAAGGCGCGCGCGGCAAGTCATGGCCCGGCTCGGGTTTGAGCACCCGGCGATTGCCGCATCCGGCCAGCGCCAGCGTGGTCAGCGCCACCAGCAACACTGTCGCCGGATATGGTTTCGAACCGGACAGCCGCATGGTCAATTCTCCAGTCCGAGCGCGCGGCGTGCCTCGGCGACGCGCTGTTTGACTTGCACAGGCGCGGTTCCGCCATGGCTGGCGCGCGCCGCGACCGAGGCTTCGACGCTGAGCGCGGCATAGACCCGGTCATCGATCCGCGCATCGATCGCGCGCAGATCGTCGAGCGGCAACTGGTCGAGCGCAATGCCCCGGCTTTCGGCCAGCCGCACCGCCGTACCGGTAATATGGTGCGCCTGGCGAAACGGGATATCGGCCTGCCGCACCAGCCAATCGGCCAGATCGGTCGCGGTGGCATAGCCCAGTTCGGCCGCCGCGCGCATCCGATCCGTGCGAAACCGCGCCTCGGCCACCATCCCGGTCATCGCCGCGACCGACAGCGCGAGCAGCGAGGCCGCTTCGAACACCGGCGGCTTGTCGTCCTGCATGTCCTTGGAATAGGCCAGCGGCAGGCCTTTCATCGTGATCATCAGCGCGGTCAGGCTGCCGACGATACGCCCGGAATGGCCGCGCACCAGCTCGGCGGCATCGGGGTTCTTTTTCTGCGGCATGATCGAGCTGCCGGTCGACAGGCTGTCGGGCAGCACGACAAAGCCGAACGGCTGGCTCGCCCAGATGATGAATTCTTCGGCCAGTCGCGACAGGTGCAGCGAAATCTGCGCCGCCGCCATCAGGAAATCGAGCGCGAAATCGCGATCCGACACCGAATCGAGACTGTTGGCGGTCGGACGGTCAAAACCCAGCGCCGCCGCCGTCGCATCGCGATCGATCGGAAAGCCGGTTCCGGCCAGCGCCGCCGCGCCCAACGGACATTCGTTCATCCGCACACGCGCATCGGCCAGCCGCGAACGGTCGCGCCGGATCATCTCGTAATAGGCCATGAGATGATGGCCCAGCGTCACCGGCTGCGCGGTCTGGAGATGGGTAAAGCCGGGCATGATCGCCCCGGCATGTTCGCCTGCACGCGTCACCAGCGCGATCTGCAGCGCGTTCAGCCCGGCATCGGCCTCGTCGATCGCATCGCGCACCCACAGGCGGAAATCGGTCGCCACCTGATCGTTGCGGCTGCGCGCGGTGTGCAGCCGCCCGGCGGCCGGCCCGATCAATTCGGCCAGCCGGCTTTCGGTGGTCATGTGAATGTCTTCGAGATCCCAGTTTTCCGGAACCCCGTTGGCGGCATATTCGGCCGCGACCTGATCGAGCCCGGCGGCAATCGCGGCGGCATCGTCGGCCGAAACGATGCCTTGCGCGGCGAGCATGGTGACATGCGCCTTTGACGCGGCGATGTCCTGCGCCCAGAGTGCCTTGTCGAAAGGGATCGAGGCATTTATCTCGCGCATGATCGCCGAAGGGCCGGCAGCGAACCGACCGCCCCACATCTGGTTGGAGCCCGAATTGCCACTCATCTCGCTTCGCCTGCCTCTTGCCGTTGCGCTCGCCGGGTTAAGTCTCGCCGGGTGCGATAGAGAGCCGCGCGCCCCGGCGCAACCAGAGAGCACCGCAGCGGCGTCCAGCGACGGTTTTGCCGGACGAATCGACCGCAGCCACAAGGGCGCGGCGTTACCGCAAGCCATGGTGACCGACCCCAGCGGCGCCCGGCTCACCATCGAAAGCCTCAAGGGCAAGCCGGTGCTGATCAACCTGTGGGCGACATGGTGTGCGCCTTGCGTCAGGGAACTGCCCACGCTCGACGCGCTCGCCGCGCGCGAGGCGGGCAAGATCGCGGTCGTGACGATCTCGCAGGACATGGGCCAGCCGGAGAAAGTGACCGGCGTGCTGCATTATAGCCACCTGCATCCCTGGCTCGACCCTGACAACACGCTGGGGTTTTACTACAACAGCGGCGAATTGCCGACGAGCGTGCTCTATGATGCGCAAGGGCGCGAAGTGTGGCGCATGGTCGGCGCGCACGACTGGTCGGGCAAGGACAGCGCCGAATTGATCGCGCCCGCTCTGAGCTGACCCGCTCTGGGCTGAGGCGTTCCGGGCTGAGGCGTTCCGGGCTGGCTTTGGCGCGCGGCGATGTGTATCAAGGTGTAACCGCGCGGGGGCTGAACGTCGCGATGGGCCGGGGATGGTTCGTCCCTTCCCCGGCCCTATCCCCTGACGATATCCAAAAATTGTCCGTTGGCCTGGGCCGCGGGAACCGCCTCCATGCCGTAAGGGAAAGCGCCCGACCCCGGCGAATCGTGCGGTTTTCTTGCACAAAACCCCGTGCAAAGCCCCTTTTCGCCACCGTTTTCATACCCTAACCAAGCCCTTAAATGGAGTCGGGAAAAGGCGTGAGGATGGACGAGGCCAAGCTTCAGGATACCGATGAAGCGCTGCCGCTGACGGTTCTGGCCGATCGGCTGGAGCGGCACGGCGATCATTTCCGCCTGCATGGCGCGGCGGGCTGGATGCAGGGGCGCACGATGTATGGTGGTGCCTCTTCGTTCATCGCCTACACTGCCGCGCGCCACGCCTTTCCCGATCTGCCGCCGCTGCGCGCGGGCCAGATCGGCTTCATCGCCCCGGTGGGCGAAGATGTGGAGGCGCGCGTGACCATGTTGCGCACCGGCAAGAGCGTCAGCCATGTCGAAACCACATTGTGGTGCGAAGGCGCGCTGGTCCACCGCGCGACCTGGCTGTTCGGGCGGTCGCGCCCCGGCAACGGCAGCAGACCGGCAGACCGGCTCGACACGTTTACCCCGCCCGAAGAGTCCGAGATGATTCCGGCCTCGTCCAGATCGCCCTCCTTCATGCACCGCATGGAAGTGCGGCGCGCAGGCCCGCGCGGCGGCGACGGACGGATCGCGATCCGCCGCTGGGTGCGGCTCAAGGAACGCGAAGGGCTCGATCCTTATGCCGAATTGATCGCGATCGGCGATACGCTGCCGCCCGGTTCGATGCGCGCGATGGAGCGGCCCGGCCCGATCAGTTCGATCAACTGGTCGCTCACGCTGCTGGGCGATGCTATCACCACGCGCGATGGCTGGTGGCTGCTCGAAACCGCGTCTAATCACATGGCCGACGGCTTTTCGAGCGAGACTCTGCGGATGTGGAACACCGATGGGGTCGAAGTGATGCGCGGCCTGCAATCGGTCGCGATATTCGGTTGAACAAGAAGACCCGAGGAAGAGGACTGGAATGGAACTGGCGAACCCGGCGGATCATGGCTTTGACCCCGCGCGCCTCGCGCGGATCGCGACCTTTCTGGAACGTGACTATGTCGGACCGGGGCAATTTCCCGGCGCCGATATTCTGGTCGCGCGCGACGGGGTGCCGGTGTGGCGCGCGACGATGGGCCAGATGCGCACCGATGGCACGCCATGGAACCCGGACACGATCTGCCGCATCGCCTCGATGACCAAGCCGATCGTGTCGATCGCGTTCATGATGCTGGTCGAGCAAGGGCTGGTTTCGCTCGACGATCCGGTCACCAAAGTCCTGCCCGAATTCGCCGATTTGCGGCTCTATGCCGGCGGCGGCGGCGATGCGCCCTTTACCCCGGGGCCGCACGCTGCGCCGATGCGCATGGTCGACCTGCTGACACACCGTTCGGGGCTGAGCTATGGCATTCAGAACCGCAACAACATTGATGCCGCCTATCGCAAGGGCCGCCTCGACGGTCATGCCAGCCTAGCCGGCAACGACGCCTTCATCACCGAACTCGCCAAGCTGCCGCTCGAATTCAACCCCGGCGAGGCCTGGCAATATTCGGTCGCGGTCGATGTGCTGGGGGTGATCATCAGCCGCCTGACCGGACAAGGCCTTGGCGCGTTCCTGCAAGAACGCATTTTCGGCCCCCTGGGCATGGTCGATACCGGGTTTTCCTGCCCCGCCGACAAGGCCGACCGGCTGGCCGATGCCTGGATGCATGTCCCCGGCGGCAAGCCCAAGCTGTTTGACGCGGCGGAAAAATCGGGCTCCTTGCGGACCCCGCGTTTCGAAAGCGGCGGCGGTGGGCTGCTCTCGACGGTGCCCGATTATCACCGCTTTTGCCGGATGCTGATCGGTGGCGGCGCGGCCGATGGCGCGCGTCTGATCAGCCCTGTGACGCTGCGCCTGATGACCGCCAACCACTTGCGCCTGCCAAACGGTCAACCCGCCGACCTGCCGCAAGTCGCGCGCGCCTTGTTCAGCGATGCCAAACAGGCCGGTACGGGCTTTGGCCTCGGCTTTGCAACGACGATCGACCCGGTGCGCACGCTGACCCCGGGCAATGCGGGCGAATTCTACTGGAGCGGGATCTTTTCGACCAAGTTCTTTGTCGATCCGACCGAAGGGCTGTCGATGGTGTTCATGACCCAGGTCTACCCCTCGGTCGTGTTCCCGATCCGCGAACAGCTCAAGACCCTGATCTACGCCGCGCTGAACGACAGCCGCGCCTGAACCCGTTTCAAAGGAGCTTCCCCCATGTCCGACCCCATTTCCGGCGCCCGCGAACACATCGAGGCCGCGCGCAAAGCCGCCGCCGTGATTGACGATATCCCCGCCGACACCGCGCTCATCCCGGTCAAACAGGTCGGCGTGATCGGCGCCGGCACGATGGGCGGCGGGATCACGATGAATTTCCTGACTGCGGGCATTCCCGTCACGATCGTCGAAACGACACAAGAGGCGCTCGATCGCGGAGTCGCAACGATCCGCCGCAATTACGAAACCACGGTCAAAAAGGGCAAGATGGACGCCGCCCAGGCCGAGCGCGCGATCGGCCTGCTGACCCCGACGCTCGATTTCGCCGCGCTGGCCACCGCCGATCTGGTGATCGAGGCGGTCTATGAAAGCATGGACGTCAAGAAAGAGGTGTTTGGCCGGCTCGACGCGACGGCCAAGCCCGGCGCGATCCTGGCGAGCAACACCAGCTATCTCGACGTCAACGAAATCGCCGCCTGCACCAGCCGCCCCGCTTCGGTGCTGGGCACGCATTTCTTTTCGCCCGCCAATGTCATGAAACTGCTCGAAGTGGTGCGTGGCAAAGCCACCGGAGACGCCGAATTGGCAACGGTCATGGCGCTGTCGGTGACGATCGGCAAAATCCCGGTGGTGTCGGGCGTGTGTCACGGCTTCATCGGCAACCGCATGTTGTCCCCGCGCCAGCAGGCCGCGCACGCGCTGATCATGGAAGGCGCGAAATACTGGGACGTCGATGAGGCGTTGCTCGAATTCGGCTTTCCCATGGGCCCATGGCAGATGGCCGACCTGGCCGGCGTCGACATCGGCTGGCACCGCGATCCCACGCGCATCGAAACCTTGCGCGATGCGCTGTGCGCCGTGGGCCGCTGGGGGCAGAAGACCAAAAAGGGCTTCTACGACTATGACGACAACCGCCAGCGCACCCCGTCTGACGAAGTCATCGCGATCATCGCGCGGTTCGCCGCCAAGGAAGGCAAAGCGCAGCGCGCAATCGGCAAGGACGAGATCCGCGAACGCCTGCTCTATCCGATGATCAGCGAAGGCGCGCTGATCCTGGCCGAGGGGATTTCGCAACGCGCCGGCGACATCGATACCGTCTGGCTCAACGGCTATGGCTGGCCGGCGTGGACCGGCGGCCCGATGTTTTGGGCTGATCATATCGGCCTTGCCACCGTGGTCGCTGGTCTGACCCGCCATGGTCAGCCGGTTGCCCCCTTGCTCGCCGCCAAGGCTGCGGCGGGCGAAACGTTCAACTGAGCCATGGCGGTTCAGGCACTCGGCGTCGCGGACATCGTGGCAGCGGATTTCATTCCGCTGCCCACGATCCTGTCCGCCCATGCCGCGCGGCGGGGCGATGCCATCGCGCTGGCCGATGAACGCCGCCGGGTGAGCTGGGCCGAGCTGGATGCGCTGACCGAGCGTCTGGCCGCCGGCTTGCAGGCGGCAGGCATAGCGCAGGGCGAGCCGGTGGCGATCGCCGCGACCAATTCGGTCGAGGCGGCGCTGGCGTTCACCGGGATCTTGCGCGCAGGGTGCGCCGCCGCGCTGTTGACATCGAGCGCGGCGGGCGAAACGGTCATGGCGATGCTGACGGACAGCACGGCGCGCCTGCTGTTCCTCGACCAGGTGATGGCGGACAAGATCGCCGATTTGCCCTTCCCCGCCGGGGTCACGCGCATCGCGATCGATGACAGCGACGCCGGAATTGCGCTTTCGGACTGGTTGCCGCCAGTCGGAACGCGCGCCGCGGCCGTAGCGATTGCGCCGCAAGACCCGTTCAACATCATCTATTCCTCGGGCACGACGGGCAGCCCCAAGGGCATCGTGCAAAGCCACAAGATGCGCCACGAATATGCCCGGCGCACGCTGGCCGGCGGCTATGGCGATGCGACATGCGTGATCTGTTCGACCCCGCTCTATTCCAACACCACGCTGGTCAGCTTTTTTCCGGCGCTGGCGGGCGGGGGCAAAGTCGTGCTGATGGCGAAATTCGACGCGCATCGCTTCCTCGAACTGTCGCAGGCCGAACGCGTCACCCATGCCATGCTCGTGCCGGTGCAATACCGCCGGATCATGGAACAGCCCGATTTCGATCGCTTTGACCTGTCATCCTACGTGCTCAAATCGGCGACTTCGGCGCCGTTCCCGGCCTGGTTGAAAGCCGACGTGCTCAAGCGCTGGCCCGGCGGGCTGGTCGAAGGCTATGGCATGACCGAAGGCGGCGCGACGACGATCCTCGTCGCGCACGAATTCCCCGACAAGCTGCACACCGTCGGCCGGGTCACCCCCGGCCACGTGATGAAGATCATCGACGAAGAAGGGCGCGAACTGGGCCCTGGCGAAGTGGGCGAAATCGTCGGCCATTCGCCGATCATGATGAACGGCTATCACGGCAAGGACGACAAGACCCGCGAAGTCGAATGGTTCGACGCCGAAGGCCGCCGCTTCATCCGCCATGGCGATGTCGGCCGGTTCGACGAAGACGGCTTTCTCATCCTGATGGACCGGTCGAAGGACATGATCATTTCGGGCGGGTTCAACATCTATCCGACCGATCTCGAAGCGCAACTGGCCTGCCAACCGGCGGTGCGCGAGGCCGCCGTGATCGGCGTGCCGTCGGACACATGGGGCGAAACCCCATTCGCCGTCGTGGTGCTGGCCGATCCATCCGCCGATCCGGCCGCGATTCTGGCGCAAGCCAACGCCCATCTGGGCAAGACTCAGCGGATCAGCGGGATCGCGGCGATCGACGAACTGCCGCGCAGCCCGATCGGCAAAGTGCTCAAGCGCGAATTGCGCGACCGCTTTGGCGGCAATCCGGTTACCCAGGCCTTTTCCCGAACACTTGCATGAGAGGACTTTGAAACATGCGTGATGCAGTCATCGTATCGGTTGCGCGGACCCCGATCGGGCGCGCCTACAAGGGAGCGTTCAACGCGACCGGGGGCGCCACGCTCGGCGCGCTCAGCTTGCGCGCCGCAGTCGAACGCGCCGGAATCGAAGGTGGTGAAGTCGACGACGTGGTGTGGGGCGCCGCGCTGCAACAGGGCGCGCAAGCGGGCAATATCGCGCGCCAGGTCGCGCTGCGCGCCGGGCTTCCCGTGACCGTGTCGGCCCAGTCGATGGATCGGCAGTGTTCATCGGGGCTGATGGCCATCGCCACCGCGTCAAAGCAGGTCGTCTTTGACCGCATGGACGTCGTCGCCGCCGGCGGCCAGGAACTGATCAGCGTGGTCCAGACCAAGGACATGCGCGTTCAGCCCGATCCCGAGCTCTATGCCATGCACAACGCGATCTACATGCCGATGCTGCAAACCGCCGAAGTGGTCGGTGCGCGCTATGGCATCAGCCGCGCCGCCTGCGATGCCTACGCCTTCCAGTCGCAGCAGCGCACCGCCGCCGCGCAGGCCGCCGGGGTGTTCGCCGCCGAAATCGTGCCCGCCAGCGCCAAAATGGCCGTCGCCGACAAGGAAACCGGCGCGATCAGCCATCGCGAAGTCACGCTGACCAAGGACGAAGGCAACCGCCCGGAAACCACGCTCGAAGGGCTCAATTCGCTCAAGTCCGTTCTGCCCGACGGCATCGTTACCGCCGGCAATGCCAGCCAATTGTCCGACGGGTCGGCCGCAGTCGTCATCATGGACGGTGCGGCTGCCGCGAAAAAGGGCCTGACCCCGCTTGGCCGTTATGTGGGCATGGCGGTCGCGGGCACCGAGCCCGACGAAATGGGCATCGGCCCGGTCTACGCCATCCCCAAGTTGCTGAGCCGGTTTGGCCTGACCATCGGCGACATCGGCCTGTGGGAACTGAACGAAGCGTTCGCGGTGCAGGTGCTTTATTGCCGCGACCGGCTCGGCATTCCCGATGACCTGCTCAATGTCAGCGGCGGCTCGATCTCGATCGGGCATCCTTATGGCATGACCGGCGCACGCTGCACGATCCATGCGCTGCTCGAAGGCAAGCGTCGCGGTGCCAAATATGCCGTCGTGACAATGTGCGTCGGCGGCGGCATGGGTGCGGCGGGGCTGTTCGAAATCTTCTGAACGCCATCGACCGGGGCGCGTTCTTGCGCGCCCCGGTCGATCAGGTTTCCGCCCAGGTGCGGATCAGGCGATGATAGACCCGCGTCAGGCGCAGCACTTCGCCATCATCGGCGCCGTGCCGGGCGGCGAGCGCCTGGACCGACTGGTCAAGGTCGAACAGCGTCTCGCGCGCATCATGGTCGCGCACCAGCGATTGCAGCCAGAAGAAACACGCCACGCGTTCGCCCGAGGTGACCTCGGTCACGCGGTGCAGGCTGGTTGACGGATAGAGCACCATCTGCCCGGCAGGCAGCGCATGGGCGACCGTGCCGAACGCGCCGTCGATGGTCAGTTTCCCCCCTTGATACCCTTCGGACAGGAACAGCGTCGCCGACAAGTCGGTGCGGATCAACGCGCCGGTGCGCCCGTCGCGGCGGATCGCGTTGTCGACATGCGCGCCAAAGCCTTCGCCCGGGCCATAGCGATTGAACAGCGGCGGATAGATCGTGCGCGGCAACGCGGCGGACAGGAACAGCGGATTGCGCGCGAGGGCCGCCTCGATCGTGGCGCGCGCGGCGGTGGCGGCGGCACCGGTTTCAGGCAACTGCCGGTTGCGCTTGGCCTGCGCAGCGCCGGGCCCGCTGGTGACATTGCCATCGACCCAGTCCGCGCCGGCCAGGTCCTGGCCCAGCGCGAGCGCTTCATCGCGGGGCAGCACATCGGGGATGACAATCAGCATGGGGCGTTCTCGGCAGTCAGGCAGGATGACGCCCATACGCGCAAACGTAACCCACCACCGTCATACCGGACTTGATCCGGTATCCAGCTTCTTGTCGCGCGGACAGCCAGGCGCATCGCGCAAACCCGCCCCCCCCGGTTCGAACAAGCTGGACCCCGGCTCAAGGCCGGGGGTGACGAAAATCATGCGTTAGCGCCTATGGGGCGACGCCTTCTCGCACCGATCAGATGCTTTTGCAAGTCATTCGCAATTTACTCGACGCCCGCCTCCAGCTTTCCTGGCCGGGCGGCAAACCCCTGCATCCCCATCCACCATTGCAGCGCGATAATCGCGCCTTTGGCCGGTTGCAGCAGCGTCATCAGCATGGTCACCGCGATCACCAGCGCGATCGCCACCAGCACCCAGGTCGGCAATGTCGCCGAACTGCCCAGCAGGATCATGATCGGCGCCATGACATGCCCGGTGATGATGATCGCGACATAAGGCGGGAAATCGTCGGCCGCGTGCAGCGTCCAGTCCTGCCCGCACAGCGGGCACCGCTCGACCGGTTTCAAAAACCGGGCAAACAGATGCGCCCCGCCGCAACGCGGACACCGCCCCAGCCCCCCGCGACGCATCGCCGCAAACAGCGAAACCGGCAGGTCGGGGACAAAAGCCGTCATTTGGTGGCGAACGGATTCTTCGGGCTGCGCAACGTCAGGCGAATCGGCACTGCGTCAAAGCCCAGTTCGCGGCGGATGCCGTTAACCAGATAGCGGCGATAGCTCTCGGGCAATTGATCCAGCCGCGTGCCAAACAGCACAAAGCCCGGCGGGCGAGTCTTGGCCTGGGTGATATAGCGCAGCTTGATCCGCCTGCCGCCCGGCGCCGGCGGCGGATTGGCCTCGAGCGCGGTATCGAACCAGCGGTTGAGCGCCGCAGTCGGCACGCGCTGGCTCCACGCGTCGCGCAAGGTAAAGGCCGTGCTCAACATCTGGTCGAGCCCCTTGCCCGTCCGTGCCGACACCGCGATCAGCGGCACGCCGCGCACTTGCGCCAGACCTTCGTCAAGCGCGGCGCGCACCCCGTTGAACAGGCCGCTGGGATCTTCGGCCACGTCCCACTTGTTGATCGCGATCATCAGCGCGCGACCTTCTTCGAGCACCATCGAGGCGATCTTGAGATCCTGATGCTCCAGCCCGCGCGTCGCATCGAGCAGCAGCACGACCACTTCGGCAAAATCGATCGCATGGCGCGCATCGGCAACCGACAGCTTTTCCAGCTTTTCGACGACCAGCGCCTTTTTGCG